>Ga0070658_10003360_pt1 | contig 13194 bp, 12 predicted proteins | sample KBSC13metaG_FD_64664 | JGI IMG/M metagenome (GOLD analysis project Ga0070658, IMG submission 64664) | Corn rhizosphere microbial communities from Kellogg Biological Station, Michigan, USA - KBS C1-3 metaG | ecosystem: Host-associated > Plants > Roots > Rhizosphere > Soil ... | reverse complement strand
TCACCGGATCCAACGCCGGCCGCGTCGCATCACCAAACGGATCCCGCGCCGGCCACCCCACCGTCCACAACCCGAACGTAAAACGATCCTGCGGAGTCGGACTAAGCGAAGCCATCGGAGCCCTCCTGAGGCGCGGCAAGCCTTTTGTTGTTCCCTCGAACATATTGTCGGCTGAAGCGCCCGTCAACAGTTTCGAGGCGGTAGTGGGAACGCTACCTGGCCCAGGCCCGCAAGGGCGTTCAGTTGGTGAAAGTGCCTGACCAGACGGCCCGCGATCCCGCCTCGCCGGTGCGATACACCTGCTGGACGGCGCCGACTGCGGCGACGAGCGCGACGACGGCGACAGCGATTCTGATCGTTCGTCGTCCGGCCAACCCGGCACCCGGACTGCGACCCACGGCAGTAAGGCTGGGGCTCGCGCCGTGCCCAACCCGTAACGACCGGCCGGTTTCGGCCCACGCGAGAGCCAGTACTACGACGGCGGCGGCGAACAGCGCCAGCACCCACGGCAGCATCTGGTTGCCGAGCGCGACGTGGTGCCGAATCGCGGGAGTGACCTGGCCGCGCAGGTGGTTTTCGAGCCAGTGTCCGGCGTGCGTCGTGATCGGCACTGCGATCAAGGCGCCGACCGCCGCCAGCAACGGCAGCCAATTCAGCCATCGCCGGGCCGGTCGCGACACGGCCGCGATGACGACGAGCACCGCGGCCACGGGAACGATCGCGAGCACGACGTGCACCAACAAAATGTGTGCCGGCAAGCCGCTGATCACGGTCGGTCCCATGAGAGTCCTCCGGACGACGGGGTCGGTTCGATGGATGGCTCGTATCTCGCGGTCGGGTGGTTCAGTGTTCGGCTTGAGCGCGACGGTGGGCGCCTCAGCCAGTGTGAGTTTCTCAGCACCGACCTCTGGCTGCCGATGACGTCACGGAAAGGGGTGATCCATGCCGCGGCGCAGCCGGCTGGTCGGATACGTACGCACCATCGGTGCATGGCGCGTGCTGTGCTGCGTGCTGCTTGCTGCGTATCTGCTATCGGCAGTTTTGCGCACGGACCCCAGCTATTCGCTGCTGATTGACGGCTTCCTCTATACCGGCGTCTATCTCGCCTGTTCGCTGTGTTGCTTCATGCGCGCCTCCCTTGCCCGCGAGTCGGCCACGATCTGGCGCGCGTTCGCGGTCGGCCTGCTGCTCTACGCATTCGGCTGGGCGGCGGCGGCGCATTGGCTGACGCACCTTCCGGTGCAGCCGATCCCGTCGGTCGCCGACATCGGCTGGCTCGGCTTCTATCCGCTGACGTTGTTTGCGCTGACGCGGGTGATGCACCAGCTGCGCGTCGATCGCTCATCGGTGTCGACGCTTCTCGACGCGATCGTGGCGGGCCTTGGTTCCACGGCGATTGCGGCATGCGTCGTCCTGCCCTCGATTGCCCATAGCGTGAACACGACGTGGCAGGTCACGGCGACCGACGCGGCGTATCCGATCGGTGACGTGCTGCTGCTCGGTGTCGTGGTCGCGATTTTGCTGGTCGCGCGCCTCGACGTGCCGCGCGCGGTGTGGGCGCTGCTCGGCGGCCTCATCGTGTTGATCTGTGGCGATTCGGCGTACCTCGCGAACGTGGCGAACGGCGGTATCGGTTCGCGCACGCTGATTACGGCTTGCGGGGCCACGGCGCTCGTCGTCGTGTCGCTGTGCGCCGGGTCGAGCTTCGTCTCGCGGCCCGCGGCGGTCGGGCCCTCGTGGTTGGTGCAGTTGATTCCGGCAGCGGCGGCGGTCAGCAGCTTGACGATCCTGCTCGTCGGCGCAACCGGCCGCTTTCGCTGGATCATCGCCGGTCTTGCCGCAGCGACCCTCGTCGGATCGATCGTGCGGCTCATCGTGTCGTTCTACGAAGTACGCGCATTCGCCGATTCGCGTCATCTGGCCCAAACCGACGACCTCACCGGCCTCGTCAATCGTCGTGGTTTTCAAGAAGCAGCAGCGAAATCATTGGCGGACGGCGAGGGCTCGCTCGCAGTGCTCATCGTCGATCTCGACGGGTTCAAAGACATCAACGACGGACTCGGCCACGCGACCGGCGACGATTTGCTGCGCGCACTCGGCGCGCGCCTTGCACGCGAAACTCGTGCGGGAACCCTGATCGGCCGCATCGGTGGCGACGAATTCGGTGCTCACCGACGACAGTGGCGGTGCAGCGGACGCCGTAGCGCACCAGCTGTTGACGACGATTCGCCGTCCTTACGAACTGCAGGGCATGGAATTGCGCGTCGATGCGAGCATCGGCATCGCGTCGGCACCGCAGCACGGAACGACGCTCAACGACCTGCTCCGGCATGCCGACATCGCGATGTACCGCGCAAAGGCGGCGCACAAAGGCGCGCTGCGATATTCGTCGGACGCCGAACGCACGCATGGCTCGTTGCGCACCATCGGGCAACTGCGCCATGCGATCGAGAACGATCCGTCGCAGCTCGTTCTGCATTACCAGCCGAAAGTGAATTTGCTCAGCGGCGCGGTTTGCGGCGTCGAGGCGCTGGTGCGGTGGCAGCATCCCGAGCGAGGATTGCTGATGCCGGTGCATTTCCTGCCGTTAGCCGAAAAAGCTCGGCTGATGCAGCCGTTGACCGAGCGCGTGCTCGAACGTGCGCTCACCGAAATGCGTGGCTGGAAGGGCGAACTCTGCGGGCAGGCCGTAGCGGTGAACCTGTCGGCCGATGCAGTGAGCGATCCCGCGCTCGTTGAACGTGTGGCGCATCTGCTGCAGGTGACGAATACCCCGGCCCAGCGGCTGCAGCTCGAAATCACCGAAGACTTCTTGATGACCGACCTAGCCGGCGCGCGGGTTGTACTCGACAAGCTGCGCCTGCTCGGCATCACGATCAGCATCGACGATTACGGCACCGGCTACTCGTCGCTTGCCTATCTGCGTGACTTGCCCGTCGACGAGTTGAAGCTCGACCGCGCTTTCGTGCAGCCGATTCTCGGTGACAGGCGCGCGGCCGCCATCGTGCGTTCGACGATCGACCTCGCGCATTCGCTCGGTCTCACGATGGTCGCCGAAGGCATCGAGGATGCCGACACCTGGCACCGGTTGCTGGCGATGGGTTGCGACGTCGGGCAGGGCTATCTGTTCGGTCGCCCGCAGCCTGCGCGCGAACTCGAGGTGGCACTCGCCTCGCCTGACAGCGTCTTGAAGTCGGGCGGGTACGGCGAGTTGTTCACCCAGTCGAGTCTTCGCCCCTCAGCCTGACGCCTCCTTCTGACGCCTCCTTCGACAGGCCCGCCCGAAGTCAACCGTGCTCGACATTTGCATCGTGTCACGATATAGTCGAGCGGATGGGTACGCGGGGCTTGGCAGCCTCGGAGGGTTCCTCGGCGGCTTCCTCGGCGGCTTCCTCGGAGGGGTTCCGAAAGCAGGCGGCTCGCGTACTAGGACGTACCAGCACGCACTGGACGGAGGAGGTGGCGTCTTGTCGGCAGAGATCGTGGCTTGCGCGTTAGGGGCGTTGGCGCTGATCGTCACCTGGGTGATGGCCGCCGTCGGGCTCCTTGGTGTTGTCGATGCGGTGCGGTTCCGCAGCTGCGACGGCTGCTCGCGGTGGACCATCGCGTCGAAGAAGTACGGCACCATGTGCCGGCACTGCCGTCCACATGAGCAGCACTCGTTCGCGCCTCGTCTGGCGCTGTTGCACCTGCATCGCCCGCACTTCGGTCACTAAAACGGTATCGATGCTCACTGAGAGTGAACCGACTCACGTTCCGCTGCGAACTAACCGATGACAACGACAGGCCGGTCGTGCCGATCGGCGAAGCGTGAGGAGATCGCAGATGAGCAAGTTCTCGGGTACCGAACGGTGCGTACACGTGCCGCTCCACATGCCGGTGGCGCAACCCGCCGTCGCCTGTGCCACGTGTTCGACCCCCGACAACCGGCGCTACTGCCTCACGTGCGGCCAGGTCGGGTGCTGCGACTCGCTCAACGGGCACGCGCGGGCACACGCCCACGAGACCGGTCACTGGGTGATGTCGGCGCTGCCGCTGTCGCGGTTGTCGTTCGTGTGGTGTTACAAGTGCGACGCCTACGTGATCGGACCCGCCGACCACCCGGCGGCGATCGCGCAGGACGCCGTGGTTCACGCCGCGCCCTGAACCCGTTCGCGGCTGACGCACCTGCCGCAACAATGGGGGCGTGACCTTTCCGGGGCCTGGCCAAGCACAGTTGCCCGATGCCACCCCGGTAACCCGTTCGGCAACGGCGCAGGCAACGGCGTCGCCGGGCGATGTGCCGCCGTCCAATCGGGCGACGTACTCGCAGATCTTTCGCATCGGCGAATTCGCCGCGGTGATCGTGGCGCACGTGATCTCGATGCTCGGCACGATCGTGGCCGAGGTTGCGTTGACCGTGCTCGTCTACCAGCGCACCCATTCGTCGGTGCTCGCGGCATTGACGTTGAGTTTGGTGTTCTTGCCGTACCTCGTCGGTGGATCGATTCTTTCGTCGGCCGCGGCGCGGTGGCGAACGCGCCGCACATTGGTGCTCTGCGATGTGGTCAGTGCGGTCATCGTCGGCGTGATGGCGCTGCCCCGCCTGCCGGTCGCACCGATCTTCGTGCTGTTGTTCATGCTCGGCTTGCTCGCACCGGTGTTTCAAGGAGTGCGGGCCGCGACGCTGCCGCAAATACTCCCGCCGGGAGCGCCGTACGTACTCGGCCGATCCGTGCTTCGGCTGATTTCGCAGGGCGCCCAGGTGTGTGGATTCGCCGTGGGCGGGCTACTTCTTGTGGCGGTGTCGCCGAGAATCGCGTTGGTCGTCGACGCCATATCTTTCCTTGTGTCTGCTGCGATTTTGCGAACCGGCACACGCGAGCGCCGGCCGCCCGAATCGACGTCGCAGCAGTCGTTGATGCGCGAATCACTTGGCAGCGTCGCGGCCGTCATGAAGTTGCCGCGGTTGCGCAAGGTGATGTTCATCGAATGGTTTCTGCCGACGTGCGCGGTCGCCCCAGAAGCCCTTGCGGCGCCGTATGTTTCGCACCTGCATCTGGCCTCGAACATGGTCGGATTCTGGCTCACCGCGATTCCCGTCGGCACCGTCGTCGGTGACGTTGTTGTCGCCCGGTTGTTGCCCACCAGGTGGCAACGCAGGATCGCCATCCCGTCGATGGCGTCGACCGCTGCGGCATTGCTGCTTTTCGTCGTCCAGCCTGGGTTTTCTATTGCGTTCGCGTTCTTGGTGGCCGTCGGCCTCGGGGGTTCGTACCAGCCGGCGGTCGATCAAGAACTCATCGACGCGTCGCCCGCGCAACTGCAGGCCGCAGCGCTTTCGATCAACACCGCCGGCCTGATGTTCTTTCAGGGCATCGGATTCACCGTGTGGGGTGCCATCGGTGAGGCGCTCACGCCGAGTGCGGTCGTCACCGTTGCCGGAGTCGTTGCATTGCTTGTGGTGGTGTTCTTCCATCCATGGTCGGTGCGGCACGCGCGGTAGCGCCGTCGTCCGGCACTAGTGTTTCGAAGCGTGGACGACGTCGACCGCAGCTCTCCGACCGCCCGCGCGTGGGTGCATGAGGCGATCCGTCGAGTTGAGGCCGACGCGAACAGATCGGCCGACACGCACCTTGTGCCGTTGCCACTGCGTGATTTTCCCGACGTCGACGTGTACGTGAAGGACGAGTCGACGCACCCGACCGGTTCTTTGAAACACCGGCTCGCGCGGTCGCTTTTCCTTTACGCGCTGTGCAACGGGTGGATCGGCGAAGGCACCACGGTGATCGAGGCGTCGTCCGGATCGACTGCGGTGAGCGAAGCGCATTTCGCGCGCATGCTGGGGTTGCCGTTCGTCGCGGTCATGCCGAAGACCACGAGCGAAGAAAAGATTGCGCTGATCGAACGTGAGGGCGGCCGGTGTCATCTCGTCGATGATCCGGCCACGATGTACGCGCAAGCCGCGGCGCTCGCGAAATCGACCGGTGGCCACTACCTCGACCAGTTCACCTACGCCGAACGCGCTACCGACTGGCGTGGCAACAACAACATCGCCGAATCGATTTTCGAGCAATTGCAGCTCGAACGTTTCCCGGTGCCGCGCTGGATCGTGGTGGGCGCAGGCACCGGCGGCACCAGCGCCACGATCGGTCGCTACCTGCGCTACCGCCGCTACGACACGGCACTCGCCGTCGTCGATCCCGAGAACTCCGCTTTCTTCGCCGGTTGGCGCAACGACGATCCCGACGTGGTCACCACCGGTGGCTCGCGGATCGAAGGGATCGGCCGGCCGCGGGTCGAGCCGAGCTTCCTGCCCGGCGTCGTCGACCGCATGATGCGGGTGCCTGACGCCGCCTCGATCGCAACGATGCGGGCCGTAGAGCCGCTTCTCGGACGACGGGTGGGCCCCTCAACCGGCACCAATCTTTGGGGAGTGCTGCAAATTGCTGAGCAGATGCACCATGCCGGGCGGGCCGGCAGCATCGTCACGCTGCTGTGCGACGCAGGCGACCGCTACACCCACACCTGCTACGACGACAACTGGCTCGCCGCCCGGGCGATCGATCTGACGCCGTACGCGGCGCACCTGCGGAAGCTTCTCGCCGGGTCTTGAGGCCATTCGTTGCTGGCGCGGCCGTGCACCCATGTCACCATTGGCCGGTGAAACTGCGCGGAGGCTTGCTCGGAAACGGCGCCCTGGTACGCACTCAACTGTCGTTCGGCGCTGCGTTCACCGCGGAGTGGTCTTTCACCGTTGCCATCGGACTGGTTGCCTTCGCCCACGGCGGCGCCGTCGCCGTCGGTCTGGTCGGATTGCTCCGACTGTTGCCCGCGGCGTTGCTGGCGCCGGTCATTTCCGCGTATGCCGACCGGATGCCGCGCGAACGCGTGCTGTTCGCCTCCAGCGCTCTACGAGGTTTTACGACCCTCGCGGCGGCACTGGTTCTTCTCACCGGCGGCCCAGTGGCGGTCGTGTACGCGCTGGCCATCGTGTCGACGATCGCGTTCACGCCGTTCCGGGCCAGCCACTCGGCCTTGATGCCGTCGCTGTGTCGCGCTCCAGACGAGCTGACATCGGTCAACGTGGTCCGGGGCGCGTTGGACTCACTCAGCGTCGTCCTCGGCGGTCTGGCCACAGCGCTGCTGATAGTGGTTTGGGATGTCTCCGCGGTGTTCGTGTTCGCCGGGGCGTGCGCCTTGATTTCCGCCGGGCTAGTCGTTCGGCTGAGATATGAACGCATACCGCTTCCGGCAGCGCGACGGCGGCACCTCTGGTTCGAGATTCGTGACGGCGTCGCCGCAGTCACCTCAACCGCCGGGGTGGGCGTGGTGGTGGGATTCGTGGTGCTGCAGGCCGCAATCCGCGGCGCGTTCACCGTGTTCGTGGTCATCGTCGCGATCGACCTGCTCGACGGCGACCAGTCGAGCGTCGGGCTGCTACAGGGTGCAGTCGGCATCGGGGCTCTACTTGGAAGCATCGGATGTACCCGGCTGGTCGGCAGTCGCGCGATGACGCGATGGCTCGGGGTCGCGATCGTTTTGTGGGGCGTTCCGATCGCGGTGATCGGCCTGCTGCCGTACTACGTCGTGGCGCTGCTCGCCGCCGGCGTCATCGGTATCGGTAACGCGATGGTCGACGTCACCGCGTTCACCCTGATCGCCCGCATGGTTCCCAACCTGGTTCTTGCTCGCGTGTTCGGCGTCCTCGAGAGCGTGGGCGCCTTCGCCGTGGGTGTTGGGTATCTCGCGGCGCCGCTGCTGATCGAGTTGTTCGGCATTCGGGGCGCGTTGTTGACGGTCGGCGCCGTCGCGCCGATCGTGTGCCTGATCTGGTGGCGGCGGCTGCGCGCCATCGACCGGTCGGTGGCGGTACGGACCGACGACATCACGCTGCTTCGCCAGGTGCCCATGCTGCGGGTGTTGCCCGTGCCGGTCATCGAGCAGCTCGCACACGGGCTCCTCCGCACCCAACTGCGCCAAGGCGAGACGTTGTTCGAAGCGGGCGAGACCGGCGACAGCTTCTACGTCGTCGCTGACGGCACAGTGAGCGTGCTCGACGGCGACCATGTCGTACGCGCGATGGGACACGGTCAAGGATTCGGCGAGCTGGCGCTGCTGGGGAACACCACCCGGACCATGACCGTGCGGGCAATCGACCAGGTGCTGCTGTACGCGATCAGTGCCGACGATTTCGTGCCCGCGGTCACCGGCATGCGCGAGGCCCGCTTCGCAGCCGAGGCCACGAAGTCGGCGTATCTCACCCGCGCGCCTGGGACGCCGGTGTAGGGCTCCGGTGGAGTACGAACAACGTCGAGTGGTACCACCGTGGTACCGTGCATCGGTGGCGATGAACCTACGACTGTCCGACGACGAAGCCGCAGCATTGCGGCGCAAGGCGGAAGAAGAAGGCCGTTCGATGCAGGAGGTCGCGCGGACGGCGATTCGCGAGTACACCAACGACCGGCGGAGTCGCCTCACGGCAGCGATCGAGCACATCCGCACGGAGGACGCAGAACTGCTCGATCGCTTGTCGAAGTGAGTGAACCTCAGCGGATCGACTACCTGTCGACTGACGACTTGATGGAGATCGCGACGGGCGTACTCGGCGAAGTGCGGATCCGTGATGCCGGCTTGATTGCTTCGGCCGCGGCGCGCCCGACGACCACTGTCTTCGGCGCCGACGCGTATGCCACATTTGCCGAAAAGGCGGCTGCACTTATGCACTCGCTGGCCCGCAACCACGCGCTGGTGGATGGCAACAAGCGCCTCGCCTGGTCGGCCGCCCGAACCTTCTGTTTGCTCAATGGCCGCGATATCCGCTATGACGTCGACGGTGCGGAGAAGTTCGTTGTGGCCGTCGCCGCTGGCGAACTGGACCTCCCCGAAATCGCCCGCTGGCTCGACGCTCATCTGATCGAGCCGGAACCCGACCAGTAGGCGATCGCAACGGGCATTACCGTGCGCCGCGTGTCGGCCCTGGACTCCACGAGCTCGCTCTGGCCACCCAGCGGAGCGCGTGTCTTGTCCTAGCCGGTCGCCTCGGCTCGAATGCGCACCGCGTCAACGACGTTGAACGGCAGTCGGTTGAGCGCGGCGGTAACGGATGGCATCGGGCCGCATCCTTGCGCCGGCATCGCGGGATGGTCGACGTGACCATCCGCTTCGACGAGCGAGAACCAGGGATATCCGTATTGCGATGCCATGCCGCACGCAGTCGTAGCGGGCTGATCTGGAGTGCGAAGTTGCGCGATCAGGTCGGTTGGGTTGCCGTAGGCGACTTCAGCAAGTTCGACTTGCCAGCTGCCAAGTCCGGCGTAGTCGCGGGTTACGAGTTCACACCGGACGACCGCACGAAACACAGTGGACCGGGAAGGGGGCTGCGCTGAGATGTCCCCACGAAAGCCAATGGCGCCGGGACCGCCCTGCACGAGGTCGGGGCAGCCGACGGTCACACCCGGTTGCAATGTCGCCAGCGCCCGAGATCCAACTGGCGGGACGACGTCTTGAACGGACGCCGATGCCGCATTGGTTGGCCCGAATGTCAGCGGGGTCGACGCCGTCGGTGCGGGCGGCCCGCCTGGTACGTCGCCGCTGACGGCGGCGAGGACGCACCTCGCGCACGGTTGGGTCGTTCCGTCTTCGGCCGGGCTGGGAATATCGGTGGTCACGGTGAAGGATCCGGTCGCGCGACCGGTGTCGTTGGTGATCAGGAACGGTAGCTCCGGCAGCCCCGTGCCGCATCCGAATGGGTCGACGTCGGCCGCTGTGGCGCACTCAGACAACCAGACTTTGGCTTCACGATGGAAGCCCGTCACGGTGACCTGAACCGTCTGCCCGTTCGCCAAACCAGTCGCTGGTCTCACGGTGATTGTCGCGGCGGAGGACGCCGACCTTGCTGCGTTCGCGGCGATCCCGGCCAGTTGTTGCAGCAGGCGGTCCGTCGCGTAGGCGTGCACGCCGGTGTCGCTCCACACGAACTGGCAACCACCTTCCAGTTCGACCCGCACGATGCTCGGCGACGCGGCACCGGCGAATACCAGCACATCCGACCGCACCGGGGCGGGACACGGCGGTTCGTCTTTGGTCGGCACAAGTGCGTTCAACGACGCGATCAGCTGGGTGAGGACGAGTCCACTGATCCGCGCCAACACCGGTGGTGCCGGGCTGCTGCCATCGGCGTTGAACAACACGTACTGGCATAGCGTCGCCGCCGTCGGAGTGCCAGCCACAAACAGCTGACCAGCCGGCGCCGGCGACCTCGACCCACTCGGCCAGCCCGCAACCGGTGGACACGCAGGTGGGGGTGAGCTCGCCTGGAGCGCGGACGCCGACGACGACCCGGCTGCGGGCGAGCTGACGGTGACCACCGATCCCGATGCCGCCGCACTACCCGGCGAGCCCGACGATGTGCACGACGAGATGGCCATGAACACCGCCGCCACCACGAGGGCTCCCGACGGTACGACCGCGCGCATAGTTCGTCCTCCTGCCGGTTTCGACGCATCCCAGTCGCCTGGCGTTGCACCATCGTGGCACCGGCTCCAGCGTGACGCTTTCGGATGACGGGCCCATCAAAATCCCGGGACGCCCGGCACGGTTGCAGCAACCAAACTGTCCGTCGATTTCCCACCAGCAGCCGCTCGTAGAGTCGGGAATCATCCGCAGCCGGGCAACGATGGGTGAGTGGCTTTAGCGGGGTTTCTGGCCGCCCCGCCTACTCCGGTTTGACCGGGGATGCCCCTGCTGCGCCCGCAGTCAACGACAGGAGCGCTCGCACATGAAGTTCACTAACAGCGGCGGGCAGACCGCAGTGGACCCAAAGGACTGGTTCACCGGCACTGTCTACATCGACGGCATCCGCAACCCCGACGAACAGTCCACGGTCGGCTGCGCCCACGTTCGGTTCAGCCCAGGTGCGCGTACCGCATGGCACACACACCCGAAAGGCCAGACGCTGTACGTGACCGACGGCATCGGACTCGTCGCACGACGTGGCGGTGAGGTCCAGCAGATCCGGCCCGGAGACGTCGTCTACATCGAGCCGAACGAGGAGCACTGGCATGGCGCCACTCCCGACCGGTTCATGGCCCACGTCGCCATGCAGGAAGCCGATGACCAAGGTCAGGTCGTCACTTGGCTCGACCATGTCACCGACGAGGAGTTCGCACAGCCCTGACAGCCAGCGCAGCGACTGAACTGCACGCGCAGGTCGTCACGAGGCATTTTGGGTGGTGGCCAGGGACAGGATCGAACTGTCGACCTTCCGCTTTTCAGGCGGACGCTCGTACCGACTGAGCTACCTGGCCGTTACTGGTACTGCCGTTCTAGTAGTGCCGTACAAAACGCTTCTGATCTGCCGTGATTACGGCAGATCAGAGGTGTCTTGCGGTCCTGACGGGATTCGAACCCGCGACCTCCGCCTTGACAGGGCGGCGTGAACTCCAGGCTTCACCACAGGACCAGTGGTTGTACAGCGAGCGATCTTGCGTGCCCCCAACGGGATTCGAACCCGTGCCGCCGCCTTGAAAGGGCGGTGTCCTGGGCCTCTAGACGATGAGGGCGACAGCTACGGTCGGTCGAGTGCCCCGCCGACAACCGCTGCCCCCGGCGCCTTCCGTCGGGGACTGCCCAAGCATAGGGGACGCCACCCCGGGGCGCCAAAGCGGTGCCGGCGGCAGCTAGGGCGCCGGCGTCGACGGTGACCCGGGCGGTGACGATGCAGGCGAGGACGGCGAGGACGACGGCTTCGCTGGCGCGATCACGTGCCGCTCAACGCTCACCGACGTTAGCCCCAGGCCGCCGATCGTGATGTCGTCGTACGCCTGGAGGGTGTGCGTCGTCCGGCTGAAGTAGAGCACCGAGGCCTCGACCGGCGTGGGCGGTCCGTTGTCGAGGGCACGCAGGCCGGCGCCTCCGGTCGAGCCCTGGATGAACAGCGTGGTGCCCTTCTTTAAATGCTCGATCGAGCGCTTGTGCACGTGACCCGCGAGAATGAGCGGCACGATGCCGTCGAGCGGGCGGCCTTCGACCGGGTCGTGCACCATCACGATGTCGATCTTCGGCGGCATCGCGTTCTTCACCCGCAGCGCGAGTGCTTCGCCGTCCTGCTCGATGACTTTCTCGTCCTGGTTGCTGTCGGCGGTCTCCATGTCGGGTGTGAAGCGCGGGTCGGGCGTGCCGTAGATGCGAATTCCGTCGACGGTGGTCGATGAATTGTCGAGCACGATCGCGTTCGATTGGGCCCGCACGGCGGCAACGGTCGAGTCAGAATCGTGGTTGCCCTTGATGAAAACGTAGGGCTTGCCGAGCACGCCGATGCCGGTGGCGATCGCGTTTTCGATGTCGGTGCCGTGGTCGGTGAGGTCGCCGGTGTCGATGATGAACGCCACGTCGAATTGCTGAGAGATACTCGTAATTACCTGCCACGCCTCAGGATTTTCGTGGATGTCAGAAACGTCGAGCACGGCGATCGTGTCGCCTTCACCAGGCCCGAGCGGTAACGTCGACGTCACCGAATAGAGCTTCGACAGGTTGGTGACGAGCTTCGCGAGTTCACTGCTGTATTTGCCGAACCGGTTCACGATGTCTTGCACGTTGCCGACCATCGTCGGCGCGCGGCTGAGCAATCCGGTGTAGTGCGGCTCCGCCAATGCTTTCGAATTCCACGTTGCGTACGCACCTGCGGCACTACCAAGACCGGCAAGCAGGATGACGAGAACCCCCGCAACTGCCGCTCGCCATCGGCGGGTGACGACGAAGACGAGCACGGCCGCACCGATCAGCGCTGCGATCGTCGAACGCGCGATGAGCTGAATCAGCGCCGCGTTCACATCGGCGGTCACGCGCTTCTCGATGCCCTTGATCAAGCTGGGGTCGTTGACGAGTCGCTGTGCTGCGGCGCTGTCGATGTCGGTGACGGTCGCGTTCAGCTGAACCGGCGCGCGATCGGTGTCGAGGCGAAGCGATCCGAGCGGCGGGATGTTGATCGACGTGCCCCCGCGCATCGAGGCCGACGGGTGCAGGGCGAACTTGGCGTGGACCGGCCCCACCGACTGGGTCACCGACCCGGCGAGCGCCAGCCCCAGCGCGGCGCCCATGAACGCCAGGACGACGATCGAGATCCGCCAGCTGAGGCGGCGCAGCTCAGTATGGGCGAGCGCACGGCGCACGAACGCGAATCGGCGCAGATCGAGCCTGCGGGCCAACGGTGTC
>Ga0070658_10003356_pt1 | contig 13202 bp, 13 predicted proteins | sample KBSC13metaG_FD_64664 | JGI IMG/M metagenome (GOLD analysis project Ga0070658, IMG submission 64664) | Corn rhizosphere microbial communities from Kellogg Biological Station, Michigan, USA - KBS C1-3 metaG | ecosystem: Host-associated > Plants > Roots > Rhizosphere > Soil ... | reverse complement strand
CACGAAGAAGGAGCAGTCGTTCAGCGACGGGACGCCGGCGTTCCCGGTCGACCTTCCCGACGACGATCCGGTTCACGAGGCGTTCACCCAGGCGGTCCACGGGAAGTCGCCGCGGGCCATCCGCTCGTACTGGCAGCAGCAGATCTTCTCCGGACGCAATGTCCCGCCGCCGCAGCGGAGCAGCGACGACCAGGTGCTCGCCTACGTCCGGAGCACGGTCGGCGCGATCGGCTACGTCCGGGCCACCGCCCGGCTCGGGCCCGGGATCAAGGTCCTCGGCCTCGTCGCGCGGTAAGGCCTAACGCTCGAAGACGACGCGCCCGCCGACGACGGTCATCGTGACCCGCGCGTCGCGGATCGTCTCCGGGGCAATGCGTGTCAGATCGCGGTCGATCAGGGTAAGGTCGGCGAGCTTGCCACGCTCGATCGACCCCTTGTCCTTCTCCTCGAACGAGGCATAGGCGCCGCCGGCGGTATAGGCGCGCAGCGCGTCCTCGACGGTGATCTTCTGCTCGGGCACCCATCCGCCGGGATGACGGTCGTCGAGCGTCCGGCGGGTGACCGCGGCGTAGATTCCGTCGATCGGGGTCGGGGGCGCGACGAACCAGTCGCTGCCGAAGGCGAGCCGCGCCCCGCTGTCCCGAAGGGAACGGAACGCGTAGGTCGTCTTCGCCCGCTCTGGGCCGATGACCTTCTCCGCCCAGCGCCCGTCGTCGATCGCGTGGTATGGCTGCATGCTGGCGATCACGCCGAGCTGCGCGAAGCGGGGGATGTCGGCCGGATCGATGTGCTGCGCGTGCTCGATCCGGAAGCGGCGGTCGCGCACGCCGTCCTCGGCCGCGACCCGCGCGAACACGTCCAGCTGGAGCCGGATCGCGCGGTCGCCGATCGCGTGGACGATCACCTGCAGCCCCGACTTGTCGGCGCCCGAGGTCCACGAATAGAGATCCTCGGGAGTGTTGACGAGCAACCCGCTGTCGCCGGGGGCGTCCGTGAACGGCGCGAGGAAGGCCGCGGTGTGGCTGCCTAACGATCCGTCGACGAATCCCTTCAGCCCGCCGATCCGCACCCACGAATCGCCGCGGCCGCGGGCGGCGACGGTGTCGCGGAGTCTCCCCCAGGTCGACAGCGGCACGACGGCGTAGATGCGGGTGATCATCGTCCCGGCGGCGTGGGCGCGCTCGAAGGTCGCGAGGTCGTCCCACGTCCCCATGTTGTGCACCGATGTCACGCCCTGCTCGGCGACGTAGTGCATCGCGGCCGAGAGCGCGCGGTCGTTCTGTTCAGCTGTGGGCGACGGCACCTTCTGGTCGACCAGCCACATCGCGTTGTCCTTGAGGATACCGGTCGGCTCGCCGGCCCGGTCGCGGACGATCGTCCCGCCATCGACGTCCGCCGTCAGGCGGGTGACCCCGGCGGCGCGGAGCGCGGCGCTGTTGGCGAGGCTCATGTGACCGTCGAGGCGGTTGATCCAGACCGGCACGTCGCCGGTGACCGAGTCGATCCAGCTCCGCTCGGGAAGCTGCCCGCCCCACTGCTCATGGTCCCAGTCGCCGCCCGTCATCCACGCGCCGCTGGGGACAGTCGCCGCGAAGGCCTTGATCCGGGCGATGAACTCGGCCGGGGTCTTCGCGTCGCGGAGCTGCACCGACGCGAGCCGGAAACCGCCGTCGATGAAGTGCACGTGCGCGTCGTGAAATCCGGGGACGAGCATCTGCCCCTTCGCGTCGATCACGCGGGTCGATGCGACGCTCATCTTCCGGATTTCCGCGCTCGAGCCGACGGCGGCGATCCGATCCCCGCGGACGGCGACGGCATCGGCCCACGGGCGCCGGCTGTCGCCGGTCCAGACCCGCGCATTGACGATCGCGAGGGAGACCGGCTCGGTCGCGGGGAGCGCGGCGTTGTGCATGGTGCAGGCCTGGAGAAGCAGCGTGACGGCGGCGAGGAAGCGCATCCCGCAATGCTACGGCGCGGCGGATGATTGCGGAACGCCCCGCTTGACGGCGAGCACGCAACCTGTTTGCCTTCCTCTCATTCAGTGGGGAGTAGCCTGCTGGCCGGCGCGAGCATCGCCGGCTGGAACGAACGATCGTCAAGACGGGGCGTGCGCGCTCCCGGTCGTTCGATGGGTCGACGAGACCTTGGCGAGACCACTACGACACGACAACCACGTGCCGTAGGGGTCTCGCTTTTTCTTTTCGTCCCGGAGCGGGACGACGAGGCGACGAGACGCCGCGGCGAAGAGGACGATGGCAACCAACATCTGGTTCTGGATCGGCTTCAACGCGTTCGTGCTGGCGATGCTCGCCCTCGATCTCGGGGTCTTTCATCGCAAGGCGCACGTCATCAAGCCGAAGGAGGCGATGGCGTGGGTCGCCGTCTGGGTCGCGCTGGCGATGCTCTTTGCCGCCGGCCTCTGGTTCTTCAAGGACGCGCACCACGCGCTGACCTTCGTCACCGGGTACGTGATCGAAGAGTCGCTCAGCGTCGACAACATCTTCGTCATCGTCCTGATCTTCTCGTACTTCCGCGTCCCCGAGAAGTACCAGCACCGCGTGCTGTTCTGGGGAATCATCGGCGCGCTGCTGATGCGCGGACTCTTCATCGGACTCGGCTCGCTGCTCCTGGCGCGCTTCCACTGGATCATCTACGTCTTCGGCGGGATGCTGATCGTGACCGGCATCCGGATGGCGTTCAAGTCCGACGACGAGTTCGACGGCGCGCAGAACCCGATCGTCAGGCTGGCGCGCCGGCTGCTGCCGTTCTCGCACGACTACGATGGGCAGAAGTTCTTCACGATCGAGAATGGCCGCCGCCTGGCGACGCCGCTGCTGCTGGTGCTCGTGCTGGTCGAGTTCACGGACCTGATCTTCGCGATCGACTCGATCCCGGCGATCTTCGCGGTGACGCGCGATCCGTTCCTCGTCTACACGTCGAACATCTTCGCCATCCTCGGACTGCGCTCGCTCTACTTCCTCCTCGCGAACGTCGTGCACCGCTTCCACCTGCTCAAGTACGGGCTGGCGGTGATCCTCACCTTCGTCGGTGTGAAGATGGTCAGCGCCCACTGGTGGACGATCCCGATCTACACATCGCTGGCCGTGATCGTCGGTGTGCTCGCGCTCTCGATCGTCGCGTCGCTGCGCTGGCCGGCCCCCGGCGCGCCGGCAGCGCCGAAAGTCGAGCGGGACTAGCGGCGCTCGACGGCGTCGCGAACGTCGAGGAGGATCTCGAAGTAGAGCTGCTCGCGGCGATAGGCGAAGTCGAGCGTCGCCATCTGCGTCGCGTCGCCGGACGCCTTGGCTCGCTCGAACGCTTCGCGGTACATCTCGTCGAGGTTGTTGAGGATCTTCTCTCGGGTGCGGGACATGAGGGGCATGATTTTCGTGAGTGCCTGCAACGTCAGGCGTGGCGGCGAATCGTCGGCATCGAGGCCAAGCGGATCGATGTCGATGTTCTCGACGAGAAATCGCTTGGCGAGATCGAACAGCTGACGACGGGGAGGAGACATGCTGCGCTCAAATTACTCGAGCGGCTTCTAACTGGCCAATAACTCTCACCGCGACGAGTGACGAGGAACAACGCGGAACGAGGGAGGACGACGGACGAGGGCCGCGCCGCGCCCTACGGACGCGAGCTGACGAGTAACCAGGACGTGGGATGCTGACGAGGAACCAGGAATGAGGGAGTAGGAGGAACGAGAAAGTACGAGGGACAAGGAACGAGGGAGGAGCGACGAGGGACGAGGGACGAGGGACGAGGGACGAGGGACGAGGAAAGCCCTCACAACCCACATCAGTTTCCAAGTTCCCGGTCCTCCCTCGTACCTACGCCACACAGGACAAGGGCGCCACTCCCTCGTCCCACGTTCTCGTTGCACCTGCCCCACGTTCTAGTTCCTCGTCAGCTCGCGGCCCGAGGCCGCGGCGCGTTCCTCGTTCCTCGTCAGCATTCCTCCTCGCCCGGGTGTCAGCGATGGTGATGAACTCCGATTTGTTCGCACATCGAGAGGAGCGGGCATGTCGAGCACTTGGGAAGCCTGCCGGTGCAGATGTGTTTCCCGAATGGGACGAGCAGCCGGTTGATCTCGATCCAGTAGCGCTTCGGAAGCGCTGCTTCGAGCGCCTCCCCGGTCCGCTCGGGTGTTCGCTCGTGAACGATTCCCCAGCGATTGGTGACGCGGTGGACGTGGATGTCGACCGCGATGCGGGTCTCCCCGCAGGCGACGCCGAGGGCGAGGTTGGCGCACTTGGGGCCGACGCCCTTGAAGCCGAGGAGAGTGTCGTAGTCGCAGGGGAGCGTGCCGCGATGCTCGCGGTCGGTGCGTTGGGCGAGCTCGCGGATCTGCCGAGCCTTGGCCTCGTGGAAGGCGACGTCGTGGATGAGCGCGTCGATCTTCGCCACGCTCAACGCGGCGATCGCACGCGGCGTGTTCGCGGTCGCGAACAGCCGCAGCGCGGCGGGGAGGCTCGTCTCGTCGAGGGTGCGGATGGAGAGGATGCAGGCAACGAGCTGTTCGAAGAGCGAGCGGTGGCCGTGCTCGTCGCGGAGGGCGAACATCGCCGCATCGGCGAAGTTTCCGACGGCGCGGCGAAGGAGGCGGACCGCGGTCGGGACGTGGAAGGGCTTTTTCGCTGGTGAACGGAGCGCGCGCGGCATGCCGGGCGTGGCGGCAGGATCTGCGCCGGTGGTTGGCGCAGCCAGCGACGCCGTGGCGGCAGCCTGGTGCCGCCGGGAGGATGGCTCTTTCCGGAAGCGGATGGTGTATTACGGGCGATGCCTCGCGGTATCCAAACAGTCTGGAGAAACAGCTCGATGAACAACATGAAAGTCTTCATGCTGATGGCCGGGCTCACTGCCCTTCTCGTCGCGCTTGGCGGATCGTTCGGCGGGCAGGGCGGGATGACCATCATGCTGCTCTTTGCCGGCGCGATGAACTTCTTCATGTACTTCGCGTCGTCGTCGATGGTGCTGCGGATGTACGGCGCGCGCGTCGTCACCGCCGCCGACGCGCCCGAGCTCTACGCGATGGTCGACCGGCTCCGCCAGCGCGCGGGACTGCCGATGCCGGTCGTCGCGATCGCGCCGCACGCGCAGCCTAACGCGTTCGCGACCGGCCGGAACCCGGAGCATGCGGTCGTCTGCGTCACCGAGGGAATCCTCAAGCTCGTCTCGCCGCAGGAGCTCGAGGGGGTGCTCGCGCATGAGCTCGCGCACGTGAAGAACCACGACATGCTCCTCAGCACGATCGCGGCGACGATGGCCGGCGCGATCGGCGGGGTGGCGCGCACCGCGCTCTTCTTCGGCGGAATGGGCGACCGGCGCTCCCGCGGCGGACTCGGCGAGCTCGTTTCGATCATCGTCGCGCCGATCGCGGCGATGCTCATCCAGTTCGCGATCAGCCGGCAGCGCGAGTTCAAGGCCGACGCCGTCGGCTCGCAGATCACCGGGCGTCCGCTCGACCTGGCGAGCGCGCTGACCAAGCTCGACGCCGCCGCACACCGCGTCCCGATGAACGTGGCGCCGTCGGCAGCGGCGCTGGCGATCGTCAACCCGCTGGCGGCGATGAACGGGCGCGCGCTGATGAACCTGTTCTCGACCCACCCGCCGACCGCCAAGCGCGTCGCCGCGCTCCAGGCGATCGCCTCGGGCGCGGCGCCCGCCGCCTAACGATCGGCGCCGAGCTGGTGAAAGACCGCCTCCGCGACGATCTTCCCGTCGCGGAGGTGCTCGACGACGATCCGCTCGAGCAGCGCCGGCGTCACGCCCGCGTACCAGACGCCCTCGGGGTAGACCACCACGATCGGCCCGCCGGTGCAGACGCCGAGGCAGGGCGTTTCGCCGCGCTTCACCCGCCGCGGGCCGAAGAGAAGCTGCTCCCGCTGCAGCAGCCGTGGCAGCAGCTCGTAGAGCTCGCGCCCACCGTGCCCGGGAGCGCAGTATCCTCCGGTGCAGACGATGACGTGGCGGCTGTACGGCTCCATCAGGCCGCGAAGCGCGGCCGCGGTCGGGCTGTTCGGCATTGGTAGACAAGCTAACGGGAAACGCGTGACCGACAGCAAGGCTCGGCGCACCACGAAGAGCAGGATCGACATCCACCTCGGCGACAACCTCGAGGTGATCCGGCGATTTCCATCGGCGGCGTTCGACCTCATTTACATCGACCCGCCGTTCAATACCGGGAAGCGGCAGCGCCGGACGCAGCTTCGCACCGAGCTCGCCGACGACGGGGATCGCGTCGGGTGGTCGGAGAAGCGCTACCGCACGACGCGGCTCGCCAGCCGCTGGTTCGCCGATGCGTTCGGCGACGACTATCTCGCCTTCCTCGAGCCGCGCCTCGAGGAGGCGCATCGCCTGCTCGCACCCGATGGAAGCTTCTTCCTCCATCTCGACTATCGCGAGGTGCACTACGCGAAGGTCGTCCTCGACGGGATCTTCGGCCGCGCCTCGTTCATGAACGAGATCATCTGGGCGTACGACTACGGCGCCCGCTCGCGGACGCGCTGGTCACCGAAGCACGACAACATCCTCTGGTACGCGAAGGACCCGTCGCGCTACACCTTCAACCTCGACGCCGCCGACCGCATCCCCTACATGGCGCCGCGCCTGGTCGGCGCCGACAAGGTCGCCCGCGGCAAGACGCCGACCGACACCTGGTGGCACACGATCGTGAGCCCGAACAGCAGGGAGAAGACCGGCTACCCGACCCAGAAACCGTTAGGCGTCGTCGAGCGGCTCGTGGCGGTGCACTCGAACCCCGGCGACCGGCTGCTCGACTTCTTCGCCGGCAGCGGCACGTTAGGCGCCGCCGCCGTGAAGCTCGGCCGGCACGCGACGCTGGTCGACGCGAACCCGGATGCCGTGAAGGTGATGGAATCCCGTCTCGCATCCGCCAAGCCCAGAATCAACCGGGGGTCAGGGGTCAGGGTCGAATAACGGCGGATGCAAAGTCGTTCCGTGACCGCTGACCCCTGACCCCTCTCTTCAGTGGAACAGCGCGATCACGATTTCGCCGACGATCAGGACGACGATCGCGATCTCCAGCGCCTCGGAGCGCGCCGCCTGCGCTTCGTCGTTGAGCATCGCGTAGGTCTCGCGGATGATCGAGAGCTTGCGGTCGATCCCGGCGCGCCAGACACGGCCGCGGAAGATCTCGAGCGCGGCGGCGTAGATGCGCGCCAGGTAGACGTCGTCGGTGACCTTGAGCGAGTTCTCGACCCGCTCGACGATCTCGGTCGAGTCGGCGACGGTCTGCTGCATCTTGGCCAGCAGCCCGCGGAACCGGCGATTGCGAAATCCGCGAACCCCGCCACGCGCTTCGGCGACCCGATCGTACATCCGCGGCAGCTCGGCGTCGAGCATGGCGTCGTAGAAGCGAAGCTCGAGCAGCTGCGCGTTCGCGAACTCGAGGACGAACTGGACGTCGGTCTCGTCCTCGGGCGCGGGGTCGATCACCAGCGCGTTGTCCCAGGTGAGAATGGCCAGGTCGTCGGCGTAGTACGAGAAGCGATGCGGCAGCAGCTCGCGCCGCGCCGCCTCCGAGAGCGGACGCTCCTCGCCCAGCAGCAGCGGCACCACGTCGGCGTCGGTGAGCGACCCCGCCGGGAGCGCCGCCCCGCTCGCGTCGTGCAGCGTCGCCACGCGATAGACGGCGTAGTCCTCGGTCACCTCGGCGACTCCCATCCGCTCGACCGCCGGTGCGAGCTCGCCGAGGAGCCGCTGCAGCTCGCGATCGAAGATCGACAGCGCGTCGGCTCGCCCGCCGATGCGGTTGCCGAAGTCGACGAATTCCCGCCACCCGATCTCGTCGGCGAGCGGCACGCGCATGCGCAGCGAGACCACGCCGAAGTCGAAGATGCGCGCCGACATCTCGACGTCATGGCCGCGGCCGTCGGCGGTGAGCCGCGCCGCACCGAGCGGGATCGTGATCGGCAGGTTGGCGATCCGGATCGCTTCCGCTTCGCGCCGCTCGGGACGCACGCGCGCCGGCGTCCGCGCGGCGAGGATGTCGGCCGCGCGCTCCAGGTCGATCGAATAGCCGACGTCGTAGATCCGGTACAGCGTCGCGCCGCCACGCACTCGCAGCTGGCGAGGGATCGGCGCCGAGCCGGAAAGGGAACCGAACGCGCTGCTCTGCGGCATGGTCGTCTGGCGGGAGAAGGTATGCTGTATCACTCTAGCATCAGGACCGCCCGTTGTTCAGCGGCTCCCGTCACCGACGGGACGACATGAATCCCAACGACTCATTACGACAACACGATGACGACACCGCTCGAAGCGTTAGAGATTCTCGACCTGCGCATCGGAACCGTTGTCAGCGCGGCGCCGTTCACCGAAGCGAGGGTGCCCGCGATCAAGCTCGAGATCGACTTCGGCCCCGAGCTCGGTGTCAAGCGATCGAGTGCCCAGCTGACGAGGCGTTATGCACCCGACGTACTCGTCGGGCGGCAGGTCGTCGCGGCGGTCAACCTCGGCGTAAGGCGGATCGCCGGTTTCGCGAGCGAGGTCCTCGTGCTCGGCGGTGTTCCCGAGAAGGGCGACGTGATCCTGCTCGCGCTCGATGCACCGGTCCCCAACGGGACGAAGGTCGCCTGACGACCAGCATATATTTCGAGAACGAATACCTCGAGCTCCTACCGGGACCGACCATGCCGACCGCGACACCAGCTGCACCCTCTGCCAACGACCGCTCGATCGCCGCCAAGGGATACGCGCATCCCGAGGCGCTCGTCAGCACCGAGTGGCTCGCCGCTCATCTCGATGATCCGGCGATCCGCATCATCGAGTCCGACGAGGATGTGCTGCTCTACGACATGGGGCACATTCCCGGTGCACAGAAGGTCGACTGGCACACGGACCTCAACGATCCGGTCGTCCGCGACTACGTCGATCGTGATCGCTTCGAGACGCTGCTGCGCGCGAAGGGGATCGACGAGAGCACGACCGTGATCTTCTATGGCGACAAGAACAACTGGTGGGCCGCCTATGCCTACTGGGTGTTCCAGCTGTTCGGCTTCACCAACGCCAGGCTGCTCGATGGCGGGCGAACGAAGTGGGAGGCCGAGGGGCGGCCGATGGTCGAGGAGGTGCCGCACTTTCCCGCGACCAGCTACCGCGCGCCCGCCCGCAACGACAAGGAAATCCGCGCCTTCCGCGACGAGGTGCTGCAGCACCAGCGCGCCAGGAAGCGCCTCATCGACGTCCGCTCTCCCGACGAGTTCACCGGCAAGAAGCTGCACATGCCGGACTATCCGCAGGAAGGCGCGATGCGCGGCGGGCACATTCCCGGCGCGGCGAGCGTGCCCTGGTCGCGCGCGGCGAACAGCGACGGGACGTTCAAGAGCGCGGCCGAGCTGCGCGCGATCTACGAGGGGGAGAAGAAGCTCACGCCCGGCGACGACGTGATCGCCTACTGCCGCATCGGCGAACGGTCGTCGCACACGTGGTTCGTCCTCACGCGGCTTCTCGGCTACGACAAGGTCCGCAACTACGACGGAAGCTGGACGGAGTGGGGGAACGGCGTCGGACTGCCGATCGAGACCGGCGAGGAGTCGCGATGACGGCGCCGAAGGCGACCGGCGAGAGCAGGCCGGCGAAGGTGCACGCGCCTAACGTCGTGCACGTGTCGTGGAAGGGCGAGCGGCGCTTCGACGCCGGCCGCCCCGACGGGCCGGTGCTCCGCTTCGACGGGAATGGTGCCACCGGCCAGAGCCCGGTCGACGGCGTGCTCAGCGCGCTCGCGTCGTGCGTCTCGATCGACGTCGCCGAGATCCTCGCCAAGCGGCGGACACCCCCGTCGCGGCTCGAGATCACCGTCACCGGCAACCGGGTCGAGACGACGCCGCGCCGGATTTCCGCGGTGCGGCTCGACTTCGCGATCGACGGCGAGGGCATCGACCGCGAACACGCCGAGCGCGCGATCGATCTCGGACTGAACAAGTACTGCTCGGTGCGCGACTCGCTGGCGAGCGACATCCTGTTCACCTGGTCGTTGACACTGAACGGCGAGCCCGGCGCGCCTGGCGAGTGAGCGAGATCGCGAACACGACCGACGAGATCGAGCAGCTGCGCCAGCTGCTGCGCGACTACATCGTCGATCGGGAGCGGGTGGAAGATGCGCTCCAGGAAAGTGAGGAGCGGTATCGTTCGCTCATCGCCCGCGCGTACTACGGGATCTATCGCTCGACCGTCGAGGGGCGCTTCCTCGAGGTGAACGCCGCGCTCGTGCGCATGCTCGGCTACGACTCGGCCGACGAGCTGATGGCGGTCGACATCCGGTCGCTCTACGCCGATCCGACCGATCGCGAGCGGCTCGTCAGCGCCTTCCAGAATGGGGAGAAGATCCCCGACTCGCTCGACCTGCGATGGGTGACGCGCGACGGTCGGCCGATCACCATTCGCAGCACCGCGCAGGGGCGCTATCGTCGTGACGGGACGCTCGAATATCTCGAGGGGATCGTCGAGGACATCACCGAACGCCGGCGCCAGGAGGAGATGCTGCGCCGGAGCGAGCGGATGGCGGGGCTGGGGACGACGCTGGCCGGCGTCGCGCACGAGCTGAACAACCCACTGACGGCGGTGATCGGCTTCGCGCAGATCATGTCGAAGACGCCGCGCAGCGAGGAGGATCGCATCGGACTCGAGACGATCCACCGTGAGGCGCTGCGGGCGGCGCGCATCGTGCGCGACCTGCTCACCTTCTCGCGCAAGCAGGAAGGAGCGCGCTTCGAGCATCTCGACGTCAACGCGGTCGTCGACTACATCCTGTCGACGCGCCGCTACGCGCTCGAGACACGAGGCGTGCGCTGTGTACTCGAGCTCGACCCGCACCTGCCGCCGGTCGCGGGCGACCGGTCGCAGCTCGAGCAGGTCGTGCTCAACCTGCTCGTCAACGCCGAGCACGCGCTGACCGAGACGCTCGACGGGCCGGCCCCGCAGCCTAACGGCAGCGCCCCGCGCGGGATGATCAGGATCGGGACGGAGACGGAAGGCGACATGGTCCTCGTCCGTCTCTCCGACTCCGGCTGCGGGATCGCCGCGGCCGACCTGACGCGGATCTGGGACCCGTTCTGGACGACGAAGGCCGAGGGTGAAGGGACGGGATTGGGGCTGTCGGTGGTGCACGGAATCGTCAGCGCGCACGGCGGCACGATCGAGGTCGACAGTGAGCTCGGCCAGGGGACGACGTTCACCGTCAGGCTCCCGGTCGCGCACGGGCACGCCCCGCCGCGGGTGACCTCGACCGGGCTGGTGGTGGGCGAGTCGGCGGCGACGCCGCTCGACGTCCTCGTGGTCGACGACGAGACGTCGATCACCACCTTCCTCAGCCACTATCTCGGCTCGCGCGGGCATGCCGTGTTCGCCGCCCACGGCGGCGCCGAAGCGGTGGCGCTGGCGAAGCAGACCGCCTTCGACGTCGTCGTCTGCGACCTGCGGATGCCCGGGCTCGACGGGATCGAGACGATGCGCGCCCTGCGCGCCCTGCCTAACGCGACACGTTCCCGCTACGTGCTCTCCACCGGCGCAACGCTGAGTACCGCCGTTCGCGAGGCGATCGACTCGATCCACGTCGATGCCGTCGTCCCGAAGCCGTACGACATCGAGCAGCTGCGCCGGGCGGTGGAGAACGCCTGACGGCGGGGGGCGGGGGTCAGGGGTCAGGGGTCAGGGCCGACGGTCGCGGTTTCTTTCGCAGACGCTCGCTTTGAGCTGCTGTGCGCTGCAGGCAAACGCGGTTGCTGACCCCTGACTCCTAGAGTCACCCGCGCTTCCTGAGGTGCACCCCGCCCGAGCCGGCGTCGATCCTGATCGTTCCCCGCCCGTCGCCGATCGTGCCGACGACGTGGTCGCTCTCGTAGCGCGTGACGCTGACCGGGACGCCCATGTCGATGCCGCCGCTGCCGGCGTCGATGTCGACCTTCGCGCCTAACGTTGCCGGGATCCAGAGCGTGACGCCGCCGGAGCCGCTGTCGATGTCGAGGCGGTCGATGTCGCTGGCCAGGTCGATCTCGGTCGAGCCACTGCCGCTGTCGAGCTTCAGGTCGGTGGTAGTGACGTTCTTCAGCACGGCGCCGCCTGAGCCGAGGTCGAGGTCGATCCGCTTGCTGTCGATTCCGTCGCCGCGCATGCGTCCCGAGCCGGCGTCAACCGACAGGCGCTCGCCGCGGATCCGCGACAGCGTCACCGGCCCCGATCCGCAATCGATGCTCACGTCCCCCTGCGCATCGGTGATCTGCACAGTCCCCGACCCGGTGTCGAGCGTCAGCGCACCCCTCGTCCCGCTGGTGGTAACGTCGGCCGCGTCGACCCCGACCGAAACATCGCCATTCACGTTCGTGACCGTGACGTCGCCGGCCGCGAGATGGAGGTGGATCTCCTTTCCCGCCGGAACGGTCACGGTCAGGTCGGCGCGGGCCTCGAGCCCGCCTGAGCGCCCGCTGATCTCGACGCGCGAGCCGTCGTCGTCGTTGTCATCGAAGGTCCCGTCGTCGGCAACGCGCAGCGTGGTGCGCCCGCCCCAACCGTTGCCCTCGCCGAAGGTGATCCGGCGCGCCGGGTAGATCACGCGCAGCGTCTCGCGCCCGCGGATGTTCCCCTGCTCGACGCGGAGCTGCGCCGCGTCCTTCCCCGACTTCGCGATGGTGACCGCGACGTCGCCCGACCCGCCGCCAACGGCCTTGATCGACCCGACGAGATTGTAGATCGCGACCTCGCTCCCGCTCAACGTCGCCTTCTCCTGCGCCGAGCCGACGACGGGAACGACGGAGACGCCGAGTACAGCGGCGAGCAGAGAAGAGCGGAGAAAGAGCGAACGCATGGGTGTCCGGAGTGGCAGGTTCGAAGGGTGTCGTCGTGCACGCTAATGTGCGTCACGCTGGCAGGAATGCGACAGCCGGAGCGTGGAGAGGGTTGGAACGGACGCCCGTCGGCGGCGGTTGGGAGGGAGAGGTTCGCTTTCAAGGGGTCAGAGTCGTTGAAAAGCGACGAGCGTCGTTTCAAGGGGTCAGAGTCGTTGAACCGTGATTGCTGACGCGCGTTTCCGATGACGCTACTCGGCTCCTCCCTCCTCCTGACGCGGACCTGACCGTGACGAGAGCAGCTTCCGGGTTGACCCGATCCTCGCGCCCCTCGAGCTTTCGCCCATGACGACCGCGGCACGGATCATCGACGAACGCGACGCCAATGGCCCGCGGCCGCTG
>Ga0070658_10003353_pt1 | contig 13209 bp, 15 predicted proteins | sample KBSC13metaG_FD_64664 | JGI IMG/M metagenome (GOLD analysis project Ga0070658, IMG submission 64664) | Corn rhizosphere microbial communities from Kellogg Biological Station, Michigan, USA - KBS C1-3 metaG | ecosystem: Host-associated > Plants > Roots > Rhizosphere > Soil ... | reverse complement strand
TCGTCGAGCCCGAAGTAGTGTCCGAGCTCGTGGAGGACGGTGATCCGGATCTCCTCCTCGAGCTCCCGCGGGTCGGGAAACGACTCGACGAGCGGGCGGCGGAAGATGCGGATCCGGTCGGGCAGCTGGGCGTTCCAGTCTCCCCGCTCCGGCAGCGGCACACCCTCGTAGAGGCCGAACAGATCGGGATCCTCCGGATGCTCGTCCTCGATCGCGACCTCGATGTTCCGCACCGCGGTCTGCAGGTCGGGCGGCAGCGAGCGCAGCGCCCGGGCGACGATCTCGTCGAAGCTCAATAGACCGGAAAGCGCGACGACGGCACGCGCGGTCGCGACTGCGCGACGAGCAAGGCGGTTGCGAGGCCGAACGCAAAGCCGCCGATGTGTGCAAAGAAGGCGACCCCTTCGCCGTTCTGCGGGTGGAGGAGCGAGAGGCCGCCGGTCCAGATCTGCAGCCCGATCCAGACGCCGAGGAACCAGACGGCGGGGATCTCCCGGATGAGGATGATCCCGAAGAAGATCAGCGTCAGGACGCGGGCGCGGGGGAGCAGCAGGAAGTAGGCGCCGAGGACGCCGGCGATCGCGCCGCTCGCACCGACGTTCGGGATGCTCGCGTCGTGCGGCCCGCCGGCGAGCAGGGTCGCCGCCGTCTGCGCCGCCATCGCCGCGATTCCCGCCGCCAGGTACCAGATGAGGAACCGGACGCGGCCGAGCGCGTCCTCGACGTTGTTCCCGAAGATCCAGAGGAAGAGCATGTTCCCGAGGATGTGCTGCCAGCTGGCGTGCATGAACATCGAGGAGAACGTCCCCTCGTACCACGGCAGCGGGTGGAAGGGCACCTCGCACGGCCCCTGGACGGTGCACGGGTAATAGCCGTCGCGGAAGACGTGGAAGTCGACGCCGCGGCCGCCGAGCTCCCAGAACCACACGAGGGCGTTCGTCGCGATCAGGCCGACGGTGACGACTGGGAAGCGGCGGGTCGGGACGTTGTCCCGGAGCGGAACCATCGCGGCAGTTTACGGCTTCCCACGACTTGACACATAGGGACTGAGGTTTTATCCTGATGCCGTAGTCAAGTTACGCGCAAGGAGGCACGACAGCATGGCAACGTTGGTTCGCTGGGCCCCGTACAGCGAGCTCGCCTCGCTCCACAACGAGATGAGCCGCTTCATGAACGGGCTGCTCGACGGCAACGGCCGGCAGGCCCAGAGCTGGGTGCCGGTCGCAGACGTCTGGGAGACGGAGGGCGAGGTCGTCTACGCATTCGACCTCCCCGGCATCCCCGAGGACAAGATCTCGGTCGAGCTCGACGACAACACGCTCACCGTGACCGCTGAGCGCGAGCGCGAGCAGCAGGTCGAGGACGGTCGCTACTACCGCTTCGAGCGCCGCTACGGCACGTTCTCGCGCACGATCGCGCTGCCGCAGGGCGTGTCCGAGGACTCGATCAAGGCCGAGTACAAGAACGGCGTGCTCGAGCTGCACGTGGCAAAGCCCGAGCAGCCGAAGCCGCGGAAGATCCAGATCGCCGGCACCGAGCAGAAGACGATCGAGGGCTCCGCAGAGCGGAAGTGATCGCGCGGCGGCCGCTTACGCGGCCGCCAGCGCTTCCCTGATCCGGTCGGCGACGGCGGCGAGCTCGATGCGCTGCCCCGTCACGTCTTCGAGGATCTCGTCCGCGTTCGGCTTCTGTCCCTCCGACCACAGCTCGCGCAGGAGCGAGCCGGCGTCGCGCCGCGAGAACCACGCGTTGCCGAACTTCTCGCGCAGGTAGCCGCGCAGCTGCGCCTCGAAGGCCCACGCGCGGAGGTACTGCGACGAGTAGAAGCCGTCGTCGATGTCGGCGAGGTAGTCGGTGTCGCTCGGCGCGACCTTCAACGCGTCGTACAGCAGCTCGGCATAGCGCGGCCGCATCGACGTCACGTCCTCGACCTGATGGAACTCGATCTCGTAGAGGAACTTCGCGCAGTAGCGGCGGACGACCCAGAGCAGCTGCGTCGCGCCCTCGGCCGCGTACTCCTGCGGACGCGGGAAGTCGAGCATCCGCGTCAGCCACACCGGATCGATCGTCAGGTGCTCGAGCAGCATCGCCCAACCCTCGGTGACGGCGTTGTCGCCGAGCCGCTTCTCCTCCACCGTCAGCGTCGGCGACGTGTGCGCCCAGTGCTCCATGTGCCCCGCCTCGTGGAAGAGCGAGCTCCAGTCGTCGGGCCCGCCCTGGGGCTTGATCACGAGCGCGATCCGGTCCGGGATCTCGATGCCCGCGCAGAACGCGCGCGGCGTCTTGTTGGGGCGGTCCTCGAGATCGAGGACGACGTTGCGCTGCGCCCGCAGGTCGACGCCGAGCTCGCCGAGCGACGCCTCGAGCGCCGGCATCATCCGGTCGGCAGGGAAGGCCGCGTCCCAGTTCGCGCCGCGGAAGACGCGCGCGGCGTCCCAGCGCTCGGCCTCGCCGAGCCCCATGCCGATGCGGCTGCGGAAAAAGCGGTCGCCGTGCTCCTCCCAGAGCCGCTCGGTCGAGTCGAGAAACTCGCGGCACTGGTCGGCGAGCGGGTCGAGCTCGAAGCCGAACCGGCCGTAGAGCTCGGTGTACGTCTTTGCGCCGAGCCGCTCCGTCTCGCGATGGACGACCTCGTGCTTGCGCAGGTAGAGCGCGTTCATGTGTTCCTCGGTCGCCTCGTTGCGCGCGCGCTCGAGCCGTTCGCGCGTGTCGCGGTCGGTCTCGTTCATGATGCGCGGCCGCACGTCGCGGTAGGCGATCTCCTCGTCGCCGACCTTCACCGTCTTCGTCTCGGCCTCGGCCGCCTTTTCTTCTTCCTCGCCGACGAAGTTGCCGAGGTACCCCTCGCACGCGAACTTCCACAGCTCGCGGACGTTCCGCCCGCCGTTGACCGTCGCGCCGAGCCCGAGTGCGGTGTCGAGCCTCGTCAGCGCTTCGTGCCGCTCGTAGATCGGGACGAGGTCGTAGGTCTCCTTCTGACCCGAGAAATGGAGGTACGCCTCCTCGTCGAGCTCCGCGATGAAGCGGTCCGCGTCTTCGCGCAGGGAGTCGAGCTCTCGTTCACCGAGCGGGTTCGCCATTCGCGCGCCTAGGATAACGCTGTGCAGGAGATCAGCCTGAAGACCGACCGGAAGACCCAGCTCGTCGACATCACGAAGCAGGTGCAGGCCGCGCTCGACGGCGCAAACGGCGCGAGCGCCGCGCTCGTCTACGTCCCGCACACGACCGCCGGTGTGACGATCAACGAGGGGGCGGACCCCCTCGTCGGCGAGGACATCGAGAGCGCGCTGCAGAAGGTCGTGCACGAGGACTGGCAGTGGAAGCACACCGAGGACCCGGACGGCCCGAACGCCCCGTCGCACGTCCGCGCGACGCTCACGGGCTCGCAGGTCCTGATCCCGCTCCGGGACGGCCGCCTCGCACTCGGCACCTATCAGGGGATCTATTTCTGCGAGTACGACGGGCCGCGCGACCGCACGGTCTACGTCGCGTCGCTGACGTAGCTTCTAATTGACTTCTCATTCAGCCGTGCCATAGTCGGCGCGTGAAGCTGCGGCTGGTCTCCGCGGGGGCAGTGCTCCTGCTCGCTCTGACGGCGTCGACGGTGGGCGCGCACGTGCGCTATCCCGATTCCGGGATCCACAAGATCAAGCACGTCATCGTCATCGTCCAGGAGAACCGGTCTTTCGACTCGTATTTCGGCACGTTCCCCGGCGCCGACGGCATCCCGAGGCACGTGTGCGTGCCCGATCCGACGCGGGGCGGCTGCGACCGTCCGTACCACAACCCGAAGGACCGCAACTCGGGGGGCCCGCACGACCACATCGACGAGGTCCGCGACGTGGCCGGCGGCAAGATGAACGGCTTCGTCCGCCAGGCGGAGGAGGGCCGCACGCGCTTCTGCCGGCTCCACATCGATTCCGGCGCGTGCTCGCTGACGCCGAAGAACCCGGACGTCATGGGCTACAAGACCGCACACGACATCCCGAACTACTGGACGTACGCGCGGCACTACGTCCTGCAGGACCACATGTTCGAGTCGGACTCGTCGTGGAGCATGCCCCAGCATCTGTTCCTCGTCTCGGGCTGGTCGGCGCGGTGCACACAGCGGGGCAATCCGATGAGCTGCAAGCCCGCGATTCAGGATCCGGGCTCGCCGCCGGGCGAGCCGCAGAACACGACCGGCGCGATACCCGACTACGCGTGGACCGACCTGACGTACCTCCTCCACAAGGATCGCGTCAGCTGGCAGTACTTCGTCTTCAAGGGCGCGCAGCCCGACTGCGAGGACAACGCGATGCTCTGCAAGGCGGTCGGGCAGAACGCGAAGACGCCGGGCATCTGGAACCCGCTGCCGTACTTCGACACCGTGCGCCAGGATCGCCAGGGCGAGAACATCGTTCCGTTCAACGAGTTCCTCAGCGAGGCGAAGGCGGGGACGCTCCCGGACGTGTCGTGGCTGACGCCGGCGCAGTCGGTGAGCGAGCATCCGCCGGGTCTCGTGTCGCGCGGTCAGGCGTACGTGACGAGCGTCGTCAACGCGGTCATGCGCTCGAAGGACTGGGACTCGACCGCGATCTTCCTGACCTGGGACGACTGGGGCGGGTTCTACGACCACGTGAAGCCGCCGCAGGTGGACGGCCAGGGCTACGGCCTGCGCGTGCCGGGGCTCGTCATCTCGCCGTACGCGCGGCGCGGGTACATCGACCACCAGATCCTCAGCCAGGACGCGTACCTCAAGTTCATCGAGGACGACTTCCTCCACGGCCAACGGCTCGATCCGAAGACCGACGGCCGTCCCGACCCGCGGCCCGACGTGCGCGAGAACGCGAAGATCCTCGGCAACCTCGCCGCGGACTTCGACTTCCGCCAGCGGCCTCGCGGGCCGCTGATCCTCGCGCCGTACCCGAAGAAGCACAGGGCGCACGCGTAAGTACCCTGCGGCTCCATGGCCGCGCCGGTGCACAAGGACGAGCTGCTCGAGCTCGACGTCGAATCGCTCGCCTACGGCGGCAACGGCGTCGCGCGCACGAATGGGTTCGTCGTGTTCGTGCGCCGTGGTCTGCCGGGCGACCGCGTCCGCGCGCGCGTCACGAAGGTGAAGCGCTCACATGCGGAGGCGCTCGCCGTCGACGTCCTCGAGGCGGGCCCGCAGCGTGTCGACGCACCGTGCGCGCACTATCCGGCGTGCGGCGGCTGCCGCTTCCAGGATCTCGCGTACGAGTCGCAGCTCGCGCAGAAGCACGCGTGGGTGCACGACGCGCTGCAGCGCCTCGGCGGCATCGCGGAGCCCCCGTTGCAGCCGATCGTCCCGTGCGAGCCCGAGATCTTCCACTACCGGAACAAGATGGAGTACTCGTTCGCGCCGGAGGCTGGAAGCGCCGGCGGCAAAGGCGCCGTCCTCGGCTTCCACAAGGCCGGACGGTGGGACGAGGTGCTCGACATCGAGAAGTGCTGGTTGACGACCGACGCAGGAAACGCGATCCGCGACGCGGTGCGCGACTGGGCGCGCGAGGAGGGTCTCGAGCCGTACGACCAGGTCGAGAACACCGGCTACCTGCGTCACCTCGTCGTGCGCGAGGGGCGCAACACGGGACAACTGCTCGTGCAGCTCGTGACCGCGCCGGGCGAGAAGTTCGAGCGCGGTTACTTCGTCGACGTCTGCCGCAAGGTTCCCGGCGTTGCATCGGTGCACTGGTCCGTGAACGACCGTCCCGCGGAGGTGACGAATCTCCCGACCGAGCTACTGTGGGGCGAGGAGTGGATCGAAGAGGAGCTGTCCGGCCTGCGCTTCCGCGTCCGCCCGAACGCCTTCCTGCAGACGAACACGTGGATGGCGGAGAAGCTGTATGCGCTTGCGCGCGACGCTGCTCAGCTGAGCGGCGACGAGACCGTGTGGGATCTCTACTGCGGCATCGGCACGATCGGGCTGTCCATGGCACGCAACGCGCTGACCGTGTGGGGGATCGAGGTGTCGGAGGAATCGGTCGCATGCGCGCTCGAGAACGCCGAGCTGAACACGATCACGAACGCCGCGTTCTTCGCGGGCAACGTCGGCGAAGTCGTCGAGGAGCTGCTCGACCGCTCGGGTGCGCCCGACGTCGTCGTGGTCGACCCGCCGCGCGCCGGGCTCGCGGGAAAGGCGCTTCGCCGCCTCGGCAAGATCGCCGCACCGCGGATCGTCTACGTCTCCTGCAACCCGACGACGCTCGCCTCCGACGTGAAGACGCTGCAGACGGAGTACGGATACGAGCTGCTGCGCGTGACGCCGGTCGACATGTTTCCGCACACGCCGCATGTCGAGTGCGTTGCCCTCCTCGAGCGATCGGTGTAGGCTCGGCGCGTCAATTTCAGGGACACGGAGGGCGGGATGAACGACATCAGCGCTCCGGTTGCGGCCCGGATCGATCCGACGGAGATCAAGGACGACGCGAACCTGAAGGTGCAGGTCGGCGCGCCGACGAAGCGATTCCATATCTGGGTCCAGGGCCCGGCCTGGGTGCTCGGCTTCGCGGCGGTCGCACTCGGCTTCGTGATGGTGCTGACGAGCTACGACTCGGCGGCGGGCTGGTTCGCCGTGTCGACGGCGATCACGCTCGCGGTCATCGGCTCGTTCCGGGCGCCGTTCTCTCTCGGCGAGACGTCGGTCAGCTCGACGCCGGGCCGTCACCCGGCGAAGCCGAAGGCGAATCCGCCGACCGAATCCCCGTAGCCTTCACGTGCCGGTACTCCGGGTGGTGCTTCTTGCACACCGGATGACCGTGCACCGGGTGCGGATGCCACTCGAGCCGCCAGCAGCGGTGGACGTGGCAGTTGTGCTTGTGCCAGAACAGTGCGAGCCAGCCGAGGAACGCTGTTCCGAGCGTGATGTCCGCGAGCGGGCCGCTGACGAAGTTGTAGCCGCCGCTGTCCGGCCAGTGGAGCCAATGCGGGAGACCGAGCAGGAACATCGTCGGATCTATTCGGCGGCGGCCGGGCGCAACCTGCGCCACAGCAGGTCGCCGTTGGCGACGAAGAAGCCGAACGAGAGGAAGGGCAGCGCCGGCAGGCCTCCGACGTGGGCGACGTTCGCGACGACGACGGTTGCGCCGTACATGAAGGTCGTGGCGAACCACGTCCAAACCACCCGGAGCTCCCAGCGTGCCGCTGCTGCGAGGAAGAGCGCGTAGAACAGGACGTCGGGCGGCCCGAGGTAGGCGGCGCCGCCCGCCGGCACGAGGAATGCGATCGCGACGTCGAGATAGACGTGGAAGTGCTTTTGCGTGATCGCGTGCGTCGGCCCGCGCCACACAGAGATGATGTCGACGAACGGGATCACGAGCGCGACGATCACGACCCACGACAGCGCCTCGAACAACGAGAGGAACGCCCAGCCCGCGAAGAGCGCCGCGAACAGCTTCGCGAAGTTCGCCTCGAGCCCCCAACCGACCTGCGTGAAGACGTAGGCGAGCACGGCGAGCACCGCGACGGCGATCCAGAGCCAGGCCCCGTAGCGCCACAGCGGCAGCGCGAACAGCGCGAGCAGCAGCGTTCCCGGCAGCACGACCGCGGCGACGAGGGCGACGTTCCACGCGTGGCCCGCGTAGGAGAGGTGCGGCGCGACCACGAACCAGGCGACGACGACGATCGCCGTCGCGACGAACGCTAATAGGGAGGGAGCTCGGCGAACCACGTGCCGAGCAGCTTGAACGAATTCCAGAATCGCGTCTTCGCCGGCTGCTCGTCCAGCGAGTCGTCGATGTCGGGTGTGTAGAGGAAGTCGATAGTCGGCGTGAGCTTCTGTAGCTCCGCCTCCTTCGGCGCGACCTCGCGTGCAAGCGGAAACTCGACCGAGTTGAGGAACGCGAGCGCGGGCTCACCCATTGCGACGACGAGCTTCGGCTGGACGATGTGCAGCTCCCGCAGGAGGAACGGGCGCGACTCGTCTTCGTCGCCGTCCGCGAACTTGAGGCAGTTCGTCCCGTAGATCGCCATCGGGTCGACGTGCAGCCGCTGCAGCGACTTGAGGAGCGCATTGCCGGCGCGGCCGAAGAAGGCGACGCCTTCCTGCAGCTCCGAAGCGCGAGGCTGGTACTTCAGGAGGAAGACGTCGGCGAGCGGATGCCCCGAGCCGACGACCGGCACGCGCATGCCGGCGCCTGCCTGCGCGACTTCGTCACCGAGAGCGTTGATCTCGGTGATCGCTTTTTGCAGGTACTTCTCGTAGATTTCGTCGGTCGCCACGGTCGAGTTCATGCCCCGGAGAGGGTTCGTGCTCAGCGAACGCGTTCCTTGGCCTGCGCGACCCACTTGAGCCCTTGCAGGTACGCGAGCGACTTCGGGCGGCGCAGGATCTCGGCGCTTCGCAACGACAGGAGGAACTCCTCCGCGCCGTCGAAACGACGCATCCGCACGGCCCCCGTCCCAACGCCCTGGAGCACGTGCGCGTCCGACCCAGCCGCCGCGGTCAGGTTGTACTTGCGCGCGAAGCGGACGGCCTCGTCGTTGTACGCATCGAACAGGAGCCGCGCGTTGTAGACCTCGAAGACGTCGATCTCCGCCAGGTGCTTGTGCAACGTCTCGGCACGCGGGATCGAATGCAGCCGGTCGAACGGGTGTGGGACGTAGACGAGGCCGCCCTGTGCGCGGATCGCGGCGATCGTCTCCGCGAACGACAAGCCGCGAGGGATCTCCTCCTGCAGGAAGAGCCCGATCACCTCGCCGTCCTCGCCCGTCTTGATCTCCTCGCCGGGGATGACGATCAGCTTGTGGCGCTGCGCGCGCTCGAGCGCCTCGAGCGCACCGCCGAAGACGTTGTGGTCTGTGATCGCGATCGCGCCGAGGCCTTCGGACTCGGCATGCGGGATCAGCTCGTCGACGTCGATCGAGCAGTCGTGCGACCAGCTCGTGTGCATGTGCAGGTCGACGACGATCCAGTCGCGATCCTCGAGCGGCGGCTTGGGCGGCGCGACACGGCGTCGCGCGGTCACGGTGTCGTACACGGCTTCGACCCGATCGGCGAGCGCCGCGAAGCTGTCGCGTTCGGCGAGCGCGCGTCCTTCCGCGGCGCGCCGCTCGCGGAACGACGGGTCGTCGATCAGACGGACCATCTCGGCGGCGAACAGCTCCGGTTCCTCCGTTGCGCCGGGGGGTGTCACCACGGCCGCGCCGGCGGCACGCGCCTCGGCGAGCACACGTGCCGCGCCGTCGAACGCGGGTACGAACACGGCGGCCTCGCGGAGGAGGTCGGCTCGCGCGCGCCCGTCGAACGCGGTGCGCGTGTGCGCGCGTCCGCGCAGTGCGCGAGGGAGCACGGGACGCGCGCCCAGCGCGCGCGTGCGCAGGAGCACGAGCTCCCAGTCCGGGTGCGCAGCGAGCTCGTGCGCGAGCGCGCGCAGCAGGTGCCGTTCGGCCGGGCGCCACTCGAGCACGACGAGCTCCCGCTTGCGCCCGGGTGCGAAGAGATCGAGGTCGACGCCGAGCGGAACGAGCTCGTATTCGCCCGGGAAGCGGTCGCGCGCGGCGTCGGCGACGTCCTGGCTCGGCGCGAGCAGCGCGTCGAGGCGTCCGAGCAGCCGTTCGCGGCGCGACCGCGCCGGCGGATATGCGAGCCGGTCGGCGGAGAGGAACGTCGCCACTGTCAACGCCTTCGCATCGCGCAGCGCGAGATAGGAGATGCTCGGCAACCCGGGCTCGAAGCCGTGCACGACGTCGAAACGCCCGTCGGCGAGCGCGATCGCGAGGTTCGCCCGCACTCCGACCGGTACGCCGATGCGCGGCAGCGCCGGGCCGACGGCGACGAAGTCTTCGCTGCGACCGCGCGCGAGCGCGCGCCGGCCGGCGGCGAGGTCGCGCGCGCGGTTCGACGGCGCCAGCACACTGACCTCGTGTCCGCGCGCGCGAAGCTCGCGGGCGAGGCCGTCGACGTGCTCGTTCACGTCGTGCGGCTGCGACCAGGCGAAGGGGGTGACGAGGGCGACCGAACGTGCCATCCTCTGCACCGAGTGTAGTGACCATTCAGCAGCGCATCGTCGCTGCGGCCCGCTGGGGCATCGCGAACGAGCCCCGGATCCACTACGGCGAGGCGCGGCCGTTCCCGCTGGCGCGCCGTCTGCCGCTGACGACCGACTGCTCGGGCTTCGTCACCCTCTGCTACTTCCTCGCCGGGGCGCCCGACCCGAACGGCCTCGGCTACAGCGGCGAAGGGTGGACGGGGACGCTGCTGCGGCACCTCGAGCCGACGGACGAGCTGCGCGCCGGCGACGTCGTCGTCTGGGGCGCGTATCCGGGCCGTCACTGCGCGATCGTGCTCGAGCCGGGCGACGATCCGCTCATGTGCTCGCACGGCTGGGAAGGCGGGCCGGTCTCGATCCGCTACAGCGACGAATGTCGGTTGCAGCCGGCCGTGGTCGCGTGGCTCACTCCAAGCACCCGCCCGTCCCGCCCGGAATGACGTGCGCCCAGGCGACGTACCACGCGGCGGCGACGAGCCAGCCGGCGGGAAGCGTCCAGAGCACGTGCGCGCCTCGGCGCACGCCCCAGGCCCCGAGCGGGACCGCGAGCGCGAGCCCGCCGGCCGTCTCGACTCCCTGCGCGAGGCTCGACGTCCCGCACGTCTCGCCGAACGTCGTCACGGCCACGAAGGCGACGGCGCCGACGGCGCCGAGGAGTGCCGCCGCGAGCACGACGAGCGGCGACCAGAGTCGGACTGCCGCGACGACGAGCACTGCGAGGCACCCGGCGAGCACGGCGATCCTCCATGCGCCGCCGACGGCGACGGTGAGCGCGAGGGGCGGCAGCGCGTAGAGCGCGGCGGCCGTGACGGCCGCCGCGCCCCAGGCGATGACGCGACTAGACCTGTGCCGGAGCCGGCTGGGTGACCTCGCGCCGGTTCCGCTCGATGAACTGCTCGATGAGCTCATGCGCCTCGTCGTCCTCGATCTGCTTCGGGGGTGACTTCATGAGGTACGAGCTCGGCTCGACGAGCGAGCCCGCGACGCCGTTGTTCAATGCGAGCTTCGCGAGGCGGACGGCGTCGATGACGATGCCGGCCGAGTTCGGCGAGTCCCACACCTCGAGCTTGAGCTCCATGTTGAGCGGCACGTCGCCGAACGACGAGCCCTCCATCCGGATGTACGCCCACTTGCGGTCGGTCAGCCACGGCACGTAGTCCGACGGGCCGACGTGGACGTTGCCCTCGCCGAGGTCGTAGTCGAGCATCGACGTGACCGCGTTCGTCTTCGAGATCTTCTTCGACTCGAGGCGCTCGCGCTCCAGCATGTTGAGGAAGTCGGAGTTGCCGCCGACGTTCAACTGCATCGTCTTGTCGAGATGGACGCCGCGCTCGCGGAAGAGCGACGTCAGCACGCGGTGCGTGATCGTCGCACCGACCTGCGACTTGATGTCGTCGCCGATGATCGGCACGCCGGCGTTCTGGAAGCGCTTGTTCCAGTAGTCCTCACGCGCGATGAAGACCGGCATGCAGTTGACCATCGCGCACCCGGCTTCGAGGATCTGCTCGACGTACCACTTCGTCGCCATCTCCGAGCCGACCGGCAGGTAATTGACGACGACGTCGGTGTTCGTCGCCTTGAGGATGCCGACGATGTCGGCCGTCTCGCCGGGGGCGATGTCGACGATCTCCGACAGGTACTTGCCGATGCCGTCGTGCGTCATGCCGCGCGAGACGGTGATGCCCGTCTTCGGCACGTCGGCGAACTTGATCGTGTCGTTCGGATGCGCCCAGATGGCGTCGGCGAGATCGGCGCCGACCTTGCCCTCGACGACGTCGAACGCCGCCGTGAACTCGATGTCGGAGATGTGGTACCCGCCGAGGTTCACGTGCATGAGGCCGGGGACGAACTGGTCGTCCGGCGCATCCTTGTAGTACTGGACGCCCTGGAGCAGCGAGTTCGCGCAGTTGCCCACGCCGATGATCGCTACCCGGACTTTGTCACTGGTTGCCATTGATTCCTCCGAGCAGTTGCTTACGGACGTGCAGGACGCGTTGCAAAACGGTGATGAGCGAGGTTGCGGCCAGGAGATAGATCGCCCACTGGAGCGCTCCCCACGGCGCGAGCACGAGACCGGCCGTGATCACGACGACGCGCTCGGCTCTCGAGCCGAGCCCGACGTCACCGCGGAGGCCGAGCGCCTCTGCCTTCGCGCGGACGTAGGGGACGAGGAACGAGCCGCCGACGGCGACGACCGTGAAGACCACCGCGGTGTCGTTCCCGGCACGTGCGAACACGAGGGCGATCGCCGCGAGCATCGCGCCCTCGCCGACCCGGTCGGTCGTCGAGTCGAGGAACGCGCCGAACGGCGTCGATTTCCCGCCGGCGCGCGCGAGCGCACCGTCGAGGATGTCGAGGACCGACCCGACGACGAACACGACCGCGGCGAGCCAGTAGAAGAGCAGCTCGTTGCGGTTCTCGAACGGGACGAGGACCGCCGCCGCGATGCAGAGGGTGACGCCCGCCGTCGTGAGCGCATTCGGGGTCACCCGCGTCTGTGCGAGCGACGTCACGGAGCGGCTCGCGAGCGTGCGCGCCCCGGTCGTATACCCCTCTTGCACCCGCTTGTGCAGCGGGCCTGGAGCCTGGGTGTATCGCAAACCTGCTATGCCGCGACTATAGCACGTTTGCGATACGTGCCAAGCCACGAAATCGTCTTCAGCGCGACGATTCCGACGCCGATTCCGGCCACCACGTCCAGGAGATAGTGGTTCGCGGTCGCCATGACGCAGAACCAGACCCAGGCCGGCCAGAGGGCCCAGGCGGCCTTCGCCCACCAGTGGCGGCAGGCCCGGTACATGAAGATCCCGACGATCAGCGCGTCCGCGGCGTGGAGGCTCGGCATGGCGGCGTACGGGTTCGCCATCGCGGCGATCGCGCCGGTCGAGTGGTTCACCCCGTCCACGAACCCGTAGGACGCGAACATCCACGGCGGCGCGGTCGGGACGACGACGTAGCCGATCAGCCCGATCACGTTGGCGAGCAGGACCGTGTTGCGGAACTTCGCGAAGCGCTCGTGGCGTCGCAGGTACATGAAGAGGAGCGTCGCGCAGAGCACCGTGAACTCGGAGTTCCAGTACGTCCACGCAGCGGCCGTCAGCAGCAGGTGCGAGGAGTCGGCGATCCGCTGCGCGGTCTGCTCGAACAGGTGGTGCATCGTCCGCTGCTCGAAGTCGATGACGTTGATCCCGTTGAGGATCGCCTTCGTCGGGTTGCG
>Ga0070658_10003350_pt1 | contig 13215 bp, 6 predicted proteins | sample KBSC13metaG_FD_64664 | JGI IMG/M metagenome (GOLD analysis project Ga0070658, IMG submission 64664) | Corn rhizosphere microbial communities from Kellogg Biological Station, Michigan, USA - KBS C1-3 metaG | ecosystem: Host-associated > Plants > Roots > Rhizosphere > Soil ... | reverse complement strand
CAGACGCCGAGCTTACCGTTTCGGCCTCAATTCAAACAGATCCGGGGTGCATCCGTGACTCTAATGAAGACAGCGGCCGGCACGTCAGCCCGGCCGATGCGGAGACACTTGCGTCGCGTGGCAGGCTGACGATCATCGCGGACGGGATGGGCGGCCACGCCTCCGGCGAGGTAGCCTCACAGATGGCGGTCGAGATCATCAGCGAGCGGTATTATTCCGATCGCGGTTCGTCACCGCAGGCGGCTCTAAAGGGCGCCGTCGAGGCAGCGAATTCTGAAATATACAGTGCGTCCACAGCCGATGTGAGCCTTGCGGGCATGGGGACAACCCTCGTCGCCCTGGTCCTCATGGGTGACCGTGCATTCTCCGCACATGTCGGGGACTCGCGCCTCTATCGCATGCGCGGTCAAAAGCTGGAGCTTTTGACGATCGATCACTCGCAGGTCATGGAGATGGTCCAGCACGGGATCATCACAATGGAACAAGCTCGCAATCACGACGACAAGAATGTCATCCTGAGGGCGGTCGGCACGCAGCCGGAGATCGAAGTAGAAGTTTCGAGTATTTTTGCGCTTGAGCCGGGTGATACATTTGTACTTTGCTCTGATGGTTTGAATGACATGCTCGAGGACAGCGAGATCGAGTCTATACTTGCGTCTGAACCTGATGAATATTCGGCAGCGGCTCGACTGATAGAAGCGGCTAAGGATAATGGCGGCCATGACAACGTGACCGTGGGTGTTGTGAGCATCGGAGCGGCAAATGCTGCTCCCCCGCAGGAAGTACGGATCACGAGAGAAGTGGAGGCTCTGTAATACAAGGGCATGATCGGACAGATAATAGGTAACTACAAGATCGAGGAAAAGCTGGGCGAGGGCGGCATGGGAGCCGTCTACAAGGGCGTAGACACGATGCTCGACCGTGAGGTCGCCATCAAGGCGCTCAGGCCGGAGCTCGCCAGCCAGGACTCTATCGTCGAGCGGTTTCGAACGGAGGCGGTGACGCTCGCGAAGCTCAACCACCCGAATATCGCCACGCTGTATTCGCTGTTTCGCCAGGGCGAGGAGCTTTATATGGTCCTCGAGTTCGTTCGTGGTGAGACGCTCGACTCGATCATGAAGAAGCGCGGCGCCTTGCCCGCGGCTGAGGCCATTCCGGTATTCTCCCAGGTGCTCGACGGGATCGATCATGCTCACGACCTCGGGATCGTTCACCGCGACATTAAGCCGGCAAACATGATGCTGACGGAGAAGGGCACGCTCAAAGTGCTCGACTTTGGCATCGCTCGTCTTCTCGGTTCCGCCCGTATGACGCGTGCCGGCAATATCATCGGCACGCTCGAGTACATGGCACCTGAGCAGGTCCGGGGCCAGGAGACGGACGGCCGATCCGATATTTACGCCCTCGGGATGATGCTCTACGAGGTTCTGACGGGACGTTTGCCCTTCGAGTCGGAGAACGAGTTCGAGCTGATGAAGATGCAGACCGAGGTGACGCCGCAGTCGCCTAGGGAGATCAATCCGGCTATACCTGAGGAGGTGGAGGAGGCGATCATGCGTGCGATCCGTAAGGATCCCGATGAACGCTTTCAGACCGCAGGCGATTTCCGCGAGATGCTGCAGGCCGCAGGGCTCGGCACGGATGCGGTGATGCATGGTGCGACCGGGGCCCATCGGCAGCCGAATGTTTCAAAGCCTGCGATATCCGCACCGGGTGTGGTTTCTGCTGAGGTCGCGCAATCGGGCTCTAAGGCGACACGTCTCGCTCCGCCAGTCCAGCAGAAGAATGTGCCGGCGCCAACCCGTGTTGCCACGGCCGCCGGATCACCGACGCCGGCAGGTTCAATGAAATCGACCCGTTTGGCCGCCGCACCGCCACCTCAAGCGGATGTACAGCAGGCTGCGTCGGGATCATTCTTCAGCAAGCTTGGTGCGGTTCATTATGCCGCAGCGGGCGTAGTGCTTCTTCTGCTCATTGGCGGAGCTATCGCGATCCCCTTTCTGCTGATGGGCGGTAAGGGTGCGGCGAATACAGTCGATAGCAAGAAGGACACGAGTAACTCGCAACGACCGGATGTCATAAACATGCCGCAATCCGCTCCGGCCGCAGAGCCTCCGGTTACCGCATCTGCACCGGCTGGTGTGCCGCAAGGCGGCGGTGAGCTAAACCCGGTCGAGCCAAAGTCTACTGAAAAGGCGGCGGATAAGCCGGCCGTGGCATCGAGGCAGGTGCCGGCCGCACCTAAACCGGCGGCACCCGCGCCCAAGCCCAAGCAGGACAAAGCTAAGCTTCTGGAGAAGATAGCGACCGGGAATTGATCGGAGAGGCAGGAGAGTTATGCGGTTTCCACTGGCGAGATTAGGTGTTGTAGCTCTGATCGTTGCGACGTGTGTCGGATCGGGATTTGGGCAGTACAAGGGTACACCCGCCACAAAGGAAGGCCTGATCAAGGCTCTGAGATCTCATCAATTTCAGACTCGCCAGTTTGTTGATCTCATCCAGAATAACGGGGTCGATTTCGAGGTGACGCCGGGTGTGGAGCAGGAGTTAGTTGCCGCCGGTGCTCGGCCGCAGATGATCGAGGCGGCAAAGTCCAACTACCGTGCCCCGGTCGCAGCGACACAAAAGCCGACGCCGTCGAGGCCGGCATCCACCGGTACTCAGCTTGCGAGGCCTAGCGGTGAGCCGATGAGCAAGACCGAGATCATCAGCTTACTAAGCAACGGCGTCGTGGACGAAAGGGTGCGGACAAATGTTGAAGCCCGGGGCGTAAACTTCAAGGCGACGGCCAGCGACAAGCAGGAGATACGAGCAGCCGGTGGCAGCGTCGCGTTGTCCAACCTCGTCGAGCAGAGCTATCTCGGTCAGGCCGAAAACAGCTCTCAGGGTACCAGCAACGTACCTGCGCAAAGCGTCAGCTACGACGACCTCATCAGTCTCGCCATCCAGCAGATCGGGAGCTCGAACTTTAGTGCGGCCGGACAGACGCTTGGCAAGGCGATAGCACTCGATCCATCGCAGCCGCGTGCCTATCAAGTCACGGCGAGCACACTGCTCTATAATGGCGGAGACATCCCCACGGTAGAGAAGTTTATGAGAAAGGCGATCGAGCTTGGCGGGTCGGCAGTATTCCGTGTCTACCATGACGATGACGGAGTCTTCAATACCGTTTGCACCGGATCTTTGTTCGTCTCTAAGGACACGGTCCGATATGAGTCAGACGATAATCGCCACACGTTTGAGACGAACGCTACGGTCATAAAGAACGCAAAGATGCAGGGCGGCTTTCGCCAGGCATTCAACAATAAGGCTTACCCGGGCACCTTCAATATCAAGCTCAACTCGGGAGAGAAGGATAGCAAGAACTACAATTTCGCACCCGGCTCGGGCAAAGAGGCGGAGTCCATGCTCATCCTACGCTTGATAGATAAGAACTAAACCAAAATACAGAACACAAGATCTCAGCGGCAGTATGAAGATGAGTTTTTATTTCTTCAGATCGATATTCCTAACGTTAGCCGTTGCAGCGGCTGCTGGCGGTGTCGTCGCGCAATACAAGGGTACGCCGGCCACCAAGGACGGCCTTGTTAAAGCTCTGAGATCTCACCAGTTTCAGACACGCGATTTTGTGAGCCTGATCCAGAGCAATGGTGTCGATTTTCAAGTGACGCCGGAGATCGAGCAGGAGCTGGTGGCGGCAGGCGCCAGGCCACAAATGATCGCGGCCGCAAAGGCAAATTACCGTGCCCCGTCGGTCGCGAGTAAAGCCGGACCGGTGAGCGGTAAACAGCCCGCGAACTCGGGATCCAAGGGAAGTAAGCCTGCCGCGAGCGGCACTCCGCTTAGCAAGGACGCGCTCATTGCTCTGCTTCAGAACGGTGTATCGGACGCACAGGTCAGAGCCAACGTCGAAAGTCGAGGCGTAAACTTCAAGGCGAGCGCAGCAGACAAGACGGAGATCCGTAGTGCCGGTGGCAGTGTCGCTCTCGCGAATCTCGTTGAAAAGAGCTATCTCAATCCGAACGAGAGCTCGGCAGGAGCAAATGACGTCGCTATCGGCGGCTCCACAAAATACAACAGCCTCATCGATCTCGCGATCCAGCAATATGACGTTCAAAAGAACTCAGCTGCGGCTATCGCCACGCTCAAGCAGGCTATAGCCCTCGATCCGGCGCAGCCGCGTGCATATCAACAGATCGGCTTTGCGTATCTGTATGGGCAGAAGAATTTCACTGAGGCTGAGAGCTACATGAAGCAGGCGATCGACCATGGTGGATCGGCGGTTTTTCGCGTAACCCACGATCATGGGGTCGTCGGCAGCAACTGCGAGGGGTCACTATTCATTGCCAAGGACACTGTGCGCTATGAATCGGATGACAACAAACACACCTTTGAGACGGCAGATGAAACGATCAAGAAGGTGAAGCTGGACAAGGGCCTCCTTTCGACCTTCAGCACGGCGATGAAAGCGAAGGGCGGAGCCTTCCGTTTCGAGCTCAAGACGGGCGACAACGACAGTAAGAATTACGTCTTCACTCCTAAGACCAATGACGATCAGGAATCCAAAATGATCATCCGGCTGGTCGGGAAGGACGAGAAGAAGAACAACTGATAGCCACAAAAAGGCGAAAGAAAAAGAGGCCGCCCCGCGTCGGGTGTGCCTCTTTTTCTTTGTACGGATCTTCGCCTACTTTATGGGCGTGTCAGAGACCGTGAAGTAATCCCCAACACCGTCATTCGTGCGGAGGAGCTTCATCACATCTTCAAAGTTGAATGGCGTCGCTCCTCGTCGGCCAAATACGGCTATTTGGTTGCCGCTCTCATCGACGGCACGATCACGGTCGAGGCCCTTGGATATTGAGAGTGCCTCGCCCTTGGTCTTGTAAGTCGCAATAAGCACGGGCTGCGGACGCGGGCTGAATCCGGCGTACGTCGGCATGGTCTCAGGGTCGGTCAGCTGCAGGACCTTGAGGCCGTTCTTCCCGTCGGCGACATAGCCGTAAAGGCTCGCGTTCGTCATCGCGACCTTTACTGAATGAGCATCGTTGATCGTCCCGCCGCCGTTGAACATCTGATCCAGCTTTGGCTGCTCGGGACGCTCGACATCAATGATCGCCACGCCGTCTTCCCCGTCAGCGACGTAGGCGTATGTCCTTGCCACATAGACATCGTGAGCATGGTTGAGCGGCACGTCGGCACCATCGACACGCCGCACCTCTCCACTCGACTGCAGCTTGCTGACATCGATCGTGTGCAGACCGGCATTGTCGACGACGAAGCCGTACATAAACTGGATCGCGACCGCTGACGGATGATCGAAGGGGAGCTGTGAAGCCACCTTGGGTGAGAGCGGATTGGTCAGGTCAACAACCACCAGCTCCTTATCCGTGGTGATATATGCGTAGTTGCCGGCCATGACGATGTTGTTTGCACCCGTGAGTACACCGCCGGGATCGAAGGTCAGATCGCGTCTGAGGAAGTTATTCCTCGGATCGCCGTCGAGCAGTGTCGCGACGTTTACGACGACCAATCCCTCGTATTTATCCGCTACGTAAAGATAAGCGAATATTGGAGCGATCGGCCCCTCCTCGTTTATCGCAGGTCGCGGCTTGCCCAACTTGTCCGCCTCGGCATTCAGCCTCAACGCCTCATCAGGCGGCACCTGTTTGAATGTGCCGTCCTCATTCATTACCGTTCGCCAGCGTGCCGGGTCCACGGCCAGGGTCGAGGGCGAGGCTACCGCGGCAGCGTACTTTGTAGGCACATAGAATTTTTGCCCGATCGGAGAGAACGGGGCGGTCGATATCCGCTCAGAGAAGCCCTTGTTGTCGACCTGTGCGATGTCGTAGATGCGGAGTCCACCCTTTCCTGCAGCCACGTATGCGTACTCACCCCGGACCTGTACCTGCAGAGCCTCGGGATGGCCTTTGTTCTCGTACGACTCCTTCAGTTCACGGCCACCGTCAACAAACTTCTGGTAGTCGTCGTGGTAAGCGAGCTTGTGGAGATTACTGCCGTACACTGCCTGCGGCTCTGTGTGCTCGGTAACCGCTACAGCCTCAAGAGCGTCCTTTGCAGCAACATACACGTACCGCCCCATGAAGTTGACGAAGTTAGTGCCCTGCAGTGTCACCTGGGCGAGCCACGCGTTGTTGTTCTTATTTTGTGAGACATGGCAGCTCGAGCATGCCTGGGTCTCTTTTGCGCGGACTGTATGCGGTACGTGTGTGTTGAATGCCTGCCCCGAAAAGCCCTCTGCCGAGATCGTCTGCTGCTGTGAGTAGATCCATTCACGGTTCTGATTCCGTGATGAGACCAATACTGCCGAGCGCGATGCGACCGGAGCGACCCGATGGCCGGTTACGGTCCCATCTTTGCCCAGCATGAATATGTCGTCGCGCAATACCTGGAAGTTATAGCTCGTGAAGTTTCTCGAATCGCCGCCCTCATTGTGACGATTCGGCATCTTGCGATTGGCCTCCATCGAGAGATGGCAGCCAAAGCAGCTCGTAACCCATGACGTGTGACATGCGTAGCACGTCATGCGGTCATCACTGTGCGCGAGCTTGGTATCCGCTGCCGACGCGTCGCCCCATGTGCGGTTGTCCTTCTGCATCGTCTTTGCGTATGCAGACTTCTCGTTGTAGTCGGGACTGCCGGGCGTCACCGTGTCCACGGTTTGCTTTACTTTCCAGCAAAGTCCCGGCTCTATGATCGAGTTTTGGACAATATCGCCTGCCTTCAGTGCGATGGCGGCGCCTTTCTCGTCGGTACACTTCTTCGATTTTGCGGTGGAGGCGGTCAGTACCTGCAGGACCGGAAGCTTTTTCCCGTCAAAGCCGCGAAACTGCAGACGGGTGAGGTCTCGACCGACGAGAGGCTTGTTCGCGGTCTTGCGCTGGTTCAATTCATTCTTGTTGGTTGGAGCCATCGCGGCCGGGCCGCTGGTGATCGCATTGGCTTTCGCCTTAATAGAGCCATGGCAGTCTACGCAGCCGACCTCGATCGCGGCACGAGGCTCGTTGTACAGGATGCCGGTGCCATGGTTGTCCTGCTGGAAATGGCAATCTACGCAGTGCATACCTTTCTCGAGGTGGATGTCTGCCAGATGAACTGCCTTTGACCACTTGTCCGGGTCGTCAGGCGAGATGACGTTGCCATCCTTATCGAGGAGATTGCCTTTACGGTCCTTCTCGTAGACGTTCTTGTAAACCCAGCCGTGCCCGTGCGAATCCGCGAACTGCACCCGCTGGAGCTGTTTGTTAAAGTCCGCGGTGCCTGTTTTCTGCAGGAAGTCTGACTCAGACCATAGTCCGCGCAGGCTCGCTCCTTCCGGATTCTTGTCGAGCTTTCTAGCCTCGTCATCCTGTGAAGGGTCGATCTGACGATCCTGCGGATACATGAACTTGCCGTCCGACTCGTTGTCCCACCACGTACGGCCCAGATAAGTGGCGACCATGTTCGTCCCGGGGTGCATGTGGCATACCATGCACTGCTCGGTCGGGATCTGCGACGTAAATTGGTGCTTGATCGGGTGGCCCGGCTCGTTCTTTGGGATCTTTGTGTCCGCGGACTGTGAAAAGCCTTGGTTACCTGCCTGAGCGTAGTGTCCAGAGGCCGCCTTGCTGGTGTCGTTGGCGTAAATTACGTGACAGGCGGTGCAGCCCGCCGAACGATAGTCGCCGGCCTGATCGTTAGTACCCAGGAAGTTTAGTGTCGGGTCGAGCAGACGGGTCTTCTGCAAACCCAGATAAACGGGGTCAGTTCGGTTATTCGTGCCGAGTCCGCGAGGAGAAAGTCCCTTGTCAGGTTTACCCGGATCTTCTTCCTTGTCGGGGTTACCCACTTCCGACCGGCGTTTGCTGCCCCGCTCGAATACCCGAAGGATATTGCCCGGCTGCGACACCTCCCAGCGGGGCAGCGGGTCGAGCGATGTGAGCCAGCCTTTAAATGCCTGCTCTTCACGCGTGGGCGGGGGCTGATTCAGAAGCTGTTGCGGAGTGCCATTCTCGGTGTAGCTCTCACCAAAGTGAGCGTCTTTGATCGGATACCCGCCGTTGTTGTACAGGGCCGCTCCCCATAGCATCGCCCCATGGGTCATCATGCTGCGGCTCGCGTCGTGGTTCTGGTCCGTGTGGCACTCGCCGCAGGACTGCTGCATGATCCGAAAGTCGCCAGGATTTACGAATCGAACGAATTCACGGCTCTCTTTATTGAGGAGAGCATTTGAGCGTTCCGGGTTCTTGCTGGAGCAGTCCCCATTTTTGCAGCCCCATGCCTCGGGGTTTCGCGGCTGCACATGTGCATCATGTTGAGTGGTCGCAACCGGGTTGCCGCCGTGGCAGGAGGTACAGGTCAGGCCCTGTGCGTCCTTGCCATCCTTGTCGATCTTCTCAAAGACGTCACCACTCGAGTTGTAGCGGTGCATCGGCTCGATGTTGTTATGGCATTTAACGCAGCCCTCGACCTGCGGCTGGTTTGCGGGGGTCGTTGTTTTTGGGGCAGCGACAGGCCCGGACGGCTTTTCTGCCGGGGCCTGTTTCTCAGGAGCAGGTGTTGGGGACGGAGCCTGCTGGACGAGAGACTTCGCCGTGGCACCGCTTCTCCAGAACGCACCTGCGATCAGGCAGACAAAGACAAAAACAACTAATAGCTTGAGACGCCGCATTGTCCTTACACCGCTGGCCATAATGTCGTGTCAAAAAATGAATTTCGTCTGCACGAATAGCGTGTATTGCGGCTTCGACGGGTTTGGGGCCGTTGCTCCTCCGCAGAAGTTTGGCAGAGGACAATTTTGCCCTTTGTCCGTGTACACATCCCGAAATCCTTTCCCAGCGAAGAACATGTTCCCGCCGAACGTGAAAGATATGTTGTTGATCAGGAACGGCCGGTACTCGACGCCGAGGCTCAGGTCGTAGCCGATCTCATGCCGGATCCGCGGATCGAAAAGTACGTACTCGAGAGCGTGCGTGTCCGTGAACCGAAGATAGTTCGCATTGAAGATGGTTTTTAGCGTCGGAGCCACATCAGCGTCCATCCCCGCGTTAAAGATCATTATCCCGGGATTGACGAAGTTCGCCTGTCCCTCGGTCTTGCTGGACCGCAGGGATGGGATGAGGCTGTTCGGTTGTACAAGGCCGACGTCCGTGTTGAGAAATCGTATTCCGTTGCGGTTCCAGTACGAGAACTGTCCGCCGACAAAGTTAGTGTCGTCGAGTATGGAGTCGAATCCGTTCGCCTTGTTGTCGGTCGCATTCTTATCGCCCGAGGTAAAGAAGAAAGAAGTGCGGTAACGGAGCCAGTTATAGTCCATCGAGGCCTCGACCGCAGCCATATGAGCGCTGATGTCGACCTTTTTTCCGGCGATCGGGTTGAAGGTGTCGTGCCCAAAAACGTAGTAGTACGAGTGGGTCAGGTTCACCCTGCCGATGTGTCCGTCACCGTTAACGCCCAGGTACCAAGCCTTGATGGCGTGCGGGCGAACGCTCCCGATGTGAGCGGGCCGTACCAGGAATCCGTTCTGGTCATAGTGCACGCTCGCGCGGTCATCGTTGTAAGCTCCGATGACCTGCATCGTGTAGCCATGCACCCCAAGGAAGTCCTGTTTGTAAAGGTTTGCTATGTAGACGTTCTGGGGCCGAAACCTCCGCATGGAGTTTAGGCCGCTGTTAGTGTCCTTTTCGATCTGGTGAAAGTACGCGAGGTTGAACTGGTACTTGTTGTTTCCAAACCCGCCAAAGATGCGAGCTCCGAGATTGTTGTCGGAGAAGAGGAAGCCTCTAAAATCTGCCGTAAAAGGCTGAATACCGGTCCTGACGGATACGAAATCGTAGTTCTTGTCAGTATCAGCGATCTTGTACTCAAAGAATGCATCCTCAAGCGACACCTGCGTGTCCGTTCGGGTCGTGCCCCGCCGGACGTCGACATTCACGATGCCGCGTTCCCGCGCATTCAGGTAATTTGGCAGCGAAAAGGTTGGTGAGATCTTTATCGCCCACGACCTCGGCCTGAAGACGGTCTGCCCCTTAAAGAACTCGAGCGAGACCTGCAGCGTCTCTCCAAAGGCGAATTTCTCCGGGCGGCCAAAGAAGTTGTTGCTATTCGGATCCTGCGAGCTGACGCTGTTGCCCGACGGCGTGCGGAGTATCTCGGCACCGGTCGTACTCACGCCGGTCAGGATCAGAAAGTAGTCGTTCCCGATCACGGGATAATCGCCTTTCAGGACGTTGCGATCATAGGGGTTGTACCACCGGTTATTTCTGCGAAAGGGAATATCGCGTCCACGTGCGCCCTTGTCACCATACCGCTCGTACTCCGGGAAGTTATATCGCCACCGATCGAGCACCTCCCGCCGTTCCGGACCGGTCTTTTTGGACGTTTGGCCCTCCGCAGGCTTATCCTCGGCGGCGGGATCGGCCACGGAGAAATCAAGTTTGTGATCAGCGTCCATGACGACATTCTCAAGGACAGAGCACTTCTTCTTGGTCTCATCGCACGACGCTTTGACAAACGGACCCAGATCACCGAGCTTCCCGCGATCGAATCTCGCCTCGAGCGGCCCGTTCACGCGGACCGAGTACGCACCCTGGGGCAGTCGAAATGCATAGCTGCCATCAGCCTGGGTTCGTTTCGTGTACTGCTTTGTGCTTGTCTGGTTGGTTACCTCGACGATAACGCCGGGCGCCGGTTTCCCGTCTTTATCCGTGACCTTGCCGGAGAGCAGCCCCTGTGCGAGACAGGCGCATGCCAGTACCAACATGAGCGGTACCGGAGCTAGTTTCCTGAGGAGAAAGGCCATAGCCGATCCTGATTTCAGAGCTGAATTATCGGGTGAACTGCTTCAAGACTTTTACCACAGGTAGTCGCGGGCGCACAAATCTTTTTAATTCTTGACTTGCGCAGGGGCTTAAGTAATATTCTTGAGCATCATGGTCTACAAGAGGGTTCTGCATGCTCTGGGGGTGTTCGCCTGCTTAGCGGCCGTTTCGGTCTCCATACCGGGCCAAAGCCTCTCTCTCACCGACGTTCAGACCATAATCGCTCAGGCGGTATCCAAGGCCGTCGCGATGAACCGGCCTGTCACGGTATCCGTGACTGACAAAGAGGGAAACCTCCTCGGCACCTTCCAGATGAATGGTGCTCCTGCCACCACTCTGATACGGAGCGTCGGCCGAGCGGGCCAGGGGCTCGAGAATGTTTCCGTTCCATCTGCCGCGGCGTCACAATCAAAGGCGGCAACCGCAGGACTCTTATCGAGCGGCGGCAACGCTTTCTCGACCCGGACCGCAAGCTTCATCATTCAGGAGCACTTCCCGCCGCAGATCGATAACACCGCCGGTGGCCCCTTGTACGGCGTTCAATTTTCGAGCCTGCCGTGTTCGGACGTGGCCGTTGCGGGTGTGCCTCTCGGGCTCTCGGGTGATCCCGGCGGGCTGCCGCTCTACAAGAATGGCGTTGCAGTCGGCGGCATCGGTATCGAGGGGGATGGAGTCTACACCGTTGACCGCACGACAGCAGACGATGACTTCTCTGCAGAAGAATCTATAGCAGCATACGGTGAACAAGGCTTTGCTCCGCCGGACCTGATCCGTGCGGACAACATACTCGTCGACGGCATCCGCCTGCAGTACGAGAATACTGTCGACACCGCTGCTGCCGCGGCTATTCCCTTCGGCAGCCTGCCCGGGGTCGTCACCAGCTCGCTGAGGGCCGCCCCCGCCTCAGATTTTTTCGCTACAACGCTCAACGGCGTCCAGGGGCAGATGAGCTCCAGGTTCGCGGTGGTTGCGGGCTCCGCCCTCACCGCTGCTGAGGTTGGGAATATCCTCTCCACTGCCATCGGCACTGCCGAGCGGGTCCGGGGAGCCATTCGCCAACCGATAGGCAGCAGTGCGCGCGTCACAGCCGCTGTCACGGATGTGGACGGCCGGGTGCTCGGGATCTTTAGGTCTCTTGACGCACCGAATTTTGGCTTCGACGTGGCTGTCCAAAAGGCACGGAGCAGCGGCTTTTTCGCCCGGTCAGATGCCGGAGCGAAGCTCACGGCCGCGGGTTTCGGGTCGTACGTGACCAGGGCAAACGCCGACGGGCTCGCGCTCAACGGCAGTGTTGCTTTTAGCGATCGCGCGATCGGCTTCCTTCACCGCCCCCTTTATCCGGATGGCATCAACGGTACTCCCGCGGGGCCTTTCAGCTCGGAACTGATCGACTGGAGCCCGTTCAACGTCGGACTGCAGCTGGACCTGGTTAAGAACGCACTACTGAGTCCGCCGATGATGTGCAGCTCAGCCGCTCTCCGGAAGCGCAGGTTCATGTCACTGTCGGTCCCTTGTCCGTGCACGGCGACCGCTCTTCCAGAGATCCGGAACGGCCTGCAGATCTTTGCAGGCGGAATTCCGATCTATCGTAACGGCACCTACATCGGTGCGGTCGGTGTCAGCGGTGACGGCATCGATCAGGATGATCTTGTTGCGGCCTACGGGGGCGACGCTTTCGCTCCTCCCCAGAGCATCAGGTCGGACCAGGTGACCGTCCGTGGAGCACGGCTGCCATTTTTAAAGTTCCCGTCACGCCCGTTTCTCGACGGCCCGACCGCTCCTGCGAAATAACATGCGGAACATCCGTGTCTGCCTCCTGCTCACACTGGCGGCCCTTGCCGGGGCAGCGGCGGTTGGTGCGCAGCAGCCCGCAAAAGCGTCCCTTATCCTAAAAACGCGAATGTCACTCGGGGGTAAGCAGGTAAAATTCTCCCGAAAGCGGTTTTATCTCTTCCGCGGAGGCTCTGATGTAAACAAGGCGCTTGCCGAGCGAATAAAAGCTGCCGCGTACACCTCACGCGATTGCTTCTACTGCTCGCAAAAAGCGAGTCCCGAGTATATGGCCTGGCTGCAGGTCGCCGACTGCGAATCACCGTATTGCCGTGAGATCACGGCTGACGACACTGCCAAGGTTCCTGAGTTCAAGGCGGCGTATGCAAAGGCCCTCACGCTCTACAAGAACAAGCCGGACCTTGCACGGACTTGGTTGACGACAAGTATGCCGCCGGAATTGCGGGACGGGTACTATCTGCAGAGAAAGAAGGCGACCGACGGCATCCTTAGCGGGGTGAAACCGCTCGCGACCGTGATGACCGACGCGACCTCTCAGCAGGCGACCTTCATAGACATCTTTCTGACGCCCGGAAAGGAAAGCGAGAAGTTCTTTGTGTCGAATGTC
>Ga0070658_10003348_pt1 | contig 13224 bp, 7 predicted proteins | sample KBSC13metaG_FD_64664 | JGI IMG/M metagenome (GOLD analysis project Ga0070658, IMG submission 64664) | Corn rhizosphere microbial communities from Kellogg Biological Station, Michigan, USA - KBS C1-3 metaG | ecosystem: Host-associated > Plants > Roots > Rhizosphere > Soil ... | reverse complement strand
ACTGCCGACTCCCCCATTGACGATATCGCCGGCAGTTCTTAGCTCCATCGACGATATCACGGTATCGGTGAGTGTACAGCCTTCCCCGTCATTCGCTCCTACCAAACTCGATGTGTTGTTCGACGACGCGCCGATCGCCACGGGGGTTGCGGGGCCTCCGTTTACGTTCACGCTGCCAACATCCAAGGCCAAAGACGGAAAACATCCGCTCAAACTTGAGGTGTATGACAGCTCGGGCGCTCGTTTCGAGTACAGCAATAAGAACGCGGTCGACGTCCCGCAGCGGATCACACTGAGCGTTCCGATTTCTGCAAAAGTGACAACAGCCACGCCATCGGCATTCGTCAAGGCAACCATGGGAGGCGGCTTTCACCCAGACAAGATCGAGTACATTATGAAACCGACTGACGGCGGTGACGAACGGATCTTGTCGACCGTCACGGCAGTTCCGTTCGACGCTCGCCTTGACCTCACCAAAAGTAAATCCGGATCTTATCTGCTCCGTGCCGTCTGCTACACAGGTAAATCCACTTACGAGAGCGACAACTATCCGCTCACGGTCCAAAACGTACTGGCCGTGGATGCACAGCCAAAAGACGGAAAGAGCCAAACGGCAACGGCGGGAAAGCTTACGTGGGGTCAACTCAATGATAAGCTAGCGAACCTTGTTGGCAGCTACTTATTGGGACAACCCGCGGGTGATAACGGTAAGCGGTGGGGTCTTGCCCAGGTTATTCATGTCAGACAGCCCGATCCGTCTGTCAACGTCTATCTGGTAGCAGGGGTGATCAACACACCGACGGCTTCTAATGTTCATACCGTTTATTCGGTTGATGTCGATCGCGCGGTGGTCACCGACACGCACAAGGCATGGTAACTGTTAACCAGTGTTGCTCGGTCGGTCACGTAGACCGTTGCATCGACCGAAACGGTATAACGGGGGCGTGCAGGTTACCGTGCAGATCGAAGGTGTTGTGATGGCGATTGGATACCTCGCCGCGGAATCGATTCGAAGTGACGTGGCGGCAGGACGCTCTAATGCCATCGGAGGATTGCCCTATGACGATATCGACACGCCTGTTCCTGTTGACCCTGTCCACTCTCGTCTCGACCTTGCTATGCGGGCGCGCGAGCGCTTGTGTCTCCGCTGTAGGCCCGGGCGATATCATCAGCATCGCCCACGAGGACGCACTGATCGTTTGGAACGGCAAGGAACATCGTGAGGACTTCATTCGGCGCGCCGACTTCGACACGAACGCTCGCGACTTCGGCTTCCTCGTCCCCGTCCCGACCACTCCGACCCTCACCGAGGTCGACAAGCAGGTGTTCAAGGTCCTCGACGATATCGTCAATCCACAGACTAAGGGATTGCATATTAGCGGCGCAAGTGCTGGCGGAGGCATGAGCTCAGAGCCCGATGCGGTCACCGTCGTCGCCCAGCAAGAGGTCGCCGGGTATGACACCACCACGCTCTCGGCGAGCGACCCGGCCAGGCTGCGCAAGTGGCTGACCGACAACGCTTACCAGGTGCCGGACGGCTTCGACAACTGGATCCAGCCGTACCTCGATAAGCACTGGCAAATCGTCGCGTTCAAGATGACCCGCAACGCCGACGCCGGCCAGGACGCACGCGTCTCCAGCCGCCTGGTTCGGATCACCTTCCTGACTGAGAAGCCGTACTATCCCTATAGCGAGCCGCCTTCCACAGTTGTAGGTGGAGGTGACCGGGAACTGCGAGTCTACTTCGTGGCGTCGACAATCGTCGAGGCCCACATCGGCGACGTCACGCCTTGGGGCGCCACGCGATCGAAAGTCACCTGGCTCAGGCCGCGACAGATTGCCCAGATCGGCACGGACGTCAAGATCGAACCGAAGCAGCTTCCGGCCACTCCCGTGCTCACGTACTTTGTCGACGACTCCTACCCCCGCAAGGGGACGGCCGACGTCTGGTTCGAATCCCACCGATAGCCGAAGGCGCGGGCGCCCCGAGCGGACGGCTTCGTTCAAATACCGTCCGCGCCGCTTGAATCGCCCCTACTCCAATACGATCCGCACATCGACGACGCCACCCGCCGTCGACGCCGGAATGACGTTGCCGTCGACAACCACGCCGTCGACAGTCATTCGCCTCACGCCCTGACAAATGCCCGACGGATTGTCGACTGTGATGTTGTAGGTCGTCCCTCGATACGTCCGGCTGACCGAGAACCCCGGCCACGACTTGGGGATGCACGGGTCGATGCGCAGGCCGTCGTACGACGGCTGGATGCCAAGCAGTCCCTGCGACACGGAGAGGAATGTCCAGGCGGCAGTCCCCGTCAGCCAGGAGTTCTTCGCTTCGCCAGGGGTAGCGGCGTCGCGCCCGGCGATCATCTGGGCGTAGACGTAGGGCTCGCATCGATAGGTATCAATCTTCTCCTCCTTGGCCGACGGGCAGATGCTCAGATAGTATTCGAGGGCACGGTCGCCGTCGCCGAGCAGGCACCAGCCGAGATTGATCCACGTGTTGTTGTGGCAGAAGATGCCGGCGTTCTCCTTGTAACCGGGCGGATAGCTCGATATCTCGCCCAGTTCCAAATGGTATTCACTGTAGGCCGGCTGCTGTAGGATGATGCCGTCGGGCGTGTAGAGGTGCTTGTGGACGCTCTCCATGGCCTGCTTGGCCCGTCCGTTCGACGCCCCCGCGCCTCCAAGGACGCACCAGGCCTGGCTCTCGATGAAGATCTTCCCCTCCTCGCAACTCTTCGACCCGACCGGATTGCCGGCGGCGTCGAAGGCGCGGATGTACCATTCACCGTCCCATGCCTGTTCCTCGACAGTGGCGAGCATGTCGTCGTAGTACGACTGCACGCGGTCGGCGTCGGCGGGTCGACCCAGCCAGCGGTACATCGACACCATCTCCCGCGCGGCGTAGAGGAAGAGGCCCGCAATCATGACCGACTCCGCCTTCGACCCCTCGACATCGCCGATGAGCTGGAACGATTCGTTAGGCTCCGTGCTGAAGCAGTTGAGGTTGAGACAGTCGTTCCAGTCCGCGTGGCCGATCAGCGGCAGGCGATGCGGCCCGCGCTCGCGGAGGGTGTAGGCGATACTGGTTTCAAGGTGATGCAACAGGGTGTCCGTACTGCCGGGTACGTCGGCATAGCCTATCGCGGCGTCGAGGATGGATCGATCGCCTGTCTCGCGTAGGTAGGACGCCGTGCTGAGGACCAACCAGAGGTGGTCGTCGTTAAAGTTGCCGCCGATCTCCGCGTTGCCTTTCTTGGTGAGCGGCTGGTACTGATGATAACAGGTGCCGTCGACAAGCTGGGTCGACGCGATGTCGAGGATGCGCTGCCGGGCGCGCTCGGGAATCATGTGAACGAAGCCCAGGATGTCCTGGTTGCTGTCCCGAAATCCCATGCCGCGGCCGATGCCGGTTTCGAAGAGGCTGGCCGATCTCGACAGGTTGAACGTGGCCATGCACTGATACTGGTTCCACGTGTTCAGCATTCTCGACGCGTGCGGATCGGGGCACTCGGTCTGAAACCGTGCGAGGAGGTTGTCCCAGTAGGCCTCGACTTTGGCAAATGCCGCGTCGACGGCGCCCGGTCGACTGTACCGTTCCAGCTCAGCACGCCCGACGCTCTTGTTCATTACGAAGCGCTTGTCGAACTTCGGCTCGTCACCCTGCTCGACATAGGCAAGGATGAAGGCGAAACTCTCCGATACACCGGGAGCCAGAGTGAGATTGATCTGATGTGATCCGATGGGGTTCCAGCCGTGTCCGATGCTGTTCCTCGACTTGCCGCGCAATGGGACGTCGGGATCGTGCAGCCCGTTGTGCACGCCGACGAAGGCGTCCCGCGACGTGTCGAAGCCGTCGACGGGGCGGGTGCAGCCGAACAAGGCGTAGTGGTTTCGTCGCTCGCGATATTCGGTCTTGTGGTAGATACCGGCGCCCTCGACCTCCACCTCACCGATGGAGTAGGTGCGCTGATAGTTCGTCATATCGTTGTTCGCCTCGAACAGGCAGAACTCGATGAAGGAGAAGAGCGTGATCGACGTGTCGACATCGCCGGTGTTCCGCACGGTTGTCTTCCAGACCTCGGTATTCTCGCCGGGCGGGACGAAGAATAGAAGCTCGACCTCGACACCGTCTTTGCGGCCGACGATCTTCGTATAGCCAAGACCGTGCCTGCACTCGTAGTGGTCGAGCGCGGTTTTCGTCGGCTTCCAGCCTGGGTTCCAGACGACGTCGCCGTCACGGACATACAGGTAGCGGCCGCCCAAGTCCATCGGCATGTTGTTGTATCGATAGCGGCTGATGCGGCGGAGCTTGGCGTCCTTCCAGAACGTGTAGCCGCCCGCCGTGTTCGTGCAGAGCCCGAAGTACTCGTCGGAGCCCAGGTAGTTGAGCCAGGGCAACGGCGTGTCCGGCCGTGTGATTACATACTCGCGGGCCGCATCGTCAAAATATCCATAAGGGTTCATAAGTGCATACGGGAGATCGAGACCTCAGGATCCTCGACGCTCCGTGCCGCCATTGCGGCCTCCTTCTGTAGATTGCGCGTTGTTAGACTAGTCAGATATGTCGGTAGTTTAGTCGTATGGAAATCGATTTCCTTCTTGGGTACCTGGCTTCGAGTTCGATTGCGCAGGAGGCTAACGGCGGACGGTTGTCGACACCGTGTGCTACAATCTTTGTACGCTCCGCCATTGAGTGGCGGCATTGGGAAGAAGTATCGAGATGATCAAGTTAAAGACGCCCGGCGAGATCGAAGTGATGCGCCAGGCCGGCAAGGCGGTTTCCGCCGCCCTCTCCGCAATGAAGGAAGCCATCGTCGCCGACAAGTCGACAACCGCCGAACTCGACGATGTCGCACATGAAGTCCTCAAGGCGCACGGCGCGGTGCCAACGCTGCTGGGCTACAAGCCCTCGTTCAGCAAAGTCCCCTACCCGCGCTGCACCTGCATCTCCATCAATGACGAGATCCTCCACGCGGTCCCCAGCGAGAAGCGAATCCTGCGGTCCGGCGACGTCGTCACGCTCGACCTCGACGCTTCCATCGACGGCTGGGTCGCGGACTCCGCCATCACGGTGGGCGTCGGCGAGATTTCGGCGCAGGCCAAGAACCTGATCCTGGTCACACGCGAATCGCTCTATAAGGCGATTGCCCAGGCCAAACCGGGGAACACTATGGGCGATGTCAGCGCGGCCATGCAGCGCCATGTCGAGCGCAGCCGCTTCAATGTCATCCGATCGTGCACGGGTCACGGCATCGGCCGGTCGCCCCACGAAGACCCGAGCGTGCCCTGTTACGGCCGCCCCGGTTCGGGCCCGAAACTCAAGCCAGGCATGACCTTCTGCATCGAACCGATGGTCATGGCCGGGCACTTCGACGTCGTTCATCGACCCGGCGACGACTGGGCGATCCTCACCGAGGACGGCTCTCTGTCCGCGCACTTCGAGCACACTGTCGCCATCACGGACAAGGGCGTCGACATCTTGACAATGCCCGCCGCCGCCTGATTACCTCCCTCCCTGGAGGGGAGGGCTGGCGGCAAAGGAGACATCATGGGACTCTTTGACCGACTGTTCGGAAAGAAGACGCAGCCTGCCGCCAAGGAGTGGCCGGCCGACCTCATGGCTCTGACGGCCACCCGCGACGAATCTACAGACGCAAACACGGACGACGATGTCGACGATGATGATGAGCGATTCGAAGACATCACGGGCACCGAAGAGGACGTGTCAGACTTCCTGTCGGCCTGGGGTTACCCCGGCTACAGTTTTCAATCAGACAAAAATAGTTCCGTTGGGCGGATCTTCTTTATAGACGGCGAGGACCTTGCCGACGAAGGAGTCGAGTTCTCAATCAACGAGGTTCAGGCCTACTTGAAAGGCCAGGGACTGACCGAGGTAAAGGTTGAGGAGATCGACGCGGACGCCCGGTACGTGCTGAACGTCAACGGACGCGAAATCGTCATCTACGACTCGCCCGGTCCCGACAGCGAAGCGGGTGCGCCTAAGGATCCGGCGGTCTGGCTTCAGTCGACGGTGCAGTTGATCCGCATCCTCAACTGGCTCCTGGAGACTGTCAACTCTCCGGAACGTGCATACGCCACAAAACCCGGCACGACGGACGCCATACTCGTTTTCCTTACTACCGATCTCTTCTATCGACTGAGCAACGAGCCCAACCTCCCCGTCGACGAGCGGCCGGTCGACTACGGAAGCCTCGACAGTCCGTCGGACGGGCGCAGCATGTCCGGCTGGTCGACGACCTAGTTACACCAGTCGTACTTCAAAGTATAACTTTAGATCTACTCGCGGTTAGTGACGGATCGATCAAGGTATAATTTTTAGAGTGACCGATCCGCATTCCACAGGAAGTCCTAACACGCCGAGCGAGTTGCCTCAAAGTCAGGCTGATGCTCTTACTCTTGAGGAAGCGCCTCGCAGACACAGACAAGGACATCGCGAGATAGCGGTGCCACTGCTGGCTGCGGCAGTCGCGGGACTCGGGCTGCTCAACCTCTGGTCGGCAGTGCTGGCGTTCGGCCCTCATCGACACGAACTCCTCCGCGACGTCGTCCACATGCCGATGGTGCTGTCCCACGGGTCGCGCACACTCATCGCCGTCTTCGGCCTCTGCCTCCTGATGCTCAGCCGCTCCCTTCTGCGACGTAAGAAACAGGCGTGGCGCATCACTGTCTTCCTGATCGCTCCGTCACCCTTCCTGCACCTGACCAAAGGTCTGGACTGGGAAGAAGCGATGATCTGCATCGTCCTCCTCGCCGGGCTTCTCTTCTACCGTCGATCCTTCTATGCGGAAAACGACAAGCCGTCGGCTGTGCAGGGCCTCAAGGCGGCCCTCGCCTTCTTCTCGTTTGCCGTCGTCTACGGTCCCGTCGGTTTTCTTCTCCTCCGGACCCATTTTGAGCCCCGCGTGACACTCCGGCTGGCCATCCTCGAATCGACGCATCTGCTGCTCTCGGCTCCGGAGAACTCGCAGCTCGTCCCCGTCGGCCCCCGGGCGAACTGGTTTGAAGACACGCTCCTGTTTATCTCCGCATTTGCCACGAGCTACGGGGTTTTTATGCTATTGCAGCCCGTCCTGCCTCGTGGCGTCATTGAGGACCGTGAGCGCGCCGAAGCCCGGCGCCTGCTGACTCACTGGGGAGGACCGCCCCTTGCCTACTTCGGCCTACTTCCGGACAAGCAGTACCTATTCGGACCATCAAGCGTGCCGACAACAACGACCGACTCCGCTCCGTTCGGCACCGAATGGGCAATTCCATTTCGAGTCGTCAACGGCTGCGCCATAGCGTTAGGCGACCCTCTCGGTAATCCCTTACAGTCGATGACCGCCGTGACGGCATTCGTCGACCTGTGCCGGCGCTACGACTGGCTACCCGCCTTCTACCAGGTCACGGCCCGGCATCTCGACGTCTTCAAAAATGCTGACATGCGGATCTTCAAGATCGGCGAGGATGCCGTCGTCGACCTGACGTCGTTTTCGCTCAAAGGCAAGGCATTCCAGGATCTGCGTACCGCCATCAACAAGATGACGCGCGTTGGCATCGTATTCGAAGAGTACGACACGATGACGCTCGGCGATGACGACATTCTGACGCAGCTCGCGGAGATTACAGAGGACTGGCTCGACGCTCACCACGGCGAGGAGAAGGGCTTTGCGATGGGACAATACGCACCAGGCACGGAGCTTTTCGCCGACAGCCGCATGTTCCTTGCCCGAGACGGTGAGAACAACTCCGTCCTCGCATTCGTAACGTTCGTGCCGGTTTACGGAGGCGACGGCGCCGGTCGCCCTACAGGTCATGCGCACGGATGGGCTCTCGACCTGATGCGCCGGCGGTCGTCGGCACCCAACGGCGTGATGGACTTCTTGATCGCCTCCGCCGCCGTCCAGTTTCAATCCGAGGCCGCCGAAGTCATGAGCCTCGGACTGTCGCCCCTCGCCGATTCCGAAGAGGACGAATGCCTCGAAGGCGGCGAGTGGCTCGACCGTATGCGGTCCATCCTCTTCGAGCGCTTCAATCAATTCTATCATTTCAAGGGCATCAACGCGTTCAAAGCGAAGTTCTCCCCCGGCTGGGAACCGCGCTACATGGTCTTCCCCCGTGCCCAGCACTTGCCGTCGGTGGCCTACGCCGTCGTCCGCGCCCACGCCAGCCGTCGATTCCGATACCTCGTCGGCATCAAACGTCGACCGAGCAAATTGCCGGCCTAGGACTGTCGACGTTACTTGCCCGACCTTCCGATCACGTCCGGCGCCAATCACACTATTGCCCGAACCGCACACGCTAAATCGTTTCAGCATGACTACTCGATTAATCTCGACGCTCGCCTCGCCGGGTAAACGGCGAGACGTAGCCAAACTCTCTTAGCAAGTCTCCTTAACATATTTAACAAAAGCAGGCTACCACTGGCATTTTGGCACTGTTTATGCAAGCTTCAGCTCTTAATCGTATAATTATCCCGCTCGCCGGATTTGCTGATGCGGGATGCGCGTGTTGATGAGCCCCTGTGTATGACACCCAGGGCGTCGACGAGGACAGTCACTTGATAGAGATGAACAGCATTCCGTTTTCGGATCCCGGACCTCAATTTCGTAAAAGCACCGGCAGCGGTCCCATCTTCGCTGGTCAACAGACCCTCCTGGGAGCGCGGCAGCTCGCTGAGAAATCGAAAGCCGCGTATCAGGCAGGCAAGTACAAAGAAGCCTCCGACCTCCTACTTGAGAGCGTTGCTAACTATCGCGATATGGGCGATGCCGCCAGCCTCGCGTGGTGCTTGAACAACCTCGGCAAGATTTACTACCGCCGACGCGAACTTGACGAAGCGCGAACAGCTTTAGAGGAGAGCGTTTCTCTATTCACCGGCCTGAGCGACAGTAACGGCCTTTGTTGGGCGCTCTACAACCTCGGCCGCGTGGCCCATCGCTGTGAGAAGCACGACGAGGCCGTCAGTCTCCTCGAACAAAGCGTCTCCCACTTCCGAAACGGAACGGACTTCCTCGGGACTGCATACGCGCTCAACTCACTGGGGAAGGCCGCCTATCGATGTCGAGATCTCGACAAGTCCGAAGTGTGCCTTCAACAGAGTCTCAAGCTCTTCCAGGAGATAGACGATCAGTCGGGCGTTGCCTGGTCGCTGGAGAACCTCGGCAAGGTCTCCTATCGAATGCGCGCCTACGGCGATGCCCACGCTCGCTACCAGGGAGCCCTCGACATCTACCGCAAACTCGACGAGACAGAGGGCGTCGCCTGGTCCCTCCTGTCGCTTGGAAAGATAGCCTATCGTGAGAAGCGATACGGCGAGGCGGTCGCCTTTGTCGAGGAAGGCAAGGCAATCTACGAAACCAAGCGCGACACCTACATGATCGCCTGCGCAACCGAGCACCTCGCCCGCATCGCGTATACAGTTCAAGACTACACCAGGGCTCAAAAGCTCATCTGCGAAGGCATCATGCTCTTCGAGAAAGTTCGCGAAAAGAGATCCGTCGCCGATCTCAAAGCAGCTCTCAACGAAGTCCAGCAGATCCTCGACATACGGGAGCGTGCCGCCAAGCCCCGCGAGGAAGTCAGCTGGTCCGGTCCAAGACCGCAAAACGGGCCGTCGATCGTTACTCGCCCACTGGGATCGCCTCGCGCGAGTGGACCAGCCGTGGCCATGGCGGGTGTCGGCACCAGTTCGGAGGCAGCGCGCAGCTACGGCGAAGGCGTCAGCGCAAGCTCGATGATGGATCTCGGCGGCTTCGAGATCCCCAAAGTCGCCCCGTTCGTTTGGACCACCAGCTCGGGTCCTCTCTCGGACGACGAGTTCGGCGACTAAGACAGCGACCGCCTGATTTAGGCGACAATATATCCTCATCTTTGGGCTCGCGACTTGTGTGTCGCGAGCCCTTGGTCATTTCTCTCCTGCGTTCCGTTCTCAAGCGAAATTCCCCGTCGCTTACGTCAACTCGCCAGTTATTTATCAAATTCACTGTGTTCTCCCTGTGACCGGGGGCTTAAAGCGTGGTCTTACAGAAGTTGACTACCTCTCTCGAATTTTGACTATACATTTGAAATTTTGTCAAAAAATTTGGATAGTCAGGAATTTTTAACAGGTAGGCGTACGAGCTTACTCTCCGATTATTTCAACAGAGGCGAAATTCATTCGGCCAAGGCTTTGAAAGTCAATGAACGCAACGATCGCCGTATAGGCAGCCGGGTGTTTGCACCGCGGACAATCGGCCTGAACGACGACGGACATCACAAGGGAGAGTGTTTTTGAGGAACATGAACAAACAGTTTAATGCTATCATTGCTGCAGGAGCGTGCCTGCTCAGCATTTCGACGGCTGCGAACGCGCAGCTTCCCACACCGAGCAAGGGGTGGAATCTAGGCAACACGCTCGAGCCTCCCTGTGGCGTCGGCTGCTGGGGCCCACAGCCGACCCAGGCTCTCATCAACTCCGTAGCCGCCCAGGGCTTTAACACGGTGCGGATTCCGTGCTCATGGATGTCGAATTCGACGAATGGGACGATCAACGCCAGCTATATGACCCAGGTTACCAATGTGGTGAACTGGTGTACCGCGAAAGGCCTGTACGTTATTATCAACGACCACTGGGACAACGGCTGGTTCGAAAATAACACCTTCGCGTCTTACGACAGTTCGCTCAACACCAAACTGCAGAGCATGTGGACGCAGGTCGCGAACAACTTCAAGGGGTACGATACCCATGTTCTCTTTGCCTGCGCCAACGAAGTGAACGCCACCGATCAAAATGGGACGAACGTCCTGTTCCAGTATTACCGGAACTGGGTGACCACGGTTCGCAACACAGGCGGCAACAATAGCACACGCTGGCTGGTTGTCCAAGGGCCAGGCACCAACATCGACAAGTCGTGCAGTTTCATCAACAGTTCGATCTGGCCGAGCGATCCGGCGAAGCACTTGATGCTCGAGTGCCACTTCTATGATACGTTTCAGTTTACGCAGTTGTCACCGGACGCCACTTGGGGCAACATGTTCTACTTCTGGGGCTCGGGTTACCATGTCACCAGCGGACCGACGAGTCGGAACGCCACCTGGGGCGAGGAGACCTATGTCGACTCCGAAATGGACAGCTTGAAAACCAAGTTCGTGAACGCTGGAACCCCAGTGCTCATCGGCGAGTTCCAGGCGTCGGCGAAGCCATCGGAACCGGACTTGACCGGCCAGTACATCACGCAGAATTACAATTCGTGCACCTATTGGAACTACTACGTACGCAACAAGATAGTTGCGGACGGTATGTACGAAACCACCTGGACGATCCCGCAGCAGATGTTCGACTGGACTACTGGCGCCGTCATAGATCAGAACGTCATTAACGCCGTGCAAGGCAAGTCTTATCTGGGGCCGGTCGCCGGACTTGGGGCGAGCGGCTCGATTACCAATGGCAATCACACGCTCACCCCGCAGAACGCCACCGGCTCGCGGCTCGACGCGAATGGATACGGAACGACGAACGGTACGAAGGTGCAGATATGGGGGGGCTCCGGACAGAGCTGGACGTTCACCAACCAGGGCGGGAATGTCTATACGATTTCGCCGTCCTACGCGACCGGACTTTTCCTGGACGTCAGCGGGAATGGCACTGCCAACGGAACAATCGTTCAACTCTGGGCGGGCACGAATGCCAGCAATCAGAAGTGGGCAGCTATCAGTGACGGCGGCAATATCTACGAGTTCGCGCCGCAGAACGCCACCGGCTCACGCCTCGACGTAACCGGTGGTTCATCGACCAACGGCACACAGATCGAGATCTGGTCGGCCGGCGGCGGATCGAACCAAAAATGGGCGGTCAATTAACAGGCGATAGCGATATATCGTAGTCGCCGGCTGCTCAGGCAGCCTTGATGAAGGGCCATCTCAATCTCGGGATGGCCTCTTCTGACGTCAGCCTCTTGACAGCTCCCCCCGCCGTGCCATACTCAAGACGATTGCCCCCTGTACAATTACCGGGTATCTGCCGATAAGATGGTATAATTGAGGCACTCTGGAGCGCGTTGGGTGTCGACCGCTGGTCGATCACGTAACGTGCTTTTTAGACGTTTGGGCAGTGCGGTTAAACCGCCGCGTCGTTAGTCGAGCATGCGCATCCTGCTGCCGCGACGCATCCCGCGCAGTTGGTAAGAGAGAGGACAGCAATCGCCGTGAGAGGCCGTGAGCGGCGATCCGGCGCTGTATAAGATATGCCGCGAGACATCCCCATCGGTAATGGCAACCTTCTAATCACATTCGACTCCCGGTACACCCTCAGAGACGTTTACTTTCCCTATGTTGGCCTCGAAAACCACACTCGCGGACAGGCGTGTCGCTTCGGAGTGTGGGTCGACGGGCAGATGTCCTGGATCCACGAGCCGGCCTGGCAGAAGCACCTAAGATACGAGAACGAGACGCTGGTGACAAGTGTCACCGCCGTCCATTGGGGGCTGGGAATCCAGCTTACCTGCCACGACTGCGTGGACTTCGACCGAGACCTGTACGTTCGCAAGGTCGAGATCGAAAACTTGCTGCCCATGCCCCGCGATGTCCGCCTTTTCTGGCATCACGCCTTCAACATGTGGGCTTCGTCGGAAGGCAATACCGCCTACTACGCGCCTAATATGAAGGCCTTGATCCACTACAAGGGCAAGTGCTGGATGCTTGCGAATGTTTGCGTAGGGCAAGATCCCCCCGAGTACGGCGTGCACCACTACGCCATCGGCGTTCAGCGGGCGCACGGAGCCGAGGGCACCTGGCGCGACGCCGAAGACGGTGTTCTTGAGATGAATCCCATCGCGCAGGGCTCCGTCGACAGCACCATCGGCGCGCACGTCCAGCTGAACCGCAGCGCAACCGTCTATTACTGGCTCGCAGCCGCGGAGGACTACGCCGGCGTCAAGCTCATCGACGGTCTCGTCCGCGAGCGCGGTCCCGAGTTCTTCATTCACCGCGTCTCCACCTATTGGAACCGCTGGGTCAACAAGGACAATATTCCCTACGGGGACCTACCGGAATCGTTGGTCACCCTTTATAAGCAGTCGCTCTTGATCCTGCGGACCCAGATCGACAACCGCGGCGCCATCATCGCGGCGAACGACAGCGACTACCTCGACTTCAACAACGACACTTACTCCTACATGTGGCCGCGCGACGGCGCACTGGTGGCGTTCGCCCTCGACCTCGCCGGCCAGCCCGACG
>Ga0070658_10003346_pt1 | contig 13228 bp, 19 predicted proteins | sample KBSC13metaG_FD_64664 | JGI IMG/M metagenome (GOLD analysis project Ga0070658, IMG submission 64664) | Corn rhizosphere microbial communities from Kellogg Biological Station, Michigan, USA - KBS C1-3 metaG | ecosystem: Host-associated > Plants > Roots > Rhizosphere > Soil ... | reverse complement strand
GTGGCTGAGGATGAGAGGACGCGCGGCATGGTGTTCGGAAATGGCCGGGCAGGCCGCATCCTATCGCAACGATACTATGGAGCAGAGCCAGAACCAGAACCCATGGCGCTGATAATTTGACCGAGCGGCGCGGACAATCCGTGATAAAGCAGGATGAACTGCCCAATGGTCACGAACCCGAGAGCGCCGATGACGTAGAAAGAACGCACCATGCCACGAAGGAAGAGCGTGGCTACGGTCGCTACGGGTACGAGGAAACTGACCGCGACGAATAGTGGCGCCGCGCCGATGACGAAACGGGTGAGCGCCGGCAATGGGAGGCCGTTCAGCATATCCCTAAAAATCATCGCGAAGGAGTCGATGCTGAGACTGCCGCGAATGGCAAAGTAAGAGAGGCCAAGGACAATCCCCACGAGCGCAAATCGGATGGCTTTGGCAAGTTGACGAATATCAATCGCGTCCTGGGATGGGTGCTGGCCAGCTTCGTTCATGGGAGATGTTATTTCGGTTTTTGGTCCAAGGCCGTCAGCCACGCAATCGCTTTCGGAATTCCTTGCCGAATCATTGAATCATAGTGGCCACCCGAAGTGACCTGGATATAGTCGAATTGCTTGTGATGGGCGGAAACCCCTTCCCGATAGGCGGCGATGGAGGCGGTCGGCACGGTGGCGTCATCCTCGGCGTGAAAGAGAAATAGCGGGCAGCGCAACGCAGCGATTTGATTGATGGGCGATTCGTCGTGCATCAACTTCGCCATTCCGGGGACAAGACTGTCAATTGCCTTGATGGTTTTGGCGCCCAGGTGAGCTTCGAGGTCGGGGACCGGAGCGAAGGCGGCGCATCCCCGGATCTCTGGTGATGATGCCGCGATTTGCAGCACGAGGGTCCCCGCCGAACTATGGCCGGCCGCGTAAATGCGATGGGGGTCTATCTGGGGATACTTCCCGAGAGCGAGTTGCAGGGCCTCGACGGCGTCATTGATTCCGAGTTTGGAGTTCATGAACGCCCGGATAGCATTCTGCTGGGCCGCAGCTCCTCCCGCGTCCGGCCATGGCCCGCTGACGTCAAAGGACACGACGGCAAATCCCGCGGCGACATACGGCAGATGTTCCGCGCGGTCTCCTTCCCCGAGTGACATGCCATGAAAGAGGCGGCTTCCGGCCGGAGGCACGAGCACACACGCCACCTTGGATTCGGCAGTGGCATTTGGTGGGAGGTAAACCCAGACCCGGCCCCCGCCCTTCGCGTGAAGTTCGGTGGGAGCGACGGTGTCTGCCTGATCCTTGGCGAATCCTGAAGGAGCCACGTGGAAAACCACTGCGAGCGATAGGGCGATAAGGCGGATGGTCATGGTTGAGAATGTGTCATCGGTCGTCATTTTCGGATTCGGGCTGGATCAAAACTCCTCTCGCCCGGGGAGAACCTGGCTGCAAGGATGCTGGCAGCAGTCTCATGAATTCGAGTCACACGTCAAAACCCAAGGGTGGCCTTTTCATCATCGCCATTTTCAAACTCATCAAGGGAAGCCTGCTGCTCCTCCTCGCCGTTGGGGCGCTGGGCTTCCTCCACCGGGACGTGCAGCAGACGCTGGAGGAATGGACCAAACATTTGCGGTTCGATCCGCACAACAAATATCTTGCTGCGATGCTCGCCAAGGCGGGCCTGGTCGATGACCGCCACTTGGAAAAATTGAGTGCGCTCGTCGCGGTCTACGCCGGCCTTTATCTGACCGAAGGCGTCGGGCTGCTCCTGCGCCGGCGCTGGGCTGAGTACCTCACGGTAATCGCCACGGCGTCGTTCGTGCCCTTGGAGATTTACGAAATTACGCAGCACTGCAGCACGCCCCGCATCCTGCTGCTCCTCGGCAATCTCATGATCGTGGTGTATCTCATCGTCCTGTTGAGGAAGGAGCGCAAAACGGGGTAGGGCAGGTCCTGGGATCACCGCCACGCGGTCATTCTGAGGCCTCCAGCTGCTGTGTAGGATTTTGGCTCGGGATGCCATTGCGCTTCGTCAGCCCGGAGGGATGAATTGGACGGTGGCGGTGAAGCGGGCGTCCCGCTGATAGTTGATACTAGATAAGGCGGTTTTACGCAGGCACCGGAGTTGTCGGCGAATTATGATAGTTGAGAAGGGGCATTTTTCGGGAGCGCCATTCAGAGCGGCCGCCGCTCCATCGAAGTTCCCGTTCGAAGTGTCGTCAGTCGCGTCTCGCATACCCGTCCCTTGCGCACCATCATCCGGACGTAGCAAGCAAATCCGCGGGTGCGATAATAACGGGCAAAACCCGCGCTCACGCGGAAAGTGCTCTCAGTGCTCTTATTCTTGTTTTTCCGCAAACCTTCCTCAGGAGAAACGCTATAGGGAAAGTTTGCGGAAAAACGGGGATGAGAGCACTGAGAGCACTTTTCCTCTGTAAATTCGCGACCGGGAGCACTGCAATTTCACCCCCTGCACGGAAGCGCGATCCCAAATGGAGGACTGAGAGGCGGGGTCAGGCTGGATGCGGCCAGGACGCCCGGACGGATGGACCTGCGCTGTTTGGGATGGTAACCCCGGTTTCGCTCGGTCCGGGCCGGACGGGCGGGGCTCGCTCGCCCGGGGGGAATGGCTCTCATCCCTCCGGGATGCATTTGAACCCACGCTACGCCGGAGCGGTGGGTCAGGATTGCGCGGCGGTTCCGCTGGCGGCACCGCCAAACCTGAACATCCAAATGGAAGCCACGGCGGCCAAAGCCAGGGACAATCCCCAATTCGCGTCAAAGAGCAGCAACCCACCGAACAAGGGAAAGGTCAGCATCACCTGCCGCTGAAACGGCCCGTGCCCGGCCGCGGTCAGCAGCATCCCGATGGCGGCGGCCGACGCCACGACGCCCCCGAGCAGATGGCGTGTCCACTCCAAAGCCAGCCCGATCGCCTGCGCGGTCGGAACTCGCGGTTCACAATTGATGGCCACCAGGACCATAATGCAGAAGACGAGCAGAAAGAGAAAAGTGAGGGCGAGGATCGTGCGCATGGTGTTTCGCGGTTTTAGAACTCCGGTTCGCGGCGGTGGCCGAGAATGGTGATCACTTCCGGGATTCGGATCAAGGGCACAAACAGGCTGTCAATATATTTTCACCCGCGTCGCGCCGCATCCGCTTCGTGCACCGGCTCCCGGCCCCGCCGCCGCCTCTTCCAGGCCCAAATGCACGCGAGGGCGAGCGACGCCCCCGTGATGTCGATCATCACATCCCGCACCGATGCTTCGCGGGAGGGAACGAAGGATTGATGATACTCATCGCTGGCTGCGAAGAGGGCCGCGAAAAGAAGCGCGCCCGCGGCGCGCCGCCACTCCCAGGCGGGCGTGGCCGTCCCACGGAACGCCCGCCACGAGAGCAGGTAGAGAATTCCGTACTCCGTCATGTGCGCGCTCTTCCTGATGAAGAAGTGAATCCAGTCCATCGTTTCCACGGACATTCCCGGGGACAGCCAGCGCAGAAATGGAAACAAAAAATGCGAAGTATGATCCGCCGACATTGCGTCCGTCGATGCCCCGAAGATAAAGCGGAGCCAACAGGCCAGGAGGATCCAGTTGATGAGCACCCGCATCATCGGCCAGGACCCTTGGCGGGCCGTTTGGATTTTATGATGGGTCGTTTCCATGGTGCTGTTCCAGGACGTATGCGGCCCGGCCACGAGCACCTTCGTGCGGATTGGGATCGGCGACCACGGCGGCGAGCAAGCCGACATAAAAGCGGCGGCGTTCTGGCGGCAATTCGGAATTCAAGATGCGATGAACCATCCCCACGGCGTGCCCGGTGGCCCGGCGGTGCAGCGACGCCACCAATGCGTCCGTGTAATCCATTTTTTCCCGGGCAAAAACAAGGGGGCCGGGTATTCCAAAGTCCGCCTTCCGGCAGCCGTTCCATTACGGCAAAGATCTCTGGAATGGCGCGTTCCGGCGACGGGACCTCCTCCAGGGCCGCATCGATGTCATGGAACTTGGTGATCCCCGCGGCGGGATTGCGGTGAAAATCCGCGGCGGTGAGGGCGCGGAGTGCGGCGATGATTTCTTCGTAGGTCACGATCCCGGAAAATGCCCGGAATCGCGGAGCGCGCGCAAGCCCGGGCGTTGTAACGTTCCGATAACGCGGGGGTTTGGCATTTGAGAAATGGCGCTACCAGGCACTGCCGGTCAGGCCTCGCGCGGGTCGAAACCCAGCGGCGCCAGGGAACCCGGGTCATCGGCATAGGCGATCGTGTCCTGCCGAGATATCGCCATGTAGTACTGCTGCCCGTTCCGATCGTCGCCATCGATGACGATGCGATAGTCCTGCGGCGTATCGACCAGAATCTGCTGCAACTGGCCAAGCAAGGTCATTGCGAAAGCATGGCGTCCGAAGCAGACTCTCCAGATTTATGAACATCCGCTCCTTGCTCGCGCTCACCTTTTTGTGCGTCACCGTTTCAGCGTTTGCCGCGGACGGATCGCCTGCCGCCACCATCAAACCGGGTCGTTACATTTTGGTTATGCATAGTGCGGCCAGCGAGCCGAATCCCGATCCCATCCTCGTGGAGGTGAAAACGGGTGCGGCCAGGGAAATGACCATCGAGCCGGAGAAAGGCTCCAAGGGCGCCATCGCCATGCGGCCGGAAGGCAATTCAGTGGTGTTCTCCATCACGATGACGGGCAAAGATGGGATCCCCGGCGAAAATCAGGATTGGCCTGTGGCCAACGTGTTTACCTTCGCCGGGAAGATCGCGGACCGGGTTCCGAACACGATCGAGGGCTCTTTTTCCGACTTCAGCATTTACTTTCATTCTACGAGCAATGCGCCCAATTTACTCACGGGCACGTTCCTGCTTTACCCGATCGATGCCCGCTAACGGGACTGAGATATGCTGCGCCTGACGTTCCGCCGTTGGGAAATTCCACACTCTCGTAAAGCGAGAACTCCCCATCCGCGTGATTGTGGGACAGTTCGCGGCGACATTCTCCTTCTTTCGTCGCGGCAGGCTATCCTCATCCCCTCCGGCGACCTGACACTCCGAGAGCGCAGCTCCATCAATATCGTCGGCTCCCATCGAACGGTCCTGGCCCGGCCCGCGGAAACTCCTCAATGGCAACACCTGCTTACCATCTGATTCCATCCATCCCATGATCCTGCGTAAGATGGAGCCGCGCGACGTTCGCCGGTGCCTCGAAGTCAGGACTTCGGTGCGAGAGAATTCTTACTCGATCGAGGCCCTCCGGCAGGAAGGAATCACTGAGGAAGCCGTCGCTACGATGCTCGCCACCACTCACCGGGGTTGGGTTTGTGAGATCGGGGAGCGGATCGTCGGTTTCAGCATCGGCAATCGCAGCAATGGAGAGTTTTGGGTGATTGCGGTGCTGGCAGAATTCGAAGGACGTGGGATTGGCCGGCAATTGATGGAGCAGGCGGTGCAATGGTTGCGGGCCAATGCTTGCGCCGCGATCTGGCTCCAGACATCGCCGGATATCTCCACCCGCGCCTATGGATTCTACCGGAAATTTGGCTGGCAGGATTGTGGCATTCAAGATGGGCAGGGAGTGATGAAGCTGCGACAAGATAAGGCCTGACCAGGCATCCCGTACCTGCACGAGCCATGATTTATCAACTCGACCCCAATGCCGATGCGTCTGCCTTGCCTGAGGCAGTGCGCCAGGGAATCCGGGCGTCCGATCCAGCCGAGGTGCGGCCTCGCGATTGGCAAATTCTTTCCCTGGCCCTGCACGATTCCCAAGGCGCGGTCGTGGGTGGGCTGTACGGCGCCACGATGTGGTCGTGGTTAATGATCGATGGCCTGTGGGTGGCGCCGGAACTGCGAGGCCAGGGACTCGGCCGGAGGTTGCTCCTCGCCAGCGAGGAGATCGCCATCCAGCGTGGCTGCATCGGTTCGTGGCTGGGCACGTTCGACTTCCAGGCCAAAGTCTTCTACGAACGCCACGGTTATTCCGTCTTCGCGGAGCTGGCAGGTTTTCCTCCCAATCATACCCACTTCCACTTGCGGAAGCATTTCCCATCAGGCCTTCCATGAGCACGTCATCACGCAAGAGACTCTTCATGCTGCTCGCTATTCTCGCGGTGGCGCTCGCCGTGCTGGTCTGGAAGCAGTTTTACCGGCGTCCTCTCGGCGCCGGTGTTCCGATTTCCGGCGGGACCGCCATGGATACGCGCATCGCCGCCCCGCTTTTCAAACAGTGGGACCCCGCCTGGAACCAGCAAACCCTGGGGGCCACGACTTCGCCGATGAGTTCCACCGGTTGCACCGTTTGCTCGCTGGCGATGGCGCTCTCGTCCCGGGGATTTGCGTTCGACCCGGCGAGTTTGAACGGGCAGCTCACGACCCAAAAGGCATTCACTTCCACGGGCCTTTTGATCTGGTCGGGCGTGACCGCCGTCACCAACGGCAGCCTGGGGGTTCACATTGACGACCGGCCCACGAGCCAGGCGATCGACTCCCAACTCGCCGCCGGCAATCCGGTGCTCGCCAAGGTCCTCTGGGACAACCGTGTCTGGCATTGGGTTCTCATCACGGGCAAGTCCTCCACCGATTACCTCATTCACGATCCGCTATCCTCAGGCGCCGCGTACGAGCGGATGACAGAGTATCCGCGCGGAATCTATGCGATACGTTACCTCGAAAAGCACTAACGTCATGATCACCAGCGCCATCCCCGTCATTGCCGTTTCGGATTCCGCTCGATCCGAAGACTATTACTGCAATGTCCTGGGATTTCAGAAGATGTTCGCCTACCGGCCGGATCCGACTAGAAGTGACCCGTGCTATCTCGGCGTCTCCCGGGATGGGGTGTGCCTCCATCTTCAGTCCTTCAAGCCGGAGCGCGCGGGGATGACCGACGCGTTTCTTTGGGTGACCGATGTGGATCTTCTGCATGAAGAAATCGCCGCGCGGGGAGCCGTCATCCAGCTCCCGCCGACGGATCAAACCTGGGGAACGCGCGAGACAGGCGTTCGTGATCCGGACGGAAACGTGTTGGTTTTTGCGGTCAAACAAACCTCCGACTTATGAAACGGATCCTGCTCCTTCTCTTCCTGCTTCGGGGCGCGCGGTGCTCCGGGTGACGAGACCGGCTCTCCCCAGTTTCATTTTCTTCTGCCTGCACCCTCGCTGCGTGACGGGCGCTGTACCATGAGCCACAATCGTCCACGCACACCTCCCGCATGAACCCCGCCGATCTCGCCGCCAGCTACGACACCATCGCCAAGCAGTGGCTGGAGCCGTTTCTCGAGACGAACGGGATGCGCCAGCACGAGCACGCGCTCAAGTTTCGTCCGCCCGGCGGGTTCGCCCTCGATGCCGGCTGCGGGTGCAATGGCCGTTTCATCCGGCTGCTGGAGAGCCACGGATACGAAGTGGAGGGGCTTGACCTATCCTCGCAAATGATCACCCTTGCCCGGGCGCGAAATCCAAACGTGACGTTTCACCACGCGGACGTCTGCGAATGGCAACCCGCCAGGCAGTACGATTTCATCACCGCGTGGGATAGCATCTGGCACGTGCCCCTGGATCGGAATGAAAGTGTCTTGAGGAAACTCTGCGGCGCATTGGCGCCAGGCGGCGTTTTCATCTGGACGACCGGCGGGTTGGACGCGCCGGACGAGAAGCGCGATTCCGCCATGGGCCCGCCTGTTTACTACAGCGTCCTCGGCATCCCAAAGACCCTCCTGATACTGGCCGAGGCTGGTTGTGTCTGCCGCCACCTCGAGTATGATCAGCTACCAGAAAAGCATGTTTTCCTCATCGCCCAGAAGGCGTGAGATACCCGAAGTCAATATGAAGACCACGATACTTCTCCTGCTGCTCGCCGTGAGTTCTGCCCTCGCCCAGTCGTTGAACCTCGACAAGGCTCCTTTGCTCGACGCACCCGGTCCGGGCTACCGTCAGGATCCGCAGTTCGCTGCCGGGGCCGCCGTTTTCGCCGCGCCCCAGTCCCGTCCGGCCATCTCGATGCTCGAAGCTACGACCATTGCTGACCGTGAGTTGCAGGCCCGCGGTTTCGCAGGGGACTACATGCTTCGTACCGTGACCTTTGTTCGAGCGCCGCGGATCGGCGATTCCGTTTACATAGCCATCATCTCTCCCTTGGGGTCCACGAGCGACGGCATGCACCGGGAGTTTCGGATCGACATGAGGGGAGCGGTGGCCTTCCGCGAAGAGGACACAGACCTGAGGAAAGTGGAGCGATAGCAAAAGGCGGGAATCTCAGTGGAGTTTTCGCAGGGCGCTTACGTTCTTGTAGTGCGCCGCTGCTGTGGCGCTTTCGGAGAGGGGCGAAGGCGGAGGTTGGTGGGCGGGTCGATGGAAGTCAGGGACGCGTAAACCCCGGGTGTTCGCTCGTTCCTCGCTCGACACACGGTACCTAATCTCTCTCATCCCTCCGGGATGGACAGACGCTCGCTTCGAGGACCAAATGATATGGATAATGCTTAGGTCGCAGCGGCGCACTCCAAACGCTGGCGCACGTTCGCGCGTCCCACTCGGATTCCATCAACTTTGGCTTGGTGCTTTCCTTTGACAATCCGCGGCCCCGTGGTCTTACTGGGCTGTCGGATCGATCGTCATGACGCCCCCCTCCTTTGGAAAACACAGCGGGATTCATGTTAGCCTTCGCCGTGGTGGCGCGGGCGAGCCTCACCGGCGCTGCACCTTATGAATACGTCTCGGGTCATCATCACCGCCCTTCTTCTGTCCATGAGTGGCGGAGCGGGCGCCTACGCCGCCCTCGATGCGCCGATCATCGAACCCCTCGAGGTCATGCAGAACGTGGCCGCCGCGGGTGATCCTTCGGCGCAATACAATTTGGCACTTGTCTACCAGGAGGGCAGGGGAGTGGGGAAGGACATGACCCGCGCCGTGGGCTGGTATCGCAAGGCGGCTGCGGCCGGTTTCGGCCCGGCCCAATTCAATCTCGCCGTGTTGCTGACCAATGGCGGGGAGGTCCCCAAGGATGACAAGGAAGCCGCGAAGTGGTTCTACGCGTCGGCCCAGAGCGGGAACTTCGATGCGCAGAAGGCCCTGGTGAAATCCTACGTCATCGGCCGCGGCGTGGAGAAGAGCCCCGCCAAAGCCCTTGCCTGGGACATGATTGCCCGGCGCACGCTCCAGCTTCGCTTTGGTTCCGATGCCGGGCTTCCGCCCAAGCCCGGGGCCGTGCGCGCCGATGGCGCCGCCGAGGTCGCTGGCAAGGATGGAAAAAAGGAGTGGATTCTTCCCGATGGAAGCCGCGAGCGGATCGACGAAGCCGGCGTGCGCCACCGCGAGCACAAGGATGGCAGCAGGACCACCGTGCAGACCGACGGCTCTTGGGAAACTGTCTATCCGGGCGGCCTCACCGAACAGGTCACCGCAGAGGGACGCCGCACCCTGAAGGACGCGAAGGGCCAGATGGAAATCACCGAGCCCGATGGCACCCGCATCGAAGACGGCGCGGGCACCAACGCCCAGGGCGAGAAGGTGCGCATTCGCGATACCTTCGGCCTCGATGGGAAGCGCATCAGCCGCCGCGTCACCGGCCCGGATTCCACCTATGAGGAACGGGCGGACGGCAGGAACCTGGTCGAGACCAAGGTCTACCGCGAGGATGGCGTGGAGTGCGTCCTGCGGCAGGACGTCGCCGCCGATGGCGCCCTCGGGAAGGGCAAACTCACGCGTGTGGACAGTGGCGCCGGTCCCAAGGACACCGAGATCTGGGCCATCCGGCGCATCCTGCGCCTGCGCGATGGTGTGACCGTGCAGGTCATCGAAAAATATTCCGAGGCGGGCTTTTACTCGCAGGAAGTGGTGAAGCAAATCACCTCCGTCACGCCGGTGCCGGCCCGGCCCGGGGTCAGCGTGGCCGTCACCACCCCCGCTATCCCTCCTACCATGCCGGATCGTGGGTTCGTGCCCGCCATGCCGCCGACCGTCGTCTCGGTCTCCGTCCCGGATCCGAAATCATTTCCCCAGAGCATCCCCGCCGGGCCGGGCATGGGGATGATGGGGCAGCCTGCGAGTGGCATCGACGACCCGACCGCCTTCGCGCCGAAGATCGACATCCAGCCCATGCTCCAGGAACTCGAGCAAATCGAATCGGTCGCGCGCAATTTCGCCGGAGCCACCGAAGCCGAGTACCAGCGCGCCCAAGTCGCGGCGGCGGCCTATATCATCCCACTCGCCGTCCCGCCGCAAAAAGCCGGCAGCACTCCCGCGTGGCTGCGCGAGAAGGCCATCACCACCACCACCCTGCACGAACTCAACCTTACGCCCATCCTCGACGACCGCTCGAAACAGTACCCGTTCGGCCCGAACGGCGCGGAGATCATCAAGACCGCGGCCTGGAAACACGCCGAGAGCGAGCATTTCATCGTGCACTACCAGGGCGAAGCCGAAGCCCGGCTGACCATGCAATTCATCGAGGGCGCCTACACCGTGCTCACGCAGCTCATGAACCTGGACCCGGCGCGCGGCCCGGCCAAGAGCCACGTCTTCGTCTTCCCCGAGCCCGTGTGGAAAGCCTACCTGCAAACCAAGGGCCATCCCCCGCAGTTGGCGGGATTCGCCTACAAGACCGAGCTCCTGCTCGGCGCCGCGGCGACCAAGGAGGACCGCGCGGAATCCATCAAGGTCCTCAGCCACGAAGTCACGCACGCCCTCGTGTCGCGCTTCTACCCCGGCCAGCGCCTCCCGCTCTGGCTGAACGAAGGCCTCGCCGAATACATCGCCCTGCGCACCATGCGCGCCAAAAACGTCGCCCTCACCCCCGGTTCCGGCCCTTCGTCGTCCTCGCGCTCCCGCGGCGAGCAGCCCACCACCCAAGCTCCGCTCGTCGGCAAGCCGGATGCCGCCATCGACGTCGAGCGCCTCTTCGCCCGCATCCGCTACGGCACCCAGACCACGCCCGACCGCATGGAAGCTTTCTACGCCAACTCTCAGAAATGCGTGCAGACCCTCTTCGAGAAACTGCCCCTGGAAAACTTCCCCACCTTCTTCAACGCCATCGCCGCCGGCAACCGCCCCGAGCCCGCCTTCGCCAACGCCTACGGCAAACGATGCGACAGCGTCGCCGCTTTCAAGCGCCTTGTGAATGGGCAGTAAATGACTTGAGCGACTTCGCACCATGCGCTCGCTCATCAGCATCCAGAACCTTTGAACTCCTCGAAGGTGCGGCCAATGATCTTTGGTTGCGGCTCCTCCGCCGGTTCGCTGGGCTTGCAGTCGGTGGCGACCTGCGCACCCTGTCTCTTTATGCCACCTCAGGAAGGCCCGGCCTTTTTCGATCAAACCGTCGCCGATAAATACGATCAGCAGGCCGCCAGGCTGGCCCCGCTGCGTGATGCGCTGCATCTGCTCATCGGTGTGGTCTTTTCCGGCTTGCCCGCGCAGGCGCGGGTTCTTTGTGCCGGTGCCGGAACCGGTGCCGAATTGCTCTACCTGGCCGAGAAATTCCCGCAGTGGCATTTCACCGCTGTGGAGCCTTCTGCGCCGATGTTGGAGGTTTGCCGCCGGCGGGCCGCGGAGAGCGGGATTGCATCGCGCTGCGTCTTTCACGAGGGCTACCTGGATTCGCTCCCTCCTTCGGAGCCTTTCGACGCCGCCACGTCTCTGCTCGTTTCCCAGTTCATTCTGGCACCGGATTCCCGAACCCACTTCTTCCGTTCCATTGCCGAGCGGCTTCGACCGGGCGGATACCTGGCCAGTGCGGATCTGGCCGCCGATGTCACTTCCGCCGCGTATCAAAGCATACTCGAGGTTTGGCTGCGGTTGATGAAAACCGGGGACGTGACCGACGAGAAGCTGAAGCAACTCCGCGCGGCCTATGGCCGAGACGTCGCTCTTCTGCCCGTGGAGCAGGTGAGCGCCATCATTGCCGCCGGCGGCTTTGAGGCGCCCGTCTTGTTCCTTCAGACTGGTCTCATTCACGCTTGGTGTGCTACGAGAAGCATCGAATCCGTCGCATGAAGACCGACGAAGCCACGTTTACCGAAACAGCATTCCATCGGAAGATGGCCGTCGAGCTTTTCAACGAGACCTGGAAACTGCTCGACAAGCCGGATCGGACCCCGGAGGACGATGCTCGCATGAGTCACGCCGCGCATGCTTCGCGGTTGCATTGGGAGTTCGGCGGCACCGCCCGGAATCTTGCCATCGGCGAGTGGCAGGTTTCGCGGGTGCATGCGGTGCTGCGGCAGCCCGATGCGGCGCTCTATCATGCCAGGCGTTCCCTCGAGATCGCCACGCTCCATCACCTCGGGCCGTTCCTGGTCGCCTGCGCCCACGAAGCCATGGCGAGGGCAATTGCGGTCACTCAGCCCCAGGCGGCGTCGGAGCACATCGCGACCGCGCGCAGGATTGCTTCCGGGATCACCGATCCTGAAGAAAAGAAGATACTCGAGGAGGATTTATCCAGCGTCCACGTCTAGAACCAGCCCAATGCGCCTGGTAATCGTCGATAGAGGCAAGGAGTGCTCCGACATCCTTCGTTGGCAATTCCGTGCGCATCCGGAGGTCCAGGTCGTTTGCGGCCGGTTCGAGGAATTGTCGGAGTTCGATTGTGTCGTCACCGCCGGCAATTCGTTTGGGCTGACGGATGCCGGGATGGATCTCGCGCTCGTCCGTTTCTTCGGAACTCATGTCATGGAGCAAGTCCAACAGCAGATTTTGGAGAATTATTTGGGCGAGCAACCCGTCGGTACGTGCCTCATCGTGCCTCACTGAGCAGGAGTCTCTACGCTCGTGGCGCCTTTTGTCATCAGGCCGCATTGAATCCCTAATGAAAGAGGTTTGGACATGACGCAGGTCGATTTCAATCTTGAGGGTGCCGGACCGGTGGGGATTTTCGAATCTGGCGAGCCTCCACGCTCCAATGGACGCTGTCGCTACATGCCATACCGCAGTGGCAGCCATTACGTGATGCACTGCCTGCTCGACGAGGGGAAAAGCGCGCGTTGTTACTATGATCGGGAGGGGTCCGCATCTCCTTTTCCGTTCGTGCTTTTATCGCGTATGGAGAACTCGACCTTTATGATCTCATGACGAGGAAAGTCCGCCGTGCGGCCATTTTCGCAGCTCTGGTCTTCGCAGCCACTTCGCTCGCCCTTTTCGGATTCTTCGTCATCCGGTCGCGTGATAGCGCGGAAGAAATGCGCAGCGTCAATATCCCAGGCACGCAATGGAGGATGGTCGTCGAGGAGCACGTCAACCATACGGCGGGCGTGCTGCA
>Ga0070658_10003345_pt1 | contig 13229 bp, 8 predicted proteins | sample KBSC13metaG_FD_64664 | JGI IMG/M metagenome (GOLD analysis project Ga0070658, IMG submission 64664) | Corn rhizosphere microbial communities from Kellogg Biological Station, Michigan, USA - KBS C1-3 metaG | ecosystem: Host-associated > Plants > Roots > Rhizosphere > Soil ... | reverse complement strand
GGCGCTTGCCGGGGCAGGAAGCGCCGGACGACCTTTCATCTTCGCATCCACGTCGCCCCCTTCACCTCGGGACAAGCAATAGGCGTTCCTCGAAGACTCCGGGCGCATTGCCCGGCACGAGCCACGAAGACAGGACGAGCTGCGGGAAATTTTCCCTCCCCATCCCCAAATTTTCCCAACGGCCCTTGGGCGGGCTGGACGCGCCCGAGCAAGCGTGATTGCGTGCGCACCGCGCTTCTGAGACGCAGCCCCTCAGGTCTCGGGAACCCCCAGCCGGCGCAGGACCCACATCATCGGGCACCAGCGGCTGAAGGCGGCCTGGATCATGTTCACCGCCACGAAGGCGGTGAACAGCAGGAAGTACGGCGACACGAGGTGGGCCAGCAGCACCGACAGCAGCACGAAGCTCCCGGCGATCAGCAGCAACCAGCGGTAGAGGGGCATCGATTCATCTCCTTTGTTTGCGGAACGGCTTCCTGCCGCGGGTCACGCGGCTTCCGAGAGCCTGGGCCGATCGGCGGCGGCCTTGCGCCGGCGGGAGTGGGCCAGGAAGTAGACGACCGGCACCGTCATCCGTGAAAGCACCAGGGACGCCAGCTCGCCCGCCATGAGCGAGATGGCCAGTCCCTGGAAGATGGGGTCGAAGAGGATCACGCCCGCGCCCAGCACGACCGCGGCCGCGGTCAGCAACATGGGCCGGAACCGCACCGCGCCCGCGTCGACCACGGCGTCGCGCAGCGCCATCCCCTGGCTGCGGCGCAGCTCGATGAAGTCGACCAGGATGATCGAATTGCGCACCACGATGCCGGCGCCGGCGATGAAGCCGATCATCGAGGTGGCGGTGAAGAACGCGCCCAGCAGCCCGTGCGCCGGCAGGATGCCGACCAGGGACACGGGGATGACCGACATGATGATGAGCGGCGTCCAGAAGGACTGGAACCAGGCCACCACCAGGACGTAGATGAGGATCAGCACCACCGCGAAGGCCAGCCCCAGGTCGCGGAACACCTCGTAGGTGATGTGCCATTCCCCGTCCCACTTCATCGCGTAGCGGTCGGTCGAGTCGGGCTGGCGCGCGGTGTGCTGCTCCAGCCGATACCCCTCGGGCAAGGGCTGCGCGTCGATCTGCGGGCCCAGCTTGCTGATCGCGTACACCGGGCTCTCGATCGCGCCGGCGACGTCGGCGGTGACGTAGACCACCGGCATCAGGTTCTTGTGATAGATGCTGCGGTCCTCGACGATCTGCTGGGCGCGGATCAGCTCGCCGACGGACACCAGCGCCCCGCCGCGCCCCTCCACGCGCAGGCCCCGCAAGCGGTCGAGATCGGACCGCGTGGCGCGATCGGCGCGCAGCACGATGGGCACGTCCTCGTGAGCGCGCTCGTCGTGCAGCAGCCCCACCGGCTCGCCCGCCGTCACCATGCGCAGGGTTCGCACCAGCGCGTCCTCGCGCACGCCGGCCAGCGCGGCCTTCTCCTCGTCGATCGCCAGGCGGTACTTCGGCTGCTGGTCCTCGACGTACCAGTCGACGTCGACCACCCCGGGCGTTCGCTCCATCCGGTCGCGCAGCTCGCGGGCGATGGCGATCTGGCGCTCGTAGCTGGGACCGTAGACCTCGGCCACCAGCGTCTCGAGGACCGGCGGGCCGGGCGGCACCTCCGCGACCTTGATGCGCGCGCCGAACCGCAGCGCCAGCGGCGCAAGCTGCTCCCGGATCCGCTTGGCGATGGCGTGGCTCTGCAGCGACCGTTCGCCCTTGTCGACCAGGTTCACCTGCAGGTCGGCGACGTTCGAGCCCTGGCGCAGGTAGTAGTGGCGGACCAGGCCGTTGAAGTTGAACGGCCCCGAAGTCCCCACGTAGCTCTGGTAGTTCATGACCTCGGGCTGGCGCGCCACCTCACGGGCCAGCGCCTGCGTGACGCGCGCTGTTTGCTCGAGGGTCGTCCCCTCGGGCAGGTCGACGATCACCTGCAGCTCACTCTTGTTGTCGAAGGGGAGCATCTTCACCTTGACCCGTCCCGTCGCCACCAGCGCCATCGATCCCAGGAGAAGAGCCACCACCGCGCCCAGGAACCCCCAGCGCAAGGCGGGCCGGGCCAGCAGCGCGGTCATGAAGCGGCGGTAGAGGCGCGTGGCGGCCGACTCGCGAGCGGGCGCCTCGCCGGCCTCGTGCGCGCCCGCCGGCGCGCGCCGGAGCAGGCGCACGGTGGCCCACGGGGTGACCACGAACGCGACCAGCAGCGAGAACACCATGGCGGCCGTGGCGCCGACGGGGATGGGCCGCATGTAGGGCCCCATCAGGCCGCCCACGAAGGCCATGGGCAGGATGGCAGCGATCACCGTCATGGTGGCCAGGATGGTGGGGTTGCCCACCTCGGCGACGGCGCGCACGGCGATCCCAGCCAGGGGGCGGCCGCGATTCTCGGGAAGGCCGCGGTGGCGCGCGATGTTCTCCAGCACCACGATGGCGTCGTCGACCAGGATGCCGATCGAGAAGATCAGCGCGAACAGCGTGATGCGGTTGAGCGTGTAGCCGTAGAGGTAGAAGACCGTCAAGGTGAGGGCCAAGGTGGCGGGGATGGCCAGCAAGACGATGCCCGCCTCTCGCCAGCCCAGGGTCAGCCAGATCAGCAGCGCCACGCTCAGCACCGCGATCCCCATGTGCATCAGCAGCTCGTCGCTCTTGGTCTTCGCCGTGGCGCCGTAGTCGCGGGTGGTGGTGACGTGCACGTCAGCGGGGATGACGGTCCCCCGCAGGCCGTCGATCTTCCGTTGCACCGCGCGCACCAGGTCGACGGCGTTGACGCCCTTGCGCTTGGCGATGGACAGCGTGACGGCCGGCCGCGCCGCCTCCCCGGCGGGGCCCAGCGCGCGCGCCGCCGCGCCCGCGCCGAAGCTGACGTAGGTGGAGGGTTCTTCGGGGCCGTCCAGGACGTCGGCGACGTCCCCCAGGAAGACCGCGTGTCCGTCGGCCGCGCCCACGACCACCCGGCGCACGTCGGCGGCGCTCCGCAACACCGCGCCCGTCTCGAGCAGGATCTCGCGGTTGTCGCGGGCGACTGCGCCGGCGACGAGCCGCTGGTTCGCGGCCTGCAACGCGCCCGCGACCGCGACCGGCGACATCCCCCGCCCCGCCAGACGTACGGGATCCAGCACCACGCGCACCTGCCGCCGCTCCCCCCCGATGACGGCCACCTCGCTGACGTCCGGAACCTGCTTGACGGCCTCCTCCAGCTCGCTGGCTAGCCGCCGCAGCTGATAACCGTCGTAGCGGGGACTCCACAGGGTCAGCGCCAGGACGGGGACGTCGTCGATCGAGCGCGGCTTCACCAGCGGCAGCGAGGCGCCGGGGGGAATGATGTCGGCGTGCGACGCCAGCTTGTCCTGCAGCCGGACCAGGCTGCGCTCCTCGTCCTGACCGACCAGGAAGCGCACGATGGCGACGGCCTGGCCCGGGCTGGACGTGGAGTAGACATACTCCACGCCCGGGATCTCCCAGAGCAGCCGCTCGAGCGGCTTGGTGAGGCGCTCCTCGACCTCGCGGGCCGAGGCGCCCGGCATGCGCACGAAGACGTCGACCATCGGGACGACGATCTGCGGCTCTTCCTCGCGCGGCAGGCGATCGATGGCCAGGGCCCCCAGCCCCACCGCCGTCAGGATCACGAGCGGTGTCAGCTTCGAATCGATGAAGGCGCGGGCCAGCCGCCCCGCGGGCCCCGGCGCGCCGGATTCCCCGACCTTGCCGACCTTGCCGGTCTCGCCGCTCACGGCGCCGCCTTCACCGGCGTCCCGTCGAGCAGCGCGCCGGGCGGCGCCGCCACCACCACCTCGCCCGGGTCCAGCCCGGCCAGCACCTCGACGCTGTCGCTGTGGCGCTGGCCCAGGGTGACCAGCCGCAGCCGCGCGCGACCGTCTTCGAGCACGAACAGGCGATCGAGCTCGCCTTCCGGACGGATCGCGGTGGCGGGCAACGTCAGCCGCTCCTCGACGCCGATCGGGAACCGCACGCGGGCGAACATCCCGGGGCGCAGCAGCGTCCCCCCGGCCAGGGGCGGACCGGCGGCCGGCGCGGCCAGCTCGAGCTTCACCAGGAAAGCGCGCGAGACCGGATCCAGGGCCGGCACGATCTCGATGATGCGCCCCTCCCCGACCCGGCCCGCGGACTCCACCTCGACGTGGGCCGTCGCTCCGATCGAGAGCGCGCTCGCGTGCGACTCGTCGACCATGGACTCGATCCGCAGCGCGCCGTCGTCCTCGACCACCAGCAGGGGCGTGCCCGGCGCGGCCTGGCTCCCCGGGTCGACCCGGCGCTCGATGACTCGGCCCGCGAACGGGGCGACGATGCGGGTGAAGGCGAGCGCCGCCTCGGCGCCGATCACGGCGGCGCGCGCCTCCTCGATGCGCGCGCCGCCGCCTCGCAGCTGCGCGGCGGCCAGCTCCCGCTCGGAGAGGGCGGTCTGCTGCCGCCCCTCCGCCTCGTCGAAGGCCTGCTGCGTGGCGGCGCCCTTGCTCAACAGGAAGGACATGCGCTTGTGCGTGACGCCGGCCAGCCGGGCGCTCACCTCCGCCGCCCGCACCGCCTGCTCCGAGGCGGCGCGGCCCTCCGTCGCGGCCGCCAGATCGGCGCGGGCCCGGCGGACCGCCGCCTGCGCGTCAGCGTCCTCCAGCACCGCCAGCAGCTGCCCCGCACGGACGCGATCCCCCGCGCGGACCCGCACCTCGCGCACCGCCGCGATGATCCGGCTGGTGAGGATCGCCGTGTTGCGGCCACGCACGGTGCCGCTCACCTCGAAGACGCGTTCGACGGGGCGCCGGCCGGCGGTGATGACCGTCAGCGGCACTGCCGGGGGCGACGTCCCTTCGGCGGGGACGGACGCCTTGCCACAGGCTGCCAGGCCACCGACGATGACCCCCAGCGACAGCACCCACCGTGACGAGTTCTTCATCTTTTCCCTGAGAGCCGCGACCTCGCAAAAGGGTTCAGCCCCCCGACGACGGAAGACGGGCGCGCGACCTTGCGTCCTGGTCGCGCCCTTCGTCGCGCCCGTCCCCGCGCCCTGGCGGGGCTAGGCGCGTTTGAAGCGGTGAATCGCCAGATTCACCAGGCAGGGCCCCCAGGCGCCCATCGCGATCGGGACCAGGCCCGCGAGGGCCAGAACCCGGCCGCCGACGCCGCCCACCTGCATCAGACCGAAATAGATGAGCGCGAGCCCCAGCCCGACGCGAAGCCCGCGGCCGAAGCTCCCCTCCATGAATGCAAAGAACTTGTCCATCTTCGTCCTCCGTTCCAGTGGTGGTCGCGACCGCGCGACCGAGCGCGCGGTCATCGCGTCACCCCGGCCACGTACCCCGCGACTGCAACCGTGATGCCGTCCGGCCGAGGCCAAGACACGACGCCGAGCCGCATGCCGTGCGCGGGAGGCGCCGATCGCACGCATGAACTGCGCAGGCCAGGGCAGGGTCACGGGGACCCGGCGCTCACATCGTCCCGGCGCTTCTCGCTTCCGACTCCGGAGCGCGCTCAACGATTCCGGGCCACCCCACGTTCGTGTACGACGAGGACGTTTCGGTCGGCGTGATTGACCACCTTCGCCGCAACGGTCCCTAGGACCCTGTCGAGCCGATCATGATGGCGGCGGCTCCCGATGACGATCAGGTCCACGTCGAAGCTGGTCGCGTTCGCGACGATCTCACGCCACGGATCGCCGAATACGACGACGGGCGGGCCGTACTGAATCGACGGCTCGGTCCGCATGAGGGCCTGCAGGTTCGCCGTCGCCTCGCGCAGGAGCTGTGCCTCCAGCCCGTCGGGATGAGTACGAGCCGCCGGCGCCATGGCGGGCGGACGCTCGAGCACCCGGAGGGGGACGAGTTGCGCGCCAAGGCTACGGGCCAGCATGGCCGCCGTCGCGAAGACCAGCGGCGCGCGGTCGGATTCGTCGAGCGCGACCAGGATGGACCGGACAGCCAGCGTGGGGGCGGTCATCCGGCACCCCTGGATGGCGACAGACGGTCGTCGGGATCGGCGGGCGTGCCCCCGCGAGGATCACCTGGACGGCCGATCAAGAGTGCACCTGCGCCAGGTGCCCCGCTGGCGCATCTTCCGCTTCCGGGACCGTGCGGCGGGCCAGCAACACGAACATCACCGGGACCAGGAACAGCGACAGGAGGGTGGAAGACGACAGGCCGCCCACCACCGCCAGCGCCAGCGGCTGGTTCGCCTCCGAGCCGCGCTCCAGACCGAAGGCGGTGGGGATGAGACCGATCACCGTGGCCAGGCTGGTCATGGCGATGGGGACGAACCGCGAGCGGGCCGCCGCCACGATGGCGGCCACCTTGTCCGCGCCCTCCTCGTTGTAGCGGCGGTTGGCGTCGTCCACCAGCAGGATGCCGTTCGAGACGGCGATCCCGATGACCATCAGGATCCCCATCAAGGCCGTGATCGAGAAGCCCTGCCCGGCCGCCAGCAAGGCCAGCACGATCCCGACCAGCGACACCGGGATGGTGAACAGCATGACGAAGGGCAGGCGGATCGACTTGAACTGGGACGCCATGATCATGAAGACCACCATCACTGCCAGCCCCAGGGCCAGGCCCAGGCCAGAGAAGGTGGTGCGCATCAGCTCGACCTGGCCGACGAAGCCGAAGTTGATGTTGGCGGTGCGCGGATCGCTGCGCAAAGCCCGCTCGAGATCGGCGGCCACGCTGCCGATGTCGCGCCCCTCCGTCTGCATGTAGACGTGGGCGGCCCGCACCAGCCGATTCCTCTCCACCGCGATCGGGCCGGCCGACCGGTGAATGGTGGCGTAGGCCCCCAGCCGCACCGCCTTTCCGTCGGCGCCGATCGAGACGGGCAATTCCCTCAGGGACGCCACGTCGTTCAGGACCGCCCCGTCATACTGCGACACCACGTAGTAGGACTGACCGTTGTTCGGGTCGATCCAGACGCTGGGGCTGTTGATGTTTCCTAGCGTCGCCTCCAGCGTCGTCTGCGCGGCGTCCCGCGCCGTGACGCCCACCAGGCCGCTCTTCGTCCGGTCGGTGTCGACCCGGATCTCGGGGTAGTCCAGCTCCAGCGAGGGATAGATGTCCCGCACGCCGGGGACCGTGGCCGCCACCTCGGCGACCGCCTTCGACTGGGCGTCGAGCTCCGCGAGATTGTCGCCGCGCACCTCCACCACCACCGGCGCGATGTAGCCGTTCGCGAACACGCTGGCCACCAGGCCCCCCGGCCACTGCAAGAAGTCCACGCCCGGATAGTCGCGCACCAGGATGCCGCGGATGCGATCGGCGATCTCTCGCTGGCTCAACTGACGTTCCTCGGGGTCGACCAGGGCCAGCCGGAGGAAGCCCATGTGCGGGCCCTGATTCGGGCTGGTCATGGCGCTGCGGGCGTTATTCGGCGAGCCGACGTTGGTGAGCACCAGGCGAACCAGATCCTTGCCCAGCTCGCGCTCCAGCGTCGCCCCCATGGCGTTGATCAGCTTGGATGATTCCTGCAGTGAGGTCCCGGGCGCCAGCCGCACGTAGATGCGCTCCATGGATTCGTCGATCTCGGGGAAGAAGGTGCTGGGCAGGTGACTGGCCGCCCAGGCGCTGGCGAACACCAGCACCACGGCGACCCCCAGCACGGTGCGCCGGAAGGGCAGCACGCGGCTCAGCGCCGCGGCGTAACGATCGGCGATGCCGTCGATGATCGCTTCGACGCGCGCGCCGAAGCGGCCGTGGGCGGCGTGGCCCAGGAAGTACCGGCAGGCCACCGGCGTCACGCAGATGCTGACGAAGTACGACGCGATCATGGCCACGGCCACGGTGAGCGCCAGCGGGGCGAACAGCTTCTGGGCCAGGCCGGCCAGCAGCAGCACCGGCAGCAGCACCGCCATGGTGGTCAGCGTCGACGCCATCACCGGCAGCGCCACGGCGTTGGTGCCGCGCAAAGCCGCCTGGTACGTGCTCAGGCCCATGCGTTGATGGCGGTGGATCGACTCGAGCACGACGACGGCGTCGTCGACCAGCCGGCCCATGGCCAGCGTCAATCCGCCCAGGGTGAAGGCGTTCAGCGTCTGTCCGGTGGCGTACAGCACGATCAGCGTGATGGCGAACGACAGGGGGATCGCGACCGACACGATCAAGGTGCCGCGCACGCTCTGCAGGAACAGCAGGATGACGATGGCGATCAGCACCAGCGCCTGGATCACCTCCTTCTTCAGTCCCTCGTACGTGGTGCGCACGAACGTCGACTGATCGAACACCGGGACCACCTGCAAGCCCGCCGGGAGGTCGGTCAGCGCCGCCACCCGCTGCTTGACCGCGTCCACGATCTGCAGGGTGTTGCCGCCGGGGACGCGCAGGACGTTCAGATAGACGGCGTTCTGACCTCCTACGGCCACCGCCTGCGTCTCGGGCGCCCCGCCGTCCTCCACCCGCGCCACGTCGCGGATCAGCACCGCGGCGCCGCTGTGAGACTTCATGACCGCCTCGCCGATGGTCTTCACGTCGGCGGGCACCGCGTTCGTGTACACGTTCGCGTCGAAGAGCGGCGAGATGAACTCGCCCGAGGGCAACAGCGCGTTCGAATTTCTGACCGCCGCGGCCACGTCGGTCGACGTGATCCCGCGCGCCTGCGCCTTCGCCGGATCCACGACGATGTTGATCTGGCGCTGCCGGCCGCCGTTGATCGAGGCGCTGGCCACGCCCGGGATCCCCTCCAGCACGGGCTCGATGTTGTTGAGCGCGTAGTCGTAAAGCTGGGGGCCGGACAGCCCGCCCCCGGTGACCGCCACCTGAACGACGGGCGCGTTGGACGGGTCGTACTGCAGCACGAAGGGGGGCAGCACGCCCAGCGACTTGGGGACGGCCGACATGGCGAACGCCACCTGCTGCTGGACCAGCGTCTGGGCGGCGTTCAGGTCGGTGCCCCACTTCAACCAGACGTAGACGACGCTCAGGTTGTTGCGCGACACGCTCTCCACGTGATCGACGCCGGGCGTGGCGCTGACGTACTTCTCGATGCGCCAGCTCAGCGTCTTCTCGACGTCCTTGGGCCCCAGGCCCGGGGCCATCGTGCCGACCACCAGCACGGGCGGCGTCAACTCGGGGAAGGTGTCGACGCTCATGCGCGGGGTCACCACGGCGGCGAACACCACCAGCGCGATGGCGGCCATCAGCACCGCGATGGGGTTGCGCAGGGCCAGGCCGGTCACGGGAGCACCTCGCCCGCGCGCGGCCGCTGCTGCATCGCGCGCGCCCTCATCGCTTCTCCGCCGCGACGGCCGCGTGGCCGGCCGGCTCCCGGCTCGCCTGCGGCGGCCCGATCGGGGCCACCGGCGGCGGCCCGGTGGGGACCTCCTTCGCCTGCACGGCGTCTCCGTCCTTCAGCAAGGCGCGGCCCTCGGTGACCACCAGGGCCCCGGGCGCCACCGACCGATCGAGGAACAGGGAGCCCTCGGCCTCACCCAGGACGGCGACGTCGCGCTCATGGGCCACGTTCTGGTCCACCACGAACAGCTTGGCCTTGCCCCGGCGCACGGTCGCCGCGTACAGGGGGATCTCCGTGGCCGGCGCAGGCGTCCCCACCTGGATGTGCACCTCGCCGGTCGTGCCCACCGGGATCGAGCGCGCGGGATCGGCGAGATCGATCTCGAAGTGCACCGTGCGCGTGCCGGGATCGGCGGCCGGCGAGCGGCGGGTAATCGTGCCGGGCACGTCTCGCTTCGTCGCGTACAGGTGGACGGACACCTTGGTGCCCTCCTTGACCACGTCGAAGTCCATCTCGGGCGCGTCCGCCGTCATGCGCACGATGCTCCGATCGACGACGGTCACGATGGTGTTGCCCGGACGGACGAACGCGCCGGGATCCATCGTGCGCCGGGCGATCTCGCCCGCGAAGGGCGCGCGCATCACGCAGTCGTTGACCTCCAGCGCGCTGCGGGCCAGATTGGCGCGCTCGGACTCCAACTGCGCCGCCTCCGACTTGCTGAGGGCGTCCTTCTGCTCCGCTTCGTTCGGCGAGACGTAGCCGCCGTCCAGCAGCCCCTGCGTCCGCGTCGCCTCGTGGGCGAGCGCTTGCTGGCGGGCGTCCAGCGCGCGGGCGCGGGCCTCGACCGCCTTCGTCGAGGCGCTGACCTCGCGGCAGTCCAGGGTGGCCAGCACCTCGCCCTTCTTCACGGTCGCGCCCGGCCGGACCAGCACCGTGGAGACATACGCGGAGACGAACTGCGGTCCGACGGCGGCCTGCACCCAGGGCTGCAGCGTCCCCACGTACATCCGCGTGGGTCGATAGGTCGCCGCCTGTGCCCGCACCACGGTGACCGGCTTCGGCTGCGACGCCAGCGCCACCTTGTTGGTGCGCGCGTCCGCGCGCCAGACCATCAACCCGCCGACCAGCAGCACGGCGGCCGCACCGGCGGCGATCCCCAGCGGCAACATCGATCGGCGGTGTGCCGGCGCTTCGTCTTTGCTCATCGGTTCTTTCTGCTCCCTCGTCTCGCTCTGCGACATGTCAGTGAAGTCCGTCGGCGACGGCGCGGCCGAACATCGCCCGCGCCTTGGCTAGCTCGAAGGTGCCCAGCGCCACCCGGATCTCGGCGTCGGCGCGCAACGCCTCGGCGTCGGCCAGCTCGACGCTGGTCCCCAGGCCCGCCTTGAAGCGCGCCTCCGCCTGGGCGTAGTTGGCGCGGGCGGCGTCCAGCTCCCGGCGCAGCGCGGGCAGCGCCTCGCGTGACACCACGACGCCCACGTAAGCCTGCTCGACCGCCGCCACCACCTGCTGGCGGACGAGATCGATCTGCGAGCGCTGTACCTCTTCGGACGCGCGCGAGGCACGTTCGCGGGCCCCGACGGTCGGATCGTAGAGCGGCCAGCTCAGCACCAGCACGCCGTCCCAGTTGGGGACGTCGGGCAAGTAGCCGCTGCCGTAAGGGACGGCGCCGCCGGTGCTGGGCGCGGCGCCACCCGCGCGCGCCGAGATGGTCGCCGACAGCTGCACATCGGGGCGGTTCAAGGCCCCCACCGCGCGCGTCTCCAGCTCTTGCTGGCGCAGTCGCGCCAGCGCCTCGCGCAGCCGCGGATCGCGGTCGGACGCGGCCTGAACGGCGTCGCGCAGCGCGGGCAAGTCAGAAGGCGTGGGTGACTCGTCGGCGGCGTCCAGCCTGAGGTCCGACGCGCCCACGGCGGCCGCCAGCACGGCCTGGGCGGCGGCCAGTCCGCCGCGCGCCCTGATGCGACCCGTGTCGAAGCGGGTCAGATCCGCCTCGGCCCGGGTCAACTCGATGGGCGAACGCAGGCCCGACTTCACGCCGGCGTTCGCGAAGTCCCGGTGCACCAGCGAGCGCTGATAGGCCCCCTCGGCCGCATCGAGGACGCCGCGCGCGGCGTGCACCGCGAAGAAGGCCTCCTCGACGTTCAGCGCGATGTCCAGCCGAAGCGCGGCGGCCGCGTGCGTGGCCACGGTGACCCGGGCGTCGGCCGCCGCCGCCTGGGCCGCGATCCGTCCGAAGTCGAACAGCTCCTGGTTCAGCCCGGCCGCCCCCAGCGTCGAGGCGTATGGCTTCCAGCCAGCGTCATGACCCGTGCGTGACGGGGTGCCGCCGATGCGAGGCAGGTCGACGAACGGATCGCCGAGGTAGGACGCCGTCGTGTTGTTCGCGGTGCCCTCCAGAAACTGGGCGGTGATCCCGATCAGCGGCAGGTACTGTGCCCGGGGGACGTCGGCGTTCGCGCGCTCGGTCTGGATCTGCGCCAGCGCGGCGCGCACGGCAGGCTGGTGGTCGCGCGCAAAGGCCAGCGCCTCGGCCAAGGTGATCTTTCGGGCCGGCGGCAGGCCGAACGCCATGGCGGCATCGGGTGGCGGCGCGACGGAGCTGGCCGTCGTGGCGGCTGGCGCGTCCGCGTGCGCGCCGCCGCTCCAGGCCATCAACGCGACGAAAGGCGCAACTCGCAACAGGCGGGGTCCCATCCGCGGCCAACGACAGCAACGGGTGTGCCGGGCGGTAATGGCGGCGGACTGACGCCCGGCACCACGCTGGCGCGGGAGCCGCGGGAAAATTTCCCAGGCTGGTGGGGAAATTGTCCTTCCGCCGGGCCGTCGACGAAAGACCGCGACGATGGACCGCGACGGTGGCCTGATTCGAAGATCGCGACGGTAACCGCGGCGATCCGCTCAGTGACGTGCTGGGTGGCGGGCGCGCGCCTCACCGCGGCCGGCCGCCGCCAGCACCCTGGCCGCGAGGCTGCCGGGCACGAACGCCGTCCCCACGACCGGCGTTCCGTCGGCGATGGCGCGGCAGCGCTTCGCCGCGACGCCATCCAGCGGCTGCTTCGCCGCGCGGGCCGCGGCCAGCGCCAGCTCTTCCTCGACGGCCGCGCGCAGGGCGGGCCCCGCGACCGAGCCACCATCGACCAGGTGGCCGTTCACGATGAAGCTGGGCGTACCGAGCGCCGGGATGCGGCCTGCCGTCTCGCCTTCCGTCTCCAGGGCGTTCGCCAGGCCGTCCCCCGACATCACCGTGTCGAAGTCCTGCAGGTCCAGCTCCTGCTCTCGCGCCAGGCGGCGCGCGTCCTCGGGCTGCGCCAGCTTCGCGCCGTTGCCCTCCAGCAAGCGATCGTGCATCGACCAGAAGTCGTCCTGTTCCCCGGCGGCGCGCGCGGCGCGCGCGGCCAGCAGATACGCGGCGCCGTCGCCGCGATCGGCGTCCTTCCACAGCAGGCGCGCCTGCGCGTCGTCGCCATCCACCAGGGCGCGAATCGCCGGCTCGGCCAGCCGCGTCTCGGCGGCGTGGAAGTCACCCAGCTCGACGATCGTGACCCAGGCGGCGCGCGGGCCGCGCTCGGGCGCGTCGTTCACGTCCACCTTCACGACGTCGGGCAGGGGGTAGCGCTCCAGCTCGGGCGCCGTCACCAGCAGCACGTTCGCCGGGCCGTCGAATGACACCTCGGACGCGGCGTCCGACTTTTCCAGCGCGGGGGCACGGCGGGCGGCGCGCGCCTCAGCCGCTTGCAGATGCCGATCCAGGCTGCCCTTGTCGGAGATGCCGGGCATCGCCTGGTCGGCGGCGTTCGTCGGCACCAGCCCGGCCAGGGGCCCGGGCGGTGTTGCCGCCGGCGCGCGGGCGGCCGACGAATCGGCGCGCGTCGGGTGCGCCAGCAACGTCGAAGGCCGGCGGAAGGGCGGCACACCCGCGAACCGGCGCGCCGGGGCCTGGCCCATGACCAGGAAACGCAACAGCGCC
>Ga0070658_10003342_pt1 | contig 13233 bp, 12 predicted proteins | sample KBSC13metaG_FD_64664 | JGI IMG/M metagenome (GOLD analysis project Ga0070658, IMG submission 64664) | Corn rhizosphere microbial communities from Kellogg Biological Station, Michigan, USA - KBS C1-3 metaG | ecosystem: Host-associated > Plants > Roots > Rhizosphere > Soil ... | reverse complement strand
ACCCACCACACGGCGTAGGAGATGAACTTCACGCCCTGATCGGGATCGAACTTCCGGACGGCTTTCAGCAGGCCTTCGTTGCCGATCGCGACCAGCTCCGAGAGGTCGAGTCCGTGTCCCTGGTACTTCTTCACGTAGGAGATCACGAAGCGGAGGTTCGCCGTGACGAGTCGTTCAGCGGCAGCCTCGTCGCCCTTCTGGGCGAGCCTGGCGAGGCGTCTCTCCTCGGCGGCGTCGCTTATCAGGGGCAGCTTCTGGATGTCCTGAAGGTACTGATCGAACGCGGTGGAGGGAGACGAACGGAAGTAGCCTCTGGACCTGGTCTCGGTCGCTTGCTCCATACACGCCCCTTGCCTGAGCCGGAAGGAAGTCGAGCAGTGCCGCTCCGGGGCGGCGTCGCCCGCGCGAGTCAGCGGACGGCCACAGTAATGCCTGGAGAAAAACCCGTCAACAGTCAGTTTGCCAGAATGACCTCACCCGCAGATTTGTGAGGCACCTAACTGCTGCAATGACAGCAGGTTGACGGTTACCGCCCAATATCGGGGGAAATTATGCCCGATGAAGTCGGAATGACCGGTCACCGCCAGCACCCTGCATCGGCCAGTTGGCGCAACAACAAGCGGGGACGGCAGTTACCTGCTGGCCCCGCTCGGTTGGTGCTCGAGCTCGCTACACGCGCGGCTCGCCCGGTCCCGGTGGCGGAGCCGGCGGATCCTTCATCTTCGTGCGACTGGTAGCACTGAGCACCCCGATGCCGATCAGGACGATTACGCCGACCGCGATCCACATGCTCGGCACGTTGAGCAGGTAGGCCGCGATCGCCAGCCCGACGATCAGGATGATGAAGCCGATGAGGTAGGTACTGAAGGAGGACATGTTCGCCGTCCGCTGAGGTCGGCGTACGATCGGGGCAAGGACGGGACCAGCGGCGCGGCGGCGCCGCGTCGATCGGAGCCATCTACTGCTTCGGACTCTCCGAATTCGGGCGCATCGCTCCCCCCAACCGCCCCGTCGTCAACGTATCCGCGCTCGCCCCGCGCGGCTTCGGCACCAGCACTGCCGTCCCCTTCGTCCGCCCGAAGATCCGCGCCTCGCGACAGGTCGGCGTCCAGATGTCGAGGATGTTCCCCTTGATCGCGCGGCCCGTGTCATCCACCAGAAAGCGTCCATAGTATTCGCGCCCCACATAGATCTCCACGTAGCGCCCGAGCGGGAACACCTTCGGATCCGCGGCGACGATTCCCTGGCGCACGTAGTGATCACGCCGAGTGAGGCCCTTCAGGCAGTACGCCGTGAGCGCGACGTCCACCGGCTCGCCGAGCTTCGCCGCACGACGCTCGCCCTTTCGTCCCGCCTTCGAGCTTTCCATCGGTGGCGCACCGCGCACCACCACCGGATCGAAGGTGATCGTCGCATACACCACCGTCGGCACGACCTCGATGGGAGACTCTGGTTCGAGTGCTTCGGAGAACCGGAGAGATCCCGCGCCGAGGGTGACGAGCAACACCAGCGCGAAGGTGCCGGTGGCGTATTTGCCGAGCCGGCGCCGGGGCAGCTTCGTCGGCCGGCCGTTGCCGACGAACGGCGCGAGCACCGGAGCAGGCGGCGCGTGCGGACGCTCGACGACTGGCGTGTACTCGGGCGTGCTGACGCTCACGCGCGCGCCCGGAGCAGGGCCATCACCAGCGCGTCGTCCACCGGCACCGCCCACCCGCGGTCGGCTCCGGCCATCGCGCCGATGCGCGCGGGGAGCGCGTACTCCACCGCGCCGGCACGCGCTTTCTTGTCGAGCTTCGTGGCTCGGAGCACTTCGTCAGGTGCGAGCGAGGCGGGCACCTTCGTAGGCAGTCCGGCACGCGATGCGACACGCTCGATGACATCCGACGTCCCACTCTCGGCGACGCCCATCCGCTCGGCGAGCTTGGACTCGAGCACCATCCCGATGGCAACGGCTTCGCCGTGGAGCAGCGCGTAGCCGCTCACCTGCTCGACCGCGTGGCCGAGGGTGTGCCCGAAATTGAGGATCTTGCGGCGGCCGTGCTCGTGGGTGTCGCTGGTCACGACCTCTGACTTGATCTCCACGCTCCGCGTCACGCCGTCGAGGGTGGCGCCGGGATCACCGGCGACGAGCGCAGGGAGATCAGCGGTGATTCGCTCGAGGTAACCGGCGTCCGCGACGACGCCATGCTTGATCGCCTCGGCGAGGCCGGCGCGGCGGTGCGCCTCGGGAAGGGAGCGCAATGTCTCGACGTCGGCCAGCACGACGGCGGGCGGATGAAAGGCTCCGACGAGGTTCTTTCCCGCGGAAGTATCCACGCCAGTCTTGCCGCCGATCGAGGCATCGATCATGGCGAGCAGCGAGGTGGGACACTGCACTACCGGCACGCCACGCATGAAAGTGGCGGCGACGAAGCCGGCGAGGTCGCCGACGACGCCGCCACCGAGCGCGACGACGGTGGTATCACGCCCGCAGCCGGCAGCGAGCAGCTCATCGGTAAGCCGCCCCCACTCATCGCGCGTCTTGTGGGTCTCGCCAGCGGGCACGACGTGCAATGTCGTGGCGCCGAGTGGCGCGAGCGAGCTGACGAGCGCGTCCGCGTACTGTGGCGCGACGTTGCTGTCGGAGACCACGGCGTAGCGATGCGCCCGCGCCTCCTCGGCGATGTGTCTGGCGAACTCATGGCGGAGTCCGGCTCCGATCACGACGCGATAGGAGCCCGCGTCAACGACACGCGACCGCTCCCGAATGGGCGGGGCGGTCATGCTACCAGGTAACTTCGCCCGTACCGGCGCGCCGGTTGGCGAGCCGCGCGAGGGTGAACAGGAGGTCGGAGAGCCGGTTCAGGTAGATGACGGCCAGGGGCGGAAGCTCGACCTCGTGCTGGAGGCGCACGACGCGTCGTTCGGCGCGCCGGCAGACGGTGCGCGCAACGTGGAGCGCGGCCGCCTTGGGCGAGCCGCCCGGAAGGATGAACGAGCGCAGTGGCTCGAGCTCGGCATCGGCGTCATCGATGGCGCGCTCGAGGTCGCGGATGCGTCCATCGTCGATGCGCGCCTTCTCGAGGTGCTGCGCCATCTTCTCGCGATCCGGCGTGGCGAGCAGCGCGCCGATGGCGAACAGGTCGCGCTGGACGGGTACGAGCACTTCGTCGATCCGCGGCATGGGCTCGGCAGCCCGCGCGAGGCCAATGCACGCGTTCAGCTCATCCACGTCGCCGTAGGCCTCGACGCGTGGGTCGTCCTTCGGGACGCGGCCGCCGCCGAAGAGACCGGTAGCGCCGGCGTCGCCTGTCTTTGTATAGATCTTCACAGGGCGGAATATAGGGATGAACTGCGCTGACGGGTCGGGCAGCGTGGAACGCGGCCCTACGGGGCGCTGCCTGGCGTCTGCGCCGCCTGACGGTGGGAGGGCCACCCGACCTGTACCGATGTGCCCTTCCCCGCCAGCGAGCGCAGCGAGCGCCCTGCAGTCATTACTTTCCCTCCCTATGGAACATCCGACAAAAGACATCACCATCATCGGCGCCGGACCAGCGGGGCTGTTTGCGCTCTTCTATGCCGGCATGCGTGGCGCGTCGGCGCAGATCGTGGATGCGCTCCCCGAGGCGGGGGGACAGCTTGCGGCGCTGTATCCGGAAAAATTCATCTTCGACGTCGCGGGCTACCCCAAGGTGCTGGCGCGAGATCTCGTGAAGCAGCTCGTGGAGCAGGCGGGGCAGTTCGGTGAGCCAATCCATCTGGGCCAGCGGGTGACGGGGCTCGAGCGGCACGATGGGGAGTTCGTGCTGCACACCGATGCGGGCGACTATCCCACCAGGGCGATCATCGTCGCCGCCGGAATCGGCGCCTTTTCGCCGCGGCGACTGCCGCAACCATGTGCCGAGCCGTGGTACGGGCGGGGGATCTTCGACGTGGTCACGGACCCGAAGCAGTTCGCCGGACGGCGGGTGGTGATCGTTGGTGGTGGTGATTCGGCCTTCGATTGGGCAACGCAGCTGGCGGGAGTGGCGAAGCACGTGGCGCTGGTGCACCGCAGCGATCGCTTCCGCGCCCACGGAGCCACCGTCGCGAAGTTCAACGCCGACGTGGAGAAGGGCTGCGCGGCGCTCTACGTCTTCCACGAGCTCAACGACGTGATCTGTCGCGCCGAGAACGAGCGGTTCACCCATCTCGTGTTGCGCGACGTGAAGGCGAAGACGACGACGGAAATCGAGGCCGATGTCGTGCTGCCGATGCTCGGCTTCGTCAGCGACATGGGCCCGATCGCCGAGTGGGGAATGTCGTTCGAGAAGGATGAGATCGTCGTCAACCAGCTGATGGAGACCGGACGCGAGGGCGTGTGGGCGGCGGGTGACGTGACGACCTATCCGGGGAAGCTCAAGCTCATCGCCTGCGGGTTCGGCGAGGCGGCGACGGCGGTGAACCAGGCGGTGCACTGGATCTACCCGGAGAAGAAGGTCGCGCCGGGCCACTCGAGCAACATGGCCCTGTTCGGACAGAAGGACGACTGATCGGCATTGCACGACGCGGATGGCGTCGGCGCGCTCACGTCAGCGTGACGCGAAACGGAAAGCGTCGATCGCACTCACGAGCGCGATCACGCCCGCCGCGGTGAAGCCGGGCGTGCGGCACGGACGCTCGGTGACGTGGCGAGTGGTGGTGTAGGTATAGGGGTTGCCGAACGGGTCGGTCGCCGTCTGCTGGACCGATTCCGTGCTGGCGCGCTGGCTCATGCCGCACGCGAGTGCCACTCCGGCGCCAAGGAGCGAGAGCGCGCCGCGCACGGGTCGCCCGGTGTAGAACTGTCCCGCTCCGGGAATCACGAGCCCGAGCGCGAAGGCGCGAGTCGGTGACAGGGGCGATTCCTGTAGCGCCACGATCCGTCGCGAGAGCTCGGCGCGATTGGCTGCCGCGGGCTCGAGACGCAGGTACTGCTGGAAGTCGGCCGCCGCATCGTTTCGCCGACCGAGTGCACTGCGGACGACGCCGCGGTCGTAGTACGCCGCCGCCCAGTCGGGAGCGAGCGAGAGCGCGCTCATGAACGCGGCGTCGGCGCTGTCGAGCTGGCTGCGTTGGTACGCCGCGACGCCGCGTGCGAACAGCACCGCGGCGCGCAGCGAGTCCGCCTGACGCGCACCGAGCGTGAGTTCGGCGAGACGCGCGCGCGACTCGACTGCGTCGGGCGCATCGGGTGCAAGCGCGATGTAGCGGCAATACGCGCGCGCGGCATCCACGTCGCTGCCGGCGCTCTCCTCGGCGCGGGCGAGCTGGTACGCGAGGTCGGCGTTGGTGGGATCGAGTGCGACTGCCTGGCGGAGCTGGTCACGCGCAGCTCCGCGGTCGCCGAGGATGGCGGACTGCTGGCCGCGTTGCGCGAGTGCGAGTGCCTGGCGCTGCTGGTCGGGGGTCGGCGCATGAGGCGGCGGGAGCGGCGGGCAGGTGGGACGCGTAGCGATGGGAGGCGCACTACGCTGCAGCGGCTCGCGTGCGGCCGCGCGCTGGGCGCCGGCAGCGAGTGGGCCAAGAGCGAGGACGCCAAGAGCGCCGAGGAGCGCCGCTCTCATCGCACCTGTACGCTCGCGCTTCCCGACTTGCCCGAGAAGGTGGCCGTGATGGAGGTGGTGCCGCTGTGGACTCCGGTGACGACCCCTGTGGAGCTCACCGTGGCGATGCCGGTGTTGCCCGACTTCCAGGTGAACGCTGCGCCAGTGATCGTGTCGCCATTCGCGTCCACCGCCATCGCCGTGAGCTGTGCGGTGCGGCCGGCGCGAAGGTTGGTGACGGAGGTGGGGAAAATGACGATGTGATCCACCGGGCCCGTGGTGACCGTGACGGACGCGTTGGCCGACTTTCCTTCGCTCGTCGCGGTGATGGTGGCCGGACCAATCCTTACCGCAGTGACGACGCCAGCGCTGGAGACGCTCGCGACGGTCGTGTCGCTCGATTTCCAGGTGATGACGCGCCCGGTGAGCACGTTGCCGCCGGCGTCCTTCAGCGTGGCGGCGAGGGTAACGGTCATGTTCCGCTGCAGCGTCGCGCTCGCCGGTTGAAGCGTGATGCTGGCGACCGCAGCGCTGACCGTGATCGTGGCGCTTCCGGTGCTCCCTTCGCTGGTCGCTGAAATCGTTGCCGTGCCGGCAGCGAGCGCTTTCACCACGCCACCCTGGGTCACTGATGCCACGGCAGCGTTGCTCGTCGTCCATGCCACCTGACGATCAGTGACGACTGCGCCGTTGGCGTCCTTCACGGTGGCGGTGAGAGTCGTGCCCTGGGCGACGATGAGACTCGCGGACGTCGGTTGCACGCTCACGCTTCCGACGGGCACGGCGACGATCGCGATGCTCACCGTGTCGGCCTTGCCATCCAACGCAGCGGCGATCCTCGCCGATCCCGAGGCGACGGCGGTGACCAAACCCGATGCCGATACGACGGCGACGCTGGGATTGCTCGAAGTCCACGTCGGCGCGCGGCCGGAGATCGCGGCGCCCGAGGCATCCGTGATGTCGATGGACAGTTGGAGCGTGCTGCCGCGCTGGATGGTGGCGCTTCGCGGCTGGATGGCGAGACTGGCGACCACAGGAACGGTGACGTTGATCGCGGCGTTTCCGGTGATTCCCTCGCTGGTTGCGGTGATGATCGCCGCACCGGCGGCGGACGCGGTGACCTCCCCATTCGCGTCCACGGACGCGACACTCGAATTGCTGCTCGACCAGATGATCGCGCGACCGTCGAGCGCATGGCCCGCGGCATCGTAGGCGACGGCAGCGAGCGAAGCGTGCGCGCCGGGAGCGAGATCCACGCGCGGAGGCGTCACGGCGACGCTGGCCACGGGAACCGGCATCACGGTGATGGCGGCGAGGCCCGATATTCCATTGGCGCTCGCCGCAACCTGGGTGCTGCCGACCGCACGCGCCGACAGGACTCCGGCGGGTGACACGATCGCGATGTTGGTGTCCTGGACGGACCAGACGACGGTCGGTCCGGTGACGGCCTGGCCGCTGCCGTCGCGCAGGGTGGCCTGCAGCGGCAGCGTGCTGCCGACGATCATGCTTGCCGTGAGGGGCGCCACCGCCACCTCGGTCACCTCGGGTGCGGTGCGGTCACTGGAGGTAATGGTGCCGCCGCACGCCGTGAGGACAGTGAGGGCTACCCAGCGCTGCACATGTTGCGTCCATCGCGGCCGGCGCGCGTCACGAAACACGGTGATCATTGCCTTCCCGGCCGCTGGACGTATACGGGACGCGAGCGGTGCGTACGAGTTCCGTCCCCGAGCTGCCCGTCGAGATTGTAACCCCAGCAGAACGTCTCGCCGCTCGACGTCACGCCGCAGTTGTGCGATCCGAACGCACGCAGCGCAGTGAAGGCGTGGCCGCCGACGACGCGCACCGGGAGCGCGCTATTCGTGTTGCCATCATTGCCGAGCTGACCGTAGACGTCGCTTCCCCAGCACCAGGCGTCGCCGGTCACGGAGAGTGCGCAGCTGTGCACTGCGCCGGCGGCGATGCTCGCGAAGCGTACCGTGCTGCGAACGCGTACCGGGGTGCCGCTGCTGCGGGTCTCGCCACTTCCGAGCTGACCGCTGGTATTGCTGCCCCAGCACCAGGCACTGCCGTCAGGAGCGATGCCACAGGCATGTGCGCTGCCCGCAGCGATGGCGTCGAAGGTGAGCTCTCCGCGCACGCGCACGGGGATGCGCTCGCCAGGCGCCGACGGGTCGCGAGAGTCGGCGGACGCAATACTCCCCCAGCACCAGGCACGAGAGTCGGTGTCGAGTGCGCAGGCAAAGGTCCAGCCGGCAGCGAGGGTGGTGAAGCGATGATTGCCGGCAACGCGAACAGGCGCGGCCTGGCCGCCGGCGCCGCGGTCGCCCAGCTCGCCGTTGGCGTCGGAGCCCCAGCACCACGCCGCGGCATCGGCGTCGAGCGCGCACGTGAACGCGCTGCCGGCCGCGATGGAATGGAAATCGTGATGGCCCGCCACGCGCATGGGTGCGGGGTGGGACGTGGTGGTGCCATCGCCGAGCTGGCCTGCATCGTTGTCGCCCCAGCAATACGCGTCGCCGCCGACGGTCAGGCCGCAGCTGTGGGACATGCCCGACGCGAGGGTCGTGAACCGCTCGTCGCCGATCGCGGTGAGCGGCGCGGAGAGTCGTGCGCTGCTGTCGGTGCCCAGCTGGCCGCGGTCGTTGCCGCCCCAGCAGAACGCTCGGCCGTCCTCGGCGAGGAGGCAGCTGTGGCGGCCGCCGACGGACACGCGGACGCGGCTCGAGAGCGCCGCGGGGGCAGGCTGAACCCCGAGTGGCGGCGGAACGATGTTCACTCGTGGCTGCTGCGACATGGCCGCTGCTGGCGGTTGCGCGTTGATCACCGCTGGCCGCTGCGCGTTGATCACCGCTGGCCGCTGCGCGTTGATCACCGCTGGCCGCTGCGCGTTGATCACCGCTGGCCGCTGCGCGCTGTACACTGATGCCCGTGTCGCAGCATGCGGCGGCCCGCCCGCCTGGATCGGCGCGGCGGGAAGCGTGTCGGCCGGAGTCCGCGATGCGGATGGCGCAGTCGCGCTGTTGGACGTCGTCGAGATCGGTATGGATTTCGGCGCGTCGTTGACGGCGACCGCTCCCTCCGACTCGAATCGTTGTGCGGCGTCGGCCGCATCGCGCGAGTGAATACGCATCGCGGTCACGACGAGTGCGAGGGCGGCGAGCGCGCCGACACCGCTTCCCAATGCCACCCGTCGCCCCCAGGGTGAGTGCCACGACCACGCGGCCGGCGCGGGTTCCGTCACCTCGCGCCAATCGATCGCCACCACCGACTCGGCAGGGACCGGGAGCCCCGCACGCTCGACTCGCACCGTGGCGCCCGCGGCCGGCTCCGACGTCGGCCACTCGCGGGGCTCCTCCGCTCCATCGAGGGCGGCGAGAAAGGTGCCGATGTCCGCCCAGCGCGCGACACGATCCTTCTCGACGGCGCCGGCAAGTGCGGTCACGAGTGCGGTGGTCGCCCCTGGCTGCAACGCGCGCGGATCGGCGAGCTGGACGTGCTTCTGGTGATAGAGCACGGAGTACAACGCCTCGCCGGCAAAGGGTCGCCGCCCCGTGAGCATCTCCCAGCCGAGCAGGCCGAGCGCATAGATGTCGGCGCGCGCGTCGAGGTCGAGACCGTCGATCTGCTCTGGCGCCATGTATGCGGGCGTGCCGATGGCGACGCCGTGCATCGTGAGCTGCTGCTGGTCGGCGGACATCGACCGTGCGATGCCGAAGTCGGCGAGCACGGCGCGCCCGTCATCGCTGATGAAGACGTTCTCCGGCTTCACGTCGCGGTGGACGATGCCCAGCTCGTGCGCGGCACCCAGCGCGCTGGCGACGTCGTGCAGCACGCGCGCCGCGCGATCCGGTGCGAGCGCGCCCTCGTCATGGAGAAGCTGCCGAAGGGTGCGACCCGGCACATGCGTCATGACCAACGCCACCGCGCCATTGCCGAGATCGAGCACGGCACGAACGGGGACGACGTTGGGGTGATCGAGCTGCGCCACGAAGCGTGCTTCGCGTGCGAGGCGCGCGGTGGCTTCCTCGTCGTCGACGAACTGCGCGCGGACGAGCTTGATCGCCACCTCGTCGCCCGTGGCGCGCTCCCGCGCAAGGTAGACCACGGCCGTGCCGCCGCGTCCGAGCTCGCGGATGATTTCGTAGTCTTCGGCCAGCGCGTCGAGCGCGGCTGGCGCTGGCTCGGCGTTCATCACGACCTGGCGACGGAGCGCGGGAGCGGGCGCATCATGATGCTCGTCAACTCGTACAGAAGCGGAGGACGACGTCGCCGAGCTCGATGCGGTCGCCGTCGAGCAGGGGATGCGGTCCTTCGAATTCGGCGAGTGCGCGGTTGTTGAGGACTACCGGATTGGTGCGCGACAGGTTCGTGACGAGCCAGCGTCCATCGGCAAAGGCGACGCGCGCGTGGCGGCGACTCACGGTGCTCGAGGTGAGCGTCACCTGCTGCGGCGACGATGCCGTGTCGCGGCCGAGGATCATCTCGGCGGGCTTGCCGGGAATGCGCACGAAGCGGATGACCTGCTGCGGCGTCATGCCGGAAACGACCTCGAGCCGCGCGGGCAGCAGTTGCACCGCCTCGTCGGTCGGACGGACGAACTGCACGGTTTCGCTGGGTGCCGGATCGGGCGCTGTCGCTTCGGCGGCCGTGGGCGCCATTACAGGAGCAGGCACCGTCGTTGGACGTGCTGTCTCCACCGGCTCGACTGGAGGTGCAATCACCTGCCGCGTAACGCGAGCCCGAATCGGGTAGACGAGCGGCGGGGGCACGCGCTCGCGTTCCGGGCGGCCGGAAAGCCACCACACGAGCTGCGCGACGAGTGCCGCGCCTGCCGCGAGAACGAGGAGGATGACGAACAGAGATGTCACGGGCGGGCTCGCAATGCGTTGATCCGCCTGGTGCACAGGGACGGTGGGACCCTGGCGAGCAAGAGACGTTCCGTCGGCTGGCGAGCTCGACGGATCACGCGTTGTCCGTCGCGTCTATCGACTCTCGAAACCGTTCGGGTGACGCTGGCGGAGCTTGTCGAGGTTCCGCGCCGCGACCTCACTCAACGGGATGTCAAGGCAGCGCGCCGCGACGGCGAGGCACCAGAGCGCGTCGCCCAGTTCCGTCGCGAGCGCGTCGCGATCGAGGGCGCGGCCCTGCATGACGTGCTTGCGCACGTGCGAGAGTGCCTCGCCCGCTTCCTCGGCGAGCCCGGCTGCCGCATCCAGGAGCCGTTGCCGGTCGTCGAGTGCCGGGTTGACGGTGCGCGCGGCGGCGGCCTGATACGCGTCCAGCTCCGTGCGCTCGCTCGGCGCGCTCACGCGTAGGTCACGCGCGGATCGGCCTTCGCGTACGCGAGGTCGGTGAGGAGGTTCACGAGCACGAACACGACGCTGAGGAAGAGCACCGAGCCCTGGATGGCCGGAAGATCGCGGCGGCCGATTGCATTCACGACGTAGCGGCCCAGTCCCGGCCAGCTGAACACCGTCTCGGTGAGGATGCTTCCCGTGAGGTACGAGCCGAAGTCGAGCCCAAGCACGGTGATCACCGGAATGAGCGCGTTCCGAAGCGCATGACGCCAGACGACGATCCGCTCGCCCAGTCCCTTGGCGCGCGCAGTGCGCACGTAATCGGCCCCCAGCGAATCCAGCATGGACGAACGCGTCATGCGGGCGAGGAACGCGATGGAGCGCATGCCGAGGGCGAGGGCGGGAAGGACGAGATAGCGCAGTCCGCCGAAGCCCGATGGCGGCAGCCAGTGCAGCGTGACGGCGAAGAGCAAGATCAGCAGCAGTCCGACCCAGTACACGGGGAAGCTGATGCCGAGGTACGCGACGACGAGCCCGAACCTGTCTATGGGACCGCCCGGGTTGCGCGCGCTGAAGATGCCGAGCGTGACACCACATACGGTCGCGAGGAGCATCGCCGCGCCGGCGAGCTGCAGCGTCTTCGGGAAGCGCTCCAGGATGTCCTTGATGATCGGGCGATTGGTGATGTAGGAACGACCGAGATCGCCCTTCACCACGCCGGCCACGTAGTGCCCGAACTGCACGGGCAACGGATCGTCGAGGCGCAGCTCGGCGCGCAGCGCCGCAATGGTGGCCGAGTCGGCACGTTCACCGACCATGGCCTGCACGGGATCGCCCGGCGCGACGTAGAGGAGAAGGAACGCGACGATGAGCACTCCGAACAGCGTGGGAATGGCGAGCAGCATCCGCCGGACGATGAATGCCGTCACTGCTTCGCCTTCGCCGAGTCGGCCGACGACGCCGTGGAGATGCTGACGTTCGTCCACGCCTGGCCATTGAAGATCACCGGTGGCTGGAATCCGTGGATCCACGGCTGCACCGCGTACAGCTCGCTGTAGAACCAGAGGTAGATCATCGGCGCATCCCTGAAGGCGATGTCGTCGGCCTGGCGGTACATCTCGGTGCGCTTGGCCTCGTCCTGCTCGCGCCGCGCGGCGGTGACGAGGGAATCGAACCGCGGATTGGAGTAGAAGGAATTGTTGCCGCCGACGCCCTTGTTCGCGCTGTGCAACAGAGGATAGAGAAAGTTCTCCGCGTCAGGATAGTCGGCGTACCAGTCCTTCACGAAGAGATCCGCCTGGCCGTTGCGCGCCGCGGCGCGCGCCGCGGCGCTCTCACGCTGCACGATCTTGATGCGGAATCCGGCGAGGCCGAGGTAGCTCTGCAGCGTCTCGGCGATGCGCACGTAGATCGGCGTCGTCGACGTCCACAGCTCGAGATCGACGCCGTTGGGGTAGCCGGCATCCTTGAGCAGCTGGCGCGCGCGCAACGTGTCGAACTGATAACCGATGCGCGTCTTGTCGCTGCCGGGGAGCGAGTACGGGATCACGCCGTTCGCCAGCTCGCCGCGCTCGGCGATCAGGTTGCGATTGATCGTGCGCCGGTCCACCGAGTAGTTGAGCGCCTGGCGGACGCGTGGATCGCGCAGTGGTCCGCGCGTGGTGTTGATGGCCACGTACACCAGCTCGAGCGACGGGGCGGTCGCGAGGAGCTTCTTCCGCTCGGTGTCTTCCTCCCAGTCGCGGATCTCGCCCTGCGGGACCTGCAGCACGTCCACGTTGCCGCTCTGGAACTCAGCCACCGCGGTGCTCGGCTCGGCGATGATGCGCGCCTTGAGCGAGTCCGCTTTCGGCGCGCCGCCCCAGTAATCCTTGTTGGCGGAGAAGAGCAGGTAGTCGTCATGGTGCCACTCGACGAGCTTCCACGGACCAGTGCCCACCGGATGCTCGCCGAAGTTGGCGGGGACATTTTCCGGCGCGATGGCCGCCACCGGCATGGCGAGCAGCTTGGGGAAGATGGCGAACGGCTCCTTGAGGGTGACGACGACGGTGGAGTCGTTGGGCGTGGCGATACCGGGAATGGAAGTGCCCTTGCCCTCGGCGAAGTCCTGGGCTCCGAGGATGGGGTAGAGCGGCCAGCCACGCCCTCCGCGGACCTTCGGGTCGAGCACTCTGCGCCAGCTTGACGCCACTTGGGCGGCAGCAAAGGGCGTCCCGTCGGTGAATTTCACGCCGCGCCGCAGGTGGAAGGTGTAGGTGATACCATCGGGAGAGACGTCCCAGCTCGTGGCGAGGGCGGGAATGACCTTGGCGTCGGGAGTGAAGCGGGTCAGGCCGTCGAACAGGTAGCCGACCACGCGTCCGGTCGGGACGTCGGTGGAGAGGGCCGGGTCG
>Ga0070658_10003340_pt1 | contig 13237 bp, 12 predicted proteins | sample KBSC13metaG_FD_64664 | JGI IMG/M metagenome (GOLD analysis project Ga0070658, IMG submission 64664) | Corn rhizosphere microbial communities from Kellogg Biological Station, Michigan, USA - KBS C1-3 metaG | ecosystem: Host-associated > Plants > Roots > Rhizosphere > Soil ... | reverse complement strand
GAGATCACTAAGCTTACGCCGGCGGCGATCCACGCTGGCGTTGCCCTCGCTGATGCGTTCAAAAACGCCATGCCGTACTTGGAAAAGGTTGCAGAGAAAGCCGAGGAAGTCGCGCAGAGCCTTGGCCTGATCGATCGGTATAAAGAAAGTGACTCTCCGCTTCAGGGGCCGAAAAATTCCGCATTAGTCGGCAATCTGAAAGCCGATCCGGATGACCTACAACACATGCTGAAGCTCTGGAATTCCAGTGTTTCAGCAGCCAACGCATCGGCAAATTTTGCCGGGAATCTCGTCAACGCCACGCCGCCAATCGTGATGAATTCAATTGATCCGAAGTTGGGCGACGAAAGCGTTAAATACCACAACGACTATGCCGATCAGCTCGCTGCAATTAACCAAGACGGCCAGCGGTTAAATCAGCTTATCGACAGCGCGCAGAAGGGGCAGGCCGTCGATGCCGCGGAATTTGAACGGCTGAAAAAACGCCTTGCGGAAGTCATGGACTTTGCCGAGCACGGACACGAATTGAATTCGCGGGCACGTACAGAGTATGGAGCTTCCCCGCTGCTACCACAAAGCTCAAAAGATTACTTCGAGGCGGCGGGGCAACAGATACGCGACCTAATGGCGATTGGCACGCCGGAGATCGACTTACTGAAACTTCGACAAGGCTTCGAAGACGCTCACAGCCGCCCAGCGGCCGACAAGAAGGCTGCTGAGGCCAAGAAAAAATCCGAGGAATCCGCCGGCGGAACTACAGGAAGAACTTTTACAGGCAATTCTTTGGGTGCCAGTGCGATCGACGCTGGCCAGGCGGCGGCCGACGCGAAGATTGCGGCGATGGAAGCCGCGGGCCAAAAAGAGCAGGCCGAATTGGCCAGGGCTCAGCAGCGATACGACAAGGAAATTGGCCGAGCGAAAGCCGCAGAGGCATCGGGCAAGGCGTCTTCCGATGAGGTCAGCCGCTACAAGGTCGCGTCCACATACCGGCTACAGGCCGAGATTAAGCAGATCGAAGACCGCTTCGCCAAGGATCGTGCCGACAAGGCGAAGCAGCAAAACCAGAAGGACGATAACCTCTCGAAGGAAAAGGCTCGCACGATCGCCGAAACCGCCGCCCGGATCGAGGACTACAAATCCTCGCTGCAGGAGACGAGCTATCGGGAAGAGGGCAACCTTCGGGCCGCGGAATTGACCGCCTTCGACGCCCAGTGGAAGCGCAAGATCGAGCTGATCCAGGACGTTGAGGAGCGGCGATACGCGATCATGGCGTATCACGCGGCCCGCCGCGTCAAGCTGGCCGAGGGAGAAGAGAAAGCGATACAGGACGCCTTGCGCGGCGGTGCCCGCAATCCGCTGGACCCATCGTCCGCCCCGCGCTCGGCCGACGAGGCGAAGGAACGCATGAAGCGGGCCAAGGCAGGCAGCGGCGAACGTGCCCTGGCACATCTGGATTTACGCGACCTTCTCGGTAAGCTCACGCCCGAGGAATCGGAGCGTCGCGATCGCCTGGCCAAGCGTTTCGGCCGCAAGCCTGGCGACGGCATCGCCGGCACTGGCTTGCCCCGCGAAATTACCGACTTCGCCGCTGCGCCGCCCGCCCGCGGCAGGATCGGTGACGGCGTGCCGGCCGCCGGGGCAGGGGCGGCGATCGATAAGGCGGCGGCCTTGCCGACGATCATTCCGGCGCTGCCGGCGTTCGATCCAATCAAGATCGGTCGAGCCTGTTCCGAGGCGATCAAGCCCTATGTCGATCAACGCATCCAGCAACTTGGGGCGTCGCTCAGGGCACAAAACTACTCCCTGGGCGTCGGCGGAGGACTTTAGGGTGATCCCGCCGCTGGCCGGTGTGGCGGTCCCGACGCCCTCTAGTGGCGTGAACGATGCGTGAACGATGAACGATTCATCTGATCGGGCGTCTAGAACGCGGGTTTTGTCGATAAGCTTCGATAATTTCGGGTGTTACGTGCAATTTTCGCGCCAGCCGCACGGAATGTCCTTGGTCTCAACTCGCCCAGCGGAGCGGCCATTTTGGCGGGTTGGTCTCAAGTCGTCGGCCAAGTCGCGGATACAGGGGTTCCCAGCGAATTACTGGCGTTTCTCGCCGGAAAATCCCGGACTATCCAGTCTCATCTCGGATTTCCGATCACATCGGAATCGAATTGGCTGGCGTCCAAACCGCTACGAATCCGGCCAGGTCGCCTTCCGCGGCTGCACGTCCCCTCTGCTCAATTTCCTCTTCACTTTCGTCGGAACGTGCAACGCACGAACGCCTCGCTGCCAACCTTGCCGTGCGCGACGATGCGGATTCGTTTTGCGTTCGGGTTCTCCGCGTCGGTGGCGGCCGGCCCCGCGGAGATGTCGTCGACGAAGATCTGCACCGATGGGTCGGACGATTCGATCGTGAGCTCCATCGACTTACCCGCCTTGCTCAGCATCACCTGGCGGGGCGCGACAAGGACATCGGCTTCGGTAATCAGTTGGGCCGTCACGCTTTCGCACGGCTTGGCGAGCGTCCAGCGGTCTTCGACGACGGCCGTTCCATTGCTCTGCAAAGTGGCCCGTCGGCTGGCCGATCGGACGACCGGGCCGGAGACGGTCGTCAGATCAACGACGGCTTCGCCAATCGTGCCGGCGGGTTCGCTGAATTGCAGCGATGCCGTCTCAGCCACCCGTTGCTCGTCGTTGCCGAAACGGAGGATGCTGTGCGACGACGGCCCGAGTCGAAAGACTTTCCAGCGGATGCCACCCTGCACGGCGTTCCACATGTTCACCCCGGCCGATTCCAGCGAGTGGTATTCCTGCATGCCCAGATCTTTGATCCACCGAATGCCGCCGGCGTCGAGGACGAAACTGCCAACGTCCATGTGGGCGTGGCTGACGCCGGGCGAGCCGCCTTTGATCGCCAGATACGTTGCATTCGGATCGTTCCACGCTGTCCGCATCAACGCGACCGGCGTCGGGCCCTGGCCGTGCCATGTCAGCGGCGCGGTTTCAGATTTTCGAATTTCCCCGGCGGCGCGATACCAGATCAGCAGCATCGCCAGCAACCGGTCGCCTTCGCCTATGGGCTGGCGCGTTGCATCGGCGACGTCTACCTGACGCACCAATTCCAGATCGCCGGCCGCGAGGCTCGGGTCATTGCAGTGGTCGGCGAACCAGAGCGTCGCCTGCTGGCGGTAACGCCCTTCTCGATTATCGGAGTAATTGAAGTTCAATCCCGTCGGCCCGACGATGTGCCGCATGTACCGGGCGCTGCCGACCAGCCCGGGCAGTTCGTCGAGGCCGAACGTGCTGCCGAGTGCTTTCTGAAGGGCATCGATCAGCAGGACAAGGAACGTCGTGCCGTAGCCCCAGTACATCGATCCTTCGTCGTACGCGCCGTCGGGTGCGTACGCCTTGGCAATGCGAGGAACGTTTTCGATCGCTCGGCGAACGGTGAACGCCGCCAATTCCGGATCGCGCTCGGCCACCGCAATCGCGCCAAAGACCAGTCCGCCGTGGCACACCGGGTTCCAGTTGTTGGTGGCCGTGACCCACCATTCCGTCACCTTCGCACCTTCGCGCAGGCCCTTGTCGAGAATCGCGTCTTCGATGGTCCGCCGTTCGTCGGCCGACAGCTTGTCGTGCAGCCAGTCGTAGCCGGCGGCCAGGGCCATGGTCATTTCGCCGACGTCGAGAAAGTGCGACGGGTTCCAATCACTGAAACCCGCCGCGGCGAGCATCGTGTCGATCGCGCGGCGAACATATTTTTCCTCGCCCGTCAGCAGGGCGGCCAGGCCGAGCGAAAGCGTCGCGCTCAGCACCGTGCGGGCAACGCCCAAAAGCCGCCGCCCTTCCATGATGCGCTGTGGCAACGGCGCGATCAGAAAGTGTTCCGCCCGGGCGACCACCAGTTCCAGCATCTTCGCCGCCAACGCGTCGGTGCGAACAAGCGATTTGATCCGCCCTACTTCGGCGGCGGTGATGAGAACACGTGGATGCGGGCCGAGTGCGGCGAGTTGCGAACTGAGAGTCTGGTCCATAAAGCGGCACGATGATAATGCGTTGCAGCCACAATGCCGCGCCGCGGGCGCGAATCAATTTTCGAATTCCACCCTGCCGAGCGTGTACCAATCAAAGCCTTCACCCTTTGGCGGCGCATCCGGCGGCTCTTTACCCGGCGGGTAGCGCCAACCGGCGCGGACGTCTGGATTATCGAGTGTCGGTAGGAAAACCTGCATATCTCGCCGCGGCAAACGCGTCAGGATCACGCCCGGATCTTTCGGATTGCGGTCAAACTCCACAAGTTCGTATCGGTGCCGGCGCTTGCCGTCGAACTCTTCCCACGTCTTTGCGTCTAGGCGTTTCCAGACGTTCGCGGTCTTCGTATCGCCAGTTGCGGGAAACAGTTTGAAGGCGGCCGGAGCGCGATCGGCCGGTGCAGTTGCGGGACGCGTCGCCGGTGCCTCGGCCGTAACGAGCGCCGCCGCCGTGAGCATTAGTATCGCTGAGCGGTATCCGTGACGAAGCTTGTTCATGCAGAAATCCCCAGAATGCGTTGGAAGGGCACCGCCATCCTAACCGCGACTACCCGCCAGTGTGCCGTCGATCCGGATTTTGCTATAATCCGCGGCTCGATTTTTGAGAAAGCCTCCATGAACACCCCCACCACGCTGACCGAACCCGTGAAGTCTTCCCAACAGCTCATGAACCGCTACAGCGGCCGCATCACGCAGCCGGCGTCGCAAGGCGCTTCGCAGGCGATGCTCATCGCCACCGGCCTCACTTGGGAAGACCTCAACAAGCCGCAGGTCGGCATCGGCAGCGTGTGGTACGAGGGCAACCCGTGCAACATGCACCTGGCGGCGCTCGGCGATCACGTGAAGACCGGCGTCGAGCAGACCAACTGCGTTGGCATGCGGTTCAACACCGTCGGCGTGAGCGACGGCATCAGCATGGGCACCGAGGGGATGAGTTTCTCGCTGCAGAGCCGCGACCTGATCGCCGACAGCATCGAGACGATCATGGGCGGCCAGTGGTACGACGGCCTGATCGCGCTGCCGGGTTGCGATAAGAACATGCCCGGCACGGTGATGGCGATGGGGCGACTGAACCGCCCCGCCATCATGGTCTACGGCGGCACGATCCGCGCGGGCTGCGCGACGATCCGCGGCGAAGAGCGCAAGCTCGATATCGTCAGCGCCTTCCAGGTCTACGGCGAGAAACTCGCCGGCAAGATCAACGAGACCGAGCGCAAAGAACTCCTCGGCCACGCCTGCCCCGGCCAGGGCGCGTGCGGCGGCATGTACACCGCGAACACGATGGCCAGCTTCATCGAATGTCTCGGCCTCTCGCTGCCGTTCGACAGCTCGTATCCGGCTGACAGCGCCGACAAGCTCCGCGAGTGTGTCGAAGCCGGCCGGGCGATGCACAAGTTGCTCGAGCTCGATCTGAAGCCGCGCGACATCGTCACCAAGCAGAGCTTCCTCAACGCGATGAAGCTGATCGTCGTGCTCGGCGGCAGCACCAACGCCGTGCTCCACAGCATCGCGATGGCCCGCGCGTTCGGCATCGATCTGACGCTGCAGGATTGGACGGATGTGAACGCAACCACCCCCCTGCTCAGCGATTTCAAGCCCAGCGGCAAGTACGTGATGGAAGACCTCCACGCCGTCGGCGGCGTGCCGGCCGTCATCAAGTTCCTGATCGAAAACGACATCCTTGACGGCCATCAGAAAACCGTCACCACCAAGACGCTGTGGGAAAACGTGAAGGATCTGCCCAGCCTGCACGCCGGCCAGAAGATCGTCCACAGCCTCGACAACCCGATCAAGAAGGACGGCCACATCCGCATCCTCCGCGGCAACCTCGCCAGCGAAGGCGCCGTCGCCAAGATCACCGGCAAGGAAGGCACGCACTTCGAAGGCCCGGCCAAGTGCTTCGACTGCGAAGAAGATATGCTGCACGGCCTGGAGAAGGGCCAGATCGTCAAGGGCGATGTCGTCATCATCCGCTACGAAGGCCCCAAGGGCGGCCCCGGCATGCCCGAGATGCTCACGCCGACCAGCGCGCTCGCAGGCATCGGTCTGCTGAATGATGTCGCCCTGATCACCGACGGCCGCTTCAGCGGCGGCAGCCACGGCTTCATCATCGGCCACGTCACGCCGGAGGCGATCGAGGGCGGCAACATCGCGCTAGTGAAGAACGGCGACAAGGTCCGCATCGACGCTGAGAAAAACACGATCGACGTGCTCGTCTCGGATGCGGAACTGTCCGAACGCCGCAAGGGCTGGAAGAAGCGGCCGTACAAAGCCAGCCGCGGGACGCTTTACAAGTACATCAAGAACGTGAAGAGCGCCAGCGAAGGGTGCGTGACGGATGAGTGACATGGGTGGTCCCACCAAAATCGGCTATGAACCAGCGGGTTTTGAAAAAGGGAATGAATCCGCGGCAAAGCTGTTCCAAATAGCAGAATCTACGCTGTGTTTCCTTGCCGGTGCGTGTGCCGGGCCCGCACTCGTGCAGGCAATATTCAGTCTTCCAGGCGCTTGGTTTGGCAGCGGGCCTGGCGGGGCTGGAAATCTATTTGGTACCTTGGAGCTTTCTGCTATTGCCGTAATTGTGTGCGCAATAGTACTAGTCTCCCTGAAGGGCCGATCGTTCAAATTGTTCATTTGCGGAGTCGGCGTTTTTCTTTCCCTCCCTCTTGGTTTCCTCTATGCATTTGCAAGAATATTTGGCGGAATGAGTGGTATCAAAGGCTAACGGTCGCAATTCCTAATTTCTATGGTGTACCGGCTGCTTATTATTATCGCCGCCGTCGGGATCACCGGATTGCTCGTGGTCCTTTGCGTCCTCATTCTGAAGGACTCAAGGAAAAGCATAGAAGTTTCCGGCTCTGTTCTGGATGAAGACGGCCAACCGCTCGATAGCGTCGCGGTGGATTACCACGCTTGCACACCGTCAGTCCTGGGTGACCGGGAGCGGAAAACCTTTTCCAAAATCGTCACCGTCTCACGTGCATTTGATTTCAAAGTTGTCGGCTACGACAGCCTGCAGATCAATTTCGCGAAAGATGGTTTCAGGCCAGCGCGGCTCGATTGTCTTGACGAAGGCGTCTTCAAGAAAGACGTTATTCTGCGTCGGATGCCGACAACGTCGTCTAATGCCGCGATCGAAATGGATCAATTTCGGGTCGGCATCACGCCGTAGGGCTTTGCACAGGGAGTGATTATCGCGGCGTGCGAAGTGACGTTCCTGACCTAGGTTGTCTTCCGCGTCGTCGCCGGGCGGTGATCGGATCACCGAGCGGACCGTAACGGCGGCGTGAGCGGAGCGGCTCTCCGTGTCACAAGTTGGAGGGCGTCACTCCGTGACGCCGCTGGCAACAAAGGTGTTGGAAAGAAGCAGCTGGGACTGCCGCCCTCCGGCGCGCCTCGCTCAGTGTTCGTTCGCACCGCGGGAAAGATCGGCCTAATCCTTCTGCCGGGTAATTCCCAGTTCCTTGGCGATCTGGCTGTCGAGTTGATCGAGCTTGGCCAGTTCTTCCCGCTCCCCCGCCAGGACGTCGGCGGCGATCATGCGGTCGATTTCTTCGTCGCTCACCTGCCCGCCGGTGCTGGCCGCCTCGCCCCCCGCCGTCTCCATGCTGTCGAGGAAGATTTCCATCCGCTCTTCCATCGATCCGGCCTGGGCCATCGCCTTTTCCCACTCGGCCTGCGTCTTCGTCAGATCCAGCTCACCAAAGATGTCGGCGATCTGCTTGCTCATCAGCTGCATGCTCTCGGCGAATTGCGCGCTCGCCTGGGCCTGCTGGCTGATGACCATGGCGTTCTTCATCGAGAGCATCTGCCGCTCGAGCATGCGCTTGACCGTGGCGGTTTTCTTCAGCGCGTTGCGGATGAACAGGTATTGCTGCTGATCGCCAATCTTCTGGGCCTGCTGCGCGTTCTTGATGAAGTCGGCCGAGAATTTTTCCTGCTGGCGGATCGATTTTTCGATGGAGCGCAGGTGCTGCTTGAGCTTCATCTCCCGCTCGATGCGACGCTCTTCTTTGCTCTTGAACAGGCCCATGGAGTTATCCCGGCAAGTCTTTGACTACTTTACGGCGCAAGCGACGCGTCAACACCACTGCAATCACGATTGTGAATGCCACGGCTGCCAACCACCAAGGCAATCCTTCGCGGAAAGGAATTGGTGTTGGACTTCCCATCCCGTCGCGGTCATCAAACAAAACCCCGTTAAAGGCATCAATTGCCGACATCATACAGACGAAAATTGTGAAGGCGGGGAGCAGCCAACCGCATACCAAAACTACATTCCGGATCGTGCACAATCTCAATAACTTTTCGGCAGCGTTATCGCGATGTAATTGCTCTGAGGTGAGCAACTTCAACTCTTCTTCTGAATAGGTCAACGTTGCGCCTCAGCCCGCCGGCGCACCGCCGCGTCTGCCTGGTCGAAGGCTTCTTCTTTTTTCAGCACGCCGCGGTCGAGCTGGTCCCACATGGCCATCAATTCCTGCCCGGCTTGTGTGAGGCCGGTGCTGGCGACGGCATCCTTGTCGGCTTCGTTGCCGAGTTCGAGGATGGCGTCGAGACGGTCGCGGTAGGTGTCCTGGCCGAGGCTGTCGTCGCTGATCATTCCGCTGATGCGAGCGACGTCGCGGTCGGTGAGGTTCAGGCGGCCACGGCCCGCGCCCTTGGCGGCGTTTTCCTTCATCATCCGCAGCCGGCTGACGGTCATCAGCTCCTTGCTACGCACGCTCAGCTCGCGGGCGGCCATCAGCTGCTCTTGCGTCTTGAGCTCGAAGTCCTGCGCCAATGCCTGCCGCAGTTCCGGCGCCTTCTGCGTCGCGCCGAGGTTGAAGATCTTCTGTTTCTGGTCGGCGGCAGTCTGGATCTTCTGCAGCAGGCGATCGCGCGCTTTCCCGATCAGGATCTCTTCCTTGCGCAGCTCGATCGGCGAAAGATCGCTGAGCGACTTGTTGCGCCCGAGGATTTTGTCCAGCAGCGCCATTTACCCGGGCTCCTGCATCGGTTTGCGAACCGGTGCTTCGCTCTGCGGTGTCGCTTGCGCGTTCGCGGGGGGCGACGTCGCTTCACGCTCCGGCGAAGGCGCAAGCGGCGCGGGCGAGCTTTCTTTAAGCAACTCGTCGTACAAATCCTGCTCTTCCTGGCTCATTCCCGCCAGCGAGACCGCGGAAACCGAATCGGCGACTTCGCTGTCTGCCTGCAAGCGCGCGAGCATGTCTTCGGCAGCTGCCGCATCGGTCGCGATTTCGTCGCTGTCGGGCAACTGAGCGCTGCGCCCCTGGTTGAGCATTTCCAGGTTGTGCAAATGCGTGCTGACGACGTTTACCTGCTGGTTCACCACCTGCAGTAGCTGCTGGCGGCGTTCGATTTCTTTTCGAAGCTGAACGAGTTGCGCCGTGATCCGCTTGCGCGACGTCACGTTCTCGTTCGACTTGAATTCCAGCTTCAGCGCCGATTCCTGCTTCTCCAGCCGGAACATCTCGTCGTGCGAGGCGTCGCGCTGCTGCGTGAGTGCGGCCCGGCGTTCGGACAGGAACGCGATCTTGCGATCGAGATCGCCCTTGCGGTTGAACAGCAGCTTGATGCGGTCGACCAGCGACATGCCTTCGCCTCCAACGGCCTTGCCCTGCGGGGCCGAGCCTTCCCGGAACAGAAGCAGCCGGCCGTCCAGCCGCTTGGCGGAGAGGCCGGGGTGCTTCTTCGCGTGTGATTTTACCGCATCTTCGACGGTCATGAGCGGCAATTCCGTCTCCACCGCCAATTGCTCCGCCGAGAGGCTGCCGTTGAGGAGCTTGTCTTTGAGCTTTTCGATCGCCTCATCGACCCGCTGCCGCTTGCCCTCGGCCGTCTCCGGGTCGAGCAGGTCGAGCACGCCGCTGATCTCGGTGCTGCCGTGGGCGGTCCACCCGCCGGCGGCGTTGGGCTCAACGAGAACGATCGTCCGCTCGCTCGTCCGCTCGGCCAGTTCACGGGCGTCGAATTCGAAACCGCTGGTGCTGACCAGCAGCAACGTGGTCGGCACCCCCGCCAGCGCCGGCGGCAAGGCGGCAATCTGCCGGCGGACATTGCCGACCGTCATCGGCTGCGGCGGCTGGTCGGTTAGCAGGTCATTCGTCGGCGGAACGACCACCACCATCAGCCGGCCAATGACTTTCTGGAAGATGAACCAACGGTTGATCGCGAACGTCGTCTGCAGCGTCCGGCCGAGCGGCATCTGGGCTTCGAGCGCCCGGTCGGGCCGCTTCTGGGCCATGACGCGCTTCAGATCGACGCTATGGTCGCCCAGCGTCGTCTGGCGGTTCAGGCTGACGGCGCTGCGCTGGCCGAGGGAGGTATCGACAACGAACTTCGGCTCATCCAATAGCCGCTGTACGTGGTCGAGGAACTGGTCTTCCCGCTGCTTGTGCCAGGTTGCGTCGGGCGTGTTGCGCATCAGCTTGCTTCTTCCGGTCGTTCAATTTTCGCTGCCGCATCCGTGCGGCGGCCACGCACAATAAGATAGCCGAGCAGCCCGACGAAAAAAGCCCAGCCGGCGATCGATAACATGCAATACAGCGGGGCCATCAGGCGGTTCCTCTCTGGACAGGTGTGCCGCACCGCGGACAGAAGGCGGCGGTTTCGGGAATCAGGTGCCGACACTGCGGATTGGGGCAAAGATCGCGCGTGGCCACGACCGGCGCCGCCCCCGTCAGCCCCACCAGTCGCTCGGCCAGCGCCACGCGGAAGCCATAGGCGTTCGACCGAACAAATGCCCGGAAGGCCGACCACGCGATCGCCATCGGCAGGGCCCACAGCATGCCGAACCAAGCCAGCACCACGCCCAGCGTCAGCGTCAACGGCGAGTGCCCCGCGTATACCAGCGGCGGCGAAGGCAAGTGCGGCTGATCGTCGAACACGCCGTTGATCGCCAGCGCCAGTTGCTGCATGGCGACGATCTGCCGGTTCATCTGCACGATCAGCAACAGATAGGACGCGGCGAGGCAAGCAAGATAGACCTGCGCGTAAGGGTTGGCGTACCGCAGCGGATGAAATAGCAGTCGCCCTATCGCGAAACCGCTCCCGTGATAGTTCAGCAGAAACAGGACGGCGAACGCGAGCGACGCCCACCAGAATGACTGGACCAGGGCCGACCATAGCGGCGTCGGCCGGCCTTTGGCGAAGGATTCGCGCAGCAGCGCGGCGTCTTCAGCCGGTACGTGCGGTTCGAGCATCTGCCCGGCCAGTTCAAGCTGGTACGCCTGCATCGCCGTGACGCGGTAGACGCGCTGCGCCAGCATTCGGCACGGCCAGAGCCCGGCGGTGACGATACCCAAGATCGCCAGCCGAAGCGGATGCACGAACCGCGCCACCGGCGGCGTGCGGCGCAGCGCCATGGGGAGATATTCCCCCAGCCGTTGTTCCGGCGACGCATTCGGTAGCGGCGGAATGACCGGCGAAAACACGCTCACGCCGCCGCCGGGGGAAGGACTTTCATCAGCATCGGCAGCGATTGCCCGCAGCGCCGGCAGAACCGCGCGTGCGGCGGATTTTCGGTGCGGCAGTGTGGGTTGGGGCAGAATTGCGAGCCGGTCATCGTTCGCACAGGCTCAGGCCGCCGCGGCGAAACCAGGCGTGCGATCCCCCGGGCGATCGAAGCGAAAAGCCACAAAACGAACAGCGTCGCCACCACCAGAATGATGAACGGCAGCACGAGGAAGATGAGGCCTGCTTCGAGCACCATTTACGCTGTCGATGATACCACGGCCGGCAGTTGGTTTCCGCACTGGTGACAGAATGTATCGCTCGGCGACGGGTACGCCCGGCACCGGCTGCAGCGGCGGACGATCGGCGTCAGTTGCACGCCGCAGTGCATGCAGAATTGATCATCCGGATCGACGGGTCGATGGCACCGCGGACATTGGCGGGCGGCAGCCGTCCTGGGCGTCAGGAGCGGCGGTGGTGTGACTGGCTTTGTCGGGGCCGTGCGCAGCGCGGCGGCGAACTCGTCGGCCGATGCGAAACGCTTGTCGAGCCGGGCGTAGGCACGGCGAAACGCCTCGTTCAGATACGCCGGCACCGAAGGATTCAGATCGCCCGGCACCTCCCCGCCGGCCGGCTTGTCGCCCGTGAGCATTTCGAAAAGGACGACGCCGACGGCGTACAGATCGCTGCGGACATCGACCTCGCCGCCGCTGCGCTGTTCGGGCGACATGTAATCGAGCGTACCGGCGATGTTTCCGGCGCCGTTGTCGATGCTCATCGAGTAGACGATCGACGCCGCTCCACCGGCCGTCTTGCCGACGCCGAAATCGGTGAGTTTGGCGACGCCGTCCTTCGACATCAGGATGTTCTCGGGCTTAATATCCCGATGCACGATGCCGCGAGCGTGGGCGTATTTCAGGGCCGACAGTAGTTGGCTCGTCACTTCGACCGCGCGCTGCACCGTCACTTCGCGCCGCTGGATCAACGGCCGTAGCGATCCGCCTTCGACGTATTCCATCACCAGGTACGGCGGATCGGCGAACGGATCGAACCCGATCGCCTTCACGATGTTCGGATGTTCCAGCCCCTGGACGGCCAGACCCTCGTGCTGCAGCTGGCGAATGTACTCGGCCTGGTGCGGCAGCTTCACCGCCGCCCGCTGCTGCTGCCAAACGTGGTGGTGCGCCCGCCACACCTCGCCGAACGCGCCGCGGCCGACGGGCGATTCCAGAACGAACTCCGAAACACGGTCCCCAGCTTTGGCCATCGGGCTCCTGTTGATATCAGACACGCTCCGCGAGCCAATCGCAGATCAGGAAATTATATGCCAGCGCCGCCAGCACGCCGAACAGCATGATTACGCCCGCCACCGTCGACGGCACCGACCACTTCGCCACCCAGCCCATCACGATCAGATCGATCACCGTATATACGGCGATCAAAACCGCCCCGGCCGCGTTGCTGCCCCGCTTGACGGCCGAGCTCGTGAAGAACCACGTCGCCCACGGCAGCACCGCCGCCAGCAGAATCCACCCAACAGCGCGGGCCACTAGCGCGTAGGCGGCCGAGCGTTCGTCAGGCGACATTTGCCACCACGAGACGAGCAGCGCGATGCCCGCGACCCCCGTCGCCCCGATGGCGATCACCGTCACGATCCGCTTCAGCAATTCCATTCCACGCCCTTCCACTACCAAACATAACCCGAATCTGCGATAATCTGGCTTGAATATCCGGCCGATTTTTCAAGCCGCTTGTCAATC
>Ga0070658_10003339_pt1 | contig 13241 bp, 10 predicted proteins | sample KBSC13metaG_FD_64664 | JGI IMG/M metagenome (GOLD analysis project Ga0070658, IMG submission 64664) | Corn rhizosphere microbial communities from Kellogg Biological Station, Michigan, USA - KBS C1-3 metaG | ecosystem: Host-associated > Plants > Roots > Rhizosphere > Soil ... | reverse complement strand
CTGGAGACAAGCTGCTGTTGATGGCGGCCGCCACGGGAAGAAGAGGCACATTTCGCCGGCTGCTTTTAAAACGATCTGCAATCGCGGGAACGACAAATTGCAGACCATCTAGATTCTGGTCGGTGAGCCTGAAGAGAACGACAACATGATCGGGCAACATCTGGGTGCAGATGCCCGCTTGGTCATTAAGCCCGGTTCGGCTGTCAATCAGCACGTAGTCGTACCGCTCTTCAAAACTCAACGAGTTCAATTGCTTAAGAATCGCAGCGATCAGGCCTTGGCTGCCACTCTCGTGTGCCACAAGCTTAGCCCAATCAATCTGTTCGAGCCGGGCGGCGTACGTGGTGTCGACCCATCCGGCCGGAAGCACATCGACACCTTTGATCTCGCTGGAGTAAATATAGTCAGTGATCTTCCCCAGTTTGCCGGTCGCTGCGTAATCGTACGCGAAATCCACAAAGCCAAAGCGTCGAGGATTTCGAGGGGGAAAAAGCTGATGAAGCCCCGGAGCTTCTAAATCAAAGTCCCAAAGCAACACCCTTTGCGGATGCTCACGGTCTTCCGCCAATAAGCAGGCGATATTAGCAAGCGTGTGCGTTCGCCCAACACCACCCTTGTACGAATAAAATGTGATAGCTCTCATACCGGCACCCCCCCTCCACCTAGCTCTGCCGAACGGCACCAAAAATGTCCAGAAGTGCGTAGCAGGGAATGCTCCGCGCCCTCGGCGCATACGCCGCTGCTTCCTTGATCAACAGAAACGTCCCCAAGCCTCAAACGCGGCAGAATTTGACAACTTTCCGCAGGAAATTGACGGACGGTCAATACCCCGTTCAACGCCGCGATAAACTTCGCAGAATCAAAACATTCAGCCCCACCAAAACCGTGTTTCACCCACCACTCTGCAACATCACTCAGCAACCAAATTGCAGAATTTTTACCTAAGAGCGACAGCGGCGGTGGGAATCCACCAGGACCGCGATCTCCATTAATGAGTTGGCGGATGTTTTCGCGGGTTCTATTAAGTCTCCGGGAGAGTTCGGAGGCAGTGACAATATCATCTGGACCCACTCGAGAGACACGCAATTCGGTCCCCGACCCCTCAACGTCCGCGATTGCACTCAAAATGGCATCCGCCGCCGATTCTGCCTCACGTTCAACATCAACATAGATTGCTCCGTTACGTTGAAAGAGCAGACCGTCATCCAGACCGGCAGCAAAAAGTTTGGCGGCTAGGTCCTCGGAAAGCTCAGAAACCCCCTTGAGCAGCATCGTAAATTTAAAACTTGGCATGGCTAAGCTCCGTTGAATTACGTTACAATTAGTGTGGACAATCGTCAACACGCGATTTCAGCTGTTTCGCATACGTCTGCGGATTCCGCGGCGTCGAGTTAATCGGAAACCTGCAGCCGCTTCGATTTTTTTCAGGACACCACAACATCCCCCAGATCGCCCCTTTGGACGTAGTAATTCGCCAGCCCAGAGCCTCCGCGTATTGCAGAACCTCTTCAACCTCCTTTTTCTGGTGTCGGTGTCTTCCCATATCATCGCAACCGTAAGGGGCGTGTTGACATTTGTCAACGACCATCTCGGATTTCCAGCCTTTTTTCCCGCGGTATCTGCGGCGGGTGGCACAGGTCTGTCATCGGTCCTGTGGTGAGTGGCGAACGACACGGGTTCAGGTACGGACCTGCGCCCCCCCTGCCAAGCCTTTGCGAGGGTGCCGGGCGTCGCGAGGTGGGGTCGCCTGACGGCGAAGGCGCAAGCGACGGGGCGAGCGGGATGGCGCGGGGGTGGGTCGCTTTGCGCCTTCGCCCGGAAGCGGGATAGGTTACCCGCATGGGGAAAGCGCCGATTCGACTCTCGGGGACGGTCCGCGCGGCGCATCTGATCCTGACGGGGTATGGACATTGGCTTCCGAACGACCCGCGCGGAAGCGGATCGAGCGAAGTACGCAGTGCGGCGCTGCGGGAACTGGGGGAGATTCATTTCGGACGCAAGCGGGTGCAGCCGCCGCGGGCGGACCTGCGCGGGTTCTATCGACAGGCCGAACCGAAACTGGCGCATCCGACGATATGGTTCGATGCGACGACGCGGGACGCGGTGGCGCGAGCGGTCGGGGACGTGATTTCGCGGAACGGGTATACGTGCTGGGCGCTGGCGATCCTGCGGAACCATCTGCACGCGGTCATCCGCACGCACCGGGACAAAGCGGACACCATGCTGGAGAAACTGGGCGCGGGGACGCGGGAGCGGTTGCGGGAGAGCGGCGCGGTGCCGATGGATCACCCGGTGTGGTCGGAGCGTCCGTACAAGGTGTTTCTGAAGACGCGGGAGGAGGTGGTCGGACGCATCGAATACGTGCAGGGCAACCCGATGAAGGAAGGGCTCGCGCCGCAGCGGTGGGAGTGCGTGGTTCCGTTCGACGGTTGACTGACGCGAAGGCGCAAGCGACCCGATGGAGGTTGGGCGCGTCGATGTCGGGCGCATCGGGGTTGGGAGGCATGGCGCTTCCGGGTGAGGGGCTATTCTCACTGTAGGCGCGGGCGGGCCGGCGCCGGCGGACGCTCGCGCGTCACCGGAACCGGCAAACCGATTGGCGGCGGCGGCCGCGGCTTAGATCACGCGCTCGTTGGTCTTGATGCCGATCCCCAGCGGAACGAGCTTTTCTTCCTGCTTCTTTTTCGCGGTCTCCGGATCGACATAATCGCTGTGGCAGGAGGCTTTGTCCTTGCCCGGCTCGACGAGGGCGGAGCCGACGGCCTTCTTCGTCTTGCTGGCGAGCTTGTGGATCTCATCCGGGGAGAGGACGCCGCGCTTGGCAAGGATCTCCTGCTGCTCGGGGGTGAGGGCGGCGGACTTGGTCGGCTTGCCGCGCTGCATTTCCTCGTCCTTGCCGCTGAGGAACTCGTTGATTTCCTTGCTGATGCGGACGGAGCACCAGTCGTGGCCGCACATGGCGCAGAAATCGGTGTCGACGTCGAGGTCTTCGTCGTGGTAGGCGCGGGCGGTGTCGGGGTCGAAGCTGAGTTCGAAGTGCTTCTCCCAGTTCAGGGCGGCGCGGGCCTTGGTGAGCTCGTCGTCGCGGTCGCGCGTGCCGGGGATGCCCAGGCCGACGTCGGCGGCGTGGGCGGCGATCTTGTAGGCAATCACGCCCTGCTTCACGTCGTCTTTCTTCGGCAGGCCCAGGTGTTCCTTCGGCGTGACGTAGCAGAGCATCGCGGCGCCGTGGTAGGCGGCGTAGGTCGCGCCGATGCAGCTGGTGATGTGGTCGTAGCCGGGGAAGATGTCGGTGGTGAGGGGCCCGAGGACGTAGAACGGGGCTCCGTGGCAGAGCGTCCGCTGGAGCTTCATGTTGTATTCGATCTGGTCGACCGGCACGTGGCCGGGGCCTTCGACCATGACCTGGACGCCGCGGCGCCAGGCGCGCTCGGTGAGTTCGCCCAGGGTTACCAGCTCCGAGAGTTGGGCTTTGTCGGTTGCGTCTGCGAGACCACCGGGACGCAGGCCGTCACCAATCGAGAACGTCACGTCGTATTGACGGAGGATGTCGCAGATGTCTTCCCAGTGCGTGTACATCGGGTTCTGCTTGTTGTGATGCAGCATCCACTTCGCCAGCAGCGAACCGCCGCGTGAAACGATGCCGATCAAACGCTTCCGCACGAACGGCAAATGTTCCTTCAGCACGCCGGCGTGAATCGTGAAGTAGTCCACGCCCTGCTCGGCCTGGTTGTACAGCTCGTCCCGGATCATCGGCCAATCGAGGTCTTCGATTTTCCGCCCAATTATCATCGAATAGATGGGAACGGTCCCGATCGGCGCGGTGCTGTGTTTGCAAAACGCGGCCCGCGTGGCATTGAGGTCGCCGCCGGTGGACAGGTCCATCAACGTGTCGGCCTCGTACTTCAGGGCCCAATCAATCTTCTCGAGTTCTTCGTTGATGTCGCTGCTGACGGGCGATGCGCCGAGGTTCGCGTTCACTTTCGTCTTGCTCGCCCGGCCGATGCACATGGGGTCGAGCTTCATCGCCAGGTGCTTGATGTTGGCGGGGATGACCATCCGCCCCGCTGCCACCTCGTCGCGGACTTGCTCCGGCGTGAGGTGCGGCTCGCGCTCGGCGACGCGGCGCATCTGCTTGGTGATCGTGCCGAGGCGGGCGAATTCGAGTTGCGTCACCGCATCGAAGCCGACCGGGTAGCGCACTTCCCACATCTCGCCGTTAGCGGTGCGGAAGGTCACCGAAGGCTTGCTGCCGGGGTTGCAGGCGTTCGGCATGTACGGGTCTTCGGCGGCATCGTCGGCGACGCGCTTGACGCTCCAGCCGTCGGGCAGGAAGTCCCACGCGGTCTTGCCGCTGGCGGCCGGCATTCCGGGGGTGTCGGGGCTGCTGTACGTGAGCGCGCCGCGGGCATCGGGCAGGATCGCCGGCTTCAGCGCGAACGAGCCGGGGTTGGTCGTGCCGGCCAAGGTCGACGGGTTGCCGCCGCTCGTGGGCAGGGTGTAACCAAGACCGTTCGAGGAAGATTGGCCGTTGCTGTCTGAAATGCTCATCGCGAAACTCCCGTGCATCGATTCGGATCAACGGATGCTGCGAACGGGCGAGAGAACGCGCGCTGAGGCGGGCGTCCGCTTCCCTCCGCAACTCGCCGGCGACGCCTTGAAAGACATCGGGCCGACTGGTTGATCAGGTTCATCGGGTCTTTCTCAGCCGCCGAACGAACGGCGGCACCCCGAGCGAACCCGCGTAAGGTACCGCTTTCGAGAAGCTCGCTCAACGCAATTCGACGGCCGGCCATGGGTTGGGCCGGAAATTGGGTTTGTTTTTTCGAAAGGGGTTTGGGCGGCGACGAGATGCGGCCGCGGCGGGCACGGTGGTTTGGGGGGAATGGAGCGATTCGTGGAGGCGGCAACGTGCTCATCTATAGGAACCGCCGCGCTGCGCGGCGGATGAGCGATTAGCGCACGTTCGCTGGGAAACCCCTAGAGGTTAGAGGTGATTCTTGGGAGCGTCTGCTCGCCAAAGACGCCGCGACGTGAGTCGCGGATGATTGCCGGAATCCGCGACTTACGTCGCGGCGTACGCGCGCCTTTTGCATCCTGCCCGAATTCCGGTGAGGGACGTCCAGTTCGCGAACGCAAGCCTGCCTCTAAACCCCGCTCAGGTTCCCGCCGCGGGCGCCGGGGCGTTGCCGGCCGGGGCGGCGGGCGGGGTGCCGAGGTCGCCGGGCAGGGCCGGCAGTCGGGCGCCGCCGTTGACGATGTCGTCCTTAAGGGCCGCCGCATCGGTGCGGTACTGAGAGGCCGCCGCCTTGGCGCCGGTGTCGCCGAGCCGGCCCTTGAGGTCGGCCAGCTGGATGCGAGCGTTCAGGGTGATCAGGTGGGCGACTTTCGCTGTCGTCTTCATCGCCGGGCTCGATTCGCCGCTCTCGACGTTGGTCAGGGCTTCGGCGGCGTCGTTCAGCCGCGTGTCGGCGTCGTCGGCGAGGGTCTTGGCGCCATTCGGATCGATGCCGGCGAGTTCGGCCGGCAATTGCAAGCCGGCCGGCTCGAGGGCGGCGGCGACGGTCGCTTTAACCGCGGCCACTTCCTGCAGCAGTGCGGCCTCGGCGGCGACCAGCGTGCCGGCGTCGCGACGCACCACGCCCATCTGCAGCGTGTACTGGGCCGGCTGCAGCGTGTCCTTCAGGCTCTTGTAATTTTTGGCGTCTTTCGCGGGCGAATTGATCCGGTCGCTGTATTCCTTGATCAGGTTCTGGGCCTGGTCGCGGGCGGTGCCGAAATATTTGTCGGCCTCGGCGAACTGGTCGACCGCGGCGTTGCGAGCCGATTGCACGTCGGCAAGTTGCTTGGCCAGCGTCGCGCTCAGGGCCTTGATCGAGAACGCCTTGTCGCCCTCGGCGTTGGCGGCGGTGGTGGCGAGCTTAGTCTGGTCGGCGGCCCGCTGCTGGGCGTCGGTCCAGCCGGTATCCAGCTGCTTGGCCTGGGCGGTCAGGTTGGCGATGCCGGCGTTGATGGCCGCTTCCTGCCCCTGCTGCACGGCCAGATCGGCCTGGGCGCGGGCGAGCTTGCTATTTTCGACGTCGATCTGGATCGCCAGGTCGTCGGCCTTGCGGCGGGTCTCCGAGCCGTCGGCGAACGCCTTCACGGCTTCGTCGCCCTTGAGCGAGTCGGCGTGCTTGAGTTGCGTCTCACTGGTGGCGATCGCGTCGGCCCGCTGCTTGGTGAGGTCGGCGACCTTCTGCTGCTGCTCGGCCACCACGCCCTGCAGGCGGCTGACTTCCTGCTTGACGGCCGCCAGCGTCGGGAGGCCGGCGCCTTTGCCGCCCCAGGTTTGCGACTGGGCGTCGCCCTGCATGGCGCGGATCTGGTCGGCGATCTTGGCCTGCGCGTCGCGCGGGTCGGCCTTCTTCTGGCCGTCGGCAAGGGTGTTGATCAGCGACACCTGCGTGGCCAGCGTGCGGAGCTGGGCCAGAGTCAGGCGGGCGGAATTGACGTTGGCGTAGAAGTTCGAGAACTGCGACTGCCCCACGCCCTGGTCCAGGAACGCCACGGCCCCCGCGGCGATTGCCTGGTGACCGGCCCCGGCACCCTTTTCGCCGGCGGCGGAGACAAGCGACGTGTGGGCGTTATTCACCGCATCGAGCGGGCGATACCCGTCGGCCTTGCTGAGCTTGGCCAGGCCGTCGTGGAGGTCTTTGACGACGTCTTTGTTCGAGGAAGCGACCGGATCGCAGCCGACAATGCCGGCGACGGCGAGCGCCAAGATAGTGGCGCGCCATTGGGGGGAAAACTTCACGGGTGCGTCTCCTGGGGTACTTTCTGCGCAAACGACTGCAACGAAATTCCGCACCCGCGATTGTGCCGGTGCGATTCGGGACTGTCAATTTGATTCCCCCCTGCCGACAATGTCGCCGCAGCGACTATAATCGGCCCAGTCGAACCGCTTACAGGAATCCTCATGACCGTCAAATTCGCCTCCGAGCCCCCGTTCGGCAGCCTCGCCCGGCACCTGGGGAAGCTCGACCAGTACAAGCAGGGCTTTTTCGGCCTGATGCACAGCGACACCTGGACCCCCAGCGTCAACCTGTACGAAAGCGAAACCTGCTACGTCGTCTGCGTCGACCTGGCGGGGGTGGATAAGAACGAGATCGAGGTGCTGGTCGAAGACCAGCGGCTGAAGCTCACCGGCAAGCGCTTGCCCCCCACCACTCCAAAGAATAAAGAGACCACCGCCTGCGACAGCCGGCTGCGGGTACACCTGATGGAAATCGACCACGGTAACTTCGCCCGCGACGTGGAACTTCCGGCCGACGTCGATCCGATCAAGATCACGGCGATGTTTGAGAACGGCCTTTTGTGGATCGAATTACCGAAGAAATGAAGAGAGTAAGTCGTTGGTAGTGGGTAGTTGTTAGTTAAGAAAGACGCGAATCGCGTGCCTTCAACTACCAACTACCCACTACCCACTACCAACCAGCCACTAAATCCAAATGCCCGAATCCCAGATCATCTCCCGCAACGACACCCACACCGTTCTCCGGACGGCTACGAGTGCCCAGGTCAGCGTGCCCAACACGCTGCCGATCCTGCCGATCCGCAATATCGTCGTTTTCCCCGGCACGGTGATGCCGCTGAACATCGGCCGGCCGCGCAGCAAGGCGCTGCTCGACGAAGTGATGCCCGGCGACAAGATCATCGGCGTGCTCACCCAGCGCAACAGCAGCATCGACGACCCCAGCGCCGAAGACCTTTACCAGACGGGCGTGATCTGCGTGATCCTGAAGCTGTTCAAGCTGCCGGACCAGAACCAGTCGATCATCGTGCACGGCATCGCCCGGTTCCGGGTGAAGGAACTGGTCCGCAACGACCCGTTCATGCTCGGCAACATCGAGATCATCGAAGACGCGGCCGTCGATACCAAAGACATCGAAGCCCTGGCCGCCAGCGTGCGGGTGCAGGCGAACCGGGTGATCGAGCTCTCGCCCAACACGCCGGATGAGGCCCAGCAGGTGCTGGCCGGCATCACCGCGCCGAGCAACCTGGCCGATTTTCTCGCCGCTAACGTCAATGCTGACACGAGCGAAAAGCAGACGATGCTGGAGGAGTTGAACGTCGAGCGCCGTTTGCGCCTCGTCGCCGCCAAGCTCGCCACGCAGCTGGACGTGCTCGAAACGCAGGCCAAGATCCAGGGCCAGGTTAAAGAGACGATCGACAAGAACCAGCGCCGCTACTACCTGCAGGAACAGCTCAAGGCCATTCGCAAAGAGCTCGGCGAAGGCGACACCAACGGCGCCAGCGATACCGACAATCTGCGTGAAAAGCTGGTCGCCGCGAAGCTGCCGGAAGTGGCGATGAAAGAAGCCGAGCGCGAGCTGAACCGGCTGGAATCGCTGCCCAGCGCGTCGCCGGAATATAGCGTGATCCGCACCTACCTGCAGATCATGAGCGAGCTGCCCTGGTCGGCCGAGACGGTCGACAAGCTCGACCTGAAGGAAGCCCGCGCCATTCTCGACCGCGATCACCACGGGCTGGACAAGGTGAAAAAGCGGATCATCGAATACCTCGCCGTCCGCAAACTGCGCGAGCAGGCCGCCCTGGCCGAGCGCGAAGCGGCGGCCGCGAAGCGGAAGAAGAACAAGAAGGACCCGGAAGCGGCCGCCCTGGAAAAAGACGCCAACAAGAACGCCGACAACGATTTCGGCGGCGCAATCCTGTGTCTCGTCGGCCCGCCGGGCGTCGGGAAGACGTCGCTCGGTAAATCGATCGCCGAGAGCATGGGCCGCAAGTTCGTCCGCGTCGCCCTCGGCGGCGTGCGCGACGAGGCCGACATCCGCGGCCACCGCCGGACGTACATCGGCAGCATGCCCGGCCGGATCATCAGCGAACTCCGCAAGGCCGGCACGCGGAACCCCGTTGTGCTGCTGGATGAGATCGACAAACTCGGCGCCGATTTCCGCGGAGATCCGGCCTCTGCCCTGCTCGAAGTGCTCGACCCGGCGCAGAACCACACGTTCACCGATCACTACCTCGACGTGCCGTTTGATCTGTCGAAAGTGCTCTTCATCGCCACCGCCAACAGCATGGACCCGGTCCCCGGGCCGCTGCGCGACCGCATGGAGGTGATCTCGCTCCCCGGCTACACGGCCACCGATAAGCTGTACATCGCCAAGCGCTACCTCGTCCCCCGCCAGCTGCACGCGAACGGGCTGGACAAGAAGCGGGTGAAATTCAGCGACGCGGCCCTGCGTGAGATCATCGAGAGCTACACCCGCGAAGCCGGCGTGCGCAACCTCGAGCGAAACATCGGCGCCGTCGCCCGCAACATCGCGGCCGAGATCGTCGGCGGGGATGCGAAATCGGTCACGGTCGAGCCGGAACGCGTTCGCACGGTCCTGGGCACGCAGCGGTTCGAGCCCGAGCTCGCCAGCCGCACCGCCGTGCCGGGCGTGGCGACGGGGATGGCCTACACCCCGTACGGCGGCGAGATCCTGTTCATCGAAGCGACGCGGATGGCCGGCAAGGGCGGGATCATCCTCACCGGGCAGATCGGCGACGTGATGAAGGAATCCGCCACCGCCGCCTTCAGCCTGCTGCGCAGCCGGGCCGAGAGCCTGGGCATCGAGGCTAAACTGCTGGCCGAGAGCGATATCCACATCCACGTGCCCGCCGGCGCCGTTCCCAAGGACGGCCCCAGCGCCGGCGTGGCGATGTTCACGGCCCTGGCGTCGCTGATGACCAACCGCCCCGTCCGCCATGACGTCGCCATGACCGGCGAAATCACCCTCCGCGGCCTGGTCCTTCCGATCGGCGGGCTGAAGGAAAAGACCCTCGCCGCCAAACAGGCTGGCATCAAAGAGGTGATCGCCCCGAAGCGCAACGAGAAGGACTTGGCCGACATTCCCGACGAAGTTCGCAAGACCTTGAAATTCAACTTCGTCGAAAACGTCGACCAGGCACTGGCCATCGCTCTGGCGACGCAAAAACCTAACCGGAACGGGCGGGTTAAACCGAAATTAGCGGCCGCGCGTTGATTTGCCGCACTATCATCTTTCGTGTCCTGACGCAGTGTATTCAGCAAAGGAGCGAGAGATGATCGGGCAAGAAGGAACGCGTGATCTGATCAATCGGCTGGTGCGTTACTACTTCGACGCGAAGGAAGACTACCGCCTGGCAGCCAAGCGGGCGATGGACCCGAAGGTGCGCGACGAGCTCCAAGGTGTCGTCGACCGCCGCGAGCAGTTTCAGGTGCAGTTGCAGCAGGAAGTGACCCGTCAGGGCATCGAAATGAGCGATAACGGCACCGTCGGCGCCGATTTCAAGCGTGATTGGGAACGCGTCCGCGGGAGCATCGCCGGCCACGGCTACGAAAGCGCCCTGGGTCTGGCCGCTAAGAGTGAAAAACACGCGATCGACACGATCGAGCAGCTCCAGCAAGGCACCCTGCCGCCGACGATTTCCGCGATGATTGGCAGACACCTGGTGGAGATTCGGGCAGCCTATGACCGGCTGAACACCCTGAAGTCGCAACCAATTACGGCCTAGCGGATTCAAAAAAAGGGTTTGGGGAGCCACGGATACACGCGGATGGGCGCAGATATGAAGATTTGACCTCTCCTTTTGTTCATCCGCGTCCATCCGCGGCTAATGTTTGCGGCTATTTTGCCTGTTGTCCCGCGGCTAGCCTTCGTACAAAATGCCCGGATGGAACCGGCCGCCGCCGAACATCTGCCGTTTTTGGTCAGCCGCGTCGAGCATTGGACGGTGGTCGAATTCCGGACCGCCTCGCTGATGGACCCGATCGTGCTCGAATCGACCGGCCAGGCGCTCTACCAGCTGATCGATGAGCAGGACCACCGCCTGATCATTCTCGATTTCGCGCGGGTACAATACATCAGCAGCCAGGCCATCGGCATCGTGCTGACGATGAACAAGAAGCTCGGCCAGCTGAACCGCAGCCGGCTCGTGCTGTGCGGCGTGGGTGACAAGCTGATGCAGCTGATCAAGATCACCCGGCTCGATCGCCTCTTGACGATCAAGCCCTCCCAGCACGAGGCCGTGAAGCTGCAGCACATTCTTTAATCGGAGAATGCCATGAAAGGCGCAGGCATCGGCTTGGTCGCATTGCTCCTGGGCGTTGCGATCATTTTCTGGATCATGTTCGGCGGCAAAGGCCAGGGCGGCGGCTACGTCCGCCAGGAACTGGAAACCCGCGAAAAGGCGACCGAACAGATCAATGCCTTCGGCGGCAAAGACGCCACCGGCACGCCCGTCGCCGAGACCCTCAGCTACTCGGCCGAGCCGGTGCGGGGCGTGATCGTCATCAACGAGGTGAAGCCCGATTCCCCCTTCGCCACCAAGTACGGCCTGATGGCCGGCGACAAGGTGCTCGAACTCGGCCCGCAGCCGGTGAAAGGCCTGGTCAGCAGCGACGCCGAGGCCAAAGATTGGCTGACCGACGCCTTCCAGCGCAGCTATCAAATCGTCGTCGACCGCAACGGCACAAAGCTCACCCTCCCCGACCAGCGGCAAAGCCCCCCCACGCCGGCCGTGACGAACGCTCCTGCTCCACAACCGCAGGAACAACCGCAGCCGCAACAGCCGGCCAAGCGCCACAGCATCACCGGCGACGCTCATGACTTGGTGAATAAGATTCAAACGCACTAGGCGCTTGGGATTTTGCGCCTTCCGGTCCCTCTCCCTGTGGGAGAGGTTAGGTGAGGGCACGGAGCGTCAGCCGACATCGACTGCAAACAAACCGGGTGCTACGGGCAAGTACCCTTACCCGTGGTTCCCTCTGGCGACTTCAATGCGCTGCAATGGTAGGAAAATCTCGGCTAAGCGTACTTAGCCGAGGCATCCCAAGGAACCCGCACGTGCTATCAGTCTATCGGCAGTGGCCAGCCTCACCGGGCCCCTCACCCCGCCCCCTCGCGCGAGGGGAGGGGAAGAAGTGACGCCGCACCACCGTTTTGCTGCCTGGCGGGTTGTCATCCTTCTTCTGCTGGTCGGGCAGCCGGCAACACTCGTTGTTCTGCACGACCGGCGATCCGGATCAGTGATCTGGAGCACCATCGGCTTCTTCGAAGCAATCGCCCTGCTCCTGCTCGCCCTGCTCGTCACAACTCCCGCTGACGCAATCCGCCTTCCGCCGCGGCGATCGTTTTGGCTGATCAGTTGCGGCACGCTCCTGCTCTACGTCGTGGCCGTTGCGGTTCACCCGCTGCGCTGGCCGACCACTGCCTTAGCGATGGCGGCAGTTTTACTGACGATGGTCGCGCTGCAGCGAAACAATCGCAGCGCCTGGTGGATCGTGCCGCTGGCGTGGAATCCACTGCTGCTCGCCTACTTCGCAGGCGTCGCCGTGTATTGAAGCGTGCCGCTCGACGGGGTGAGCTTCAGGTAGAGCGGGAAGACGCACCACGTCGCCCGCGCGTCGTTCGTCAGCAGCGAAAGAATCACCCGGTTCTTCCCCGCCACGCCCCGCAGGCCGCCGTTGGCCACCGCGCCGTTGATCAGCACGCCCTGCACGTTGGCCGGCGACGCGATCTTGATCGTGGCCAGCTCCGACAGGGTGAAATCGGCGGTGACGAGGTAATTCTGCGGCTTGTTGTCCACCTTCTTCGCGACGTCGAGCCACGCCTTGTCGCGCTTGTAGAGCGTGACCCGGTCCGGCGAATACAGCACTCGATCGCCTTCACCTACAGGAAACCACTGCAGATTCGCCGCCTGCCCCACGGCGGCGAGCGCGGCGTCGGGATTCGATTGTTCGGCGAGCGATTCCAGTTTCACCGCATCGTTCGGCCACGGCCCCAGCATTTGCGCCGCGTCGCGAATTCCCGCCTCGGCCACCGCGGCGGCCGGCAGGCGCGTCGTTGCGTAGAGCCGACCAATATCATCGCCGCGGCGGAAGCCAATCTCGGCCACATAGTACGGCCGGCCTTCGTCATAGAATGCTTCCGCCGTCGCTTCGCCAAGCGGCTGATCGATCGTCTTGCTCTCGCCGGCCGCCAGATCAAATACCGGCACCTTGATCACGCCGGTGCCGAATTTCGGCGGCAGGCGGAAATCGATTGTCACGCCGCTCATCGCCGGGCCGCTGTTCTTGATCGTCAGCTTCAGCGACTTCTCGCCCTCGCCGCAGGTCAGCCATGCCGATAGATCCGGAAAATCTTTCGAGGCCGCGCTCGCCGGCATTTCGGCGGCATTGTCCGCATTATCGATCGCGTCGATCTTCGTCGGGC
>Ga0070658_10003337_pt1 | contig 13249 bp, 8 predicted proteins | sample KBSC13metaG_FD_64664 | JGI IMG/M metagenome (GOLD analysis project Ga0070658, IMG submission 64664) | Corn rhizosphere microbial communities from Kellogg Biological Station, Michigan, USA - KBS C1-3 metaG | ecosystem: Host-associated > Plants > Roots > Rhizosphere > Soil ... | reverse complement strand
ATGAACACTAGAAGACTGAGCATCCAGCCAGTGGCGATAGAGAATTTCAGAGCGCTTGGGACTCGCAATGGCTGCATCTTGATTCAAACCCCTTCCTTGTTCGCCGATCTATTCTGGTCAGCGCATCTTGCGGTTGCAAATGGGTCTTATCCTTCAAAGTGAATCGTTTTAGTTTAACCATATTCCGCGAATTGATGCCAGGCGAAATCGGGACTGGTCGTTTCAGAGGAAATCGCCGCTGTCCCTAAAAACCGCTTGAGTTCATCCTTCGCACGATGTACGATCTTGATTCCACTTTTCCCAGGGTTCACGTGTAGAAAGCGCGAGATTCACAATGCATGAATATCGGTTCGATCGGTTGTGCATTCAGACCGGGCTGTGTCTTTTAACGACATTTGCGGCGCTATATGTGTGCGGATGCGGGGCGCCCTTAACGAGTGCGCCTTCGGCATCCCCGGGCGCGGGCGGGTCTTCGCAGCCGCATGTCGTATCTGCTCCGGTGCTGGGGTTCGCATGGGACTCGACAGCTCTGACCCTGCGGCAGATCGACGGGGTTCCCGGCGCGGCAAGAGTGGATGCCTCGGGCGATACCGGGTCCGGGTTTGCAATGGCCGTTGCAGCCGGCAGCCATGATTATTCCCTGCTGCTGGACAGCCGGGGCGCGCTGTATCTGGCGACGCTGCCGGGTGGCACGCCACGGCAGATTTCGGCAGGACCGTGGAGCGGCGTGGCCATCAGCGCCTCCGGCGGCTATGCGGTTGTCTATGCGGCTTCTGGGACTGCGCCGCAAGTGATAAGCGGTCTGCCGCAGCAGCCTGCCTTTCACAACATGGATGGATCGGCCGCGGGCATTGCGGCAGCGGCTGTCGGCGACGATGGCACTGCCCTGCTGGCGACGCACGCAAGCGGCGGCGGAGTGGCGCTGCTGGCGGTCCCCTTGGGCGGAGCGGCAAGCCGCGCGATGACGGTGGGCGCATTTGGCGGCATGGCCTTTGTGCCGGGCAGCGACCGGGCGCTGGTCGCCGATGCTGCGAGCGGCACGGTCACGCAGCTTTCCAATGTGAACGGAGCGCCGTCGACCAGTCTCGTAAGCGGCGCGAAGATTGCTCAGCCAGTGGGGCTGGATGTCAGCGCGGATGGCAAGTGGGCCGTGGCGGCCAATGGCGTGGGGACCGTGATGCGGCTGGACCTGAGCGGACAAAGCCTGCCCATAACCGCCAAATGCGGATGCGCGCCGACGACCGTAGCGAACCTGAGCGGATCGGCCTTCCGGCTCACTGAAGCCGGTAAAACGACCGGATGGATGGTGGATGCAGGCGCGAGTCTGCGTGTGCTCTTTATTCCGGCATTGCCTGGACAGAAGAAGGCGGAGGGTGGGCAATGACGCGCGTGGGTTCCATGCCCATTCACGAGCAAACGAATCTCGTACCGTTGTGCGTTGTGTTGCTCGCCGTTCTGTTGGTGACGGTATGTCCGTCAGCTGGGGCGCAATCGGTGTTGCAGATTACTCCCGGCAGCATTGCGGTGTTTGCTGGCGGTTCCGGCATGTGTTCGATGCCGAGCTTTGCCAGGCGAGGGCATGTGCAGGCAGAGGTGCGCAGAGGAGGTGTCAGAGCGCTCGCGCAGGGCGATGGATGCCCGGCAGCGACCTATGCGAACCTGCAAACCTCCTACGACGTAAAAGTAGACGCGGCGGGGAACGTCTACATTGTCGATTACAACAGCAGCCTTGTCCGCAAGGTGGATACGACGGGCACGATCTCGACCTTCGCGGGTGGCGGCAGCGGATGCTCAGGCCAGACGGACGCCATTGGCGATGGCTGCCCTGCCTCACAGGCAATCCTGAATGGCCCGTACGGTCTGGCCTTTGACGCGGGAGGCGATGTCTTCATTACCGAAGGCGGATTTGTCGGCAGCATTACGCCCCGTGTGCGCAAGGTAGCTCCCGACGGAACCATTTCAACCTTTGCGGGAACCGGAGTGCAGGACTACAGCGGCGATGGAGGCCCGGCAACGAGCGCAACGATGGAAGAGCCGACCGGCGTAGCGACAGACGCAAACGGCAATGTGTACATCGTCGATCTCGCTGCAAACGTCGTGCGAAAGGTAGACCTGAATTTCAAAATAACGACAGTCGCAGGCGGCGGCACCGGATGTCCGGCGCAGACAGACGCTGTAGGCGATGGATGCCCGGCGACGAACGCCAGCCTGAATAATCCTTATGGCATCACAGTCGACGCCACCGGGAACTTGTACATCGCCGACACCAACAACAACCGCATACGTAAAGTGAATGCAGGCACCGGCATCATCACCACCATCGCGGGGTCAGGCGTGCAGGGCTACAGCGGGGACAATGGCCCTGCGACCTCGGCCGAGTTTTACTACCCGGAGCGCGTAGTCCTGGACGGCGTGGGCAACCTCTACATCTCCGACAGCTTCAACAACCGGATACGGAAGATCGACACATCTGGAACGATCACAACCGTCGCCGGCGGCGGTTCCGGATGCACCTTCACGCCGTGTTCCGCGCTGGAGGACCTGGGCAGCAACGGATCGGGCTATCCGGTTGGCCTTGGCCTGGACTCGTTGGGCAACATCTATTCCGGAGCAGGCGGCCAGGTAGAGAAGGCAGGGCCTCAGGGAGCAATGGCCTTCCCGACGACGCTTCAAGGACAATCGAGCGCGCCGCAGACATTCGTGTTCAGCAATCTGGGGATAACCGCAGACACTCTTCCAAACAGTGCCAGCGGCTACGCCATCACCGGCAATGGAGACTATGCCATTACCGGCGGAACGTGCCTTACGAGCTTCGTGCTCGCGCCGGGATCGACATGTACCTTGCAAGCGGTCTTTACGCCCGTGGCGGCTGGCGAACGATCGGCAGTGATTACTTTTACGGACGCCTCGGCGGGAAGCCCCCACACGCTCACGCTGTACGGGCAAGGCAACAGCGCGCAAAGCCAGACCATCACTTTTCCCGCAATTGCAAACCAGACTTACGGAGCCGGTCCTGTTACGCTCGCGGCCACGGCGAGCTCGGGACTTCCGGTGACGTACAGCATCGTCAGCGGACCGGCAACCGTTTCGGGGAGCACGCTGGCCATCACGGGAGCGGGAATAGTCGTGGTTCAGGCGGCCCAGGCGGGCAACGCGACCTACGCCGCTGCTACTCCGGTGCAGCAGACATTTACGGTTGCCAAGGCGACGCTGACCGTTGCCGCCAGCTACCTGACGCGGTATACCGACCAGACAAACCCGCCCGCCCTGACCTATATGATGAGCGGGTTCGTGCCGAACGACACGCAGTTGAGCGCGACCACCGGCCAACCCGCACTCTCAAGCAACGCGCCTGCGAACCCACCTGAGGGGAGTTATGTCATTACGATCACTGCCGGAACGCTGGCCTCGGCCAATTACAACTTCACGTTCCAGAACGCATTTCTAAGTATTGTGCCGCCAAGCTCGACGACGACAACGTTGAGTCTTTCGACTGCAACGGCAGCCGTGGGACAGATTGTTACCCTGACGGCGACCGTCACAACGATCGAACCGCTGGTGCCGGGGACGGTTACGTTTGTAGATTCGAACGGCGGAGTCGTCGGCCACGCGCAGATTGTCGGAGAGTATGCGGCTGCGGGGTACTACACCAGCAATGCGACGATTAGCCGGCCCTTCCCGCCGGGGACGCACTCCATCGTCGCCAACTATGACGGGACGCCCGGATACACGGCCAGTTCATCTACAGCGCAGCCTCTGACTATCTCCGGCACCGAGCCGAGTCTCACGACGTTAACCGCGCAGGCCAACGGAACGAACCCCGCCAACAGCGACCTCACGGCGACCGTCTTCGGCTCCGGGCCCCAGACACCGGGCGGCACAGTGAACTTCAACGACCTTACGGCCGGGACGCTGCTTGGCGCGGTCACGTCTTCGGGCACGACGAGCAGCTTCCAGATGTCGCAGTTCTCCTCAGGTTCAGCTAACGGACAGGTTGTTACCGGAGACTTCAACGGCGACGGTATTGCCGACCTTGCCGTCACGGATCACGGCTCCGTGGACATCTTGCTGGGCAAGCCCGATGGCACCTACGCAGCGCCGGCGTCGTATGCCGCCGGCGGCAGCTTGCAGTTTCTTGCTATTGCAGACTTCAACACCGACGGAGCGCTGGACATCGCGGCGGGAGATTACAGCACGGGCGGCATCGCCATTCTGTTCGGCAACGGCGACGGAACGTTTGGAAGCCCGGTGAAGTATCAGGTCCCCGCACCGAGCGATCCCTATTATCTTGTTGCCGCTGACTTCAATGGGGACGGGGTCCCAGACCTCGCCATCGCGCAGAACAACGGGCAAACTCTTGTCACAATTCTGATGAACGATGGCTACGGCAATTTTCTCTACCCGCAAAGCTACGGCGCCGGCGGCTCGCAGGGCATCACCGTTGGCGACTTCAACGGCGATGGCAACCTGGACATCGCCGCCAGCACCGGATCGAACGTGGCCGTTCTGCTGGGCAAGGGCGATGGCACCTTCCAACCTCAGTTGAATTCGCCTGGCAGCGGAGAGGAGATTGCGTCCGCCGACTTCAACGGAGACGGCAAGCTCGACGTGGCGCTGGCAAACTCCTCCACGGTCGTCGTTGCGCTGGGCAGAGGCGACGGCACGTTCAACGCGCCTGCAAGCTATCCCGTCAGCACAATCGCCGTCTCGATCGTAAGCGCAGACATCAACCACGACGGGCATCCGGACATCGTTGCGAGCGGCGCGGGCGTAGGCAGTCAGGGAACGAGCGTGCTGCTGGGCGTGGGCGACGGCACCTTCCACACGCCGCAAACTTATAACGCAGGCGGCGCGCTCGGAGACATTGCGGTGGGCGACCTGAACGGCGACGGTATGCCTGACCTCGTCTTGTCCAACCCATACAGCAACCAGATCTCCGTCCTGCTCGGCGGCACGGTCAGCTCGGCGAAGCTTGCCAACGTCGCGGTGATTGGCGCGGGACAGCATACGATTTCGGCCTCCTATGTGCCCGGCACTGGCTCGATTTATGCCGGCAGTGTGTCGAACAGCGTGGCCATCACCGCGCAACCCGTCACCGTCGCCAGTCTTCTGCCGGTCGTGATTGCCGCGGGAACGAACGGCCTGACGCTCACCGTCAATGGGACCAACTTCGATTCGAGCGCCATCGTTCTGGCGAACGAGACAACGTTGAGCACAACCTACATCAGCGCAACGCAGCTCACCGCACTCGTTCCTGCTGCCCTGCTGGCGCAGCCCGGCAGCATTCAGATACAGGTTTTGGCACAGGACGTGGCTTCCAACGCGAAGACCCTGACGGTTGTTCCGGACGTAGTGCTCACTTCGCTGACACCCACGCTGGCGGTCGCACAGAGCGGGGCCACCACAATCACGGCCACAGGCGCGAACTTCACCGCAACCACTGTGCTGCGCTTCAACGGAGCAGCGCTCCAGACGACGGTAGCGAGCGCGACGCAATTGAAGGCAGTGGTTCCTGCGGCGAGCCTGGCCACGGCCGGTACGGCGCAGATTGCCGCATACGATCCAGCATCGGGTTCACAGTCCGCCGCCATTGCGTTTACCATCCTGCCTAGCCCGTCGGTCGTCTTTACAGGCCCGCCCACTTCTCCGCCGGCCACGCAGCCGAAGCTCAACTTCCAGCTATCGCAGCCGTATCCCATTGCGCTCGCAGGGACCATGACACTCGCATTCCAGCCAAGTCCGGGAGAGCCGGACGACCCATCGATCCAGTTTGCCGGCGGCGGACGCTCTTTCGCCTTCACGCTGCCCGCGAACAGCAACACTACTCCAACAGTGCAGCTTCAGTCCGGGACCGTAGCAGGAACAATTACCGTGACGCTGACACTGAACGCAAACGGAGTCAACGTGACTCCATCGAGCATCGCGCCTGTCGTCATCGCCATACCGAAGTCCGTGCCGGTCATCACGAACCAATCCATCGTGCGCAATGGGGCCAACATTACCATCTACGTCACCGGGTATTCGAGTTCGCGCGATATGACCAATGCGTACTTCGACTTCACCCCAGCGCCAGGAGTGAAGTTCAACGTATCCAGCTTCACGGTCCCGGTCGGCACGCTGTTCACAGGATGGTTCGGATCCTCGGCGTCGAACCAGTATGGCAGCACGTTTACATACTTCCAGACATTCACGCTGAACGGTAACTCATCGGACGTGGAATCGGTTACGGTGACACTGGAAAATGGGCAAGGCAAGTCGCAGCAGGAGGTGGTGCAATGAAACGGCATCCGTTCAACCGTGAAAGTGTCTGCGCGAGATGGGTCTGGCTGCTGATCGTCGTTTTAATCACCGGTCAGACGATCGCCGCGCGCGCGCAAAACGCGCCTCCTATGCAGTTGCGAATCACCATTCTGGAGGGCGAGGGATCGTTGAACAATATCCGCGAACGGACAGCCCGCGAGCCGATCGTGCAGGTGGAAGACCAGAACCACAAACCGGTGGCCGGAGCGCTTGTGCTCTTTAGCGTCCATGGCGAAGATGGTGCTGGCGCCACGTTCGCCAACGGCTTGACGACCTACCAGACCACAACCGATGCCGCGGGTCAGGCAACTGCAAAGGGATTGGTTCCCAATGGCAACGCCGGCGCATTCACAATCTCGGTAACAGCAACTGTAGGCGCTATGACAGCAACAACGATCATTCATCAGCAGAATGTAGCGCCCAGTGCCGCGGTCAATAAGGTCGTCAAACCTCATCACAATTTAGCCACGGCGGGCAACGTGGCGTTTATCGGGGTTGTTGCCGCGATTGGGGCTGTTCTGAGTTGGAGCGCGGTAAACTCCAACTCCGGCCCGAACAACACCACGATCACACCTGGAACGGGAGGCGTGGGAGCGCCGACAGGCACGGCCTCAGCACGCCGCTGACTGGCGAAGCCCCCTCAGGGCTGCTTCACATTCGCCTGCGCAAGGACAGAGTCGATGTTCGCGAGATACTTGCGCGAGCGCGCAGCCTCATCCGTCTGCGGATTGATGGCAATGACTGCGTTGAAATATTTGCGCGCATCTTCAAGTAGTCCGATGCTGCCCGCCCGGTTGTACTGCTCCGCCATCACGAGGCCCAGGCGATAGTTGGCGAAGAGATCGGTGGGTGTAAGCGTCAGGGCCTTCTGGCAATTCGTTGCCGCGACATCATAATTCTTCTGCATCCAGTCGCAGTCGCAGATGCCGACAAACGCCTGCGCGCGCAGTTCGCGCCAGATGTCCTGCTGGGTCGCGCGCTTCTTCGATCCCATGCCGATGAGGCTTCCCAGCAGATAGTAGTTGAGCTTTCCTGCCAGAGCGCTGTTGAAGTTGCTCAGCGAAAGATAGGTCTCGTACTGCGTCTTTGCCTCGTCGCACTGCTGCTTTTTTCTGAGCGCCTCGCCGAGCCAGAGATGCGCCTCCGCATTTGCCGGCGTGTATTTTATGGCCTGCTCGCCTGAAGCAACCGCCTGATCGTAGCTGCCCTTGCGAACGTAAGCCTGCGACTGAAGGTACCAGGCCATTCCGTTCGTCGTATCGCGTTTTGTGACGGAGTCCAGTTGGCGTATGGCTTCGTCGAGGTCGCCTGTGTCGAGCAGCACGGCGGCATAGCTGAGGCGCGCCTCAAGATATTCGGGGTCGATCGTGAGCGCCTGCTGAAACGCCTTGATTGCATCATCGTCCTGATAGAGCGCGTGATGCGCGCGGCCCAGATAGAGCGCGGCCTGGCTGTACTGCGGATCGATCGCAAGGGCCTTTTGAAAGTCTGCGGCTGCCTCTTTGTAGTTCGACTCGAACCCTTTGTTGTAGCGGTCGAGGCCTTGATCGAAGTCTTCGACGGCAGCGTGGTTGCGCTGGCGCGCAATCAGAATACGGATGGAAACCGTAGTGTCCTGCCCCGGATAAATCTGCATCTCGCGCGGACCATCGGGAGCGTAGCCTGCATGTGCGCCGCGAAGCGTGTGCGGCCCGGGCGTGATTCCCGGAAAGCGTTGTGGCACTCCCTTTTTGAAGATGCCGAGGCTCTTGCCATCGAGCCAGACCTCGGTGTCATCCATGTTAGAGTCGATGACAAATGTTCCATAGCGCAGCGTCCCAGCGCAGGTGGGGCCGGTACATTTCGCGGAGGTGCCGGGATTGTAGGCCAGCACCATGTTGGGGTCGAAGCTGCCCCGCTCCGAGGTCGGGTTCTGCCGCGCGTGCGTTGCCAGTCGAACATTTTCATGCACGTACTCGGCGAGCTCATCGGCAGTAACGACGCCATCGCCCGACGTGTCGGCCTCGCCCTCAAGCCCCTTGATGACGTAGTAGGTGAAGATGCCGTGGCCGCCGCCCCACTGCGAGCTCTCAAAACTTTGTTCGCGGTCGCGGCTGGCGGTGAGCGAAAAGATGGACGTGTTCAGGTTGAGCAGGCTGTGGTTCACCTGCGCCGTGTCGTCTTCCGGCGTGATGGCTCCGCTGTGGCAGGCGTCGGTCAGCAGCACCTTCCATTTGCCATGAATGCGACCGCCGATCAGCTTGCCAAGCTCATCCATCGAGAAGGCGGTGGCTCCGATGTTCGCTGGATCGATATCGTAGGGCGCAATGTACGCCTTGCCGCCGGAGATGAATCCATGCCCGGCGAAGTAGATGACGACGCGGTCATCGGGGCCCGTGACGTTGGGCAGCCACGTTTCGAGTTCCTGTTTCAGCTTGGCCAGCGTGGCCTGGTCGTCGATGAGCTTGTGGACGTTTTCAGGCGGAAACTGCCCTGCCGACGCGCTGATGAGCGCCGTATACATGTCGGCAGCATCGCGGTCAGGATATTGGAGCTGCGCCTTGGCAGGAAGATTCTTGTAATGCGAGATGCCGACCACAAGCGCATAACTGCGCGGGATGGTCACGGAAGCTGGAGCAATCGACTGGCCTGCTGTCTTATCTTTCGCGATGACAAGGTCGCGTTGGTTGCTGTCTGCGGTCGGAGTTGGCTGCGCGGGAGCGGGCGGCGGGGCCTGCGCCGCGAGGCCAACAGAGAGGAATGCGAACAGTGCGAATGTAAGTAGAAGAGAGCGCATAGGTCAATGATGTGCGATGCGGAACTGGTAGATGATGGGCGCGTCGCCGTCCGTCGCAGGAGCGATAACCGATGAATCAGTTTTGCGAATGACGACGATCTCTCGCGGAGTCAGCTTACCGGAACCGTCACCGCCCGGCGCATCTTCGTTCGGAGAGATTGCGCTTGCGCCGGCCTTGTCGTCCAGGCACTCACCACGCGCGCGAAAGATGCCGTCGTCGCAGCGCGGCAGCATGTCGGCAGGCAGCGGTTGCGCCGGTGGAGGAGCAAGCACAGGCGGAGGCGGCGGAGTTACTCTCTCGCCCACGCGCGAAGGCGTTACCGTGAAGAAGACCGTCTCGTACCCGGCAGGCTTGTCGATACGGAACCACGAACCGCTTGTGGCCGGAATCAAATACTCCCGCCCGCGAACGATGCGGTTGTCCGCGCCGGCCTTCGTTCCGGGAAAGAGCTTCAGATATCTTCCCGACGATGTCTGATCGGTGACGTAAAGATAGCCGTCGAACGTGGAGCGGAAGCGGAAGCGCACCAGGTCGCCCGTCCGGAAGACATGCTGCGGATTGACGACGCGAGCCGTCTTGCTAACCTGCTGCTCAAGAACAACCTCCATCTTCTGTGGCTGGGGCTGTACCTGGCCCGTAGCGCCGGACTGCGCCATGCAGGCGAAGGCGGACAATCCAATCATCAGCGTGCATCTGAGAGCGTGCATGGGGCCTCGTTGCGGCAACAACTATTCATGGTCCAGAATCAGGCTGGAGAAGACGCGGGAGGCTGCGTCCTTGCCGTGGTTTACAACATAGATGGCCTTCTCTCCGTACTGCGCGTCCGTGGTCTCCTGCTGCGACGTGTCTTTGACCAGCGTCAGGTCGCGGCTTTGCAATCGCTCGATCAGCGCGTCGGTGATGCGGTTGTCGGCCTCCAGCATGGCCGGCGCCGCAGACGCGGAGGCAGGGGCCACGCTCGTGGGAGCAGGCGCGGACGTCTTGTGTTGCAGGCCGAAGATGACCTGGTCGAGGTCCGCGATCGGCTCGCGGCTGAGCAGAATAAACAGGTGTTCCTTGCCCGGCTGCTGGTTGAACTGAAAGGACTCATCGCTGGCGCTGGGCACCAGATAAACTCGCCCCGCCGCAACGTGGTTGGACTCTGGCGCGGCGTTCTGCGCGGGAAACAGCGGCACCCAACTGCCGCTCGAACCCTGCTCGATGATGTAAAGATAGCCGGCCTGATTGGCCATGACGCTGAGCTTGACCTTGTCGCCGCTGTGAAAGACGGTCTCAGGAAAGACCTCACCGTAGTCTCCGCCGCTCTGCCGCTGCAGCAGCGTGTAGCGCAGGCCAAACGGCTGCGCGGAGGTTGTCACCGAAACCCGCACCAGATGCGGTTCGGAGCCATAGCCGCTCGCCGTCACCAACTGCGGATCGATCTGAGGGCCACGACGATGGCTCTCGGCGAGCACTGTGTTCGAGGTCTCGCCGGCGGTGCTGTCCATCTCTTTCGGCGCCGCCTTGTGCCTGACCACGGCGTGAGTCTTCGCCTGTTTCTTTGCTGGCGCCGATGCGGAGGCTGCTTTTGCAGCGGGATTGGGGGCCACGTTCACAAGGTCGCTCGCCGACCAGAAGGCGTCGCGCGCGGTCAGTCCATCGGGCGTCGCCTCGGTTGCGGATTGTGCCCGCGCGCCCACGACGCTGAGGCTAAACAAGAGCGAAACGATGAGTAGCTTATTCATTGAACCTCTTCCCTACTGCGGAAGCAGTGATTGCAGACGAAGCCAGAAGGGCGGCAGCGCCACATCGCGCACACACCGGAATCCAATGACCGCGGAGTGCTGATCCACCGGAAAACCTCTCCTCATAAAGGAGCGAAAGAAGACGTCGCCATGAGGAGAAAAACTACCGCCCTTGATAATACACCAGCGTCTGGAGAAGGAATTCGTTCCAAGCACCTTCTGCATATCTGCATATTCGGCATCGCCCGCAGGGAAAGTTGAGGCAGTCCACTCGAAGGCATTGCCCGTCATGTTGAGCGCGCCATAAGGACTGCGGCGGTCCGGAAATGAGTCCACCGGTTGCAGCGTCTCCGGAATGCCCGTAGTCCAGGCGTCCTGTCCCCACGGATACGGTCGACCATCGGTGCCGCGCGCAGCCTTCTCCCACTCCTGCTCGGTTGGCAGCCGCTTCCCTGCCCACGCGGCGTAGGCCTTGGCGTCGTCGAACGAAACATCCACCACAGGGTCTTGCGGCTTCGTCGCAAAATCGGGGGAGTTGGGCGGAGCGTGGCCGGTCGCGTCACAGAATTTCTTGTACTCGGCGTTCGACACCTCTGTACGGTCAACATAGTAGCTCCGCAACGAGAGCGTCTGGCGCGGGTTTGGCGAGTCCGGCGAGTTGTCGCCGAAGATGAAGCTGCCTCCGGGAACAAGCAGCATGGTTCCGTGAGCGTCTGCGATCGTCGGCTTGGGGCGCGTGAACAAAAGTGCCACCGTCAACACAACCACAACAGTCAGTATGCTGATTACGGCCAGCGCAACAAGTTTGCCGCGAACTCCAGCCGTTGGCCGCGCCGGTTGCGAAGGTGCGGCAGGAGCAGGAACTTCAACGCTTCGAGCAGCGGGCGTAGCGACCGTGCGACTCACGCCCGAGGGTGACTTCGATGGCTCCGTCTCGGGCATGGGCGCAATCACCGGGCGCAACTGTCCTGGGCCGGAGTTCACGCCCAGAGCCGTCAGCGTTTGGAGCAGTTCGGCGGCGCTCTGAAAGCGGTCTTCACGACGCTTCTGCATGAGCTTTTGAATGACCGCGTCGCACGAAGCAGGAATCGCCTGGTCATACTGACCGACAGACGGCGGTGGCGTGGAAAGATGCGCCATCTGGATGGCCGTGGCGCTCTCGCCCTCGAACGGATGCCGCGCCGTCAGAAGCTCGAAGAAGACCACGCCCAGCGCATACAGATCGCTGCGCGCATCGCACACCTCTCCGCGAATCTGTTCCGGACACATATAGAACGGCGTGCCCAGGCTTTCGCCCATGCGCGTCAGACCGTCGGGCAGGTCAGCGGTTTTGGCGATGCCGAAGTCGAGCAGCATTGCGCGGCCCATGCCGTCGAGCCGGATATTGGCGGGCTTCAGGTCACGATGGACAACGTGCTTCGACTCCGCCCAGACCATGCCCTCGGCGACCTGCGCAAGAATATTGGCGGCGTCATAAGGCGAAAGCTTGCCTTCGCGGCGGAGATACTGCGCCAGGTCTTCGCCGGGAACATACTGCATGATCAGGTAGTGCAGTCCGTTGCCGCTGCCGATGTCGAAGATAGGAACGATATTGGGATGACCGGAGAGCGAAGCGGCGATGCGCGCCTCCTGCTCGAAGCGAGCAACGACGGCCTCGTCCTGCGCGAGATACTCGGCCAGCACCTTGATGGCGGCCCAGCCTCCGTGAAAGCGATGCCGCGCCAGAAAGACCTGCGCCATGCCTCCTCCGCCGATACGCTGGACGACTTCATATTTTTCGCCGACAAGGGCCTCCAGCTCGGCGCGCTGACGTTCTGAGTTATTCATGCTGGCCGCAATTGTACGATGCGCTCCCGAATTCCACGCCTGTTTTGATCATGCTGTGTGCCTTAGAGTTCACCTGTCTCCGGAAGAATGACCAGCGCTTTGCAGAAGCGTTCAAAATCAGGCCTTACCTTCAAAAGCTCCTGTTCGAGCGTCGTCAGCGTAATCACGCCGATCCACTTTGCCACGCGCACGTAGATCTGCACCTGCACTACGGTCAGGCCGTTCAGCGGACGATGCTTCACCATCAGCAGCATCGCCTCGTCCGCGCCGGTGAATTCGGAGGGCTTCGGCCCCGCGATCATCGGCTCCTGAAACGTGCTCTTCATCATCGTGATCTGCGCATCAAGATAGAGCGCCAGTTTGTCGCCGGCAAGCAGCGTGTCCTGGCTCACCGTACCATTGGTCGGCACAACGCCTTCTTCCGTCTTGCGAATGCCGAAGTCGGGCACATAGACCCATCCGTGCGGAACAAGCCGCACCTCCCACCGGCCTATCCGCAGTATCGGCGCATTCGGCCCTGTCTGTGTCTGCACCCAATCCGCCATCAGCCCTTCTCACTCCGCCTTTCGATTGCCACCAACTCAGCCACGGCCCGCAGCGCTCACGACCTGCCATGCCGCC
>Ga0070658_10003336_pt1 | contig 13258 bp, 6 predicted proteins | sample KBSC13metaG_FD_64664 | JGI IMG/M metagenome (GOLD analysis project Ga0070658, IMG submission 64664) | Corn rhizosphere microbial communities from Kellogg Biological Station, Michigan, USA - KBS C1-3 metaG | ecosystem: Host-associated > Plants > Roots > Rhizosphere > Soil ... | reverse complement strand
GCATAGTTCTGATCGAACTCGTCGTGGTAGTCGAAACCGAACTCATCGACCATTTGTTCGTCGGCCCAGGGCCACGGCAGCGTATGACAGAGCTCGTGGGCAACGGTGTCGGCGGTGGTAGTATCCGGAGCGAACATGACTTTGTGGCTCTCGGCAAAGGCAACGGCGTTCTTAGTGGGCGACAGCAGCTTGAACGCGTCCTTACTCACCACCACGATGATACGCGAATTTTTCTCCACCGTAACCATCTGGCCGTAGCGAGCCGTGATTTTCGCCGCAAGATCGTTGAACAAGTCTTGCTCTTTCGTGGTGAAGGGGTTGAGATGCCACGAAGATTTCGAGTCCGCCACCTCCGTACGGAAGTCCTTCGTCGGGCGCGGGTCGACATGGAGATTTCCCGGTTCGAGAGGGAAGATCTTAGGAATGTAGTCGACGGATTCGGACGCCATCCTCTTCGCTTCGTTCTTGAGTCGAACCGCCTCCGCGCCGAGGATGTCTTGCCCCACTGCATTTACCTTGTCCTCCAGAAGCAGCGGTTGAAATACGACCAACGGAGGCTGCGTGGCGACTGTGTTGCCGGCAACCGTGACTTCGATACCGGTCGACGATCCGTCGGGCTTGATCAGGTCGGCGACGATCTTGTAGGGACCGGTTTGGTCGAAGACGAAGGATGTTCCGTCCGTTTTGCCGATGCCGTCGAACGCATAAAGCTTGGCGTCGAAGTTTTGAATTGGACCACGCGGGCCATCGACAAACACGGAGTTGCTTGCTGCCGGCTGGATGTAGAGTACCTTTGGGGGGAGGTTTCCTTCGTAAAGTGTGAACCGGAAGCGAACCGGAACTTCAATAGTTCGGTTTGTCTGGCCCTTCATCTCGATATAGGTGTGCTTGTCTCCCCTGAGACCGTAAAGGCGCGTCGGCCGGTTCTGGATCATCGCTAGCTCGGCGTTCCAATAGGTCGGCGAGATTTGCGTGATTTGCTTGGTCGGCTTGTCCGCGAATTTCTCATCGTCCTGCCAAACGCCCTCGACCGGCTCGAACCAGCCTTCCTGGGCAATTCCGGGCTGCGAGTTGTCCTTGTGGGTTGTTCCGGTGGTGTCGCCGGTAGTATCGCCGGTCGTGTTTCCCGTGGAATCACCCGTCGAGCTCCCGGTTGTGGCGCCTGTTGTCGCCCCGGTCGTCTGGCCGGTAGTGTTGCCGGTTGTCCCGCCGGTGTCGGTGGTCGTGCCGGTTGTGTCGCCGGTCGTGTGCCCTGTGGATGTGGTCGTTCCCGTGGTGTCGACGGTGGTCGTTCCGGTGGTCTCAGTCGTTCCGGTCGAGTCGGCGACTTTAGGGCCGCCGTCGATGGGGGTGTCGGTCCACTGCTGCGGCACCCACGCGACGATGTCGGCGGCGCCTTTCTGAATCGCGGTGAGACCGTAGTCCCGGGTCACCGTGTCCCCTGATCCTGGGGCGATCGTGAACGTTCGTGCCGGCCCTCCGTCCATCGCGACGATGTACTGCTCCAGGTCGATGATGTTGACCTCGACCGGTTTTTTGATGTCATGAAGGCCCGTGACACGCACGCGGAATGCGTCGTGCTCGCCGGGCTGCAGAACACGATCGTCGCTGATGAGCTTGAGGCCTATCGTCGAAAATGGGCTTTTGTAATGGAAGAGGCCATCGTCGACATGCAGGTTCGTCGTGCCGGCGATGTCGAGCGGCAGTTTGAACATCAGCGATGTCGACGTCTCACCAAGGATATCGACGGGATCGCCATTGAAAATGACCTGCGTCTGCCCTGTGTCGCCGCTGAACGGGCCGTAAAGGAATATCGGTTTCCCGGCTTGTCCGGTTTGGGGAATCCAATACTGGTTGACCGAGGGCGGCGGTGTGAAGGTGGTGGGTTTTAGCCAGCCGGAGGGGATCGACGGCAGCGCTCCGTAGAAGTCGACGGTCCCGTCGGGCTTAACGATGGTGAAGGGAAGGTAGGTCCCAAGCGTTGTAGGCGGGGTGAACGTCACCGGTCCCTGGTTGAGCTGGTAGTAGTTGTAGTTCAGGAAAATCCGGTCTGTGGGTCGCGGGCCGTCGAAGTCGGCGGTTTTGAACAAATCCGGGTTGAGTGAACATTTGCCGCCGGTGACAGGTGGCGTGATGAAGGTCATCCCAGACCCGCCGGGCGAAATTATAAAGCCAGTTCCGGGGGCCGAAAATCCCGGGATGGTGGGAGGCGCGTAGCCGGGTGGCGCAAAAGGTGCCGCCCACATGATCGGTATCTGCTTGCCGCCGGGCGATGTCATTGTAATGGGCGGGTGTCCCTCGCTGCCGCCGGGGCCGATGTCGAGTTTGGCGTCGTCCCCGTACGTCACCTCGGTTACGTGGTTCGCTGAGTCGATTGCCTCACGGAGAGAGGAGTCGGGGTCAGTCGAAGAGATTCCGGAGAGATGCCCACCCTTATAATCGAGATGCGGTTGTCTGCCGGCCGTTATGACCTTCGTGACCATTCGAGCCGGCGCCGGCGCGGCCCCGCTTCTCGACAGTAGGCAGACGGCGACTACGGACGTCGCGCAGGCAAAGAGGCGGAGCCAGTGACCGGCAATCTTGTGGTTCGTTGGTTTCACGTCTGGTCCTTCGTATTTCAGATTAATGGACTGCAATGATCGGGATTTTAAACCCGACCTCCGCCTCCGAGCTGCGCGAGCCGTTGGTGGCGATCACTTTGACACGGGGCTGTGCCGCCCCATGTTCGAGTGGAACGTCGAATGTGGTGTCCGTGGTCTCGAAATCTTCCACGTACCAGTCATCGCCGTTGTTCGGCGAGTAGAGCACTGTGTAGAGCAGATCGCCGCCGTCGGGGTCTTTGCCCACCCACTTAACAGTCACTTTGCCGGACTTGACTGTGCCCTGACCGCCGTCGGCGGGAGACGTTATCGACACCGCGGGCGCATGCTTGCTGATCTTGCGGCTGTCGAGGATTTTGCCGCCGGGCCCGACGATGTCGATCTCGGCCGTGTCAGTCTTATATGGCACGCGGTAGGCGATGGCCCGGTAGGCGTTGGGGCGGTCGCAGTCGTCGAGGGCCCAGTGCGGGTCGAAGGGATAGCCGCCTTGTACATGACCCGCCCCATCTTTCAGGACGATCTGCCAGTCGCCGGGTCCCTCGGCCAGGTCGACTTCACCCATCTGTTCATACAACGGGGCTAGTTTGGCTCCGATCTTGCCATCGTCATTCTTGATTACGGCGGTCACGCAGACCACGGGCGGGTCGTGCGGCGCGAGGAACTCGCCGATGAGGTGCCAGTACGTGCCCTGGGTAATCCATTCTTTCTCGATGTGGCTTTCCATTCCCATCAGGGCCGACATATGCGACTTTCGATGCTCCTCCGTACCGAAGTGAATCTCAGCACCGTCGCCGTATTTTTGATCGTCGGCGTTGTGGTAGCTGAAGCCGAACGCCGCGGTCATCTGAGTGGCCGACCAGAGGTACGGGGTGGTGTGGACATACTCGTGGGCGATCGTGTCGACGCCCTCATATTGAGGTACGAAGATGACCTTCTGCGTCTCGGTGAACGCCGCCGCCCCGGTTCTGAGAGTACCGAAGTCGTCGTCGGTGAGCATGCAGATAATGCGGGTCGCCTTCTCCTGGTATGCCTGCGTCGATAGGATGCGGCCGATGTCGGCGGCGATCTTGTCTGATCGGTTTCGGTTGGCCTTGTCGTCGTCGCCGGTGTAGTCGGAGTCGATCTTCTTGATGTGACCTCGATAATCCTTAACGTCCAACGCCTCTGTATGGAAATCGCCTGGCTTGAGCGGATACCAGAACGGGATCTGCTTGGCGCATTCCTCGGCCCGGAACTTGGCGCTGAAACCGATTGACGACGCTGTTTCGTTGTACAGCCCTTCACGGTCCGTCGCCTTGGAATCCTTGTTAGGCTTGGGATCGTTCAGAATCATCGGTAGGAAGTAGACCTTGGGTGGGAGCGTCTTTACCGCATCGCCCACGAGGTTAACCGAAAGCCCTGTCGACGTCCCGTCGGGCTTGATCAAGTCAGCCACAATCGAGTAGCCGCCGGGGTTAGTGAATGTGAAGGCGGTATCGTCCGTCTGCCCGATGCCGTCATAGGCGGGCAGGGTGGCGTCGAACTTGTGGATGCCACCCTTGGGGCCATCGATGAAGACGGTGTTGTGCGGCTCCGGTTCGATGTACAGCACGCGCGGTGGCAGGCCGTTCTCCGTGAGCGTGAAGCGGAACCGCACGGGCACTTCGATCGAGCGGTTAGTTTCGCCGGTGATCTCGATGAGCTTATGTCGATCCGGGCGCAGACCATAAAGACGGGTGGGGCGTCCGACAATCATCTTGAGTTCGGCGTTCCACGAGGCCGGACCGAGCTTCGTGAGCTGCTTGGTCGGCTTGTCGTCGAACTTCTCGTCGTCCTGCCAAACACTCTGAACGGGTTCGAACCATCCGTCATAGACGAGGCCGCGCTGGCCGCCGTCCTCTCGGTGCGTGGTGCCGGTGGTATCGCCCGTTGTGTTGCCCGTCGTCTGCCCAGTCGTGCTCCCAGTAGTCGATCCCGTGGTCGTGCCGCCTGTGGTGGTCCCGGTTGTGTCCGTGGTGGTTCCGGTTGTGTAGCCTGTGGTCTGCCCGGTTGTCTCTCCTGTTGACGTAGTGGTTCCGGTAGTATCGACGGTGGTCGTTCCGGTGGTTTCCGTCGTCGTCGACGTCGAGTCCGCGGTCTTAGGGCCACCTTCGATGGGCTTGTCGATCCAGACAAGAGGAACCCACGCGACGATATCCGCCGCACCCTTCTGGATGGCGGTGAGGCCGTAGTCCCGCGAGTTGGTTCCTCCGGATCCCGGAGCGATGGTGTACTGCTGCACGGCCCCACCATCCATGGCGACGATGTTTTGCTCCAGGTCGACGACGTTGACTTCGACGGGGCTCTTGATGTCGTCGAGGCCGGTGACGCGGACGCGGAAGGCATCACGCTCGCCAGGCTTCAGGATGCGGTCGTCGCTGATGAGCTTGAGGCCGATCGTCGAGAACGGGTTCTTGTAGTGGAACGGGCCATCGTCGATGTGCAGGTTGGTCGTGCCGGCGATGTCCAGCGGCAATGTGAACTGAATGCCGTAGCTTGTCCAGGCGTCGATGTGCACGGTCTCGCCGTTGAAGGTGATCTTCGGCTGATCCGTATAGAACTTGCCGTATACGAGCACCGGTTTGCCCGCCTGGTCGCTGACTGGAACGTAGAATAAATCTCTTACGACAGGCGGACCGACATTTTTTCCTTTGACAAGCTGACCGCAAGGGATCGAGGGGAGAAGCCCATAAGCATCTGTGTGTCCGAATCCGTCTGTAATGGTGAACGGCACAAAGTTCCCCATGGTCGACGGCGTGTTGAAGCGGATGCTGCCTCCGACAATGAGCGGGTAGGATTGCCCGGCGATGTTATACTCCAAATCGTCAAGGTCCGTGTCGCCCAAAATGTCTTTCAGCTTGTCGTAGATAGTGTTGCCGGCGACTTCATCGTGGGTGGGCACGATCGGCAGTGTCATGAACGTCGATCCGTGGCCTGTCGATGGCGCGAAAATATATCCAAGGCTGGGGCCCGGGACCGAAAGCCCTGGTGGGGGATTGAAGCTATGTGTCGGTCGAATGTCATCCCAAGCCATAGGAAGCGGCTTATGTTCACTGTCATAGAGCTTCGGACCTGTCACAGGATAGCTCGACGTGTTCAGCTTGCTCAGGTCAAGCTCCCACGGGTGCCTGCCGTCGTCGAACGTGATCCCCGATAAGTCATGCATCGGATTGACACTCTGGTCGACGCTCAGGCCAGGTAGCTTGTCGAGAATGTGGTTGAGGTTATTGTCAGGCCCGTATTGCAAGTCCTGGCCATTGATAGCCGTGACCGGGATAGGGGCTTCATGCACGGGTGGGATGGCGATGGTGCGCGCTAAACCGGCGAGCACGGCAATCCAGCCGATGGTGGCAGTGGTGCGAGTAAGCCGCCGAGCGAGGCGGGAAAGATGATGCATCAAATACCTATCTCCTCAATAAGTGCTCTTGTCACGACGAACTTTACTTTACCGCATCCAGGGTGAATCCAGCCTCACTCTCCGAACTGCGGGAGCCGTTCGTAGCGATGACCTTAACGCGCGGTTTTTCGGCGCCGCCTTCGAGGACAATATCGGCGGTGGTGCCGCTGATTTCAAAAGCCTCGCTGTACCAATCGTCGCCGTCATTGGGCGAATATAGAACCGAGTAGAGGAGCGGCGTGCCGTCCGGGTCCTTGCCTGTCCATTTGACTGTGACCTTGCCGTTGTGGACAGCCGCCGCGCCGCGGTCCACGGGTGACGTGATCGACACCTGGGGACCGTGTTTGCTGATCTTGCGACTGTCGAGGATCTTGCCGTCGGGGCCCGCTATGTCGATCTGGGCGGTGCCAGGCAGATACGGAACTCGATAGGCGAATGCGAGATAGGAAACCGGATTGGTGACGTCGGGAAGCTGCCAGTGGGGCTCGAAACCGTATCGATGCTGGATACTGCCATCCGCGCCGCGAAGCTCGATCTCCCAGTTGCCAGGTCCTTCCGGAAGGTCAACCTCACCCATCATCTGGTACAGCGGCGATATCGACGCGTCGACACCATGGTCGTTCTTGAGGTAGCCGGTGACCACGGTCACCGGTGGGTCGTGTGGGTTGAGGAACTCATTGATCAGGTGCCAGTAGGTTCCTTGCGTGATCCACTTATCCAGGCCGTTAGGCCCCATAATAGCGGGTTTGTCGTTCTCGCGTTTCTCAAAACTGCCGTCGAAGATCTCGGCGCCGTCGGCGTAGTTCTTATCTTTACCGTTGTGATAGTCGAGCTCCAGCTCCTTTTCCATCTCATCGGATGACCACAAGAACGGCGTCGTGTGTACGTATTCGTGGGCGATCGTCGAGTACGAGGTAGTGTCCGGAACGAAGATCACTTTCTGGGTTTCGGTGGAGGCGGCCGCGTCCTCCATTCCCTTGATTGCTTTGAAATCGGGCCTTGGAAGGACGCAGACGATCCGTCCGGTTTTCTCCTGATACGCCATGGTGGAGAGCTTGCGTGCCAGCCGCGGCAAGACGTTGACCACGCGCCAATCGTCCGTGAAACTGGCGTCCCAGATCGACCACTTGCCGTCGATGCGCTTGATCTCGTCCGTGTAGTCAATTGCGTCGAGAGCTTCCGTGTGGAAGTCCTTGTCGGCCAGCGGATAGTAGATGGGAATGTTATCCGCACAAGCGTCGGACAGTCGCTTCGTCGTCTTTTTCAGGTCTGCCAGCGCGTCGTGCATATTCCCGTTCGGTTCGTTCCAGATCATGGGATAGAAGTACACCTTAGGCGGGAGCGTCTTGACGACGTCGCCGAAGACGCTCACAGAGAGTCCCGTCGAGGAGCCGTCGGGCTTGATGAGGTCGGCGACGATCGTATAGGGACCGGTGGCAGTGAATTGCCACGAGTTGTTGAGGTTGGTCAGGCCAATGCCGTCATACGCGTTCAGTGTGGCATTGAATTTGTGTATCGATTTGTCGACAGGGCCGTCGACGTAGGCTTTGTTGTGCGGGGCGGGCTCGATGTAGAGGACCCGCGGGGGTTTGCCGTTCTCGGTGAGGGTAAATCGGAACCTGACGTCGACCTCGATACTTCGGTTCGTCTCACCTTTAATCACGATCATCGTGTGCTTGTCGTCGCGAAGCCCATAGAGTTTGGTGTGTCGACCGAGGACCATCTTCAACTCGGCCTTGTACGACGTATCACTGAGCTTCGTGAGTTGCTTCGTCGGTTTGTCCGGGAAATTCTTATCGTCCTGCCACACACCCTGGCAGGGCTCAAACCAGCCCGCTGTTGCGATCCCTACCGGCCGGGTTTCGCCAGTGGATTTGCCCGTCGTGTCACCGGTAGTGTCTCCTGTGGTGTTACCCGTTGTTTGTCCGGTCGTGCTGCCCGTGGAACTGCCTTCGGTGCTACCGGTCGTTGTCCCGCCAGTTGTTGTGCTTCCGGTAGTGCCGCCGGTCGTGTCCGTGGTCACGCCGGTGGTGCCTCCGAGAGTCTCGCCAGTCGATACGGTCGTTCCGGTGGTCGTCACAGTCCCGCCGGTCGTTTCGGTGGTACCACCGGTTGAATCGGCGGTGTGCGTTCCGCCGTCGATGCTCACGTCGCTCCATACCAGCGGCACCCAGGCGACGATGTCGGCCGCGCCTTTTTGAATGGCCGTCAGACCATAGTCGCGCGTGACCTTGTCGCCTGAACCGGGCTGGATGGTAAACGATTGCTCCGATCCACCGTCCATGGCGACAATGCCCTGCTCCAGGTCGACAATATTGACCTCCACCGGTTTCTTGATGTCTTCAAGGCCGGTGACTCGGACCCGGAAGGCATCGCGCTCGCCGGGCTTAAGAATGCGGTCGTCGCTGATGAGCTTGAGACCAATGGTCGAGAAGGGGCCTTTGTAGTGGAAGAGACCGTCGTCTATGTGCACGTTGGTGGTCCCGGCAATGTCGAGCGGGAGTTGGAACGTAATGTACCAACCCGATTCGGAATAGACGGCAACGGGGTCGCCGTTGAATACTACTCTAGTCTGGCCGGAGTCGCCGGAAAATGGACCAAATATGACAATCGGCTTGCCGGCTTGTCCACCCACCGGTACGTAGTACCTTGATGGGTTCAGCGGATCCACGACCACTGTAGGATCGAGCCAGCCCTGAGGAATTGACGGAAAGCCCCCATACGCGTCGGTGTTCCCGCTATCGTCTATGATAGCAAACGGCACGAAGTTTGACAGCGTCGTGGGTAGGCCAAAAGTGATCGTGTCTCTGGAGAGCGGGAACGTTTGACCGTAGATGTTTATGTTGAAATGGTCAAAGGATTGGCCGACTGGGAACACGTTTGCCATTTTCGATCGAATAACGGCTACGGCAATCGAGGCTCGTTTCCCGCCTAGCGGCATCATGGGAAAGTTAGTGGCCGACCCGAACGCTGGATTGACGATAAAGCCTGCTCCCATGCCGGGTAAGTTCGTTCCGGGCGGCGACGGGATGATGGGGGTGGTGTCGAGATCCAGCCAGGGACAATGCGTGTCCAACTCTGTGTTGCGCTGCCAGATCAGAGGAGACTTGAACGGGTCGCCAGGGCCAAAGATCAGTTTCCCCGGGCCGCCAACGCCGTTGTCGAAGGTCATGCCAGTCGTGTGGCCGTCGCCGTCGATTGTCTGGAGGATAGACGAGCCGCCAAAGGTGGAGTCGATGCTTGTCAGATGGGTGCCGGAGTAGTCCATATGCTGTAGCAGCTTAGAGACTGCTCCGTCTGAAGTAGGGAGTTCGTTGATTGTGTCCTTAGAAATCGTCGTGATCGGCGAAGTCGATTCCCTTTCGACGGTTGGAGCGGCGACGGATTGAGCGAAATAGCCGAGCGCGACTACTACAGCCGAGCCGATGAGCAGCCGAGACAGGCGCGTGAGGATGCGGCGACGGATAGTTTGCACGACTGTTCTCTCCAGCCGCACGCTGGATATATAGGAACCATCCGATGGAAACGGCCGATCAGTTCCAGCGTTGCGACAGTTACTTTAGGAAATTGATGGGCAGTACGCCGTAATGATAATCCGCGGCTGCTCGCTTGTCAAGCAGGCATGCTGAATCTCTTATCTGGCTGGACCGAGCCGGAGGTGTCGAACGTATAGAACTGGACGGTACGCTCGCCAAAGTTGGCCACAGCGAAGCCCGGTTCGTGCCGTCGCAATAGTGTGCCGGGGTTGATGACCGTCAAGCCGCCGAAGCGTTTCACCATCGACCGGTGCGTGTGCCCGCCGATCATCACGGCGTATCGGCCGTCCGCAATCAGATCCTGAAGCTCGTCGTTTACCGTCAGCGCATACCCGTAATCATGGGGAGTAAGCCGGCGCATATCGTTGACGCCGACGCCGTGACAGAGCAGAACTGTGCCGATCGCTGTGTCGAATGCGTACGTAAGCGGTAGGGAGTGCAGATAGTCTCGAAGAACGGTAGACACAGTCGACGGATCGGTTGCCTCGGGAAGTTCGCGCATCGATCCCGACACCAGCCAGCGGTCATGATTGCCGCGCACACAGTACACGCCGGCGTCGATGAGGAGCTGGGCGCAGCGATTGGCGTCGCCAGGGCCATCGACGACGTCGCCGGTGCAGAGGATCGTGTCGATTTCGAGTGTGTGGAGGAAAGCGAGGGTTGCCTCAAGAAGTTCATCTTCAGCGTGTATGTCGCCAATGATGCCAACGCGCTGTAGAGCCATGGTGGTGGTAACCCGCTTGTTTTGGAGATGATCGCGAATGCGAAATAACGTTGCCAGGATATTCCTGGTTGTGGCTCTGATTCCGGTCGGGCTTTACGGGCTAATATGGGGCTTATGGGCCCTGCGCTCGTCTCATCCCTATTCAGCCTACAGCCAGTGGTCCAGCGGTGGCATGTATAACGGCTACTCGCCGCGGGTCTCTCCGTCGGGAACGTCGATCGTCTATTCGTCTCCGCTAACCGGGCAAGGGGACATCTACACGATGCCGATTACGGGAGGAACGCCGACCCGGTTGACCACTGGCGATTTCGAAGACGTCGACCCGTGTTTTACGCCCGACGGAAAGTCAATCGTTTTCGTTCGTGACAATCACCTCTGGATAATGGCTGCGACGGGCAATGGGCAGCATCAGATAACGTTCGACGGCTGGAGCCAGGAGAATCCAGTCGTCTCTCCAGACGGGGCGAAAGTAATGTACGTCGAGACCTTCCATAATCGTCGATGCGCCCTGTACGTGAAATCGCTCGGTTCATCCTCGCCCGGCGTCCGATTCCCGACTAAGAGGATGTCCTTTGATCCTGCTTACGATCCAAAGGGCGATGCCTACTATGGCTATTTGGACGGGAATGGAAGCAGGTGGATTGCCACGACGCCGAAGGGCGGTTCCGAGCATACTGTTGCCGTTGGATATGAGGCGGTGATCTCCCCGAATGGAGCGCTTATGGCCTGTCTCGACGAGCCTTACAGTCAATCGCTGTGTTTGATGCAACCAAGCGGCAACAACCGCCGGATCCTCATGAACGATAGAACGTATAAATCAGCCCTTTCCTTCTTACCCGACAATCGGCATCTGATCTATTTAGAATCGGGCTCATCCCAAAGCACCGCAAATATCGTCGAGATAGACATCCGTACGCTTGCCAAGAAGACCATTGCCTCTATTTGAGGAACTTCTCAATCCCGAGGCGACGTTATCTCAGAGAGATCGGAGATACTTATGACTAATCCATCCTTACAAGTAGGGGCACTCGACGCCGGCCTGTCGATGGGGACAGTGACCTTGCGCGTGGTCGACGTCGACCGCTCGCTTCGATTTTACCGTGATGTCCTCGGATTTTCCGTGATTGAGCGAAATGGCGATTCGGTGGCCCTTGGGACTGGCGATAACGTCTTACTCGAACTGGAGGGCGATCGGTCGGCGACTCCTCGGCCGCGAGGGACAACGGGGTTGTATCATGTCGCGATCCTGCTGCCTACGCGTGCCGATCTGGGTCGGATCCTGGCGCAAGTCGTCGAGGCGGGGATTCCCATCGGCCAGTCCGATCATCTCGTCTCGGAGGCGCTCTATCTGTCCGATCCCGACGGCAACGGCCTCGAACTCTACCGTGACCGGCCGCGGAACCAATGGACCTGGCAGGGTGGGCAGGTGGCGATGGCCGTCGACCCGCTCGACCTGCGCGCGCTCCTGGCCGACGGTAAGACTGGTGAGTGGAATGGGCTGCCGCATGGGACGGTCGTCGGGCATGTGCATCTGAACGTGGCCGATTTGAAGACGGCCGAGGAGTTCTACCACGGCGTGCTGGGCTTCGATGTCGTCGCCAAGTTGCCGGGTGCGCTGTTTGTCAGCGCGGGCGGCTATCATCACCACCTCGGCCTGAACGTGTGGGAATCGCGTGGGGGCCGGCCGTCGCCACCGTCGAGTGTCGGGCTCGTCCGATACGCGATTGAGTTGACGTCGCAGGAGGCAGTCGACAGCGTACGGGGTCGACTGGAGGCGGCGGGCGTCAAGGTCGACGAGACGGACGGCGCGCTGGAGTTCGATGATCCGTTCGGCAACCGACTCCGTCTAGCTTCCGTGTAGTTTACGTCGACGCGACTTCGTAGGGATAGACGTTGTTGACGCCATCTATAGATCGCAGAGTGCTGACAAGGGCCTCGAGCGTGGCATCTTCAGCGGCGAAACTAATGATGACGTGGCCCGGACCGGTGGCGATCTCAAGGGACACACCTTTGTGGGCACAGGTGTTGGCGATCGACGCGACCAGACCGGCGCGCTCGTCGGTGTCGAGGAGTAGGACGCGGCGTTTCTCAGCGGTGGTTGTCATGGGTGTGCCCCTATCGATTTTGGTTTAGCGTGCGGCGCCGTTTGAGCCGGCGGCGGACCGCCGTCCGGATCTTGCGCGAAGGAGTGGGTGTGGGTGTAGTAGAAGAAGCCGATGGCGGCCGCCAGGCTGATCAGGCTGGCGTAGAGCATGGCGAACTTCTCTTCCCGTGAGTACGTGAAGTGCTTCCAATTGGCGACGATGACTCCGATACCCATCGGAGCAAGCGCTCCGATCGGGAAGCCAAAGATCTGGACAAGGAGCATCGAGAGCGTCAACAGGGAATAGACCAGCCGGAACGTCCACCTGGTGTTCAATTTATGCCGGTGGACGACGGCGAAGAAGAACGCGATGAAGAGCAGGTCGCCAGGTCCGATCGTCGCAACTTGAATACCCGCCACGGTCGGCATATGGACCGACACGTGAGAGACGACCGCTGGGTGACTGGTCACCATTTTGTTGGTGAAGCCCATCGGTGTCATGGCCCCGACGATGTCGATCAGGCCGGCGACGATCCCCAGTGGCAGCAGGATCTTCGCCTCCCTGACGATTCGCGCAATCAACCCGCCGATCAATCCGAGTGTGATGGTCTCCGCAAGGTTCGTGAGCGACCCTATGATCAGGGACGATTTAGCGCCCGGGTGGGCAAATCCCAGCATCAGGAACAGCCAGAGTACGCCGAACACCGCAAACTCTTTTAGCTCCCAGCTCAGCTCTTGCTTGATGCGAGTGAGACACCACGGGATCCACATCTGCAGGAACATGAAGGCGAGTGTCGGCGCCACGAAGATGAGCAGCATCTCCGGCAGATGCATCCGATGCGGCCGGTAATGGATGAGCGGCAGGATGAGCCCGAATCCCACGTAGCACACGATCGCCGT
>Ga0070658_10003334_pt1 | contig 13259 bp, 9 predicted proteins | sample KBSC13metaG_FD_64664 | JGI IMG/M metagenome (GOLD analysis project Ga0070658, IMG submission 64664) | Corn rhizosphere microbial communities from Kellogg Biological Station, Michigan, USA - KBS C1-3 metaG | ecosystem: Host-associated > Plants > Roots > Rhizosphere > Soil ... | reverse complement strand
CGACGTGAAGCTTTGTTGAAAAACCTCCTCGAGAGCGGCCCAGAGCATTGCATCGGTCCCCCCTTTTCCGCCCGCCGCATCCTGGTGTGCGCGAACGACGGAACCATCGACGATTGATCCCGTCTCATCGACCTCCAGCCTTGTCCTGACGGACACCGGCCTCCCGTTTCGGCCGCCCTGCCACGTCCAAGTGGTAAAGTGACCAGTCTTCACGACGCTTGCGGTCATCCGGCGGGCGGAAGAGCTGGGTCATGATGACCCGCACCCGACCCGGTCGTCCGCAGAGGATTCGCCATGAACAGGGTTCTCGTATCGATCACCGGCCTGTCACTCGTGCTCCTGATGGGAGCGTGCGGCGCGGGCTCAACGAATCGTTCGCAATCGGGTTCGGGGGGCAGCGCTGCCGGCTCGGGCGGCACCAGCGGAGGTAGCGGCGGCGGCCCGGGCAGCGGCGGCGCGCCCAGCGGTTCGGGCGGACGGGCCAGTGGCAGCGGAGGCGCCGCCAGCGGCGGCATCACGGGAAGCGCCAGCGGCGGGACCACCGGAAGCGCCAGCGGCGGCGGCACGGCTACGGGAACGGGTGGCGGCGCCGGCAGTGGCGGCACGGCCGGGCCCGGCACCGGCGGGGCAGGCACCGCCAGCGGCGGCGCGGGTGGAACCAACCCGGGCAGCGGCGGCGCCACCTCGACGGGCGGCAGCGGGGACGCGGCGTGGCCCAAGCCGGCCCAGCCCCCCGCCGACGAGGACGGCTCGCAGCTGTGGCTGCGCTATCCGAAGATCGCGCTCGCCAGCAAGCTGGCGGAGTACCAGGCCGGCATCACGCACGTCGTGACCGCCGGCAGCTCGGCCACGCTGCAGCTCGCCCAGACCGAGCTGGTGAAGGGGCTGTCGGGGCTGCTGGGCCAGACGATCGCGACGGCCGACGCGCCCACCGGCGACGGGGCGGTGGTCCTGGGGACGCCCGACTCGTCGGCGCTGGTGAAGGGGCTGGCGCTGGCCGAGCTGTCATCCGCCGGTAAAGAGGGCTACGTCATCCAGGCGGCCACCGTGGGCGGCAAGCAGGGCATCGTCATCGCCGCCAACACGGACGTGGGCGTGCTGCACGGGACCTTCGCGTTCTTGCGCCACCTGCAGTGCTTCCGATCGCTGCAGGGGCTGGCCATCTCCGCGGCGCCCAAGGTGCAGCGGCGGCTGCTGAACCACTGGGACAACATGGATGGCACCATCGAGCGCGGCTATGCCGGCAAGTCGCTGTGGAGCTGGGGCTCGTTGCCGGGGACGATCTCACAGCGCTACAAGGACTACGCGCGCGCGAACGCGTCCCTGGGCATCAACGGGGCGGTGCTGAACAACGTCAACTCCGACGCGCAGATCCTGACCAGCGCCAACCTGGACAAGGTGGCGGCGCTGGCGACGGCGTTCCGTCCCTACGGGATCGCCGTGTACCTGAGCGCGCGCTTCGACGCCCCCATGGAGATCGGCAGCCTGAAGACGGCCGATCCGATGGACAGCGGCGTGCAGAAGTGGTGGTCCGACAAGGTCAACGAGATCTACATGAAGATCCCGGACTTCGGCGGCTTCCTCGTGAAGGCGAACGCCGAGGGGCAGCCGGGGCCGCAGGACTACAACCGCACCCACGCCGACGGCGCGAAGCTGCTGGGCGATCCGCTGGCGGCGCACGGCGGGATCGTGCTGTGGCGCGCCTTCGTCTACAACGACACGGGCGACCGCATCCGCCAGGCGTACGACGAGTTCCACCCCCTGGACGGCAAGTTCGTCGCGAACGCGCTGGTGCAGGTGAAGAACGGGCCGCTGGATTTTCAGCCGCGCGAGCCCTTCAGCGCGCTGTTCGGCGCCATGAACAGCACGCCGGTGGCGCTGGAGGTGCAGATCACGAAGGAGTACCTGGGCGAGGACACGCACCTGGCCTACCTGGGCCCGCTGTGGGAGGAGGTTCTGAAGTCCGACACCTACGCCAAGGGTCAAGGCTCGCTGGTGGCGCGGGTCATCGACGGCTCGCTGCTGAGCTACAAGGTGACGGCGATGTCGGGCGTGGCGAACATCGGCAGCGACACGAACTGGACCGGCTCGCACTTCAACCAGGCGAACTGGTACGCGTTCGGCCGGCTGGCGTGGGACCCCGACGCGAAGGCGCAGGACCTGGCCGACGAGTGGATTCGCCAGACCTTCACGAACGATCCGGCGGTGGTCGCGCCGGTGACGACCATGATGATGAGCTCGCGCCAGAACCTGGTGAACTACATGACGCCGCTGGGGCTGGCGCACCAGATGGGCACCGACCATCACTACGGGCCCAGCCCGTGGGTCAGCAACCTGTCGATGGCCGACTGGAACCCCGCCTATTACAACAAGGCCGACGCGACGGGGATCGGCTTCGATCGCACGGCGAAGGGCAGCAACGCCGTCGCGCAGTACTTCCCGACGGTGGGGAACACGTTCGCGAGCCTGGCCACCATCCCCGATGACTTCCTGCTGTTCTTCCAGCACGTGGGCTGGGACGACAAGCTGAAGTCCTCCGGACGCTCGATCTGGGAGGAGCTGGTCTACCGCTACAGCGCCGGCGTGGACGCGGTGCAGCCGATGCGCGACGCCTGGGCCAGCGTCCAGGGGCGCATCGACACGAAGCGCTTCAACGACGTGCAAGGCTTCCTGCAGACCCAGCACTACGAGGCCCGCTGGTGGCGCGACGCCTGCCTGCAGTACTTCGCCAGCGTGTCGAAGCACAGCATCCCCAGCGGGTACGCGGCGCCTGCGCACGACCTGTCCTGGTACATGTCCGAGGCCGGGAAGTGCCCCGCCGACGCCACCAAGCCCCGCTGCCCCGACGTCTACACGGGCAGCCCGTCGCCGGCGATCACGAAGTAGGGCGGTCAGCGACGACGGCGGTGGAAGACCATCGCCAGCAGCAACAGCGCCGGCCAGGGGACGCGCTGGCGGGCTGGGGCCGCCGGTGATCCGGTGACCGCGCAGCCGCCGTTCGTCTGGCGCGCGGTGGCGGCCGCTCCGCCGGTGCCGGGGCTACCGCCGCTGCCCATCTCGGTGGCGCCCGTGCCGCCGGAGCCGCCCCCCGTTCCGCCGGAGCCGGCGCTCCCGCGGCCGCCCGTGCCGACCGTTCCCCCTGTACCGTTCACGCCGCCCGGGCCACCGGCGGTCCCGCCCGTGGCGCTGGCCGCGCCTCCGGTGCCCCCCGTGCCGGCCACGGCGACGCACTGATCGACGGCGCACGTCTGGCCGCCGGGGCAAGCGTTGTCGTCCACCTCGCCGTTGCAGTCGTCGTCGAAGCTGTTGCATGCCTCGGGGAGCGGAGCGCCGGGCACGCAATCCTTGGCGTCGCAGGTGCTGCTCTCGCGCCGACACGAGCCGACGCCGCACTGGGGCCGCACGCGCTCGTCGATCGTGCCGTTGCAGTTGTCGTCCTTGCCGTTACAGATCTCGGTCGCGCCCGGGTGGATGCTGGCGTCGGTGTCGACACAGTCGCCCCCCACCGGCGCGTAACCAGGCAGCGTTCCACAGCCCATCTTCGGCGTCCCCGTCTGGGACCGGTAGTAGCCGTCGCCGTCGCCGTCCGGCCACAGCATCACCGCGGGCGCGTTCTCGTCGATGGTGCCGTTGCAGTTGTCGTCCTTGCCGTTGCAGATCTCGGCCGCGCCCGGGTTGACGGTCTGATCGTTCTCGTCGCAGTCGCCGTCCTTCGCCGCGAAGCCGGTGGGGGCGGCGCTACCGGCGCAGCCCAGCATCGTGCCGTAGCTGCTCGAGCCGAATCCATCCCGGTCCAGGTCCGCGTAGAACGTCTGTCCGGCGCAGCCGACCACCCACTGAAACAGGCCCGACCCCGGCGCGTCGCCGGACGTGGCGCCGTTGCCGTTGGCGGCCACGGCTGCCACCAGGAACGCCACCCCGCCCGCCGTCGAGGGCGCCCGCCACCCGAAGCGAAACGTGACCGCGCCGCTGGAGGCCGCCTTGGGGCTGGTGTGCACCAGGGCCTGACCGTTCAAGGCCAGGCCTTCGCCCGACAGCGCCTGCAGCGTGCCCACGCCGCCGGTCGTCACGTAGGTGCCCCCCACCTTCACGGAGGGCGCGCTGATGGTCAGCGTGAACGTGACCGAATCGCCCGGGTTGAACGTGTCCCGATCGGCCGCCAGCTTCACGTCGGCCGTGCCGCCCCCCGAGTGACAGCCGCCGCAACTGTCGGACACGATGCCGTTCGAATGTGCGGCCGCGGGCGACCGCCGGGCGATGATCGCCACCAGCAGCGCAAGGCCCGCCCAGCGGCGGGCCGACCAGCGGTCGAGCCGGGGCAGCGGCAACATCAGCCAGCAAAGATACCGCATCCGGCCCCGTGACCGGCGCCACCTCCCGCTCCCCGGCGTCCAGAGGCCCTCCCCTCGGAGCGCCCGGGCGCCGCTGCGCGAACCGCGCCGTTCAGTGGCGTTCGGAGGCGAGCTGGTCCTGGAAGCGCTTCTCTGCGTCGGCGACCAGCCTGCGGTACCCCTCGGGATCGATGAAGGGGTTGGGCGTCGCCCCGCCGGCCAGCCGCTGCTGCTTCGTCTCCATGTCGAAGAACGAGCCGTGCGCGCCCAGGGGCACGTCGCAAGGCAGCGACTTCCACACGGCGAAGCTGCGCTGGAAGTCGGCGGCGATCTCGGGATAGCGAGGATTGTCGACCAGGTGGACGCCGGGGTTCACGTTCGCGCTGGGAAAGAAGACCACGGCCAGGGTGCGGCCGCCGTCGCTGACGTCCATGGTCCAGGTGGTCGCGCCGCGCGTGTGGCCAGGCGTCAGATGCGCCACCAGCGTAATTCCCCCCAGGGTGACGCGTTCACCGTCGGCGACGGCGCGGTCGACCGGACAGGGGGTCCAGGCGTACACCCCGTCGAAGACCGGCTCCCCCTTGCCGCCGCTGGCGATGACCGGCGCGTCGGGCACGGACGCGACGACCTGAGCGCCCGTCATGCGTCGCACCAGCGCGTGTCCCTGGACGTGATCGATGTGGGCGTGGCTGGCCAGCAAGATCTTCACGTCCTCGAACCGGAAGCCCAGCGCGCGCACGTTGTCGGCCAGCCCCGGCACCGACGCCTCGAAGCCGCTGTCAAGCAGGATGTGCCCCTGCGGCGTGACGATCAGGAACTGCGCCACGCCGCTGGTGCCGACGTAATAGATGTTCCCGATGATCCGGTACGGGTGAAACGGCCGGTTCCAGGACCGCATCTCGCGCGGTACGCCCGATTGATTGGCGCAGGCGCCCAGACCCAGCGCGCAGGCGAAGAGGGCGAAGGCAGCGAGAACGGTCCGGGGGCGCATGAGGATGAGCCTACCTCTGATGAGGGTGAACGGCGCACCGGGGGCGCGTTCGCCTGCACGCTGGTCCGCCCAGCAGTGGCGCGCGCCCCGACCCGGACGGTCCCTGTCAGCTCCCCTTGCTGGCGAGCGTGGCGAGGACTTCGTCCAGCTGGTCGAACGTCTCGGGCAGGGCGTCCGTGTTGCTGCCGGCGGCGAGGCTGGCGTCGAGCGCCTCCTTCGAAGGATACAGGTCGTGCATGACCAGCAGCGTCCGGCCGCCCTTCTCCTCCAGCGTCACCGTGGTGACGGCGCCCCCCTCTTCACCCTCGTCGTTCGTCCAGACGATCCGTGACGGCGGCGTCACCTCGATGTACCTGCCGAAGAACTCCATCTGGTGCGCGGCATCGGCGCCGAAGACCAGCCGGTACTTGCCGCCCGTGCGAATGTCCATGTCGCACGAGCGCAGGGTCATGGCGCTGGATTTGGGCACCCACCATTTCATGAACAGCTCGGGCTTCGTCCAGGCCTCGAACACCAGGCGCGCCGGGGCGTCAAAGGTGCGCGTGACGACCATCTCACGGTCCGACTTCCGTTCCACCGTCGTGTTCTTCATGCGGGCGGGCTCACTTTCTTCGCTTGCGTTCATCGAGCATTTCTCTTGTCTCTCAGTTCCTGCTGCTTCAGCTCTTCCACGACGTCGTCCAGCCGGTCGAACCGTGCGGCCCACAGCTGGCGATATCTCTCGATCCAGGCCGTCTCTTCCTCCAGGCGCCGCGGGCCCAGCCGGCAGGTCCGCACGCGCCCGACCTTCTGTGTCGTGACCAGCCCCGCCTGCTCCAGGACGCCGACGTGCTTCTTCATGCCCGTCAGGGTCATGTCGAACTTCACGGCCAGGTCGGTGATCGAGGCGTCGGCGCGGCCGAGCTGCTCCAGGACGCCGCGCCGGGTGGTGTCCGAGAGCGCCGCGAACGCGCTGTTCAAGCGCTCGGTCTGATACTGAACCATGTGGTTCAGTATATAGCGCCGGGGCCATGCGGACGCAAGGCCCTCGGCGGAACTGCGGGCGCGAGCCTGGTGTGCCCGGATGAGAACGACCGTTCGCGGGCGCCTCGGGACGCGGTCGAGCGAGCTCATTGAAACCGAGGAGACCAGAATCCTCCGCTCATTCTTCCCTCATCCTTTCATTCTTGGCGCTCCTGGAAGATGATCGTGAGGCACTCAACTCGTTGTCTTGGCGCTGTCTCGTCGAAGGGGAGGTCCCGATGAAACGATCACTGATCCCTGTCCTGGTTTCGTTTGCCGTGGGCGCCTGTTCGGGGGGCGGTACCCCGGCGGGCGGGAGCGGGGGGATGGGGGGCACCCCGGCGAGCGCAGGCGCCGGTGGCGGAGGGCACCTTGGCAGCGGCGGGACACCCGGCAGCGGCGGCGCGGCCGGGAGTATCGGCGCTTGCAACGCGACCCGCGTCTCGAACACGGTGCTCGCCAGCTTCTCCGGCTACTCGCTCAGCGTGGTGGGACAGGACGCCTATTACGTGGACCCCAACGGGAACGCGGGCCGCGGCCAGATCCGGCACGTGATGCTGGACGGCACCGGTGACGCGCCCCTCGTCGATACGCCGACGGGCATCATCTTCGGCGTGACGGCGCTCGGCTCGAACCTGTTCTACTTCCTGGCCGACGACACGGAGGCGGTGCACATGTTCCAGACCGCGCGGGCGACGGGCGGCGTCGGAACCCAGGTGGGCACGGGGACGTTCGACGGGTTCTCCGTGAACATCCTGGGGGGCGGCTATGCGGGCATCATGATCGGCCAGACGCTGGGCGTGTTCGCGCAGACCGGCACCGACGTCTTCGTCCACGACGGCAGCGAGATCTCCCGGGTCTCGACGGTCAGCGGCACCAAGACGGTGATCGCCAACGACACGGGAACCGCGGGCGGCTTGCTGTGGCCGGCGCTGGTGGGCGGCAACGTCTTCTTCAAGGATGGGACGGGCATCATCTATGGCGTGGCGGCGGACGCCACCACCGCCAGCGCCCTGCCCGTCGGCACCGCAACCTGCGGCAGCGGTCGGACGATGTGGATGTCCAGCTACGCGGGCGGCTTCCTGTGCGGCGAGCTGTTCGGCATCGACAAGGTAGACCCGACCGGCACGACGAAGTCACACGTCATCTACACGCTGATGGATACGCATCCGACGCAGTTCAATCCGTCGCAGGTCGACGGCACCACCTACTACGCGCTGCCGAAGGACGCGAGCATGATGTTGCCCATCTACGCGCTCGACGTGGGCAGCACCGCGCTGACCCCCTTCGTGTGCGCCGTGGGAGGCGTCATCGATTACGAGCTGACCGCGACCGATCTGGTGTACGTCGAGCTGACCAGCGCGGGCGGGCTCGTGTTGAAGCGCGCGGTGCGCTGAGGCCGACTGTCATCTCTGGCTCGCGGCACCGCAGGGGGCCGCGCGCGCTCTCTTCGGAGCGCCCGAACGCGTGGCGGTCGCGTAGCCGGTCAGCTCGAGGTAGCCGCTGCCCGAGACCGTGCGGCCTCCGTCGACACCGGTCGCCGCGACGGCGCCCTCCCAGTACCGCACCGCCAGGGTCAGCTCCTGGTCGGCCAGCAGGGGCGTGATGGTGAGGTCGACCTGAGCGCCTGGAATCTGCAGGTGCATGCCGGCGGGGTAGCGGGCGCGTCCGTCCGCGCTTTGCCACTGTCCGGTGGGGCTCAACGAGAAGGCCTCCGGTCCGAACAGGTGGGTGCTCCCGTCGGGGTCGATCAGCGTGGCGCGGCTCTCGGGCGCGGCGGTGCCCGCGCTGGTGCGTAGCTTGTAGACCATCACGTCACGGCCGTCGTCCAGCTGGATGCCCATCCAGTCCCAGCCCTCGACGGCGGCGTCCAGCGCGGAGGTGCTCCACTCACGATCCAGCCAGCTGGTGCCGCTGACCGGGAACGCCTGGTCGCCCAGGGTGATCGTTCCTTGCGTCGGCAAGCGCGTGAAAGAATGATAGTAGGACGCGTTGCCGGGGCCGCCGCCCTTCTGGCTCAAGCCGCGCTCGCCCTGCAGGATGGGGCCCCGCCCCGCGCCTGCCACCAGGTCCAGGCTGACCCGCGGGATGTCCGAGGGGAGTGGCCCGGCGCTGCCCGCCTGATCGCCGGCCGCGGCGCGCGCCCGCAGCGTGAGGGGAAACGTCTCCCTTTCGCTACCCCGTCCCGCCACCTGCCAGTCGTCGACCCACACCTGGAAGGGGACGGCGCGGGCGCCCGCCAGGCCCAGCCCGTCGCGCGCGAACCTCTGAAACGCGTGGAAGCGCGGCCGCACTGGATCGCCGTCCAGATCGGAGATCGCCAGGTGTCCCATGTAGATGTTCGCGGTCGCCCAGGCAGAGGCGCGGGCGGCGGGGTGGGCCGCCAGCGCCTGGCGAAAGATCGTCAACTGGTAACCGAAGCGGCGGCGGGGCGCGCTGCCCGGCGCGGTTTGCAGGATGCCCGTGAAGTACCACCACTCGCTGCGGAAGCGCGGGTGCGGTCCGTGGTCGCGGGGCAGCTCCAGCGGAACGGGGACCAGGGCGCGCTCGAAGCCAGTTCCGTCATCCCCGCCGCCGAGCAGGGCCGTGGCCGAGAGCTGGGAGCCGCCACCTTCGGCCGCGTCGACTTCGCCCCGCGGCCGGCAACCGGAGGAGCCGCCGGCGCCCGCGACGCCGGCCAGCGCCACCAGCGCGACCGTCCGGACACGTCCTGACAGTGGACGCCGGCGCCTCATTCTTCCCTCAACGCGCGCGCCGGCTGCACGCGGGCGGCCCGCCACGCCGGGTACAACCCGCCGGCCAGGCCCGCGAGCGCGCCCAGCAACGGCGCCGCCAGCAATGATCGGACGTCGAACGTCAACGGCATCGTCCATCCGAACGAGCGGCGGTTGATCACGAACACCAGGAACGCGGACAGCGTCATGCCCAGCGGCATCGCGACCACGCCGGCCAGGCCGCCCAGCAATCCCGTCTCGACCAGCGTCAGCTTCGCCACCTGCGCCGGCGTCGCCCCCAGCGCGCGCAGCGTGGCCAGCTCGCGCGCGCGCTCCAGCGACAGCGCCATCAGCGCGCCCGCGACCCCGAACGCCGCCACCACCAGCGCGAACAGCCGCAACACCGAGGTGATCTCGAAGGTGCGGTCGAAGATCGCCAGGCTGGTCTCGCGCAGCACCCGCGTCGATCGCACCGTGACGTTCTCGTCGGGGCCCAGCACGGCCCGCACCCGCGCCATCAACGCCTCGGCGGTCACGCCGGGCCCGGCGTACAGCGCGATCCCGCTGCGCGCCCGGTCGCGGAACACGCGATCATAGGCGTCGCGATGGAGCATCAGCGCGCCAGCGTCGCTGCCGTAATCGCGATAGACCGCCGCCACCGTGTACCGTCGCGGTCCCACGTCGGTGGCCATCGTGACGATCGTCCCGGGCGCCAGCCGGCGCTTGTAGGCCAGCGGCTCCGAGATCAGGACCGCGTCGCCGCGCGCGAACGCGGGCCACGCCGCCGCGCGGTCGCCCTGAAGAAGCTCCAGGTTCAACGGGCGGCCGGCCGCCGGCTGTTCTGCCATCAGCAGCGTCGGGACGCCGTCGACCGGGACCGTGAGCCATCGATTGGTGGCGATCGCGTCGACGCCGGGAAGCCGGCGCAGGCGGTCCTGTAGATCAGGGGGAAGAGGATGGTCGGCCCGCACGCTGATCCCCGACGGCGCCGAGATGTAGACGTCCGCCGTCAGCGTCGTGGCCAGCCAGCGCTCGACGGCGCCCCGGAAGCTGGTCACCATCACCCCGACGCCGGTGGTCACGGCCAGGGCCAGGGCCAGCGCCGCCGTGGCCGTGCCGGTGCGGCTCAGGCCCGCGGCGATGCTGCGCGCCGCCAGCAGCCCGGTGGCGTTGCGCAGCGCCGCCAGCACGGCGCTGGACGCGCGCGCGCCCCACAGCACCAGCAGCGGTGTCACCGCGGCGCAGCCCACCAGCAGCGCCAGCAAGGCGGCCAGGCCCACCGCCAGGCCGCGCCCCGACAAGGCCAGCAGGCCCAGCGACGCCGCCACCAGCCCCAGGCCCCCGAACGCCAGGCGCGCGACGTGCCCGTGCGCGCGCAATTCGACCGCCGACCGGCGCAGCGCCACGTTCGGTTCGGTGAAGGTGGCGTCGCGCGCCGCGGGGATGGCCGAGACCAGGGCGGCCACGATGCCCAGCGCCAGCCCGCGCACCAGCGGCGCCAGCGGCGTCGGCACGTCTTCGACCGAGACGGCAAAGTAAAGATCGCTGATCCCGCGCGCCACCAGGCGCATCAGACCCCGGCTCAACCCGAGCCCGATGAACACCCCGGCCAGGCTGCCGGCCGCGCCGATCACCAGCGCCTCGAGCAGGAGGTTCCGCGCCAGCTCGCCGCGCGTGACCCCCAGCGTGCGCAGGATGGCCAGCAGCGAGCGGCGCTGCACCACCGAGAACGTCATCGTGTTGTAGATCAGGAATGTCCCCACCAGCAGCGCCATCATGCTGAGCGCCTGCAGGTTCAGGTCGAAGGCGCGGATCATCTGTCCCAGCGCGCCCGCCCGCGCGGCAGCGGGCTGCAGTTGCAGGTCGGGCGTCAACTGGGCGCCCAGCCAGGCCAGCGCCGCCGCGCTGGACGCGCCGTGGGGAGGGCCGACGACGATGACGTCGATGCGCGACAGGCGGCCCATCTGCCCCAGCGCCTCCTGCGCGGTGGCGAGGTCCACGACCGCGACGCCATCCAGCGCGCGCCGCTGCGCCTGATCGCCGGACGCCACGATATCGATCACCGTCAACGTCGATGCCCGGCCGCCCGTCCGGACCGCCAGCCGTTCGCCCCTCGTCACGTGCAAGCGCTGCGCGGTCTCCTGGGACAGCATCGCGGCACCCGGACGCGACAGCAGCGCCGCGAAGGAGCCCGACCCGGGCGCCATCGTCACGGCGCCCTGGCGAAACGGCGCCTGGACCAGGGGATCGATCCCCAGCACCTGCAACGTCCCTCCGCCCTGCGCCGGCGTGACGTCGCCCGCCAGCACCGGCGCCAGCAGCAATTGCGGTGGCCGCTCGGGCGAGCGCCACAGCCGGCGGTACGTGGCCTCGTCGACGCCGGAGGGCCCCGGCACTATCTGGTGCGTGGCGCGTCCCGCCAGCGCCTGCGCGGACAGCTCGAACGATCGCCGGACGCTGGCCGTCGCCACGTCGATGCCCACCGCCAGGGCCACCCCCATGGCGATGCCCAGCGCCGCCAGCGCCAGTTGCCAGGGATGCCGGCGGAAGTGTCGCAGCCCGGCGCGGGCGACCAGACCGCTCAGAGGGTGCCCTCGCGCGAGGCCCGCGGCCTCACCACGCCATCCTCCACCACCAGCGTGCGGTCCGCGGCCCGCGCCACCTCGTCGCTGTGTGTGACCAGCAGGACCGTGGTCCGGCCGTCCCGTCCCAGCGCGATCAACAGTTGCAGCACCCGGCTGCCGGTCTCGCTGTCCAGCGCGCCCGTCGGTTCGTCGGCCAGCAGCAGGGCGGGCCGATGCACCAGCGCGCGGGCGATGGCCACCCGTTGCTGCTCGCCGCCGGACAGCTGATCGGGGAAGGCGCCCGGGCGATCGCCCAGGCCGACGGCCCCCAGCAGCTCGCGCGCGCGCGCCCGATCGGGGCGGGCGGCGGCGCGCCCCAGCTCCAGCGGCAGCCGGACGTTCTCCTCGACGGTCAGCGTGGGGATCAGGTTGAAGAACTGAAACACGAAGCCGATGTGCCGCCGCCGGAAGAGCGAGCGGTCGCGCTCGCCCAGCGCCGACACCTCGACGTCGTTGATGGCGATGCGCCCGCTGGACGGTCGATCGATCCCCGCCACCAGGTTCAACAGCGTGGACTTGCCCGAACCGCTGCGGCCGACCAGCGCCACCAGCTCGCCCGCCTCGATCGACAGGGACGCGCCGCGCAGAACCTCGCGCCGCTTCCCGGGCTCATCGAAGGACTTCACCAGGTCGGAGACCGCCAGCGCCGTCATGTCGCGCAAGACTGACACGGCCCCACGCCAGAAGCCGGGCTTCCAGCGCGGCTGGGCCACCGGCCAGCAGGGAGCGCATCATGCAGCGTCGGCGTTCGCCCGCCGACGGAACGCTACTGGCTGACGATCTTCAGCATCACGATGCCGTGCGAGGGGACGCTGCTGGCGGTGTAGGTGTCGGTGAAGGGGCCGAGATCCTTTTGCATGTACAGATCCCGCACCATCGCCGCGCCGGCGGGCAGGCCGATCTGCGTCCAGGTCACGGCGATCGAGGCCGCCGCCCCGGAGCGGTTGAACAGCGCGACCGCCCGCACGTTCGTTCCCGACATCTGCTTCGACCAGACCTGCAGGTTCGAGCCCGGGCTGGCCACCAGCGTGGCCTGTTTGCCCAGAGGATCCTGATTGACGGCGACGACGTCGGGATTGGTCAGGATGGCCTTCGTGGTGGCGCTCATCGACCGGATGTCGTTGCCGGCGATCAGCGGCGCCGCCAGGATCGCCCACATCCCGAAGTGCGAGCGATCTTCATCCGCGGTCATGCCACGGCCAACCTCCAGCATGTCGGGGTCGTTCCAGTGGCCGGGCCCCGCGTACTGGGCCAGCGGTTTGTCGGTGTCGATGAGGCCGGTGAAGGAGCTCCACGTGTTGGTGATGTCGAAGCCGATGCGCCACATGTTGCAGATCTTCAGCTCGTCCACCGAACAGTTGGGCGGCACGCATGAACCGGCGCCGTACACGGGATTGATGCTGTAGAAGATGGGGCGACCGGTGGATACCAGCGCGTCGTGCATCGTCGCGAAGGCGGTCAGGGGCCCGCGGCAATCGTCGTACTTCAGATAGTCGACACCCCAGGAAGCGAACGACTTTGCGTCCTGCATCTGGTGATCGGCGCCGCCCGTCTTTCCAGCGCAGGTGGTCGAGTACGGCGTCTCGTAGATGCCCAG
>Ga0070658_10003331_pt1 | contig 13264 bp, 12 predicted proteins | sample KBSC13metaG_FD_64664 | JGI IMG/M metagenome (GOLD analysis project Ga0070658, IMG submission 64664) | Corn rhizosphere microbial communities from Kellogg Biological Station, Michigan, USA - KBS C1-3 metaG | ecosystem: Host-associated > Plants > Roots > Rhizosphere > Soil ... | reverse complement strand
TACGTCTTGAGTCCAAACGCGCCCGTCGACACCGTTCATCAAATGGTAGGATACTGGGCCCGCTTCAGCACCGCCACCAACCTCAAGAACAACGGCCTCGACCTCACGACCGGTCAGACCAGCCTCTCCATCGAACTGAAACCCGGATGGAACATGATAGGCAACCCGTACTCGTCTACCGTGCCACTGTCGAAGGTCACCATCACCAGCCTGACAAACAATACCGCCATGTCCCTGGCGCAGGCAAATACGGCCGGCTTCGTCTTCAAGACGATCTACAGCTACGATCCAACGGGCAACCAGTACGTCGCCCATACAGCGGACAGCCTGACACCCTACCTTGGCTACTGGATCAGAGTCTTCCAGCCGTGCAAAATCACGGTGACACCGTAGGTTTACGTCTTCTCCGAAATCTCCTCCCCCTCCCGTTTCGGGAGGGGTGGCGAGGAACGAGCCGGGGTGGGTTCCTCCATCCGCGCGCGAACACCCGAGACCACACCCCACAACACCACGTAGTACAGTACGATCGACCAAACCGGCGGCGTCGACATCGGCACAGAGCCCGCCCCAACCTCGCCCAGCTTTCGGACTACCAGCTCGATCCAGACGAGAACCGGCATCACCGCCTTGAACAGCAGCGCGCCTAGACCCGGCACCCGCCCAAAGATCACGGCGACGAACCCGAGCGGAATCACCAGGAATAACGTCGGCACTACAACAATATTCGCCGCGATTCCGACGGTTGATGTCTCGTTGTAAGCCGCCACCACAACCGGCGCAGACCCGAGTTGGGCAAAGAGCGTCAAGCCGGCAATGTCGATCACCCACAGTAGAGCCGTACGCCCCTTGGACGGTAACGTCAACTTATCGACCCGCGGTCGGAACATAGCGTCCCACATCGGCATTGCCGCGGCGAGCGTCATCACGGTCAGGAACGAAAGCGGGAAGCCCGGCTCGAGAATAGCGTACGGAGTATCGACAAGGATGACCAGCCCGGCCAGACCGAGCGTTGTCGGAATATCCGGTTCGCGCTCAAAGAGCAGCGCGCCCAAATAGACCACCGCCATGATGACCGCCCGCGTGACGCTCGGTCGACCGCCGCAAAAAATGGCGTAGAGTACGACCAGCCCGATGAGCGACCCCGCCGTTATCTTCCTGTGGAACGTCAACCGATTGAAGAGAAACCAGAGGCATCCGAGGATAATGCCCACGTGCAAGCCGGCGGAAGCCAGAATGTGCACGGTCCCGGTCTTTACGAAATCGTCTGACAGATCGGGCGGCAACTCTGCTCGCCTGCCGATCAAGACACCCGCCAGAATCGCAGCCTCCGTCGATGGAAGCTGCCGGTCGATCGTCGAGACCATCGCCCGGCGCATTCGCCACGCGGCCGCCAGAACCACGTTCCCTCCGCCATGCCCGGTGACCTCAATACCCGCCGACCGCTTCACCGTCAGCATGCAGTAGATTCCGCGACGATTCAGATAGTCCTTGAACGAAAACGCGCCGGGATTCGTGTGCGCCTTGGGTTCCTCGAGCAGTCCATGCAGCGAAACGACGTCGCCATAGTCGAGGTGTCGATGCCCCTCGAGCGCCGATGTCCGCACCGTCACATACACCTGTCCCGACGCCGGCTCAAAACCCGGCCTCACCGACTCGATCGACCGCGCCGTCAGCACGAACGACAGCCGGCCCGGCCTGGACTCCGGATCGGTCGATACCATCCCGACGACGGTCGCGGCGCCGCCTTGTTGATCCGTCGACACCGCCCACTTGCCGACGTCGTTGTTGGCGACCGTCCGTGTCGAAGCGTACCGCAAACCGCCGCACGCAAGCGCCATGCACATCAATGCCAGAACGGCAACGGCGCGATGGCTGCCTTTAATGAGGAAAGTGAGAAGAGAGGCGATGAGGAGTGCGATACTCGGCCAGACGGCGACCAGGCCAGCTGTCGACGCGAGCGCGACGCCTAAGGCGAACGCCGCCGAGAATGCGGCGAGAGGCCGATTTTGAATGGTGTTGAGACCGAATGAGGAGATTGCGTCGAAGAGAGACAGGCCCCGACGTTTCCATGGCGAAGAGTGGGGCGACTCCTCTTCGACCAGCGTCATCGCAGCGCCACCGGCCCAAGTCTGCAGACCGGACACAGATGCGCTTCGCGGGCCTCAGAGGGCTGGCACAGCGTCCCGCACCGCTCGCAGCCAGTCCAACCCTGCTCACGCTTCCACGCGTCCGCCTGAGCGACATGCGTGAGGACACCGCTGATCTTTGCTCGCAGGTCATCATCTCCGATCGACCCGGCCGCCCGAGCGATGCGCCGCTGAACGTCGACGGTCAGCGGCATCGCTTCCAGATCCGACCGCTGCGGCAGGATCTCTTCGACCTCGGGTTCGGGCTTGGGGTCCAGCTTGCCGATCTCGAAGCGGATGTCGTTGAGCACCCGTCCCCCGCCGATCGCCCGATTGAGCCGGCTCAGGATATCGGTCTTGAGCAACGTCAGCTCATTGGCCCACACACTGTTCTTCGCCCGCACCACCAACATGTCGCCGCCACGCACGCTGAGCACCTGCGTCGCGCCGCTCACCTGCGGCCCCACGACCTCGTCCCAGTACACCTTCGCCATATGCGGCCTGAGCTGCTGCGCCAGATTCGCCGACAACAGGCTGGACTGAATGACATCGAACGCCGCCGACAACCCGGTTTTTTGCAGGCGTCTCAAAATGAATAACCCCGCTAGTTGAGATCCGAAGGATCGAAGGTCGTCATCTTCTTCCCGTTGACGAACCCGATGTCCGAGATGATGCGCGACTGCTTGATCTTCCAGCCGTCGTCCGTCTTCTCCCAATAGTCGCGCCGTGTAATGACATCTCGGATAGCCAGCCTCTTGCCTTGAGGAGTAAACACGACCGCGCTCTTAACGTCGGCCACCATAGCCTTAGCGCTCTCGACGCCATCCTTGGTCGACACCGTGCAAGTCTTGATCGACGTCGACTCGGACTCCTTCTGGAAAACCTCGAACATCTTGCCGAGCACATCACGCACCGCCATGATGTCCGCCGCATCCCCGTTCTGGAGATAGATCGAGCAGTCCGGATCATACATGTCGACGGAGCCGTCGACGTCTTTGTGCCCGAAGGCCAGTGCCGACTTGTTATAGTCACCCTGGATCGACTTCCTGACCGCAGCAGTGCTGTCGGCATACGCACCCGCTGCCACGATTGCCATCGACAATCCGCAAAGTGCCAATGTCGAATATACTTGCCTAATCTTCACAATCAGTTCCTTTACGAACGCCAACTACTCGCGCGTCACTTCGCCGCTGACTACAGTATACACGACCGAACGATCAAGCACTTCCTTTGAAAACGCCCGCAGGTTCGTACAGCTCAAAAACGTCTGCGACCCGCACTGAGCCGTCAGGTCGAAGAGATGATGCCTGCGCACATCGTCGAGGTCCGACAGCACATCATCCAGGAGCAAGATCGGCGGCTCGCCCACTAGTTCCTCGATCAGTTGACGCTCCGCAAGCTTGAGCGAAAGCGCCACCGTCCGCTGTTGACCCTGCGAACCGAAGAGGCGACAGTCCTGGCCGTTGACCGTGAACACTACATCGTCCCGCTGAGGCCCACGCGCCGTCGTCCCGCGCGCCAGCTCTTCTTCCATGACGTTGTCGAGGGCGTCGATGAACCTCGCCTCGACCGCGGCCTCGTCGACGGCTCCGTCAATGTTGAACGATGGTACGTAGGTGATGTCGAGGACATCGCGATCGTCGCTGAGGGTTGTGTGGATTCCGGCGGCCAGTTCGCGTAGTCTGCTAAGGAACTGGCGTCGGCGCTCCACCAGCCGAGCGCCATGCAGCGCGAGCTGCTGGTTCCAGGCCGGTATCACGTCGAAGGCCGAGAACGACGCCCGGCTGTCGCGAATGTCTCTCAGCAAACGGTTCCGCTGCTCAAGCGTCTTTCGATAGGCCGCCAGCGCATGGACATACCGCGGCGACGTCTGCGATATCTCCAGGTCCAGGAACCGCCTGCGGATCGCCGGCTCCCCGCGGATGATCTCGAGGTCGCCGCTGTCGAAGAGGACGGCATTCACCTGCCCGATCACCTCCGCCAGCTTCGTGTGTCGAACCCCGTTCACCCGCGCGGACTTCTTCTCCGTCAGGGAAAGAAGCATCTCCACCTCGATGTCGCTGTTCTTGTCCCGCACGACGTCAGCCGTCACCTTCGCCTGAGGTGCGCCGAACCTCACCAGCTCCGTATCCTTCGCTGCCCGCGTCGACTTGCTGGTCGCCAGAATGTAGACGGCCTCCAGCATATTGCTCTTCCCTTGAGCATTCCTGCCAACAACGACATTGAGGCCCGGCCCCGGCTTGACGTCGAGTGACGTATAGTTTCGAAAGTCGGCTAGTTTTAAATCCGTTACACGCATGGATACTCTATCGTACCTCAGCGCCCTTCGCCGAACGACTTTCAAGCCCACTCCAGAAATTGCTGAAAAAAATATTGTTTATTCCCAAGCACAATGTGGAATGATTAAATACCGACCAGCCGACTGGGCGTGCCTCTTTCCTACGTCTCCCTAAAGATAATAAGAATTTAGTAGTAGTGATAGTAGTAGTGTGACTCCTGTGACTCTGGGGATTTAACCATTCCTTAACAAGCGCTTAACTTTCCGTTAACGTTCTTAATCCACGTAGCAAACTATGAACTCGACCTCGAAATCGGTAATTTCGAGTGAGTCACGTGTCGAGCACAAACCTCCCCACTGTGATATTGTCGCGGCACAGACTTGTGCCGTCAGCTCTGGTTGACCAGGCCGCAGTCAACGAATCCCATCTGCGCGGCACATCAGTTCACGCCCGAGTCACCACATTGTGACTCAAGCGTTTTCCAAAGAAGTCGAAGACCTTCGGCGGCCAAGCCCGAGACTTCGCACGACCAGTGACGTGTTAATTCCCTCCGAAAGCGGTGTCTTTGGGCGAATTCATGCTTAACAATCTATTTGAGAATTAACCGATCGAGGAACTACAGCGAGTATTCGATAACTTTGCGGATATTGGCGACCGTGCCGAGGAGCTTGGGGTCTTCCTCGATCGCTGTCTTGAGGCGGGAGTGGGCGTGCGCGATGGCGCTGTGGTTGCGGCAGCCGAAGGTCTGAGCCAGCGACGTCATCGACGCCTTGCTCATCTCGCGGCAGAGGTACATGGAGACCTGACGTGCGAATGCGACGTCCTTGCGGCGGTTGCCGGGACTTAGGATCTGTTCGCGCTCGACACTGAGCTGCACCGCGACCGCGTCGATGACCTGGTCGGCCGTTGCGCCCGCGGAGCTGACCTCGTGGCTGGTCGGCATGCGCTCCAGGAAGTAGCTGCTGAGGACATCGCTTGCGAGCTGCTTGGTAACCGGGCTCTTGACCACCGATGCGTACGCCATCAGCTTGATCAAAGCACCCTCCAGAGCTCGGATATTGCTCTGGATGAGATTGGCCATGTACTCGATGACCTCGCCCGGAATCCGCATGTTCTCGCGCTCGGCCTTGTTGTGGAGGATCTTGCTCCGCATGTCCAGGTCCGGCGGCGTGACGTCGGCGATCAACCCGCACTCGAAGCGCGAGCGAATGCGCTCGTCCATCGTGCGAAGCTCGCGAGGAGACCGATCGCTCGTGATGACGATCTGTTTGTTCATTTGGTGCAGCGTGTTGAAGGTGTGGAAAAACTCCTCCTTCGTTCGTTCCGCGGAAGCGATCATCTGGATGTCGTCGACGAGGAGGACGTCGACCGTGCGGTAGGCGCGCCGGAAGTCCTCGGTACGCTTATCCCGCAGCGATGCCACATAGTGGTTCGTGAACATCTCACCGCTGATGCAGGCCACGCGCGCTCCCGGACGCTCCTGCAGGACCGCGTTGCCGATCGCGTGCATCAAGTGAGTCTTGCCTAATCCGGGACTGCCGTAGATGAAGAGTGGATTGTAGACGCTGCCGGGGTCACACGCCACAGCCTTCGCTCCCGCCTCGGCCAGCCGGTTCGACTTGCCGACGATGAACGTGTCGAACGTGAACCGCTCGTTGAGCCGTGGATTGCTGAGCTCGACAAAAAACGGGTTTCGGCTCTCCTGCGCGCTCGTCGCCGATGGCGCCGGGATGACATCCGGCACGTACGGTGGCTTGGCTCCCGGCGCGGCGGCGTGTTTGAGGAGCTCCGGCTTCTCGCCGAGGATCGGCTGAATCTCCGGCTTGGAGATGACAACACGGATCTGCAGCTTCGCTCCGTCCAGGTGCTGTTCGAGCGCCTCGCGGATGACCTGAGAGTACTTCTTATCGACGAATTCGCGCGCGAACGACGACGGCGCTCCCATCACCACGATCGTCCCGTCGAAGGACAGGGGTCGAAGCGGCCTCAGGAAGTTGTCGATGTTCCTCTTGTTCAGCTTGGTGGCGAGACTGCGCAATGCGCGGTCCCACGCCTTTCGAAGGTTGGCCGCATGCTCGTCGTCGCCCAGTTCTAATTGTTGGTCCCGATGGTCGTCGTCGCTGCTCACGGTTACTCCGGCAGTGGTGTCATGAAACAAATGACGGCCTCAGCTATGAGGCCAAATAAAATAATCATGCCCGTTTGATCGGGTCATTAGGTTTAGACTACTACACACGCGACAACATCGACCGCGGAGCACGCGGCGGGCGTGATTCCATGCGTTAGATTAGTTGGATTGCTGTGTCGAGAGAATGCGATACGGCAACGATATTCGGCTTCCAGCTAGCCTAGTAGGAGCATTTAGCCGAGGCGTTTCATTTCGGACATAGTCCGATTCTGAGCCTCGGCGGGAGCCTGACTCCTCCCCGGAGTGGGTGATGGTCGGCCCTCTTCGCTCTGCTACGAAACCTGACTTTCGTTGCCTGATGCGGGATCATTATACCAACGATTCCGGGGGGGCATCAAGTCGGCAACCCATTTCAACCGGCTGAAAGTTCTTGCTGCAATATCGCTGCTGTGGATTGGCCCGGTCAGCTCCCGACAAGATCACGAGTCGCCTTCAAAACAGCATCGTAATCGGGTTCGGTGGCTACCTCAGGCACCGTTTGTATGTAACGAATTGTGCGGTCTTTGTCAACGAGGTAGATCGCCCTGGCAAGCAAGCCGAGCTCCTTCATGTGGACGCCAAAGGCGTCCGCGAATTCCTTGCGCTTATGGTCGGAAAGCATCTGCAGGTTGTTCACCTGTTCCTTGATGGCCCAGCGCTTCTGCGCGAACGGCGTGTCCGCGCTGATCACCACGGTCTTGACCTTTTCGGGCGGAAGATTGGCGACATGCTTGTTGAACTTGCCGGTTTCCAGCGAGCAAACGCTCGTGTCGATCGACGGGATCATGATCATCAAAACAGCGCGCGTGCCACCCGAACTGACATCGTCCCAGGTCAAGGTCTGCAGATCGGCGTCGACCAGGCCAAAGTCCGGCGCTTTGTCGCCCACCTTCAACTCCGGTCCGACCAGTGTCATCGGCTTACCCTTGAATGTTATCTGTCCGGTTCGTTCGGTTTGCTCGATTGCCATCTCAAATCTCCTCGTCACGCCTCGCAACGGCAGCAAGATGCGTCAACTCAGCTAGCGCCGCGGCACAGCGGCAGCGTCTGAGTACTCCCCAGTATACCGCCCGCCGGATAGGAATTTGAGCCGGATTCGGCGCCGAGAGTCTGGTCTTTTTTGGCCCGGTTTGACTCTGAGCGATGGTTCAACGAGACTCTTTTCGACACTATTGCAAGCATTGCAATAGCCAGGCGAAACGGAAAGGGGCGGCCCAATGAAGCCGCCCCTTTCGTAAAGATGTAACCGGAACATCAGGCCCGTCGCAAGGCTCCGCGGGGCTTTAATAGAACCGGGTCCAACCAAAGGACAACGTAGGATCCGGGCCGACATTGGCGACCCAGCTGGCTCGATCGGCCACAACGCCGCCGTTTTCCGTGAACGCGTACGTCAGCAACGTGTCCTCGCGCGGCGAGTACTTATAGGCGATCGAAATCGTCCCCTGCGTGCCGTCGGCGAAGTTGTTTCCCGTCTTGATGCCCGGTTGGCCAAGGTCATCCTGAAGTACCCAACTCGAGTGGGACGATGAGTAATACTCGAAGGCCGCCGCCCCGTGAATCATGTTCCGCTGCGTGTACGCGTCGAGGCCGTGCGCCTTCTGCATCCAGACGTACGATGCGTTGACGAAGCCCGTAAGCCGGCTGCCGAACGACGCCTGCGCGTCGAGGTCGACGCCTGTATCGATGCCGCCACTGCCAAGGAGGGTGCCTGAGTTGCCGGTCGGAAGCTTCACGCCGCCACGGATAGCGCCCGCCGTGCTGCCTCTCGACCAGAGCGACTTCTTAAGAGTGAACTGCACATCTCCCAGACCTGCGGCCGGATGGAGATCGACAACGTTTGTGCCATTCGGTCTTGTAAAGAAGATCTCGCTGTGGTAGGACGAGACCTTGTTTCGACCCGGGGCGTCATCTGGTGTTGTGTGCGTGTCGTTGATGAGAACGTGGTAGTTGGAGATCAGCTTGTCGAGAATGCCACCGTTCCGCGCGATGACCGGGAGCATCACCGACGCCTCCAATCCGCGGCCAATTCCCCGTCGCACCTTCAGCGCCAGGCGCTGCGTCTCCGCGTCTTCATGCACGATGATGCCGGAGGTTCTCGGGATCAACAGATTGTTCGCAATATCGAGCTGCGCCGATCCCGCCGACCGCCCGTTTTCTAAAACGCTGGCCGATTCAGGCGAGAAAGCCAGAAAAATCAACTGGAAAGGCCGCTGATTGCGCAGATCCGCCGGGCCCATCATCTCAGTCGGAAAGCTATCCTGTGCCAGGCAGCAGGCTGCCGGCATTGTCAATAATAAAAACCCGAGCCATATGGCCGGCTTCCAAAATCTCATTAGCAACGTCCTCCAAACGGGCTTCTAGTTCACTAACTACAACCTCACTTCCTTCTATCGTCTGGCCGACGGACGTCGGTTGACCGGGGCACTTTCCTCAAAAATATGCAACAATTAGGTTGCACCTCTGATTTTTGGGGTAATATGCAACCAGGAGGTTGCTAATGTCAAACCAAATTGAAAAGAAGATCGATCTCAAGGCGCCGGTATCGCGGGTCTGGCGCGCCCTCACCGATTACAAGGAATTCGGCGCATGGTTCGACTGCAAACTGGATCAGCCGTTCGAACCCGGCCGGCCAACGACCGGGCACATGACCATTCCAGGCTACGAGCACGTAAAGTTTGATGCGGTTATCCAGAAGATGGAACCGGAAACCTACTTCTCCTATACCTGGCATCCATACGCCATCGACCCGGACGTCGACTATTCAGCGGAGACACCCACCCTTGTCGAGTTCCGTCTCCAGCCGACAGCCTCTGGAACGGTGCTGACGGTAATCGAATCCGGATTCGAAAACATCCCGGCTCATCGCCGCGAAGAAGCCATGCGGATGGACGAGCACGGGTGGGGGGCTCAGTTAAAAAGCATCGAAACGTATGTTAACACCACCAACCCATAGTTCGACAGGAACGGCGGGATTACCGAGCGCCCTGGTCTTTGCCGCCCTCGGCGATGTCACACGTCTTTCACTGGTGACAAAGCTCTGCGAAGGACAGCCTTACTCCATCGCCCGTCTCACCGAGGGGTCGACCCTCACCCGGCAGGCGATCACCAAGCATCTCCGGGTTCTTGAGAGTGCCGGGCTTGTCCGCAGCGTCCGCGCGGGTCGCGAAAGTCTGTACAAACTCGACCCACAGCCACTCGACGAGGCCCGACAATACCTCGACTACGTCTCGCACATGTGGGACCAGCCGCTGTCGAGATTGAAGGCATTTGTTGAAGATCAGACCTAGGTTGGACGGCCACGACCAACTGTCACAAGCCCTTCGCCCATTCTTATGGGAGAGGGTGGCGAAGCTGGGGTGAGGGAGGATAAACGTCGCCGTCCGTCGAACTGCCCTCCGTTATGATCAAAGCGGTGCTATTCGACATCGGCGATGTCCTCTTTAACGAGGACGTTCCCCACACCTGGCTCTTTCATTGTGGATTTCTTGCCCTTCGAAAGCACGGCAAGAAGATTACGTGGGACGCCTACGACGCCGAGCGCATCCGGCTGGCGTCGACCGGGCCAAATCCCGAGGACGCGATCAAGCAGACTGTAGTATGCTTTACCTCCGGCCATTCCGAAGGTCAAGTCATCTGGCATGAGGCCCGCGCGGAGTATGAGCGCATGCGCGCCGTCCGCCCCTACGGATTCCTCCTCGACGGCATCACCACCGTGCTGGAAGAGTTGCGGCCCGATTTCAAGCTCGGCGTTGTCGCTAATCAGCATCCCCCGGTCGCGGACGCCCTCGCCGAATATGGTGTCGACAAGCTGTTCGACACCATCGTCATCAGCGAAACTGTCCACCTTTTCAAGCCCGATCCCGCCATCTTCGAGCTCGGCCTGAGCAATCTCGGCGTCGAACCCGCCGAAGCGATATTCGTAGGCGATCGAGCCGACAACGATGTCAAGCCGGCCAAGGCCCTCGGCATGAAGACCATCCGCTTCAAACGCGGCAATCAATACATCTACTTCAACCCGGACACTCCCGAGATGACGGCCGACGTCACGATCACCGATGTCACCCAGATACCGACGGCCGTGCGAAGTCTGGCGGCGGATAGCGGACAATGATCATTGAGGCGCGCGACGACGTCGTTCGGCTCGAAGGGGCCCTCGACAAGAACCTCTGGCCAACCATCCAGGCGGCCGCCAACCTTCTATTGCGCCAGCACGTCCAGGGCATCATTGTCGACGCAAGCGGTCTCCTTCGATGCTCGGCCGAGGGTGCACTCACCTTCCGTGACGCCATGGACTACATCGAGCGCTACCGCGCTCGCATCGTAGTGGCCGCGATTCCACCCGAGGTCATGGAAACCATCCGTGCCGTGCCGGGCGTTCGCTCGCGACTGCCGATAGCCGAGTCGATAGACGATGCCAGAAAGTCGCTTAGCCTGGCCGGCTCTCGGGGACGCACGCAGACAGGACGCCGCGAACTCCAGGATATCATCGTGCCGCTCATCGGCGACCAGGCGCCTGCGACCGCGACGGCCCTCGCCTGCCGGCTCGCAAAATCCGACGACCAGAAGGCCCGAATCCACCTGATCTACGTCCTGGAAGTGCCGCGAGTACTCACTCTTACCGCTCCACTGCCCGAAGAGGAAGCAATAGCATCGCGCGTGATGGAAGGCGCCGAGGCGATCGTTCGCCGCGAAGGCCTGACGGCGGTCACCCATGTGACCCGTTCTCGCGACGCAGGCGAAGAGCTTGTTCAGCAGGCCCAACAGGTGGGCGCGAATATTATCGTACTCGCCTATTCGCCCTCTGAGGAAGGTGATGGCGGTATTATGGAGCGTGTGGCCAAGACCCTGCTCGGCCGGGCGCCCTGCGAAGTGATCCTCAACAAGATGCCAACCGCGGTGCAAGCCTAGGTGATCCCAACCCGACCAGCCCCAAGGGGCCGCGAAATCGGAGCCTCGGGCAACGCCCAGGTCCGTGTCCAGCAAACCTGACATTAGGAGTCCCGATAGTGACCTCGACCTATAACCGCCTACGACGCGCCGTAACGTTGACGTCAGGCATCATTTCACTCATTGCCGCCGCGTCGACGATGGCGTTTGCCGACCTCCCTAGCGACCTTGTCCCGCGTGGCTCCGGTGCATACGACGCCCTGGCCGTGCTTGCCAAAGGGCATCTCCTCCCCGATGGAAACGACGTATCAACCTTCATTGGGACCACTGCCCGCCTGCGCTCCCGCGGCGAGATGGCGTCGATGGTGCAGACGTTCCGCATCAACGGCGACGAGTCTCAACTGACATCGAATGAGGCGGCCGCCCTCGAATTCCTGACCGCTTACCTCTCCGACCCCCAGGTCTCCGAACACACCCCCAAATGGAAGAGCGCCGCGGGATACGCGGGATCCGTGACGGGTGAGGTTGGCGGCCGGAAAAACGAAGGTGACGACTCTAAGGGATTTGCGGACGGCTTCGGGGACCTGCACGTGTTCGGAACCGACGGCAGCATCTACTACGCGGCCGGCGCATCGAACTACTACCAGCAGCGCGCGAACGCCATCTCGTTCAACACACGAGCCGGCGGTGTTACACCCGATGACGACATTCGGCACCGAAGTGGCCTGGAAGATGCGTACGTCGCCTGGCAGGGTGCGCGGGGCATCAAGGTCGACATCGGTGTCAAGAGTCGACGCTGGGGGCCCGGCTACGCCGGCGACCTGCTTCTGACCGACAACGCCCCCCCTCGGCCAGGCATCGAGCTCAACGTTCCAATCTGGCTTGGGCACGTACTCAAGCTATACCGCTTCACGCAGATTCAAGAATCCTATAAGAACCTGAACAAGACCGTGTACGTCGGCATGCGTCGACTCGAGCACCCGCTCGATCACCATTGGGATCTGGACCTGCAGGAGAGCTATTCAGCGACCAAGATTCGCAGTGCCGCCATTCTCATCATGCCGTACTACATGTATCAGAAGGCATTTATCCCGGGCCACCAGGAGCCGAACGAGTATAACTATCAAGTAAATGCCGGGCTCACCTACAAGACCGGTGGCGACAACGACGGCAACGACGTCTACGTCCAGTTTCTCATTGACGACATCCAGTCGCCGGATGCCATCAGCCTGGGAAACAAGGTACGGCGAAAGGTGGGATATCTCGTAGGATTGGATCAGACGTTCCCGAGCAGCGGCACCAGTATCGCCGCCGAGTATGCGCGCACCGACCCACGGACCTACACCAAGCCCGACCTCGGGCGTGAGCCTCTCGGCTGGTTCGTCGCGGATCTACCCATCGGGCATCCGGTTGGCTCGAACGGACAGGAGATTTTCGGACGACTCGGCCAGCGTTTGACGTCGCGCCTCGATCTGGCGTTGACGGGTACCGTGCGTCGACGGATCGATAGTTCTTTCCCCGCTCCGAATGACACGCTCTTGACCGCGGCTCTCGCCTACCATGCCTCCCAAAGCCAGTCCGTCGCCCTTCGCTTTGCCGACTTCCGCGAGGATCCCTACAACGGCGCCGTCGTCATTACATCGGCACCCGGTGGAGCGGATTATGGCGTCAAGGTTCGCGAAAAGGTCCTCGCGCTGGACTATCAGATCGGCTTCTAGAAGCCATCGCCTTTGTAATCTGTCAGATCAAACGAGAAAGAGGGCCGCTTCCGAGACTGGAAACGGCCCTCTAACATTTGTTGAGAT
>Ga0070658_10003329_pt1 | contig 13266 bp, 17 predicted proteins | sample KBSC13metaG_FD_64664 | JGI IMG/M metagenome (GOLD analysis project Ga0070658, IMG submission 64664) | Corn rhizosphere microbial communities from Kellogg Biological Station, Michigan, USA - KBS C1-3 metaG | ecosystem: Host-associated > Plants > Roots > Rhizosphere > Soil ... | reverse complement strand
TTTATCTAATGTCGAGCATTCCTATGGTCATTCTGACATGGATTCAGTTTGCTTTCAATATAATCGTTATGATGTCTCTCTTTTACGGTGCTTGGAAGATATGCATGATCATCTCGTCTGATCTCGATAAACATGTAGAAAAACAATCACACTTGATGCTCGTGGACATACTTCAATGCTCAAAAGAATACATAAAGAACAAATGTTCATTACCTGGACTGCCTCCAGCAATGGAGAGCATTTGTGATAATTGGAAATTGTGCATGGAACAAGATGTTAACGGAATCATACGATCAAAGGAAACAGCCGTTCTAATTGCGGAAATCCTAAATAGTACTTTTGACAAACTTAGCGATCGTACCTTGTATTCATGTGCTACTCTTTTCATTGGCAGCATTTTTCTGACTAATTTTATGTTGTCTTGGTCCCGAATCCGCGCTAGTAGATAATGTAGATCTTTGTTACTATCGATAGTTGCGCTTCCAATTAATTCCCTGCTGCGCGCCCAAAGCTAAACGCATCTCAGTAAAATCATGCTTAAAGAAAGTCGCCGGGATGCATCTATCGATATCTACCGGCGCGGAAAGATGAGGTAGAATCTGATTGGCAAAAACATGTGCCCAATCCATTCCCTGTGCATCGATGGCGCGCCCAAAACCAAACGCATTTCACTAAAACCCTGCTTAAAGGATGTCACCTATCGATAGTTACCGGCGCGGATAGTTATAAACGAGGCTCATTGTTCCAACAACAAAAACCCAAATAGTCTCTAAATTATGACTGAAGTACAAACACAAACGGAAAGCCTTTTGTGTGATAGATCCATTCTTTATTTTGACAGCTATGTATCTTCAATTCAACCTCCTACAATTGTTATGCAAAAAGCAGGATCCGGTACTCTGTGTTTAGGTGGAGTAGATGTTATAAAGAATGGTAGCTTTCGAAAGTATAAACTTCCAGAGTGTGCCCATATAGTTAGTATTATCTCTGGAAACATTTTTTTTCATTATTTGACGGCAGCTCACTCGGACCTTAAACGCGAATTGTATGAGATCGAGGACAATTTGGATGAAAGAATAGACCACCTTTTTGACAATGTTACAGAGAGTATATATAGTTCGCTGGAAGAGGGGAACAATGTTTATGTGCATTGTTTCATGGGTATAAGTAGATCTGCTGCATTTACGGTTGCATACCTCATGCGTTACCATGATATGACACTCGATAGTGCTAAAGACTTTCTCCGGGAAAAACGCAGAATTTCCATCAATATAAACTTCATATGTCAACTTAGGAGTTATGAAGAAAAGTTGAAGAAAAAGAAAACAGTGTAATAAAGTCTATTCTTGTTATAGAATTTTCAATAAGCCTTTCTTTCTCCCTCTTTCGTTTTTGATTACATTTCGTAGTAATGCTAGATATGCCAGTACAAGTCCCGCTACAAATATTCCAGCAAGTATAATGGAGTTAAGAAGAATGGAGAACCCATTACCGGCGCTCACCCCTTGGAAATATGCTTGGGCTCCAGGAGCTTCCCATCCACTAAATTGATTTGTCATCAAACTTGAATATGCATATCTCATCGGAGAAACCCATTGTAACCAACGCAGAAAAACTGGAATGGTTTCCACATTGAGATAGAGACCTGCTGTTGTCATCAATGGAAGCAGTATAAGAATTGAAAGCGCTAACGCAACCGAAACGTCATTGAAAAGCGAAGCCGCAAACAATCCCATGGAAAATCCAGAAAGCGATGTAAGCTGTAGTACCACCATGAATATCAAAAAGTGTATGAAACCGGGTCGTAATCCAACACTCCAGTATGTGATAACAGCTGTTAAGATAGGGAAGAACAGGATCAAAGGCAATTCCACGGTTATCTTGGCGAGAAAGTAACTCGTTGTTCCATAATAACCCTGGGAGTGCTCTCGTGCGAAAGACGGCTTCTCTGCCGAAAATACCGGCAGGACGTTCTGAAAACTTGAAAAAAAGGCATTGATGACCAGGAAAAAAAGAACTCCAGAAACGTTTTGGTAGAGAGCTGGTACGGGTGAGTACTTTGTGTTCCAAAAAGCTGCAGCTATAAAGCCAGCCATGAACAAAGTTTGAAATAGTTTTGTTCGAATGATCATTGGATTTCTGATAGCATTGCGTACGTCTCTGACGAATAGTAGTTTGAAAGCATGAAGCTGTTTTGCACGGAAGCGATGCATCTTCTTCGTTATACCAACTGATATTATCACGACATCCATGACGAATGTTCTATACAAATCTGAGCTTTTGTAGTAAGATGCCAAAGCTGTTATTGGTACGTGATCATCATCTACTGTAGATTTACTTTGACTTTCCTCAGCGAATTCATCGTCCCCCTGATTCAATACATCCATGAAGAGAACATCTAAGGGATTGCTATATTTGGGAAAATGATACCCTGCTGTAGAGAAGTAGTTGACTAGATCTTGGGCTGGACCACCGTATACCATTTGTCCTTCATGTAACACGTAAAGATCGTCTATCATGTGAAATATTTCAGATGATGGCTGATGAAGGGTGGTGATCACCGTTCGTCCGTACCGATGAGCCAATCGTCTCAAAAGCGCAGTAATCCTGAATGCTGTGTAGGTATCCAAACCGCTGGTCGGCTCATCTAATAACAAAACTGAAGGATTGCTTACAAGTTCCATTGCTATAGCAGTGCGTTTGCGTTCTCCACCAGAGATCCCCTTTCGTGCAGGTGAACCAATGACTACATTCTTTGCCTTATCTAGTTGTGAGATGTCGATCATTCTCTTTTTCAAGGCATCCTTGTCATCGACCCCTCTGTCAACTCGTAATTCCACGGACATGTCAATTGCTTCTTTGACAGTCATAGTCTCTAGAATAACATCGTCTTGGAAAACGAATCCAATGATTTTTTTAATCTTCTCTGGGGGAAGAGGTGAACCGTTGTACAAGATGTCGCCAGTTATCTTGGCTGATTTTGGAGCTGTACCTTGTACCCCTGCAATCAAAGAAAGCAAAGAAGTTTTCCCAGAGCCAGACGGACCAACTATCACCGACAAACGACCAGGTTGGAACGCAGCAGTAACATCTGAAAGGATCTTTTTGTCCTTGATGGTGTAGTTCAAGTTGTTGAGAACTATCTGAGTTGGATCCACTTGAGATATCTGTACTCGTGCATTTGGGATGTTCATCGGTCTGAGATTAAGTCTAGATATATAGCACAAAAGACGGTGCCTTTACACACATGGAGAAGCAATGCAAAAAACCGACAGTCTTGATCAAGATATAGACGAATTTTATGAAGAGAGATTATCGGCATTTGTAACGGAGATTGTACGTCATGGCGTATTCAGAATGTTGATTCCTCGGTCCGACTTGATCCGCGAATGGATCGATAAAGATGTCCAAACAGGAGAGCGTCACTTTGAATCAGAAGATGACGTAAATAGATTTCTCACGTTCATTGATGATATGGTATCTCCTTTTGGTTATGATGATGACAGTGCGGAAGAAATGTATAAAGAAGACACTAACGAAGGAGAAGAAGAGTTGGATGACGTAAGCAGGGACATCATAACAGGTTTTACAGAGAAAACTATCAGTAAGATCATGCATACATTAGTGAAAATTATGTTACCTTTGTTCTTGGATGATGATGACAACCAAACAAGAGAATCTGATGTTCATCTATCGATAAATGAAAAACTACAAAGGTTCAAACCCAAACGGCAAGGTAAAGATCTTACAGATGCTTTGGATGATAGTCTATTCAGTCTTTTAGCATCATTAAAAAGAGATCTCGAAACTGATGTTGCCAAAGAGTTCTTAAAGAACATGTTTGAAGGTGATAGTGAAGCGCTCCCAAATTACAAATACTTAGAGCAGTTGATGAAAAAGAACAACTACAAAAGCATAGCAATCAAAGAGGCGCACTCTGCCGTTTTCCCTCTCCTAATGGAGAGCGTGGATGACATGATGCTTTCGCTTTCTATAATTTTACAAAAGCAACTTTATGTAAAGATAGAAGATAGTATACGTAATGAAAAATATTGAAGACATTTTCGTCCATTCACACGATAATGTAGGAGGACCAAATTCTACAGTTGAAAGCTTATAGCCAGGAAGCAAATGCTCACCAAAGAAAGAGAAACGGGAAGAAACATTCCTATTTAAACGTATGAATCTAATGTTAGATTATCAATCAACTTTTGACATCCACCTTGTCCGATGATTGATCATTATCAACTACAAATGTATGGTTACTATCTTGGCTAACGCCATCAAGGTCTGACTAGATTACTTTAACGCTTCTGAACTTAAATTCAGTAATCTACATCTGTTGACCTCCAGAAGGAAACAGACGGGAATATCTTTCTTTGGCACCATTTGTACCAAAGAGTATATTTCCAGCTTGTGCAACTTTTTTTTCGGGGTTTTAGGATAACAAACAGAATGTCATCCTTTTCAATGTCCTCTCTTTCTAGAAAGAGAAACACTATACGACAGTCGATTAATTCTCTCAAAGATCTCTTGGGAAGCAGTTTTGAAAGAAGTTTAGATACTCTCGAACCAGAAGAAAACGTGGAGGAGAAAAAAGCCAACTTGTTAGTTTTAAAAGATATCAATGCGCTTGCGAAAAAAGATTCTTCGCAAGCCTTGGTTGAGTTGGAAAAAAACTTTCCGGGATCTGTGCAATATGTACAGGATTCCGTGCGAACAAAAACAACTCAAAGTCCAGATTGGAAAAAGTTAAGTTCACAGGAACAACTACTTAGGAAGAAAAATGCGTTTAGTATCGCAGTGTCAAGCAGAATCATGAATCTAGTGAATGCCAACGCCATAACTAGGAAATTGACACCTGAAGAAGCACAAAGACAGGCAGAAGAGAAACGATTACAAGTCATGGAAGATTGGAAAAAGCAGAGATCAATGACCACCTTGAGAAGACCATTGAGGTCAGTGTTCAACGACGAGGACGGGGACTCGCCGGACACGACAAGTACCCTCGAGGGTGGTAGAAAGCGTCGCCTATCATCTAGCAAACGCACTAAACGCAGCAGGACGAAAAAAGGTAGTAAACGCACCAGATCGAAACAAAAGAAGAGGAGTTCCCGGAAAAGGAAACGATCGTCAAATAAGCGCCGTCGCAGCAAGAGATGAAACGGATAGATTAGTGTTTCAAACCAAGACAAGAATAGTAACAGTTCGTTCTTCAGTTCCTAATACAAATGAGTATATATCTGAAAGATATCTGCATCATACTCAACTCTAACAACAACTTACAAGTCTGTGGATCATCGATCATCATCTCCCGACTCCAGATGTCAGAACAAATCATTTACATAGCCCTCACCGGAACAGCTTACTCGACCATTTTATTAATCGGAACGCACCTTTTGTATCAAAACATTTTCCTAGGAACTTTTCTTTTACTTGCGGCGTACAACCCGTCACTCGTCATTGCGTTCAAAGAATGGAAAGCAGGGTTACTTTGCACTAAGGAAGGCAAAATTATCTACAGTGTCCTACCGACAACGCCTTTTTTGCTGCTTACTTTAGGTGCTGGCGCTTTGGTACCGCTATTGTATATCACTAGGGCAGAACCTCTGGTGTTTTGCTTAGTACTCGGATTATTCCTCGCTTCTTTATACGCAATCTCGATTTATCATGATACTCTAGAGAGGAGGGCTAAGTTTTCCTACGCAGGAGATGTATTATCCGAAGTTGCCGACCGGTTGAGAAAACGAAGGTTGCGTGTGCGTATAGATGAAGTGCAGGAGTTAGATTTTACAACCCCATTGGTCACTTCTGTTGAGTTTCATTCAGTTTTGGGTGATGTCAGCGAAGAACGAATGATGGAAATTGCCTTGGCTGCTTAAACAATCGATAGATACTTTGATACTTTGTATATATTTTCATCTTGTAACTATCTATCATTTAAGTCATTGGTCAGCAAAGTCTTGACTGCGCAAAAAATGGAATCCTTACGAGATATCTGCTCTAAGAGGGTTAATTGGGACTGCTTACCAGAAGTAATAGCTGATGACCTATTTGCCAGAGCTTTTGAAAAGCATGAGATCAAGTTCAAGATTTGTCTAAGCCAACTTTTGAGGGCAGCTACTATTTTTCTTGATGATGTCGGGAGGAGTTGGATGTTGTTTCGTTTCGGAAACTGTTCCGATTGCAAACCTAGTTTGAAAAGTTGGCTTATAATCCGTCCGGGCGATTGTAATCGTTGTAGAGAAGACAAACGCCTGTTGAGAGTGGCAATTATATTTCCATACTAGGGTTAAGATAGAATGTCTTTTGTAAAAGAAAATTGTCATTGCGAAAACTGTAAATGCACTGCTGAACATCATTGTGGCTGTATGAGTTCTGGAGGATGTACTTGTACTGACGAAGAATGTAGATGTTACAGAGACAAACATTCAAAGGATAACTCGGAAGATCTTTGGAAAAAATTGAAGGAAAGTATAATTGGTGATCCTACTGTACCGCTGGAAAAGAGTCCAGGGGTTTCTAAGTCGTTGGTTCCACCAACTCATATTAGAGATCCGCCTTTTCCAGGCGAGGATCTATGAGTATGTAGTAATATTATCTATCGATAACAAAATGACCTGATATGAAACCCAATGGTAAACTTTCAACAGAAATCTAGCTACGACTTTTTCTTGAATACAAAAGAATTTTTACATCCAGGACAGACTCTAATACGTTTACTACTGTTTGTAACTTTTCCACATGATTGGCATTTAAAGGCAAGTTTATTTGCAGTATGCAACCGTCCAGTTCCACCTAAAGCTTTGTGTAGAGCTCTCCATTTTTCCCCATGTCCATCGCCGGGTGTCAAAGCGTGAGCGATTTCGTGAAGGATTGCATCTGTAATGACAGATCCAGTAGTAGATTCCTTTTCTAACCAACGAGTAGAAAGTTCGATAACTTTTTTAGTGTAAAGGGTTCTAGCAGCATACTTTTTCCCACGACCAGTAAGTTTTGCTTCCCAACCTGTGAGCTTGTGCTTTTTTATGTATTTCTTGAGTTCCGAAATGGCGGATTTTTCCTTGTCTGTACGCATCTCGAGTCGCTCGAGATGCGAGAAAATGAAATCCATACTTTGTGATTTATATAAAAGATAATGGGAAGGGACGTAGTGTCTATAAATAACTCTATTACCATGTTTCATGAAAATGTACGACCTAATCACCATCTTTTCGGACGGACGTCGTTGTTCAACTGTTCCTCATGTGCCTCTTCAAGTGTTCGCATTGCTATCTTACCATATGGTTTCCACAACTCTTCTCTCCATCTTTCTACTTTTTCCTGAAAAAGATGGCTTTTACATAAACGTCGAATCGATCTATAATGGTTGTAAATTTTTGCCAATTCGTCATCACTCAATTTCCAAAAAGTTGTTTCCTCTTTACCCGTTAGAATATTGTATTCGAAACAATCTGAGACTATGCGAAAGTAGTGGTACTTGTCATTCTGAAGATCTTCCATGGAATGAAATGCTTTGTTTTTTGAGAATAAAATACTGATGCTGATGTCTTCTTTCGTTGCTTTGTAAACAGGTCTTTTCTTGTAGAGATATTCCGTTTGGGTAAACATATGAATGTAATCGTATCTTGCAAAGTGCTGCATGAGTTTGCCAAAAAGTTGATTTCGCTTATCACGATACAATCTTATGCAAGACGTTGCTTTTCTTTTTTCGAAAGAAAGTCCAGGTATTTCTTCACCAAGTTTCTGGATTTCACTGCGAAAGTTGATCAATTGACGAACGATCTGAGGCTCAGGAATCAATTCTCTCCGTAAACATACCGTTGCTGCATTTGTATATCTAGAACGACTGTAAACTACTGTGTTGTTACCTCTAAGAATATCAAAATATCTGGTCTTTAGTGGTACCAGCAAGTTGTTCACCTCTTTCATGTAATCATCCTTTGGTGCGGAACACTTTTTTCCAAAATCAATATTCTTCTGCATATCCTCTTGATATAAATCCCATTGTTGCTCTATCCACTTTTGGTACTCTGGAATAAGACCCAAAGACTGTGAGAATCCAAAAGTATATGTACTAAGTAGCGGATGTTTGCACAAGGGAATCCTTTCGCTTATTCCGAATTGTTCTCTGAGCAATGTGTGTACTCTTTGAACAAAGTCGGGATCACTATACACCATTTTATTTACATTATAACCCCTCATCCTTTAAAAGGCGAAACTTCTGACAAGAAAAAACCATGATGAGCTAAAACGCACAGAAGAATACCTTTAGGGCTCCATTGTAAGCATGGAAAAGTATCTTTCAATAGATTATCAATACAGTCCTATAAGCATTTCTGAGTTTTTAGACGACGAAGATGAGGATGATGGTATCCATAAATGGATTCAAGAGAACAATGGTCATGATATTCTTTTAGAATCTTGTTGCTTCTTTGTTCTAGACGGAGGTAACAAAGTGTACCATGGATGCATTGATATGTATTGTATAGATCTCATAGGAGATAATATTGAGGAAGCATATGAAAAATGGAATAGACAAAGAATTTCTTTTGGTTTTACCTCCATCATCAAGGAAAGAAAGTCTTTCTAGTAAGTACTTTATTGCTTTGTCGTTGACACATTTGCGGATAAGTATATACACCATTTTTACATTACAAACCTACAAGTAAAGTGTCAACCATGACGAAACCTGGAAAGTCGTTAAAATTCAAGATAAAACCTTGTGTATTCTGTTCAAACTGTTCCAAACCCACCAATACTTACTACATCCATTTATGTGACTATTGGAAAGATTATCCTCCTACATGCTATGAATGTATGTATGATAAACAGATATGCAAACGATGCAAGATCCGCTACGTGTATTTGGTTCCAAAAGACGATAATAATAACATCTGAAACTATCGATAGATCAATACATGTACTTAACTTAGCCGGCTTCTTTTCAGTCAAACTTCTAAAGATCCAGGATCATGGCTTTCTGTGGAAACGTTTTTCTTTGCGAAGTCAACAACTTTCTAGATAAGGATGACACTTCCGTTTTGCAAAAGTTTCAAAAGTTGAGCAACTCGAAATATTATGATGGTATGTGTAAAGTCAAGGTTACTGAAGAAGGAATGTTTTTCACAAATGATGAAAATGTCGAGCTACATATACCACCAAGAGAGATCGTCATGAATCAACTTTCAAAGAGAACGTTCAGTATCTATACCCAATCTATAGATACTAAGGATGTGTCGAATGATACAAAAATTTTGAAACTTCATTTCTCGACTGACGTGACTAAGATCTCACATTTGGTTGTAAGAGATGCCTGGGTTACAGTATTGAACAACGAAAACAATTTCCATGATTCTAATTGGGTGTCGAGAGATGCCGTTGAAAAGGTCTTGCTGCATCTATTGCACAAAACGAGAGCGCAAAGTAAAAATAGTAAAGATGAAACCCATTCATCTATCGATAGTTGTTTTGTATAAAAGTGCTTAAACGCAATGTGATAAAGTTTTCCCCGTAATCATCCCAAAGTCTAATCATGGAAAACGAGAGCTTTGACAGCCTTTGGATCGATCTTGAAAGCTTAGAAGAAATTTCCCTTTGGATACCAACTACAACAAATACAGAAACATCGTCAGTGTCGGTTGGAGATGTTCCTTCGACGTTATCTAGAGACGTTCCGGGAACGGAAGAATTAGGACATAATGTACCCTTCATAGATCCTTATCTTACTGATGCAAGTTCAACCTCGTCGTGCTCAACATGGTCATCACAGTCCAGTATTGATCCCTTTGAGCCGGAAAGCCCAGTTTTCGACTACTCCATAGATCAATGTATACCTTTAACTACGGATGTTTTGCGTAGATTCTGCTGGGAGAACAGATTTTATTTTGTTTCAACATTCCTATTGCAGGAAGGGTATCTATCATCTTTGGCAAACTGCACAGAAATCACTCGGGAGAAATTGTCCATTTATTACAATGACATCAAACGAAGATACAGCAAGAACAATGGAGTCTTCATATACCCTGACTGCGATGAGGCTGGGAATACTAGTAGCGCTTATCTTAGTGCTTTAGATTCGAGTTTCAAGTACCCTTTGGCTCTCTTTACGGAAAGGTCATTAAAGAAGTATTGGGAAATAGCTCTGAGATTTCATTCGGGAACAGATGGTTATAGTGTAGAAAGTATGCTAGTGAATAATAGACCAAAGTTGTTACGTTGATAATATTACTTCTTCCCCCAAGAGATTTTTATCGAATCGCTGCTTAGAACACTTTCCACTGAGAAGCCATAAGCTGTGAACAACAAGCTTTCCAATCCGCCTCTACAGAATTCCTCTGTAAGGATGATATAGTTGTGATCATCCTTTAATGATATGGAAAACAAAGTAGCAAGCATGCACAATTTTTCCGAAATTAGCTCTCGATGAAAATCGTGTTCTTGATTGAAAGCCATGTGGATACTGTTCTCCCGCACCTCCATAAAAGCTCCGCCGCTCTCCTTTAAAAAATTGACCCACAAATTACCGAGTTGCCGATTGTCGGCTTCTTTATCCATCACAGGATATTTAAAATCGATATGAAGAGGGACAGATACTCCAGGTGTCCCAAGAAAACATAAGTTGTTAACAAATCTGTAAAGCTCTCTCGAAAAATATCGAGCGAACCTGCTTGAAGCCACGTGGTGCAAATTACTCATATCTCTGTTATGAAACGTGCAATATCAACATCCCGAAACCTCAACGAAGTAATATATCCGCTACCGACTCATCGAACACAGTTGTATTATGCCCTCCTTTCAATTCTAATGTGGAAGTTGCATAGGTTTTCATGCGTTTAAACATGGAAAAAGGTACTAGTTCATCATCAGGAGAATGCATGATGACGAGATCTATACCTCGTTTTCGGATTTCTCTACAAGCATCCATTACATCGAGTTGTTCTGTAACGAATCCAGCAAGAAAGCCAATAACGCCGTTGAGTTGGGAAGCCATATCGCCTAGACTAGTGAATGTAGATTGGAGAACTATTTTATCAACCGAAGCCGAACGCATTTCGGTTGCAACAACGGCTGTTATTGCACCTCCTATCGATTCGCCATACAAAGTGATGCTAGTGAAATGATTCTCAAACAAGGTCACAACCGCTTTCAATGCACGTTTGCATAATGTAACAGATGGTAGGAGGAGACCTTCACATGTAGACTTTCCAAACGTCGGATAATCGTACATGAACAAAGAGTAATGATCCGAGAGGTGTCGGTTCCAAAATTCGATAAATTGTAACCTATGAGAGATATTTCCCGCATTGCCGTGTGAAAAGATCATCAACTTTACTGAACCTGGCGACTCCATGAACCAACCATTGATGCGTAATGGACCAGCTTTGATATTCACATCCCGGTAAGGAATGCCTAGATCGTGTGGAGTAGAAATGATGTCTGTTGTTGGGAAAAGGTACAACGACTCACGGGTTTTCCAAATTTCCAAGAGGTCTTTGAGAACATTCATGTTTTCTCTTTATGCACTAGAGAAACTTAATAACTTAAACTTCTCGTGATATCTGAAATGAAAATGTCCATATCTATCGATACATCTAAGGATGATTAGATCTATTGCCGCCACCAAGATATCTAGTTTCTAGATCGTCAAACTTGCTTTCAAGTCGAGCGAGCAAAGCGTCAATTGTAACTAAGGTTTTGTCTTTGAGTCTGTGTAATCTTTCATTGATCGATGTCTTGGGATCCGTTCTTTGTTCGATTGGATTTGGATTTGGATTTGCATTAGCATATGTAGGTGCGTTGGTGGTGAAAGTTTCACTCCTAGGTCTCCAAGGTGCGTTGGTGGTGAAAGTTTCACTCCTAGGTCTCCAAGGTGTGTTTGGGGTGGAGTTCAAAGGTGCGTTTGGTGTTGTGGTAGGATTAGTTGCTTCCATTTCTACCAGTTCCCCATCAAAAATAACTGCGCGGTTCAAGCGCATTTATAGATAACAAATGTACTTAAAATCCACAAATTCAATTGATGAAATATTGTAGAGCTATTCGGAAGCATCACGAGGAAAATCTCACGTTTCCAAAAGATGTAGAGGAATCGCATTACAACAACTGCATCCCGGCGGAAGTAAAATAGTGCTTAAAGGATCCCACTGAACTATCGATAGTAAAAGTAGCTCGACCTCGCAAAATGTAATATATGCGATTTTGACCTACGTACTTACAACTTGTATTGTAAGAGAAATGCCTCCGCCTTGTGTAAAACTATCCAAAACTTCACGTTTGAAACCACAAATTGACAAACAGTTTCCAACTGCCACTGATTTTCAATCCCAGTATAACATCCGAAAACAGAAAGCACTTTGCTCCATTTACAAAAGGATCGAACATGAATATCTTCCTGGTTTGTACCTTCGGTTGACCAGATGGTTGGAAACTACGCTTTCATTAAAGTACGAAGAAGTTTTGCCACAAAATTTGCTAGGAAACGCATGCTTCCATGAAGAAACCATCGCATTCTTGCGTTCCTCAGTTCATAATTGGTTTACATCTCAAGGTTACTCTGTACCGTTGATATGGATATCATCTTTTCGCTTTCTATTGCTCCTGTCGGCAGAACCAAAAATGTTACCCGTGGAGACTATCGTTGAAACGAACTGTCAATCTACGAATGAAGAAGATCCAGGAACAGAAACAGACGCACATAGCGTTACATCTTCCATTGTCAATTTGTGTTCCGAACCGGACACTGAAACTGTTGGTACACCTTACTTGGCACAGTATCTGTCAATGCTTCTTAGACGCGAACGATGGTCTTATTTTAGGAACTTTTGGTGGTAATTTTTTTTGTTAATTTAATGTAGGAACATATCATGCAAACCTATTCTGAAACCATTACATCTACATCTCCACAAATTGGATCCTTTACCGCCCCGCAGGAAGATAAATCTTTTTTAGATTCAACAGTTGAGAATATCAAAGATTCTGCGAGTTCTGTGGCACAAGTTGCTTCTTCCACAGCCGAAAGTGCCTTTTCAGGTGTGAAAAATGTAGCAAGCACAGTTGGGTCTAGTCTTGGGATTACAGAAGATGACAACAAGTCGGCGTTAACCACTACAGAGACTACCATCACGACACAGACTCCATCTTTGAGCCAACCAGACGCTTTGTCTGCAAAACCCTTTGGACAACAAGAGTAAGACAACGAAAACTTCCTATCGATAAATAGTCAATTTTATAAGTATCAGATGGTGGTTGGAGATAGGAAATAATAAT
>Ga0070658_10003328_pt1 | contig 13266 bp, 9 predicted proteins | sample KBSC13metaG_FD_64664 | JGI IMG/M metagenome (GOLD analysis project Ga0070658, IMG submission 64664) | Corn rhizosphere microbial communities from Kellogg Biological Station, Michigan, USA - KBS C1-3 metaG | ecosystem: Host-associated > Plants > Roots > Rhizosphere > Soil ... | reverse complement strand
GACGTAGTCGATGCGGGCGGTGGTGGCGCGCACCCGGGGCACGAACAGCCGCCGGGAAGCCAGCACGACGACGCCGCCGATGACCAGCACCGCGGCCAGTGTGCCGGCGGCAGCGGAGAACCAGCGGTAGACGTTCTCGGGGATACCGATCGCCCTGGTCCACCGTTCCGGGACCAGCACACCGATGACGTGCCCGGCGATGGCGGCGAACGTGCCGTAGTGGAACAGCGGGCCACCCCACTTGAGCATCCGGCGTTCCTGCAGCTGGGTGGAGTAGCTGGTCCAGCCGAATTGGTCGTAGCGCCAGCGCCACACATGGCCGACGACGAACACACCGAGGGCCAGGTAGGGCAGCGCCACCCACCAAAATATCTGTGCCGCGGTCGTGTTCATCGCGGTGCCGCCGTCGTGTCGGGCATGGTGAGCCGGCCGGTGCCGGGCGCGCCGGCGGGGCCCGTGCCGTAGCCGGCCAGATACTCCGGCGGGGCGAACGGTTCCAGTCCCACGTCTTCGCGGGGCGGCCCGGACTCCCATGCCTTGAGCACCTGGCCGATCTCCTGGCGGCCGAGCTTGGGCAGCTGCCCGCACACGGCGGTCACCACCTGTGTGTAGGGCGTTTCAGCCGCGGCGAGGGCGCGGCGCAGCAGTTCGAGGTCGGCCCGGTGTGCGTGCAGCAGCCGCTCACCGCGCGGGCACAGGTCGGCGAAGTCGAGCACCATCGGCAGGTAGTCGGGAAGCTCGTCCTCGCACGGGACGAATCCGGCACCGCGGTACGCGGCCTTGAATATGATCATCGCCATGCCTCGCTTGCGGGTGTCGCCGTAGCGGTAGTAGGTCAGGTACAGCGCGCAGCGGCGGCGCAGGTCGAAGGTCTGCACGTAATGCTGGGCCACCTCGGTCGGCGGTGTCGCGCGCAGCCAGGTCAGGAACTGCCCGAACGCCTCACGGGTGGGCTTTGGCGACGTCGCCGCGGCGAACGCGTCCAGCGCGTCCAGCCCGTCGAACAGCGCGGTCGTCGGGTACTGCAGCAGCACCGAGGCCAGCTTGAACGCGCGGTTCACGCCGGCCGCCGGTGCTGGCGGGTTGGGGTGGCGGCGAGCCGGGCGCTGCTCATGCCGGCCCCTGGTCCGGGAACAGGTTCGGTGCGCTGCCCTCGCCGTTCCAGCCGAGCAGGTTGAAGTGGGTCCGGCCGTCGTCGGCCCGGAAGGTTCGGCCGCTGCCGGGCTGGACGGTGGCGGGCTGAGTAGCCTGGCGGCTCTGGATGCCGTGCGGTCCGGGTGGTCCGCTGCCACCCATGCCGGGGCCGCCTTCGGTGTCCAGGCTGCAGAACAGCTGCTCATGCTGGCCCATCAACGCACCGGCGTCCTCGGCGTGAGCCGGGGGGATGACGTACCGGTCGTCATACTTCGCGATCGCGAGCAACCGGTACAGGTCGTCCAAGTCGTCCAGTGTGGCGTTCACCGTCGCGGGCAGCTTCTCGTTCGGGACGAGCCCGAGCTGCCCGGCGCGCTGGATGGCCCGGATCACGGCAAGCTTGCGCAGCACCAGTTGCACGGTCTGCGCCTTGCCGGCGGTGAACAGGTTCGCCAGGTAGTCGATCGGGATGCGCAGCGAGTCGATGGTGGCGAAGACCTGATCGGGGTCGGCGTCGTCGTAGCCGGCGGCGTGCACGATGTCCGACACCGGTGACAGCGGCGGGATGTACCAGACCATCGGCAGGGTGCGGTACTCCGGGTGCAGCGGTAGCGCGACCCGGTGGCGCACCGCGAGCTGGTAGGTCGGCGAGCGGCGGGCAGCCTCCATCCAGTCGGCGGGGATGCCCTGCTCGGCGGCGGCCGCCTGTACCTGCGGGTCCTCGGGGTCGAGGAACACCGACATCTGCGCCTCGTACAGGTCCTGCTCGTCGGGGGTGGCCGCGGCGTCGAGGACCTTGTCGGCGTCGTAGAGGATCAGCCCGAGGTAACGTAGCCGCCCGACGCAGGTCTCCGAGCAGATCGTGGGCTGGCCGGCCTCGATGCGCGGGAAGCAGAACGTGCACTTCTCGGCCTTGCCGGTGCGGTGGTTGAAGTACACCTTCTTGTACGGGCAGCCGGACACGCACATCCGCCAGCCGCGGCACTTGTCCTGGTCGACCAGGACGATGCCGTCTTCCTCCCGCTTGTACATGGCGCCCGACGGGCACGACGCGACGCAGGACGGGTTGAGGCAGTGCTCGCAGATGCGCGGCAGGTAGAACATGAACACCTGCTCGAAGTCCATCCTGACCTTCTCCTGCATGCCAGCCAGGTTCGGGTCCGCCATCGCCGTCTCGGGCGCGCCGGCGAGGTCGTCTTCGAAGTTGCTGCCCCAGTTGACCTTCATGTCCTTGCCGGTCAGCGCGGAGATCGAGTGGGCGCTGGGATTGCGGGTACCGAGCGGGGCCTGGATCAGGGTCTGGTAGTCGTACGTCCACGGGTCGCCGTAGTCGTCGATCGTCGGCAGGTCGGGGTTGTAGAAGATGGTGAGCAGCTTGCGCAGGCGCCCGCCGGCCTTGAGCTGCAGCCGGCCCTTGCGGTCCAGGGCCCACCCGCCGTGCCACTGCTGCTGGTCCTCGTACCGCTTGGGGTAGCCGATACCCGGCTTGGTCTCGACGTTGTTGAAGTACACGTACTCGGTACCCGGGCGGTTGGTCCACACCTGCTTGCACGTGACCGAGCAGGTGTGGCAGCCGATGCACTTGTCGAGGTTCATCACCATCGACATCTGCGCCATGACCCTCACGAGAACTCGACCTCCTGGGCGCGGCGGCGGATAACGGTGATCTCGTCACGCTGGTTGCCCGTCGGGCCGTAGTAGTTGAACCCGTAGGACAGCTGCGCATAGCCGCCGATCATGTGGGTTGGCTTGACGACCAGCCGGGTCAGCGAGTTGTCGCCGCCGCCGTGCCAGCCGGACACCTCCGACTTCGGGGTCATCAGATGCCGGTCCTTCGCGTGGTACATGAACACCGTCCCCTCGGGCATCCGGTGGGTGACCACGGCCCGGCAGGCGACCACGCCGTTGCGGTTGTAGGCCTCGATCCAGTCGTTGTCTCCGACACCGATCTTGGCGGCGTCCAGCGGGCTCATCCAGATCACCGGCCCGCCCCGGAACAGCCGCAGCATGTGCAGGTTGTCCTGGTACTCCGAGTGGATCGACCACTTCGAGTGCGGCGTCAGGTACCGCACGGTGATCTCTGGACGCCCGTCCTCACGCAGACCCTGCTCACCGAAGTGCCGGACGTAGTCCAGCGGCGGCCGGTAGGTGGGCAGGCATTCCCCGTACTCGGCCAACCAGTCATGGTCGAGGAAGAAGTGCATCCGCCCGGTCAACGTGTGCCAGGGCTTCTTACGCTCGACATTGACCACGAACGGGGAGTACCGGCGCCCCCCGGTCTCACTGCCCGACCACTCCGGCGAAGTGATCACCGCCCGCGGCTGCACCTGGGTGTCGGCGAAGCTGATCCGCTCGCCGGAGCGCTCCTCGGCCAGGTCCGCGAGCCGCACGCCCGTGCGTTCCTCCAGATCACGCCAGCCCTGCACGGCGACCTGGCCGTTGGTGGTGCCCGACAACGCGAGGATCGCCTCGGCCAGGTGGATATCGCGGGTCAGCGAGGGCCGCCCGTCGGCCACGCCGCCACGCACCCGGCCGTTGACCTGGCCGAGCAGGTGGACCGCCTCGACCGGCTTCCAGCTCACCCCTTTGACCGTGGTGCCCAGCTCCTCCACGAGCGGGCCGAGGGCGGCCATCTTCTGCGCGACCGCGGTGTAGTCGCGCTCGACGGTGACCAGCCGCGGCATCGTCACGCCCGGAACCGGGTCGCACTCGCCCCGCTTCCAGTCCCGCACCACCCCGCCGGGCTGGGCGAGCTCGTCGGCCGAGTCGTGCAGCAGCGGCGCCGCGATCACGTCGGTGCGGGTACCCAGGTGCTCGGCGGCCAGGCGGGAGAAGTCCTCGCCGATGGCCTTGAACACATCGAAGTCGGTGCGTGTCTGCCAGGGCGGGGCGATCGCAGGGTTGAACGAGTGCACGAACGGGTGCATGTCGGTGGTGGAGATGTCGTGCTTCTCATACCAGGTGGCCGCGGGCAGCACGATGTCGGAGTAGGTGCAGGTGCTGGTCATCCGGAAATCGATCGTGGTGACCAGGTCCAGCTTGGCGCGCGGCGCCTCCTCGCGCCAGACCACCTCGCTCGGGCGTAGCCGCTCGGGCGACTCGCCAGCGCGCACCGCGTCCTCGACGCCGAGCAGGTGCCGCATGAAGTACTCCATGCCCTTACCCGACGAGCCCAGCAGGTTGGCCCGCCACACCGTCATCACCCGCGGGAAGTTCGCCGGGTCGTCCGGATCCTCGCCCGCGAAGCGCAACCTTCCGGCCTTCAGCTCATCCACCACATAGTCGTTGATGCTCATACCTGCCGCGGTCGCTTCGTCGGCCAGGTCGAGCGGGTTGCGGTCGAAAGCCGGGTGTGAAGGGGTCCAGCCCATCCGCGACGCCTGCGCGAGCGTGTCGACGAAGGCACGGCCACGGAACAGGCCACGCCCGAGGGGGCTGGCCAGCTCCTCGGCGCCGAAACTCTCGTACCGCCACTGATCGGTGTGCAGGTAGAAGAACGACGTGCCGGTCATGTGCCGGGTCGGGCGCTGCCAGTCCAACCCGAACGCGACCTGCTGGAACCCGGTCAGCGGGCGGACCTTCTCCTGCCCCACATAGTGCGCCCAGCCACCGCCGTTGACCCCCTGGCAGCCGCACAGCATCGTCAGCGTGAAAAACGTGCGGTAGATCTGGTCGGAGTGGAACCAGTGGTTGGTGCCCGCACCCATCGCGATCATCGAACGGCCCTTGGACAGTTCGGCGTTGCGGGCGAACTCCCGCGCCACCCGGGTCACCGCCGCGGCCGGCACTGAGGTGATCACCTGCTGCCAGGCCGGCGTGTAGGGCTGCGGATCGTCGTAGCCAGTCGGCCACTGCCCCGGCAGGCCATCACGGGCCACCGCGTACTGCGCCATCAGCAGGTCGAACACGGTGGTGACCAGCCGCCCGCCCACCCGGCGGACCGGGACCCCGCGGCGGATCACACCGCCACCCTCCGTGTCACCGACATCGAACCGGGGCAGGTCGACCGCGACCGCGTCCTGGTGTGTGCCGTACAGCGTGAGGACCGGATCGACGCCACCAAGGTCGAGGTTCCACTTACCTTTGCCCGCCTCCGCAAAGTGCGTGGCCAAGGTGCCGTTGGGGAAGAACGGCTCGCCGGTGGCCGAGTCGAGCAGGACGCTCTGGTGCACGGACGTCACGTCGTCGGCGCCGAGGTCCGCGGCGGTCAGGAACCGGTCCGGGACGTAGGCGTCGCCGTGCTCCCGCAACGTGACCAGGAACGGCAGATCCGTGTAGGTCTTCACGTAGTCGGTGAAGTACGGCACCTGCCGATCCCGGAAGAACTCGGCCAGGATCACATGGCCCATCGCCATCGCCAGCGCCCCGTCGGTCCCGGGATTGCACGGCAGCCAGTCGTCGGCGAACTTGGTGTGGTCGGAGTAGTCCGGGCTGACCACCACCACCTTCTGGCCCCGGTAGCGCGCCTCGACCATGAAATGCGCGTCCGGGGTGCGGGTGATCGGCAGGTTGGTGCCCCAGATCATCAGATACGACGAGTTCCACCAGTCGCCCGACTCAGGCACGTCGGTCTGGTCGCCGAACACCTGCGGAGAAGCGATCGGCATATCGGCGTACCAGTCGTAGAACGACAGGATCGTGCCGCCGATCATCGACAGGAACCGGGTACCGGCCGAGTAGGACACCTGTGACATCGCCGGGATCGGTGAGAACCCGACGACCCGATCCGGCCCGTACCGCTTCACGGTGTGCACGTGCGCGGCCGCGATGAGCTCGCTGACCTCGGGCCAGCTCGACCGCACGAAGCCACCCATCCCGCGGGCCGTCTTGTAGCGGGCGGTGCGCTCGGGGTCGGAGGTGATCTCCGCCCAGGCGAGCACCGGGTCGCCCAGCCGGGACCGGGCCTCCCGCCAGATCTCCAGCAACGGTCCACGCACATACGGGTAGCGCACCCGCGAAGGCGAGTAGGTGTACCAAGAGAAGGACGCCCCCCGCGGGCAACCCCGCGGCTCGTACTCCGGCGAGTCCGGCCCCACCGACGGATAGTCGGTCTGCTGGGTCTCCCAGGTGATGATCCCGTCCTTGACGAAGATCTTCCACGAACACGAACCGGTGCAGTTCACCCCGTGGGTGGAGCGGACCTCCTTGTCGTGCCGCCACCGCTCCCGGTAGAACTCCTCCGCGCCACGGCCGTCGACACGGTGCAACTCGCGATGATCCTCGGTCGGCGTACCAGGCAGGAAGAACTGCGCCCTGCGCAACAGCGACTCGACCGGCTCACCGCCGGGCAGCAGCGGCGCAAGCTCACGCCGTGGGCCCAGGCGCGCATCACCGGTCGGGCTGTCGCCATGCGCATCCGGACCGCGTGTCTGTGTCATGCCCAACACCTCGGGATCATTGCTCGTTTCGGCCCATCGCCGACCCTAACCACTTGCTTGACCACCGGGCCGGCCGCCGCGCGATACGAGCCAACCGCAACGTCTCCACGACGCGGTTGACCCGAAAACGAACCCGCGACCTGGCCAGGCGCTACCAGGCGCCCAGATAGGGCACGGCGAAACCTCCGGCCGGCTAACACGTCGGACCGATCCTCCGTTGCGGTGTCCGTTCCGCTTGGCGATCTTCACATTAGCCCCCGACGGGCATGCCGTAGCCAGGGCCCTCCGCACCCCGACGCGGTGAGGTGCGGACAGGTGCGCTTCTCACGGTCCGCGGACCGCAGAGGATGCGGCCGGCGTCAGCGACCCACAGCCGGTTCGGCGCGGCGATGAACCGCGCTGAACCAGGTCCGGTGCCGGCGTGTGCCGCTGATCCTGCCTCGTGGAGCCGATCCGCAACTTGCGGCACAACAGGAATGTCTGCCAGCTCTGCGTAGCAGGTCGACTCGCTCATGTTCAGGACCCGAAGCAGGAGCGCGACCGCGGGGTCACGGTGTTCCTCGATGAACCCGACGACGACCGCCGCAGCGTCGAGTCGAGCTCCTGGAAAATAGCTACTGGCAGCCCTAAGGATCTCGTGGCACGGCTGGCGGGTAGCCCGCCTCGTGCTGACGGGGCGGGCCGACATGCGGCGCGACAGGCGAGGCGGCACACGGGTATTTCCGTGGTGGGTTTGCTTCGGCAGGTTGGTGAGCGAATGTCGGTGCCTTGCCTGACCACCTCGCGCGGCGTGCACCTTACCGCGGTGGGTCTTGTATCAGTTCAGCCAGGACAGTGGCCTCGCTGATGGCGATTTCCTTGCTGGCGGTTAGCAGCGTCAGGGGGCGGTGCCGGGCAAGGTCGCGTAGGTGCGCGAGGGCCGCGGATTGGTCGGCGCCGGTCAGCTCGCTGAGGTAGCGGCGCCGGAACTCTGGGAAGCGCGCTGGGTCGTGACCGTACCATCGGCGTAGTTCGGTGGATGGGGCGATCTGCTTGCACCATTCGTCGAGTCCGGCCTTGGCCTTGGACAGCCCGCGCGGCCATAGCCGATCGACGAGCACCCGGGTTCCGTCCTGGTCGGTGGGTACGTCGTAGGCTCGGCCCACACGGACTCTCGTCCTGCTCACAGCGGTGATCCCCCTTCGGTGTCCGGGTGGCGTCGTCGGGATTGGACATTGGGTGTCGCGCTGAGATGTCGATGTGACCCGCCCGGCCGGGCCTCGGTCAGGTCGCTGGTTGGCGTCCCAGAACGGGATTTGTGCATCGGGCCTCCCGGGCGGTGTCGTTCCTGCCGGATACGGCCGCGTGTGTGACTGGTGTGCTTGCCCATTAGGGCAGCACCGCCATTAGCAGCAGTGTGGCGAGGGTGGGCAGGCTGAGTATCTTCAGCCCTTCCAGGGCGATGTAGAGGTGGTGCAGCGACGACCGTGGCGGCGTCGCGCCGTCGATGATCAGGCTGGCGCGCCGGTCCAGCGCGGGACGCAGGCCGAGTAGTTGGACGAGCAGAACGGCCCACAGGCTGGCCGTCAACGCCACAACCCACCTTGACGGTGAAGCGCCGAGCAGGGCCAGGGTGCAGACGGTCAGCAGCACGAGTTCGGTGAGGTTCAACGCGCGGAAGACCAGCCGGCCGATGCCGAGGCCCAGGGCGCGGGTGATGCCGGGTGCGCGGAACTTCAACGGTGTCTCCAGGACGGAGATGCCAAGGACCATCCCCACCCACACCAACGGTGTGGCGATCTGCAGGATGTCGCGTGCGCGGTTCACGCCGCGGCCGGCTGCGTCGCGGTGCTGATCCTGGCGACACATAGGTGTGGCTGCACGAACGGCGCCAGCACGGCGTCCATGGTGCCGGCGCTGACCTGTGCGACGAACTCGCGCAACAGGCCGCGGTGCAGCCCGCACACCACCCCGGGATGCTGTTGCGCGAGGGCCCGGAACGGGCAGTCCCGCAGATCGATGCGGTTGTCCTCGCCCTGGGCGGTGGCCGGGTCGAAGCCCATGTCGCTGAACAGCGCCACCACGCGTGCGGTGGCGTCGGCCACGTCGCCCGGGCGTGGGGCGGTGCCAGGCGCGATCCGCCGGGCCCAGGCCCGGCCGGCGTGTTCGGCCACGCCGTGCTGACCGGACTCGTCGAGATGGTTGACCAGCATTCCGGCCAGCAATCCCTGGTTTTCATCCGCCCGCGTGGACGTCGTCGCCGTGTACGCCATGCGGGGTCGGCCCCGGCTGGCGCGCCGCTGCCGGTGTTCCTGCACGAGACCGGCGCGCAACAGGATGTCGAGGTGGAAGCGGATGGTGTTGGGGTGCAGGCCGCTCGCGGTGGACAACGCTGCCAGATCGAGCGGGTCGGTGGCGGCGCGCAGAGCCTCCAGCAGCCGGCGGCGGCTGGGTACGGCGAGTGCGCCGTAGCTCACATCATCAGACACCTCACCAATATATACGATGGGCATAGTGAAAAAAATGGAGGGTTGTCATGGCCTACCGGATCGTCGAGCCGCTGCCCGGGCGGATGCGCCGCCGGGTTGTGGCGCCGCCGAGCGTCGCCGCCTCGGCGGCCATAACGCTGGTCGCCGCAATCCGCCCCGACGTCCCGATGGACATGACGAGCCGAATGCGCGGTGGGTCGCCGCTGCGCAGGTTCCCACCGGCCGGGCGGATACGGCCAGGACTGGATGGGAGGAGTTCGCGATGACACAGCAAGATGCAGGGCGGCAGGAGTCGTCACGGCCGCCTGGAGGGCGTGGGCAGCCGATCGTGGTCGGTGTGGACGGATCACCGAGTTCCCTGCGGGCACTCCGGTGGGCGGTGAGGCAGGCCGGGCTGGTCGATGCGCCGGTTGAGGCCGTGATCGCATGGCAGGACCCGGCTGTTTACAGCACGGGCTTTGAATGGGCACCGGTTTCGTTCGACGGCGACAGTCTCGCCGCTGCCGCCGAAAAGGTTCTCGCGGACAGCCTCGCGCAGGTCACCGCCGGGCAGCAGACCGAGATGCCACCGACGCAGGTGTTACCGCGGGTGGTACAGGGGCATCCCGCGCAGGTACTGCTGGAGGCCGCGCGCGGGGCCCAGATGCTGGTCGTGGGTAGTCGCGGCCACGGCACCCTGGCGGGGATGCTGCTGGGCTCAGTGAGCCAGCACTGTGTGCAACACGCACCCTGCCCGGTGCTGGTGGTCCCGGCCGTGCCGCAGCCGTCCCCGGCCGCGGCACCGGACACCGCCGGCTGAACCGGCACAGCCATCGGCCTAGCCGACACTCGCGGTAACGGCCCACGGGATTCGCGACGATCCGCCAGGTGACATCGAGGAAGGCAGCACAGGGAGGCCAACGATGACCGGCATGACCATTCAGCGCGACCCGCTCGTCAGGTCGGCGCTGGCCGCGGCGGCTGGCACGGCATCCCGGCACGCGCCCTCGATTCTCAACACCCAGCCCTGGCGGTGGCGGGTGCACCCTGGTCGGCTGGAGCTGTTCGCCGATGGTGCCCGTCGTCTCGCGGCGACCGACCCGACCGGCCGGTCGCTGATGCTCAGCTGCGGCGCCGTGCTGCATCACGCCCGCGTCGCACTCGCCGCCCTGGGCTGGTCTTCGACGGTCAGCCGACTGCCCGATCCAGCGGCGCCGCACCTGCTGGCGACGCTGCTTGCCGCCCACCCGACGCCGGTCACGGCGCAGACCAGGGCACTGCTGTGCGCCATGCGGTCCCGGCACACCGACCGCCGGCCGGTCGCCGAAGCGCCGCTACCGGCCGCGGAGCTGCGTGACATCCTCGCCGCCGCGGCCGGCCACGCCCGCATCCACGTGGTGAACGCCGAACAGGTCCTGGACCTGTCGGTCGCGGTGGAACACGCCGCCGCCATACAGGTCCGTGACCGGGGCGTCTGCGACGAGCTGGCCTACTGGACCGGTCCCGACGCGCCGGCGGGCACCGGTGTTCCGGCCGCGGTGCTGCCCGACCGTCCAGCCCAGACGCCGGTGGCGGGGCGCCAGTTCGGCTGTCCCGGGACCCTGACGATCGGTCGCGGGCACGACCGGGCCGCCGTATACGCGGTGCTCTACGGCGACAACGACCGGCCCGAGGACTGGCTGCGCGCCGGCGAGGCACTGTCCATGGTGTGGCTTCGGGCCACCCACCTGGGCGTGGGTTTGGTACCGCTCAGCGACGTCGTTGAGGTCGGCGCCACCCGCGTCATGCTGCGTCGCCGGTTGCTGGCCGGCCTCGGCCACCCCTACCTCGTGCTGCGGCTGGGCATCCCGGACGGCGAGGCCGAGGGGCCACCCCACCCGCCCCGCCTCGCCACCGGCGAGGTGGTGGACACCGACACCGCCGAGGTCCCCCGCCTCGCGGACGCGACCCCGAGTGACGCCGGCCCGCAGTCGACCGGCCGCAGCCGCGAACCGCGCGGTGCGTGACGGACCGGTCGGGCAGCCTGCGTCAGCCGCCGCCACGACTGGCCGCCGGATCAATCCATCGACCTGACCCTGTATCACCCGAGAGGCGGAGCACATCATGGACACCCAGTCACAGCACCGCCCGGCGCTTCGCGACGGGCCGCCCACTCAGCTGACCGACCCGGACCCCGAGGAGACCCTGGAATGGTCGCAATCCTTCGACGCGGTGGTCGACCACGCCGGACCGGACCGGGCCCGGTACCTGATGCAGCGCGTGCTGCAGCGTGCCCGCGAGCGGCAGGTGGCTATGCCGGCGCGACTGACCACCGACTACGTCAACACGATCCCGCCGCAGGACGAGCCGCCGTTCCCGGGCGAAGAGAACGTCGAGCGTCGCATCCGCGCCTACATCCGGTGGAACGCCGCGGTCATGGTGCATCGGGCGCAGCGACCCGGCATCGAGGTCGGCGGACACATCTCCACCTATGCCTCCGCCGCGTCCCTGTACGAGGTGGGATTCAACCACTTCTTCCGTGGCCACGACGCGCCCGGCGGTGCTGACCAGATCTTCTTCCAGGGCCACGCCTCCCCGGGCATCTACGCACGCGCCTACCTGGAAGGACGGCTGTCCGAAGACCGGCTCGACGGATTCCGCCAGGAACTGTCCCACCCCGGTGGGCTGCCCTCCTACCCGCATCCGCGGCTGATGCCGGACTTCTGGCAGTTCCCCACGGTGTCGATGGGGCTGGGCGCGCTCAACGCGATCTACCAGGCGCGGTTCAACCGGTACCTGCACGACCGCGGCATCAAAGACACCTCGCAGCAGCACGTGTGGGCGTTCCTGGGCGACGGGGAGATGGACGAGGTCGAGGCACTCGGCGCGATCGGCGTGGCCGCCCGTGAGGAGCTGGACAACCTCACCTTCGTCATCAACTGCAACCTGCAACGGCTGGACGGGCCCGTCCGCGGCAACGGCAAGATCATTCAGGAGTTGGAGGCGCTGTTCCGTGGCGCCGGATGGAACGTCATCAAGGTGATCTGGGGCCGCGAATGGGACCCGCTGCTCGCCGCGGACACCGACGGTGCGCTGGTCAACCTGATGAACACCACCGTGGACGGCGACTACCAGACGTTCAAGGCCGAGTCCGGCGCGTTCGTGCGGGAGCGCTTCTTCGGCCGCGACCCGCGCACCCTCGCGATGGTCGAGCACCTCAGCGACAACCAGATCTGGAACCTCAAACGCGGCGGCCACGACTACCGCAAGCTGTACGCCGCGTACAAGGCGGCGACCGAGCACACCGGCCAACCAACAGTGATCCTGGCCAAGACAATCAAGGGTTGGACGTTGGGATCGCATTTCGAGAGCCGCAACGCCACCCACCAGATGAAGAAACTCACCCTGCAGGACCTCAAAGGCCTGCGGGACCGGCTCTACCTCGACATCCCCGATACAGATCTGGATGAGAAGCTGCCGCCCTACCACCGGCCCCCGCACGGCTCACCGGAACTGGAGTACCTGCACGAGCGGCGCCGGGCCCTCGGCGGGTACCTGCCCACCCGCACCGTACGCAGCGCACCGCTGGCCCTGCCGAACCAGTCCGCGTACGCGGTAGCCGAACGCGGCTCGGGCAACCAGCAGGTCGCTACCACCATGGCATTCGTGCGGCTGCTCAAAGACCTGATGAAGGATCCGCACATCGGGCACCGGTTCGTCCCGGTCATCCCGGACGAGGCGCGCACGTTCGGGCTGGACGCCCTGTTCCCCACCAAGAAGATCTACTCCCCGCACGGGCAGCACTACCTGTCGGTGGACCGCGACCTGCTGCTCAGCTACCAGGAAGACACCAAGGGTGTCCTGCTGCACGAAGGCATCACCGAGGCCGGGGCCACCGCGTCGTGGACAGCGGCCGCCACCTCGTACGCCACCCACGGCGAACCGATGATCCCGATCTACATCTTCTACTCCATGTTCGGTTTCCAACGCACCGGCGACGGGCTGTGGGCCGCCGCCGACCAGATGAGCCGCGGGTTCCTGCTCGGCGCCACCGCCGGACGCACCACCCTCAACGGCGAGGGTCTGCAACACCAGGACGGCCACTCGCTGCTGCTGGCCTCGACCAACCCGGCCTGCGTCGCCTACGACGCCGCCTACGCCTTCGAACTGGCCCACATCACCCGCGACGCGCTGCGGCGCATGTACGGCGAGAACCCGCAGAACGTCTTCTACTACCTCACCCTCTACAACGAACCGATCAGCCAACCAGCGCAACCCGACGACGTCGACATCGACGGCATCCTCGCCGGCATGCACCGCTACGCCCC
>Ga0070658_10003326_pt1 | contig 13267 bp, 10 predicted proteins | sample KBSC13metaG_FD_64664 | JGI IMG/M metagenome (GOLD analysis project Ga0070658, IMG submission 64664) | Corn rhizosphere microbial communities from Kellogg Biological Station, Michigan, USA - KBS C1-3 metaG | ecosystem: Host-associated > Plants > Roots > Rhizosphere > Soil ... | reverse complement strand
CGCACATTCCGCTCGTCGACGACGGTGGTGAGCATGTGGCGACTGTGACGCTGCGAAAGGGGACGGCGTAGCGGACGGCGACAGCGACTGGATTGACTGAGCGACAGCCGTTGGGCGTTGCACGATCGGCAGGCGGGCTACCGGTGTTGTCCGGTCATAACGGTCGAAGAGATGATCACACGGATTTCACGGATTGCTCCTCGGTAGGCAAGATTCCGTGCACCAGTGTCAAAGAGCCTTGGGGGCACGCGTGGCGAGATCGTCTCGCCAGGCGTGCCCCCAAGCCGTTTTCGTGATCGTTTGGCCCGGCGAGTGGAGCGCCATCCGCCGCTCGAAGCAATCCGTGAAGGCAATCGTTGAACATCCGGCACCAATCGCCTTTCGGTGTGGCGGTTTCCGGGGCCGATGTCAGGCGCGGCATGCCGGTGCTTCGTGTAGTTCGTGGGTCAAACAAGGTGAACTGCAATTACACGGATTTCACGGATTTCACGGATCGCTGCTCGGCATCGACAGCTTCGTGCACCAGCGCCGAACCGCTTGGGGGCACGCGTGGCGAGATCATCCCACCAGGCGTGCCCAACAACTTTTCGTGAGCGCTCCATTCGGCGCAGGGAGCCCCTCCGCCACTCGGAGCAATCCGTGAAATCGCTTCACAAATCCGTGTGATTGCAGTTCGAGCTGTGGGACTCCGATGTCGAGCAGGGCACCGACGAGGCGCATGCGGGCTGGCCCCAGATCCTTGATCGTCGCCTCCATGAAATCGCCTCTCAAATCCGTGCAATCGTGGTTGAACGTGTTGTACCACAACGTCTACCAGCGCTCGCCTGCCGCGGCCTTTCCGCCGTCACGAATCGAGTGCGTTCGTCCGTTCCGCCAGCCGCATTGCGTCGAACGGCGCATGCGTCTTCATGTCGTTGTCGAAGTACACGTACACGTCGCGACCGCTCGCCCGCCAGCGTTTCATCTTCGCCGCCCATGCGTCGAGCTCCTCGTCGGTATAGCTGCTCGCGTAGAGCTGGCGGGAGCCGTGCAGCCTGACGTAGACGAAGTCGGCAGTCACTTCCTCGGCATATGGAAACTTGCCGGCGGTGTCGGCGATGACGAAGCCGCACTTCCGCGCCCGGAGGATGTCGTAGAACTCGTCGTGGAAGTACGACTCGTGCCGTACCTCGAAGGCGTGGCGGTACCGGACCGGGGCCGCCGCCTCGAGCAGCGCGCCGCGGCGCAGCCTCGCGTCGTGCTGCCGCGCCACCGCCTCGCCGTCGCGCGAGCTCCGCGGGAGCTCGCGCATGAAGTTGTCGAGACGTTCGGCGTCGAAGCGGTAGGTCGCCGGGAGCTGCCAGAGAAAAGGACCGGTCTTCCTGCCTAACGCGAGGACGCCGCTGGCGAAGAAGTTTCCCATCGCCGTGGCGGCGTTGCGCAGCTTGAGGTTGTGGGTGATGAACCGCCCGCCCTTCACCGCGAACACGAAGTTCGATGCCGGCGTCTCCGCCACCCAGCGCTCGAAGACGTCGGGGGACTTGAGGCTGTAGAACGTTCCGTTCAGCTCGATGCTGTTGAACTTCCGGCTCGCGTACTCGAGCCAGCGCTTCGCCGGCAGCTCCTCGGGATAGAACGTGCCGCGCCACGGCTTGTAGTCGTAGCCGCTGATGCCGATGACCGCTGCACCCTTCCGCGTTCGAGGCGGGGTCGCCATCCGCGTCAGCGCAGGACGGGCGCGATCGCCTCCTTCCAGATCACGTACCCCGCCGGCGTCATGTGCAGCGAGTCGGACTGGAACAGCTCGGCGCGCGGACGACCGTCGGCACCGAGCATCGGCGTGAACACGTCGACGTACGTCGCCATCGTATCCTGCGCGACCACCGCCTGCAGCAGCGCATTCGTCTGCCGCATCTGCCCGATCAGGTTCCACCGCGAAGGACTCGGCTTCACCGACAGGCAGACCACGCGCGTGAGCGGCAACGTCCGCCTGACGCGCGACAGGAACTCGGCGACGTCGCCGGCGATGCGCGCCGGCGTCCGACCGTCCCGCAGATCGTTGTCCCCCTCGTAAAGCACGATCGCGCGCGGCTTGTACTTGAAGACGAGGCGGTCGGCGTAGCGAAGCACGTCGTCCATCCGCGAGCCGCCGAAGCCGCGGTTCAGGACGGGCAGCCCGGGGAAATCGGCCGCCAGCGACTGCCACATCCGGATCGACGAGCTGCCGACGAAGAGCACGGGGGCCGGCGGCGGCGGCGTGATGCTGTCGGCCCGGACGAACGCATTGAGCTCGGCCGCGAATCGTGCCGTGTCCGGCAGGGGCCTCGGCTGCTCGTAGACCACCGGCGGGGCGGCGTCGGAGCGCTGCGGCGGACGCGCGCACGCGGCGGCGGCGAGCGCGATGACGAGCCATCGTGGCGACGGGCGAGAGCGCATTGGTTTCCTCGACTGTGTCTTTGTGAATCTAGCGCGGCGCGATCGCCGCCGTGCGTTCGCTGCACGGGAGCGTCAGGGTGAAGGTCGAGCCGTGCCCCGCCTCGCTCGCCACCGTCAGGTCGCCGCCCATCCCGCGCGCGAGGTCGCGGCTGATGGCGAGGCCGAGCCCGACGCCGTCGTGCGCCCGCGTCAGCCCCGCGTCGACCTGGACGAACGGCTGGAAGACCCGCTCGAGCTGCTCGCGGGGAATGCCGCGCCCCGTATCGCTGATGCGCACGCTCAACATCCCACCTGATTCATACGCGCAGACCATCTCGATGCGTCCACCAGCTTCGGTGAACTTCACCGCGTTGGAGAGCACGTTGAGCAGGATCTGCTGCAGCTTCTCGCGGTCGGCGCGCACCTGCGCGTCGGGCGGACAGCCGGTGCTCGTCAGCGTCAGCCCCTTCGCCCGCACCTGCGGCGCGACCAGCGCTTCACAGGCGGCGAGCGATTCCTCGAGCGGGATGTCGGCGATCTGGTAGTGCACCGCGCCCGCCTCGACGCGTGAGTAGTTCAGCACTCCGTTGATCAGCCCGAGCAGGTGGCGCTGGCTGCGCTGGATCCGCTCGAGCGCGACGAGCTGCTCCTTCGTCACGTCGCCGTGGATGCCGAGCTGCATCAGCTCCGCGTAGCCGCCGATCGCGTTCAACGGAGTGCGCAGCTCGTGGCTCATCACCGCGAGGAATTCGGACTTGGCGCGGTTCGCGTTCTCGGCGTCGTGCTGCGCCTGCTCGGCGGCCTCGCGCGCCGCGCGCGCCTCGGCCTGCGACTGCTCGAGGACGTGGCGAATGCGGACCTGATCCGTCACCTCGTAGGCGGTGCTGGCCACCGCATAGACACGTCCGCTCGCGTCTCGCAGCGGCTGGTAGCCGACGTTGAAGTAGTACTCCTCGAGCGTTCCCGTCATCTCCTTGTCGAGGCGGATCATCCGCTCGCGCTGCGAGTAGGGGACGCCGGTATCGTAGACCCGCCTGACGGTCTCGATCACTTCCTGCCCGGCCAGCTCGGGGAGCGCCTCGCGCAGCGGGCGGCCGATGAGCCGGCGTCCGCCGAGCATCTCGACGTAGCGCGGACTGGTGATCGTGTAGACGAGATCGGGTCCGGACATCACCGCGACCGCGACCGGTGCCTGCTCGAAGAGGTCGCGCAACCGTTGCTCCGCCGCTGCCGCCTGCGCGCGCGCCGACTCCGCTTCCTCCGTGCGCTCCTCGAGCATCGCCGCCGTCGCCTGCAGCTCTTCCGCCTGTGCCTCGAGCTCGATCGTCTGTTCCTGGAGCTGCGCGATGAGCCGCTCGCGCTCGATGCCGTGGTCGCGTTCGGCCAGCGCCTCGCGCTCGGTGACCTGCAGCCGATGGAGCTCGGTCACGTCCTCGACATAGTGGATCAGCAGCGAAACTGCGCCGTCGCTCCCGAGCACTGGAGTGTTGATGGGCCGCCAGTAGCGCTCCTCCCAGCGTCCGCCGGCGACGCGGATCGGGTAGCGCTGGACGAGCATTTCGTCGCGGCGACGCGTCGCGATTGCCCGGTCGAGCGACGCGCGAAGGTTGGCGCTTCCCGTCGCGGCGGGATCGCTGGGCGGATCGGGAAAGGCATCGAACAGCGGGCGCCCGAGGATCGCCGACCGCGTCGTGCTCGTCGCGGCGAGGTACCGCTCGGTGACGGCGACGATCGTGAACTGGTCGTTCGGCAGCAGAACGAGAAAGGCTCCCGGCGCGGCTTCGAACAGGGCGCGGAAGTCGAGGTTGTACACGAGCGAATGGACGCGGGTTCGAGGTGATCCGACGCCGGGCGCCGCCACAGCGCCGCGGCATTTTTGCAAATGCCGGGCCCGGCTCGATCACTCAGCGGCTACTGTCCCTCCGGGAAATCTGCGCCTTCGGTCGTCTCCGCCCACGCGTCGAAATCCTTCTTCATCGCGTCGAGCTTCCAGCGCGCGCCCTTGAGCGCAGCCTTGCCGAGCAGGAGGTTGAGCGGCGGGTTCGGCGACTCGACCGCCTTGATGATCGCGGCCGCGGCGCGCTTCGGATCGCCGGGCTGCTTCCCGCTGTAGCCGCGGATCGTGTCCTGGTTCTTCCCCGCCGTCTCGGCGTAGTCGGCGATGCGCGTCGGCGCATCGTTGGCCGAGCGTCCCGCCCAGTCGGTGCGGAATCCGCTCGGCTCGACGACCGTGACCCTGATCCCGAGCGGCGCCACTTCGAGCGAGAGCGCCTCGGACAGCCCGACCACGGCGAACTTGGTCGCATTGTAGAAGCTCAGCGCGGGGAAGGCACGGATTCCTCCGATCGACGCGATGTTGACGATGTGGCCACTGCGCCGCTTCCGCATTCCGGGGAGGACGGCCCGGGTCATCCGCGCCAGCCCGAAGACGTTGATCTCGAACATCCGCCGCACCTCGGCCTCGTCGCTCTCCTCGAGCGCGCCGAAGTAGCCGATGCCGGCGTTGTTGACGAGGACGTCGATCCGCCCGAAGCGCTGCTCGGCGTGCCTAACGGCGGCGTCCACGTCGTCCGGGCGGGTGACGTCGAGGCGGAGCGCGATCGCGCGGTCGCCATGGCCGGCGACGATGTCGGCCACCGACGCCGGGTCGCGGGCGGTGACGACGGCGCGGTGACCATGATCGAGCACGGCCTGCGCCAGCTCGCGGCCGAAGCCGGTCGAGCAGCCGGTGATGAGCCAGACGGGGGCGTTGGAGTCAGCCATTCTCGTGAAGTGGGGTCGGGTGTGAATGCGGCCAGTCCGGACGTTGCAAGAGTCGTGTCGCTCGCGTTGTAAATTCTGCGGCCCGGCAACAACTCTTCGGACCTTTCGCTGATCAAAGCAACGACCGGGAGGACAACCAGCTCGGCATGTTGGCGGTTCCCGTCCCGTGCACATCGATTCGAGTCACGCACAATTCCCTTCCCCCGCGAGATGCTCACCCGTCCGATTCCTTCCACCGGCGAGATGCTCCCCGTCATCGGATTGGGGACGTGGCAGACCTTCGACGTCGGTGACGATCGGCCGGCCCGCGCCCGCCTGCGCGCGGTGCTCGACGAGTTCGTCGTCCTCGGCGGAACGGTCATCGACTCGTCGCCGATGTACGGGACGTCGGAGAAGGTGGTCGGCGATCTCGCCGCCGAGCTCTATCTGCGGCCGAAGCTGTTCGTCGCGACGAAGGTGTGGACCACCGGGATGCGCGAAGGGATAACGCAGATGCACGAGTCGATGCGGAAGCTGCGTGCCGCGCCGGTGGACCTGATGCAGGTCCACAACCTGGTCGACGTCGACACCCACCTCGACACGCTCGACGAGTGGAAGCAGCAGAAGCGCATCCGCTACACCGGCATCACCCACTACGCCGCGAGCGCCCACGATGCAGTCGCCCGCGTGCTCGAGGCGCGGCGCGTCGATTTCGTGCAGATCAACTACTCGGTCGCCGAACGTGAGGCAGAGCGGCGCGTCCTTCCAGTGGCGCGCGAGCGCGGGGTGGCAGTGATCGTGAACCGTCCGTTCGCCAGCGGTGGCCTCCTGCGCCGGCTCGCGTCGAAGGCGGTTCCATCGTGGGCCGCCGAGATCGACTGCGACAGCTGGTCGCAGCTCCTGCTCAAGTTCGTCGTCTCGCACCCCGACGTGACCTGCGTCATCCCGGCCACCTCCGACCTCGGGCACGTGCGCGACAACCTGCACGCCGGCGACTGGCGGCTCCCCGACCCGGAGCTGCGCGAGCGGATCGCGAGGGCAGCGCGCGGCGACTAGCGGCGAGCGTCTTGCGAGTGACGGGAGTTGCCACCGGATGTACCGCTGGCGAAGATGAATTGCGCGCGCCTCACCTGCCCTCCCATCGCCATTTTCGCATGCGGATTCGATCGTCAGTCGTCCTCGGCCTCGCCCTCGCGTCGACCGCCGGCTTCTTTGCAGGCTGCGGCGGGGGCGGCGGAGGAACGGGCCCGATCACCCCGATCGACACGACCCCGACCACCGGCTACAAGAACCCGGTGCTCGACCAGGATTTCCCCGATCCGTCGGCGATCCGGGTCGGCAAGACCTGGTGGGCCTACGCCACGCAGACGTTCCTCGGCAACGGGCTGAAGATCAACATCCAGAGCGCGAAATCGACGGACCTCGTGCACTGGACTTACGGCAACGACGCGCTGCCGACGCGTCCCACCTGGTCGACCCAGACCTGGAATTTCTGGGCGCCGCACGTGATCTATGCGCCCGAGCAGAACAAGTACCTGATGTACTACTCGGCCGACGCGGACACGAGCGGGATGTGCATCGCGATCGCGACGTCGGATGTGCCCGAGGGACCGTTCACCGACGTCGGCTCGCCGCTCGCCTGCAGCAACGATTTCTGGCACATCGACCCGATGGAGTTCGACGATCCCGCCACCGGCAAGCACTACCTCTACTGGGGCTCGAACTTCAAGCCGATCGCCGTCCAGGAGCTCGACAACACGCGGATGCACTTCGTCACGGGATCCGCGCCGGCGAACGTGATCACGACGAGCGGCGCGCCGTACGAGCAGCTGGTCGAGGGACCGTGGGTGATGAAGCACGGCGACTACTACTACCTCTTCTACTCCGGGAACAACTGCTGCACCCCGGGGAGCCTGCACTACGCGGTGATGGTGGCGCGGTCGTCGAGCCCGACGGGCCCGTTCCAGAAGCATGGCGCAGCGTTAGGCACCGACAGCAGCGCGATCCTCACCGCCGACGATCACTGGGCGGCGCCCGGGCACAACGCGATCGTGACCGACGATGCCGGTGCCGACTGGATCCTCTACCACGCGGTCGACCCGAACAAGCCGTACCTGAGCGACAACGCCGGCATCCGCCGCCCGATGCTCATCGACCGGATCACCTGGGACGCGAATGGGTGGCCGACCATTGCGGGCGGGCATCCGTCGCACGGCGGCGCCACCCTTCCCACCATCACGCCGTGAGGCACCCGTGAGGTCGAGCCTGAGCGCCCGCGCGCTGGCCCTGGTGGCGCTGCTCGCCGCGGCCTGCACCGCCGATCACAGGGTCGCCGACAGCAGCGCGGTGACCACCGCCGCCGCCAACGGTGCGGTCTCGGGGGACACTGCTGTCGCGGCGAGGCCGGCCGGCCCGACGAGCGCGTCGCCGGTCGCTCCGCCGGGCGCGGTGCGCGCGGTCGTGCCGGCCCCGGCCGGGGCCGTGCCTAACGGCGCAACCGGCGCGCCGGCAACGGTCTCACCGGCCAACGGCGCCGCGACCCCGCCCGCCGACACCACCCGGGGAACCGTGCCTGACGCGCGGGCCCCGGCCCCCGCTCAGACCCAGCAGGCGCTTGCCGGGCAGCCCGCGCCCTCGGCGCCGGCCCGCGCGCCCATCCCCTATTCGGCCGGCGAGCGCCTCGCCTACGACGTGAAATTCAGCGCGATCGATGTCGGCGACGCGGTGATGGAGGTGCTCGGCCTGGAGAACGTGCGCGGCCGCGAGGCGCTCCACATCCGGTTCACGGTCAAGGGCGGGACGCTGCTCTACAGGGTCAACGACCGTTATGAGAGCTGGATCGACACCACCGACCTCGTCTCGCTCCGCCACTGGCAGCAGATCGACGAGGGGAGCTACGAGCGCGAGCGGCGCTACGAGATCATGCCCGAGATCGGCGTCTACAAGGAGAACGACAAGCCGAACCAGCCGACGGTCGCCGAGCCGCTCGACGACGGCAGCTTCTTCTTCTTCCTCCGCACGATCCCGCTCGAGGTCGGGAAGACCTATTCGTTCGATCGCTACTTCAAGCCCGATCGCAACCCGGTGACGGTGACGGTGGTGCGCCGCGAGCGGGTGAAGGTTCCCGCCGGCACCTTCGACGCGATCGTGCTCCATCCGACGATCAAGGCGAAGGGGATCTTCGGCGAGGGTGGGCAGGCCGAGATCTGGCTCGCCGACGATTCGTCGCGGATCATGCTCCAGATGAAGAGCAAGCTGAAGATCGGATCGCTCAACCTCTACCTGAAGCAGATCCGGCGCGGCACGCGCTGACTGTCGCATCGCACTCATGTCAGACACCACCCTCCTGCTCCGGGCGGCGAACTTCGCCGCGCGCCACCACTCGAAGCAGAAGCGGAAGGGTTCGAGCGGTGAACCGTACATCAATCATCCGATCGCCGTCGCCGAGCTGATCGCCGGGGTCGGGCGCGTCACCGACGCGCTCACGCTCGCCTCGGCGCTGCTTCACGACACGGTCGAGGACACCGACGCGACGATCGAGGACATCGAGCGCGAGTTCGGTCCGGAGATCCGCGGCATCGTCGCCGAGCTCAGTGACGACAAGTCGCTGCCGAGCGCCGAACGCAAGCGGCTGCAGGTGGTCAACGCGCCTAACGCGTCGCGGCGGGCCAAGATCGTCAAGCTGGCCGACAAGAGCGTCAACGTCGCCGACATCACCCGCGACCCGCCGCCTGACTGGCCGCTCGCCCGCCGCCGCGCCTATGTCGAGTGGGCGAAGGAGGTCGTCGCCGGGTGCCGCGGGACGAACACCGCCCTCGAGAAGCACTTCGACACGGTCGCCGCCGCCGCGCTGGCGGCGATGCGACCGTGAACACCTGCCGATCGGCGAGAGCGCGGGCTACGGGACGGTGACCTGCACGCCCCGCCCGCCGGCCGGCGGCCTGGGCTTCTCGTCGGCGAACGTGACCGGGTTCCCGAACTGCCAGCGGCTGTGCAGGCGATCGTTCTTCGGCGTCGCCACCATCGCCTTCAGCATCGGGAACAGCTCCTTCTGCGTCGGGGTGATGATCGAGTCGGCGATCTCCGGCTGGACCCAGAAGATCTTCCAGTACACCGAGTCGACCACCGCCGCGCTGTCGAGCTCCGTCTTTCCAGGCTCGTGGCCGCGCCGTTCGGCGAGGAACGCGCCTAACGGTATGTAGATCGCCCGGACCTGCGCCGAGTAGATCGAGTCGGCGTGGTGCAGCTGCGCGATCTGCGCCCTGGTCAGGAAGAGCGAGTCGCTCTCCTCGAGCAGCGCCTTGTAGACACTCGATGTGCGCGAGAGGTAGAACGCGGCCAGCGAATCGGCGCCGCGGTTCACCCAGCCGCCGCTCGGCCCGCGCACCGGCTCGAGCGCGCGGCGGAGCTGCTGCAGCGGATAAGCGACGGAGAGGTCGACGCGGAAGTCGAGGGTGATGCGGAACGGGTTGCGGAAGAGCGTTCGGCCCGGCCGGGTATCGGCGAACCGCGGGTTCACGTCGTAGCGGAACCGGTTGGCCGTCGCGTCGAAGCCGCGCGGGATGAGCAGCACCGGATCGGGACGCGCCTGGGTACCCCATCCATGCAGGTCGCTCCCGTGGACGACCTGGTCGATGCCGCCGAGCACGTTCTCGAGATAGACGGTGGACCGCACGCGGCCGGCCCACTTCCTCGGGATCGGCGGCGTCCACTGCATGTTGAGCGTCTCGCTCCACGGCCCGCGACAGCCGTTGCGGGGCGCGACCTGCCCGAGGTTGGCGCGGATGCAGCTTTTCGCGCTCGACGATCCGCTGGCGAGGATCGCCTGGAGCTCCGAATCGAGCTGCGGATCGCCCGACGCGCCCGGGCGCGGGATGAAGGCGCGGTCGCCGCCGACCCCGTCGCCATTCACGTCTCCCTGGACGATCGGCGTATACGGCAGTCCGCTCTGCGCCCGCGCGAACAGCGTCACCGTCCCCACCTTGCCCGCCGAGAAGCCGCCCTGGACGATCACGACGTGGCGGGCGTCGTTCGCGTTAGGCGCCCACTCCTTGACTCGGGGATCGCCGAAGCCGCCGCCGTCGAAGCCGCGATACTGCCGCCGCGTCGTCTGGAGCGTGTAGGAGATCGCGCCGTAGAAGGGGATGCGCGCCTTGAAGACGTCGGGCGAGAGGCTGGCCGTCAGCTGGCCACCGTAGCCACGCAGGTCGCTCGACCGCACCGCGACCCGGCTGTAGGCGGTCGAGCGTCGCGATTCCGTCGCCGACACCGCGCCGCTGGCCGGGTCGATCGCCGCCGGCGACACGTAGACCGGCCGCCCGCCCTCGGCTGCAGGATCGAGGGTGAACGCGGTCGCGCCGGCGAAGTTCGCGTCGACACTGCCCGGCTGCGACAGGTCCCAGCTGCCTAACGTTCCGACCTTGAGCAGCGCCCGGCCGATGTCGGTGCTCCAGTCGAGCGACGCGCGCCAGCTTCGCGGGACGTCGAACGAGGGATCGATCAGCGTCACCGCCGGCGCCCGCTCGGCGAGCGCTCCGCCGCCGCCGGCGCACTGTGACGGGATGTTCGCCGGATCGGAGGCGAAGTCGCTCCAGTCCGGGACCGGCACCGCGCCCCCGACGCAGGAGAGGAGGAGGCTGCCGCCCCGCGCCGACGCATCGGCGGCGAGCTCGGGGTGCAGCAGGTCGCGGAACTCGCCGATCCCGCCGCGGAAGGTCCCGACCCGGTTGCGATAGTTGGTCCCGACCGGGCTCACGCTCGTCCCCGAGCCGTTGTCCTTGTCGTGATTGTAGGTCCAGGTGAAGCCGGCACGCGGGCTGACGTGGATGCGCGCCGGCGCGACGCCGGTACGGACGCCTAACGCGCTCTCCAGCGCCGCGTCCGATGCCGGCGCGTCGAAGAACCCGCTCCCCTCGACGCGCGCCCCGTAGATGACGTTGAAGAGCCGCGTCGGGAGCCAGGTGTGGGCCAGTGCGCCGGCCGCGTTCCAGACTCGCCCGCTGCGATCGGGCGCCGACAGCGTCCGGCTGAAGCTGGCCGGATTGTTGGCCGCGAAGTCGGCGACGCTGTTGTAGGCGTAGCTCCCGAACCGGTTGCTCGCCCCGCTCGCCGTCAGCCCGTCGGCGCGCGCCCAGAGCTGGCCGCTGAACCGGTGCCTGCTCCCGCGCGCGTTGCGCATCGTCTCGTTCGCCGCCTCCAACGTCCAGCGCTGCGTATCGTTGAAGAAGCCGGCGCTCCCGCCGAGCGAGAGCCCGGTCACGTCGATCGAGCCGCCGGGATCGAGCGGCGACCGGACGAGGACGTCGGCAGCCGGCAGCGCGAGATACGGCGTCGTGCTCGTCTTCACCTCGCTGGCCGCAAACCGCGTCTCGTTGAGGTAGTTGCGCCCGGGCCCGAAATACTCGCCGACCACCAGCTGCCCGCCTAACGTTGTCTGCCGCTGCTCGCCGCCGGTGACAGCGGCCGCGAGCGGGCCGAAGCCGAGCGCTCCATCCTTCGTCACCCCGGCATAGCCGGTCAGCGCCCGCGTCGCCAGCGTGTCGCGCGTGTCGTCGAGCCGGCCGAGGAAGGTCAGTGCGTCGCGCTGCCGGTCGACCGGGACACCTCCCGCCGCGACGAGGCCTAACGGCGACGCGATGGCGAGGACGCGGGCGACCGAATCGGGCGCGACGCCGGCACGCAGCAGCGTCGCGTCGCTGGCGCTGCCCAGCGTCGACGGCGTGCTGATCGCCCGCGAGACATCGATGGCCGCGTTGTAGGTCAGCGCCTGGCGAATCAGCTCGCCGTCGCCGCCGATGCTCAACTTCGCCCCGCCACTCGGCAGCCCCTGCGCCCGGCCGACCGCGTCGGTGAACTGGAACGAGCGCGGGTCGAGAGTGACGAACGCCTGGCGGCGCTGGTAGAAGCGGTCGCCGGCCGCGAGCCGCACGTCGATGTTCGCGCCGGCGAATCCGCCCCGGGTCGGGTCGTACGTCGCGCCGGTCACCCGCGTCTGCGTCTGCGCCGCGCGCGGAATCGTCGACGACGCCATCCCCATCCCGTTCAGCGTCGTCAGGTTCGACTCCGCCCCCGAGCCGAGGATCGACGGACCGTTAGGCGTGGAGGTGACGCCCGGCATCGTCGTCGCCGTCGCGTTGAGGTCGCCGGCCGTTCCGGGGGGCACCTGGCCGTTCACGCCGTCCTGATATTTTTCCGACGAGCCGGGCTCCGGGTTGTACGGGCTGACGTCGTGCTCGACCCGGACCGGCTTCGTCCCACGGACCTTCACTTCGGCGAGCATCGCCGCGTCGCTGGCCAGCCGGAAGTCGGCGACGAGGATCACTTCGCTCCCCTCGCGCTGCACGCGGCGGCGGGCGGTGCGGAATCCGGTCGCGCTGACGTTGACCAGGTAGTCGCCCGTCCCCGGCTCGAAGCGGATCGAATAGCTTCCGCTGCTGTCCGTTACCGTCTGCTGGACCAGACGATCAGGCCCGCGGGTGATGATCACGGTCGCGCCGGCGATCGCGTGCGCGGAGTCGTCGGTCACGTGGCCGCGGATGATGTCGGCAGTCGAGTTCTGCGCGGCGGCGCTCGATGAGAGCGCGGCGATTGCAACGAGGACGAGAAAGCGCATTGTGGGGCGGAGCGGGTTGGATCGAATGCGACCGTCGTGAGACACGGCCCGATCACAGACGGTTGTCTGTCTACGCTCCCATCGACGAGAGGTTTCCCCGTGGTTAGGCGCGGATGGGCGGAACGGCGCGGGGGCACGGTGGTGTGACCATCTCACCCAGCGTGCCCCCGAGCCGTTCTAGCGATGCGTGCCCGGCGCGCGGAGCGCATTGCGCCACCGGGAGCGATCCGTGAAGGCGATCGTCAGACGTCCGGCACCGATCGCTGTCGGGGGCTGCCGGGTTCCGGGGCCGATGTCATGCGCGGCGTGCCGGCACTTCGCGGAATTCCTGGGTCAATCCGGGTGAACGACGATTGCACGGATTTTACGAATTCCACGGAGGCGATTATCAAAGATCTGCTAGCGATCGCCGTGGGGTGGCGAGTTCCGGGGCCCCACCTCGTGCGCGGCATGCCGCATTCGCGCCGTTCACTGTTCAATCAGGGTGAACTAGAATCGCACCGATTCTACGGATTTCAC
>Ga0070658_10003324_pt1 | contig 13271 bp, 13 predicted proteins | sample KBSC13metaG_FD_64664 | JGI IMG/M metagenome (GOLD analysis project Ga0070658, IMG submission 64664) | Corn rhizosphere microbial communities from Kellogg Biological Station, Michigan, USA - KBS C1-3 metaG | ecosystem: Host-associated > Plants > Roots > Rhizosphere > Soil ... | reverse complement strand
CCTGACCGCCCTTGCCGCCCGTGGACGTTCCCGGTTGACCACCGCTGGTTGTCGTGGCCGCGCCAGCCTGGCCGCCACTGCCCCCGGACGCGTGGCCGCCCGATCCCGGGATCGCCGGGGCGCCTCCCTGTCCGCCGGTCGCCACCGTGCCTGTGCCGCCGCTGGCGACCGCGCTGCCACCGGAACCCGCGGAGATACCTCCGCTGCCGGCGCGCGCCCCGCCGTCGGGGCTGTACGGTGCGATGCTGGACTTGCCGCAGCTTGCTCCCATGATCAGCGCGCCGATGACCAGGGCGCGCGCGATGGGCAGCCGTGCGCGCGCCCCCGCCCGGAACGCCATCTCGGGGGGGCTCACCAGCGACCCACCACGGACAGGCGGGCGGACGTCAACGGTCCCAGCGCGAGATCGATCGACGGCTGCCAGCGCGCGACGGGGGCGGTGGGCGCGCCGCCTGCGTGACCGGTAGCCAGGGCCACCACCAGGCCGGCCGCCGCGGCCACGCCGCCCGCGATCATCAGCAGCCGCCCGGTGCTGCGCTGGCTGCTGCCATCGGAGAACTTCGCCGCCGCGCTCATGTACAGCGTCGCGTTGGCCGTGGCATTGGCGCGATCCGCGTCGGTGCTGGCGGCGTCGATCTTGGATTGACCCGCAAGTGCCTCCACGACGCCCACCGTGGCGGCGACCGCGCCGGCTCCCGCCACCGACCAGCCCACGATCGGCCACACCGAGCCGTGCCGCTGGTCCGTCGTGGTCGGCGGCGCGCCAGGGGCAACCGCACTGACGACGGGCGCGGGTTCAACCTGGCGCGCCGTCGCATCTGGGGCTGTCTCGCCGGATCGCTGCTCGTCTTTGCCGGTGGCAGATGCACTGGAGCCCTCCAGTAGGCGCTCCAGTCGAATGACGAGCGGGCGGTACGCGAAGGCGGCGATGGTGACCTTTTGCGCGGCTCGTTTGTAGCCACTCGCGCGCACCTCGACGTCGACATCGCCTGCCATCACAGTGATGGGCTTGCTCATCGGGATCTGGCCCCGGCGCCGGCCGTTCACGTAAATCTCCGCGCCTTCGGGCTCTCCCGTGACCTGCAGGGTGCCGACGTGATCCTTCACGACCGCCAGCGACTTCTGCAAGGCGGTGCGGTTCTTCTCCACCCATGCATCGCCGGTGGTCCGGACAGCCTCGGTCAGATGCACCTCGGCGTCGTCCCAGTGGCCCAGCGCCTGCTCGACCAGACCCAGCTGCGCAGCGGCGCGCGGCGTATGAGCGAGCTGATAGCCAGCCTGGAATTCGGGCAACGCGCCAGCGTCGTCGCCCGCCTTCCGCAGACGAATTCCCCGCTGGATGGCGGCCTCACCCGGCTCACCCGGGGGCGCATCAGCCGCGCTGGCCGGCGGAGCGAAAGCCGACATCGCAATCAACGCGGCGATGATCGCTACACGTCGGCGCAGGCGTAACACCGCGTCAGTCTCGGGGACCGCTCGTGCCGCTGTCAACCAGAAACCGCGGCCCGTTAATGACCGGATGACGAGCAAGAATCCGTCACAGGGGCCGCCAAGTTCCGGGCACATCGGCTTGCCGGCTCGACTGCTTACAACACGGCCAACTTACCGCTGGTAAGGCCGTCCTTCGGAATTTCAGTGCGATTCCCCTGACAACCGGACGCTTCCGGCGACAACCCGGAGCATGCACACCACGAGGAACGTTCGCCGTGCTGGACGGGGGGCCTCTCTGGCCTGCGCCGTCGGCGCCCTGTTCGTCGCGAAGATCGCTTCAGCGGCCTCGATGCAGAAGGTCGACCAGGCCACGTGGTGGGCGGGCGTCACGGGGCTGCCCAGCTACGTGAACATGTACATCTACGTGCCGGACGCGCCGGCCGCGAAGCCGCCCATCGTCGTGGTGCCGCACCACTGCCAGGGCAGCGCCAGTTCGACGAACAGCGAGATCGCCAGCCTGTACACGGTGGCGAACCAGACCGGCTTCATCGTCATCATCCCGGAGGCGACGGGCGAGAACTGCTGGGACGCCGGGTCGACGCGCTCGCTGAAGCACGGCGGGCTGGGCGACACGGGCGCGATCGTGCAGATGGTGAAGTACACGCTGGCGAAGTACAGCGGCGACGCGAACCGGGTGTACACGGTGGGCGGCTCGTCGGGCGGCATCATGACCGAGGCGTTGCTGGGCGTGTATCCCGACGTCTTCATGGCGGGCGTGTCGCTGATGGGCGTGCCCTGTGGCTGCTGGGCCGACCAGTACCACGACGTCACGGGCAACCCGTCGGACGGCACGGGGCAGTGGAGCGGTCCTTGCGCCGGCGGCACCGTCACGAAGACGGGACAGCAGTGGGGAGATCTCGTCCGCTCGTATTTTCCGGGCTACATGGGGCACCGCCCGCGCCTGCAGCACTGGCACGGTACCGCGGACACGACGCTGAACTACAAGGTGATGGCCGAGGACATCAAGGAGTGGACGAATCTGCTGGGGCTCAGCGAGACGCCGACCTCGACGGACATGCCGAAGTCGGGGACCACGCACCAGGCGTGGAAGAACTCGTGCGGCTTCACGGTGTACGAGACGTTCGCGCTGTCGGGCGTGGGGCACGCGGTGCCGTTCGACGGCGCGGCGATCGCGGCGTACTTCGGACTCGACAAGGCGGGCGGGCAAGATCCGGAGACGGCGGCCTGTCCGGGCGCGGTTCCCGGCGGCGGCACGAACGGGGCGGGCGGCGCGACCGGCTCTGGCGGCGCGACCGGCGCCGGGGGACGGGGCGGCGCGCCCGCTGGCGGTAGCGGGGGAGCCAGTGGCGGCCACGGCGGCGTCAGCGGCACCGGTGGCGCCATGACGACGGGAAGTGGTGGCGTGACCGGCAGCGGCGGCGTGACCGCGAGCGGAGGCAGCACCGGCGCTGGCACCGGTGGCAGCACGAGCGGCAGCGGCGGCACGGCCAGCGGCGGCAGCACCACGGCCGGCAGCGGCGGCGTCAGCGGAACCGGCGGCAGAATGATCACCGCCAGCGGCGGCACCAGCGCCTCGTCGGGCGGCACGACCGGCAGCGGCGGCTCCTCGTCTGGCTCGGGCGGCGTCGCCGCCAGCGGTGGCAGCGGGGCCGGGATCCCGGAGGACGGAAACTCGGGCGGCGGATGCGCATGCGACGCCGGCGGTGGCAACGGGCGCGGCGGGCATCAGTCGTGGCCCCTGCTGGTTCTGGGTGCCGCTATCGCGATCGCGGGCCTACGAACGCGAAGGCCAGATCGGGCTGGCAGCGGGACCGCTCGGCGCCTCGACTGATCCAACGCCCCGACATCCCTAGCTTCCAGGTCGAGGGGCCGGGCGCGCGCCGCCGACTCTGTCCGGACTGCCTGCCCCGGGCCGACCGCTTTGCAGCGGCGCCGGCAGCCAGGCCAGCACGGTTCACTCGGGCGGGTCTTCCTGCAGCACGAACGAGCGCTTCACGGTCTCGCCGTCGCGCAGGCTGATGGTGATGGTCTTGCTGAGGCCCAGGTCCTCGCGCTTGACGGTCACCTCGTGTTTCCCGCAGGCGATGGGCTCGCTGTACGGGGTATGGGCCTTGGTGTTCTGCCCGTCGATCCAGACCTCGGTCCAGGGCAGCGTCCCCAGCCGCAGCGCGCAACCGGTGCCGGGGGCGGTCTCAGGGGCGGCAGTCTCGGTGGCGACCTTTTCTGGCGGACCCTTCTCGACAACCGCAGGGGCTGTTGGGACGGGTGTGGCCACCACAGGTGTGATCTTGTCGGCGTGAGCGGCGCGGCTGCTCTTTGCCTTCTTCCCATGCTTGCGGCTCGCGCCGCGCGCCTTCGCATCAGCCTTCTCGGCGGCGGAGAGGCGTTGAAGGTTGTCCGCGTTCGAAGGCTCGCCGTGCGCGTCTGCCGGCGTCGCGGTTGAATTTGCCGCCGTGACAGGCGCGGCAGCGGCGGGCGCCGCGCCGGGAACGACCTCGTCGCGCGCGGCGGGCTTCGAGGCTTCCTCGGCCATGGGCGCCGCCTCGGGCGCGATGATGGGCCCGGCCGTCACGGTCTCGGCAGGCTCCGCGGGGGCGGGCTCCTCGTGCGCCGCCGGCACCGTGCCCCGCACCGCCGGCGCGGTCGTGCGAATCACGGTCACCGTGTGCCCGGGCCGCACCAGGTTGAAGATGCTCAGGCCGACGGCGATCGCCGCGCACACGACCGCCAGTCCCGCGCCCAGGCGAAGGTTGCGCGTGCTGGCGGCGATGACCCGCTTGGTGGGCACCGGCAGCAGCGGCGGCGGAAATCGGATCGGCGAGCGCAGAGAGGGCAGGCCGTCCAGGTGCTCGACGTCGTCGTCGGCCGCCGTCACCGCGCTGGTGGCGGAGTGGCTGTCGTTCCTCGGCTCGTCGATCTTCGTGACCGCCGTGTGATCGCCCTTGGGCGTGGGCCGCCCCTGATCATCGTGCGCGTGCTCGTGCAGATGGATCGCGGCCGGATTCAGGTACGTGCCGGTGGTGTTGCCCCACTTCTCGGGCGGGCCTTTCAGATCCATCGCCTGCGCCACGGTGCGCGTCCAGCGCGCGTAGTCCGCCGCGAACAGCTTCTTCATCGACGTCGAGATCTGCAGCGGATTGAAGCCGTCGCTCGCGAAGGCGTGCCGCTCCAGGGCCAGCGCCATCTCGGACCCGTTCTGGAAGCGGTTCGCCGGATCCTTCTCCAGCGCCTGCATCACGATGCGCTCCAGCCGCGCCGACGTGGGGACGATCATCGACGGCGGCGTGATCGGCTCGTCGACGATGGCCTGCATGGTCTCCATCTCGCTGGCCCGGTGGTACAGGCGTCGCCCGCACAGGGCCTCCCACAGCACAATCCCCAGCGCGTACACGTCCGAGCGGCAGTCGATCGCCTTGGCCCGGATCTGCTCCGGGGACATGTACTGGATCTTCCCCTTCAGTCCCCCCGGCACGGTCTCGGTCACCCGGCCGTAGGCGCGCGCCACGCCGAAGTCGATCACCTTCACGGCGCCGCCGAACGAGACCAGGATGTTCTGGGGCGAGACGTCGCGGTGGACGACGTTCATCGGCCTGCCGTCGGCGTCGGTCAGCTCGTGCGCGTACCCCAGCCCCTTCGCGGCCTGCGCCACGATGTACGCCGACTGGGCGTGCGAAAGAGGACTGTGCTGGTGGCGGCGCGCCCGGCGCAGCAGCGCGGACAGCGAGCGCCCCTGAACGACCTCCATGGCCAGGAAGTACTCGTTGCCCTCGTGACCGACCTCGATGATGCGCGCGATGTTCGGGTGGTCCAGGCGCGCGGCGATGCGTGCCTCGTCGAAGAACATGTCGACGAACTCGGTGTTCGACGACAGGTGCGGCAGGATGCGCTTCACGACGACCAGCGTGCGGAAGCCCGACAGCTCGCCCGACAGGGCCAGGTACACCTCGGCCATTCCGCCGGTGGCCAGCAGGCCCACCAGGCGGTAGCGGCCCATACGGGCCTCGCCCTCACCCTCGTCGAGGGTCGCGCTGGGGTTAGCTGTCACCTCTGCCCATGGTCTAATGTGAACGACTCTTCGGCGGATTGCCGCCGCCGGTGGAGGTGTTCGCTCACAAAATGCGAGGCCGTAGTTGCGGCGTCAGGTAGCAGGGCGTGCGACGTCGGCGGTCATGTGGCGCCAGGTGAGTCGGCGTCGCACCGGCGGCAGTCGAGCAGCACGCCCAGGTGCTGGCCGCGACCCTCCTCCGTGATCACCCAGGGGCGGACCTGCCAGGGCGGACGGTGCCGCACGTGCTGTCCGTGGCCGCACGACAGGTCGGCCACCCAGTCCCCCTGTTCGTCCTGGTGAAAGCCGATGATGGGGCGCTCCATCCCCCAGCTATTCCACAGGCGCGGTCAGATGCCCAGGCCCACCTTCCACAGCAGGCTGTCGGCGGTCACGGTGGTGATGCGCAGGTTCTGGTTGGCGGCGGGCGCGTTCGGGTTGTAGTCCGGGCTGGCCCAGGTCGACCGCATCCAGCCCAGCGAGGCCGACAGGTAGGCCCGACCGAACACGTACATCTCGGCGCCCGCGTCGAGGCCGCGCGTGACCAGCCAGGTGGTGCCGGACGCGTCGCGCACGGTCACCGTTCCGATCATCACGGGCCGGTCCAGCTTCGCCGTCATGAAGCCGCCCGCGGCGTGTCCTTCGACGAAGGGCGTGATGCGCGCCGGATACTGCGCGCCCAGGCTGACGCCGAACAGGCCGTAGACGGCGCTCGCGCTGGCCCCGTCCAGGGCGGCGTTGCCCAGGCCGCCCGTCAGCCCCAGTCCCAGGCGGACCCACCGACGCGACAGCGGGAACGTCTCGAGGTGAAGGCCGGTCAGCCCGACCGGCATGCCCCACGTGGTGCCGATCGAGAAGCCTTCCAGGGATAGCTTCAGGCGCACGTGGTGATCTGAGGGCGGCGCCGGCTCCTCCGTGGGAACCGCGGCCGTCTTCTCCAGCACCTCGTCGGGCGAGGCGGCGCTGCGCAGCTCCTGGGCGTGCACGGGCGCGGCCCACAGCGCCAACAGGCACGGGTAAAGGACCAGCAGACCGGGGCGAGGGGGGCGCACCCTGGTACGTGCTGCATCCGGTACGCCAGCATCGAACAGTTTTCAGACACGAACGGCGGCGGGCCTTGTGTCGGCCGCGCCGCCGGGACGTGTCGGATTGGAAGCGCTGGTTGCGGGACCGTAACGGCCCGCATCCGCGCGGCTACTTCTTCGGGGCGGCCTGCGGGCCGGTCTGCATGTCGTCCAGCGGCGGCAGATCCGAGATGTTGGGCTCGAGCACGATCTCGATGCGGCGGTTCTGCGCGCGGTGCTCGGGGCTGTCGTTCTTCGCGACGGGATCGAACTCGCTGTACCCGGCGGCGGCCAGCGTCTGCGGCTGCATGCCATTCGCGATCAGGAACTTGGTGACCTCGATGGCGCGCTCGGTCGAAAGCTCCCAGTTCGACGGGAACTTCGCGGTGTGGATGGGCACGTCATCGGTGTGTCCGGCCACCAGGAAGCGACGATCCTTGATCGTCGACAGCACCTGCGCCACGTTCTGCAGCGCGCCCTGGCCGTCGGTCTTCACGTTCGTCTTGCCCGAATCGAACAGCACGTCGTTCGGCAGCGCGATCAGCATGCGGCCGTCGCGGATGATGACCTTCAGCTTGCCGGCGTCGATCATCGAGTGCAGGCGAGCGACCAGGTCCCGGAACACCTGGGCGCGGGCCTCGGCGGCGGCCTTCTGGCGGCGCAGCTCTTCCAGGGCCGTGGACAGCTGCCCCTTCTCGCTGGTCAGCTTGTCCACGTTCTGGCCCAGCTTCTCCAGCCGCTCCTTCAACTCGCCGGCCAGCGCGGTGGTGTCGTCCAGCTGCTTGCGCAGGGTGTTGCGCTCGGCGGTCAGGGCGGCGATGCGCGCGTCCCGATCCTTGATCTGGGCCTCCAGCGAATGGATCGTGTCGGCGTTCTTCTTGTCGTGATCGGCCAGCTCGGCGACCTTCTGGTTGTAGGTTCCGGTCGTCACACAGCCGGTGGCGGCGATCGTGACCAGGCCCAGGGCCGCCATGGCGACGGCCCGGACCGGAGCGAGGGCGCGCGAGCGCGCCGGGACTGCCGGGGACGGGGACAGGGACGGGAAAGAGAGTGGTTTCGGGATCATGGCATCGGACCCTAACGCAATTCGCGGGGCGTTTCACGATTTGCAACGTTCCGCAGGCCGCGCAGGATTCGAGGGCGCCCCTGGCGGCGACGCGGTATCGTTCGGCGCATGATCGAAACGATCCAGGTGGGCTTTCAGGTGTACTCGAAGGAAGGCGGCGAGGAGTTCGGCGCGGTGCGGTCCGTGGAGCGAGGGCACCGGCCGCAGCTCCTCGTCTACGTCGAGAACGCGGGCGACTTCGTCGTGCTGCCGGACGCCATCAAGGCGGTCCACGATCAGAAGGTCATCGTGGATCTGACCAAGGTGGGCGCCGACATGCGCAACGCGGTGACGCACGCGCATGATCGTGAACGGCTGTAGCGCGCGAACGGCGATAGCGCCCGAACGCCTGTAGCGTGCGAACGCTGCGGCGCGACGGCGGCGAAGTCGGCCGCGGCGGATGCGCTGCCGCTCAAGGTTGCGCCCAGAACCGACGATGTGCGGGGCGATGAGGTTTACCCTGTTCGGTCGCGCGCGAAGGTGCGTCCAGGATCGCCTCAACGATCACCCCAACGACCGCCTCGACGACCGCGGCAACCGCCGCGCGCCCAGGTCCCACGGCGCGGTGGCCGTGGAGTTCGCCCTGGTCCTGCCCCTGTTTCTGGCGCTGGTCTTCGGGATGATCGACGGCGGGCGGCTGATGATGTCGCGGTGGATGGTGTCCTACGCGGTGGCGCGCGGCGGGCGTGTCGCCTCGCTGCGCACCAGCACGCTGCAGAACGTGAAGGACGCCGTGGCGCAGTCGGCCTCGCTGATCGGCCTGTCGGCGTCGAACGTCAACGTCGAGGTGAACGCGGGCGCCACGACCTTCACCGCGCGGCAGTCCGGGGACGTGGTCCACGTGTACACGACCTACACCTTCACGCCCAAGCTGGCGTTCGTGTTCAAGACCAGCACCATCAACGTCGCGGGAACGACGCTGACGGACGTGGAGTGACCGCCGTGGTCGTCGCGGCGATCTAGTACCCGCGCATGTAGAACGTGGCGTTCACCCGGGCCGTGGTGCCCGTCCCCTTGGGCATCAGGTTCGACCGGGTCATGTAGCCGAGGATGGGCGGGAAATCGACCTGCAGGGTCACCTTCCAGGTCGGGTTCGGCACGCTGGCCGAGTTCACCGTTGTCACGCAGCTGGCGGTCACCGTCGTCGCCGAGGACAGGCCGATCTGGTTCATGAACAGCTTCGCGGCGCCCGAGCTTCCCTGCTCCATGGCGATGGCGGCGTTGACCGCGGTGGTGCTCGAGCAGGTGCCCACGGACGTCTTGGACAGCTCGCGGGCGCCCTCGCGCGCGGCCTGGGTCGCGGCCACGGCCACCCATACGTACTTGCCGTAGTCGAACATGCCCAGCAGCAGCAGCGACAGCAGGGGCAGCAGCATCGCCAGCTCCAGCGCCGCCACGCCGCCGTCCCGGACGCGCGCGGGCCGCCGGCTGGCCGAAGAATGCCGGCGCGCCAGCAGGCGGACGACCGAGCCCGGAGGGGAGCGCATCGCCTGGCCCATCGTCAAGAACGCGCCGCGGCCTGAGCGCTGGCTTGTGGGGCGCCCCGGGGACCGGGTAAAAGGCCGCGTGGGCTCGAATCCGATCAGCGCGTCGCGATCCCCGAACGGCGGACCAGCCGCCATCCTCTTCGATCTGGACGGGACGCTGGTCGACTCGGAGCGGGCCAACGTCGAGTCGGTCGTGCTGGCCTGCCGCGCGCTGGGCGTCGAGCTGAACGTGGACGAGCAGCGGTTCGTGGTCGGGCACTCGTGGAACGAGATCTACGAGCGCATCGCTGCGACCTATGGCGTCGACATCGGCATGGACGCCCTGATCGCGCGGGCGGTGGACGAGAAGCGCGCGCTGCTGGCGGTGACTGGCCATCACGCGCTGCCGGACGCCATCGCCACGGTGCAGCGGCTGGCGCGGCGGTGCCCGCTGGCCATCGCCTCGGGCGCCAGCCGGGTCGAGGTGCGGGACGCCATCGAGGGGATCGGCATCGCCCATTATTTCCAGGTGGTGCTGGGCGCGGAGGACTACGCGCACGGAAAACCGGCCCCTGATCCGTACCTGCTGGCGATGGACAAGCTGGGGGTGCGCGCGCACGCCGCCCGGTGCATCGTCATCGAGGACGCCACGCCGGGGATCCTGGCCGGACGCGCGGCGGGCGCTCGCGTCATCGGCGTGCGGGCCGGCAACTTCGTGGGGTACGACCTGTCGCCAGCCCACGTGGTCGTCGACACCTTGGCCGAGGTCACTGACGCGCTCTGCGATCGACTGATCGACAGCGATAACTGACCGCCTGCAGCGCAACCGACGCACCTTTCTTTTAAACATGTATTTGAAATACATGTTATAAGAATTTCAGGTGGACGCCCCGGCATGCAGCTGACGCTTTTCTCGGATTACTCCCTGCGGGTGCTGCTGTATCTGACCATGCACCGCGACCGGCGCGTCGCGCTGTCCGAGATCAGCGCCGCCTACGGGATCTCGCAGCATCACCTGGTGAAGATCGTGCAGCGGCTGATCGGCCAGGGCTTGATCGAGAGCGCGCGCGGGCGCGGAGGCGGACTGCGGATCGGTCGCGAGCCGGCCGACATCAACGTCGCGGATGTGGTCCGGCTGACCGAGCCCCACATGAACCTGGTCGAGTGCTTCGACGGCGCGACGAACACCTGCCCCATCGATGCGGCCTGCGGGTTGAAACACGCGCTGTTGCGCGCCCAGGCCGCCTTTTTCAAGGAGCTGCAAAGTCACACCCTGGCGGACTTCGCGCCGCGTGCCCCGGCGCTCATCAAGCTCTGGAAGCGGCAGCTGGAACTGGAGGCCACCCCATGAATCGTCATTCGCTCACGGTTTCGTTCCTGCTGGTCCTGTGCGCCGGGTGCGGCAGCCCCGAAGCGCAGCCGCCCGCCGGCAGTGGCGGCAGCTCAGGCGCGACCGGCGGTAGCACGGCCAGCGGCTCGGGCGGCAATCCGTCGGAGGGCAGCGGGGGCAGCCCAGGCAGCGGGGGAGACATGGGCAGCGGCGGAACTTCGGGCGTGGCGGTGAATCCGCTGGGGCGGGCCCGCTGCGCGCCGCCGCCGGGCATGACGGGCAGCCCCGAGACGATCGAGGACGCGGTGGCCCTGGTCAACGCCCTGCCCAAGCCGACCAGCGTGGCCTGCTTCGTGGAGAGTCTGGACCGGCCGCTGGGCGCCTACGCGACCAGCAGCATGTTCAGTCTGCAGCCCGCCGTGTCGAAGGCCAGCCCCCGGCTGTTCTTCAAGGTGGGCCGCTTGTGGCTGTCGATCGTGATCGACGGCGACGGCAAGGACCTGCTGGAGTTCGGGGAGCTGCTGGATGACGGGCTGCGATCACTGAAAGCGGAGCTGCAGCTACCTACCACCGACCAGATATCACCCACCTTGCCGTTCGATCGCGTCGTGTACGGCACGTACGGCACCGTGTGCGGGGCCTGCCATCGCGACGAGTATCTGGATCACGCCGAGGGGACGTCCCAGATCTTCTCGTCGCTGGCGTTCCGGCCCGAGCCCACCACGCGCGTGTCGCTGGATTTTCTGCGCGACCAGGCGCAGTCGTGTGACTGGCAGGCCCAGCCGCAGCGCTGCGACCTGCTGTCGGCCGTGTTTGGCGGCGGGGATGTCGTCGACGCCGAGTTTCCGAAGAGCATGGCCACGTTCGTGACGTCCTCGCTGTCCAGCTCGTCGCTGCTGGCCCCCGCCACGGGCGTCGTCTCGACCGGCCCCTGAGCGTCCCGCCCGGCGGAGGGGAGGGCCGCTTATTCGGGCCGTCCGACACGGCATGGTAAAATTCAGCAGCCGCCGTGTTCGAGCATCTACCCCCCGACGTGAAGATCTACGAGGTTGGTCCTCGCGACGGGCTACAGAACGAAGCCCGTCTGATCGCCACGGACGACAAGATCGCCTTCATCGATGCGCTGTCGGCCACCGGGCTGCCGGCCATCGAGATCACCAGCTTCGTCAACCCGAAGTGGATCCCGCAGCTTGCGGACGCCGCCGAGGTGGCGCGGCGGATCACGCGCCGGCCGGGCGTCGTCTATTCGGCGCTGGTGCCCAATCGCCAGGGACTGGACTCGGCCATCACCGCGGGCATGACGGAGGTCGCGGTCTTCATGTCGGCGTCCGAGACGCACAACAAGAAGAACGTGAACAAGACGATCGCCGCGACGCTGCAGGCGTTCGAGGAGACCGTGCCGCCCGCGCTGGCCGCCGGCCTGAAGGTGCGCGCCTACGTGTCGACGGTGTACGGCTGTCCGTACGAGGGCGCCGTCGATCCGCAGAAGGCCGTCGAGCTGTGCCGCAGGCTGCGCGACCTTGGCTGCTATCAGATCTCGCTGGGTGACACGATCGGCGTGGCCAACCCGCGTCAGGTCCGGGATGTGCTGTCGCGCGTGTTCGCGGAGATCCCGGCGGGCGACGTGGCGGTGCACTTTCACGACACGCGCGGCACGGCGCTGGCGAACATCCTGGTCGCCATCGAGATGGGCGTGACGACCGTCGACTCGGCGCTGGGGGGGCTGGGCGGCTGTCCGTACGCGCCGGGCGCCTCGGGCAACGTCGCCACCGAGGACGTCATCTACATGCTCGAGGGGATGGGGATGCGCACGGGCGTGGACATCGACAAGCTGGTGATCGCGTCGCAGCTCGCCTCGACGCTGGTCGGTCACGAGATGCCCTCGAAGTTCTACCGGGCCTACATGGGCGCTCGCGGCCGCGCCACGGCCGGCTCGTCGGGCTAGTGCGCGCGGGCGCCATCTTCGGAAGCGAGGCAGCAGTGTCGTCCCGTCCGTTGCGCGTCGTGCTGGCCGGTGGCTTCACCGGCGGCCACATCTTCTGCTCGCTGGCCATCGCGCGGGCCCTGCGCGCGATGGCGCCCAACACAACGCTGCTGATCGTGGGCGCCCGCGGCGGCATGGAGATCCCCATCGCGCGCGCGGCCGGTTTCGACGTGGCCACCGTGTGGCTGGATGGACTGGAGCGGCGGCTGACGGCGCGCGCGGTGGCGCGCAGCCTGCTGCTGCCGGTCAAGCTGGGCGTCAGCCTGGCCCAGGCGCGGTGGATCCTGCGCCAGTTCCGCCCCGACGTGGCCGTGGGCGTGGGCGCCTACGTGAGCTTTCCCGTGCTGGCCGCCGCCGCCGCCCGGGGCCTGCCGGTGCTGCTGCACGAGGCGAACGCGCGACCGGGCGTCGCGAACAGGCTGCTGGCGCGGGTGGCAGACGTCGTGTGCGTGGGGGTACCGGCGGCGATCCCGGCGTTCGCGGCGGCGCGCCGGGTCGTCCACACCGGAAATCCTGTTCGCGCAGAGCTGGCCCAGCCACCACCACCGGTCACGGAAGCGCGGCGGCGCCTGGGCCTGACGCCCGACCGCACGACGGTGCTGGTCATGGGGGGCAGCCTGGGCGCGTCGCGTTTGAACGACTGGATGCTGGCAGCGGGCGCGCGCTTCGCCAGCTCGCCGCACCAGGTGCTGTGGCAATCGGGTCGCAAGCACTTCGACGGGTGCCTGGCGCGCGGCGGGGCCCGCCCGAGCGTTCACCTGGTGCCGTTCCTGGACGACATGGCGGCGGCGTATGCCGCGGCCGACCTGGTGGTCGCGGGCGCGG
>Ga0070658_10003322_pt1 | contig 13274 bp, 8 predicted proteins | sample KBSC13metaG_FD_64664 | JGI IMG/M metagenome (GOLD analysis project Ga0070658, IMG submission 64664) | Corn rhizosphere microbial communities from Kellogg Biological Station, Michigan, USA - KBS C1-3 metaG | ecosystem: Host-associated > Plants > Roots > Rhizosphere > Soil ... | reverse complement strand
TGGGACGACCGCTGGATACAGGCGCGGGCATCGAACACGGAACCGATCATCCGCATCACCGCTGAGGCTCCGACGGATGCCGAAGCGCGGGCTGTGGTCGTTCGGGCCATCGAGGCCCTCAAGCCGAGCGCGTCCGGGTAGCAGTCGGATGAAGAGGGTTATCCACAGATTACGCAGATTTTCGGAAAGAGATTGATGTCAGATCAGAAGTTGTCGCTCGTTCATTTGGTTAGGAAGCCGTTGAAAGCGTCTGAAGGTAGGCCTCCTGTGCTGATCCTGGCCCACGGATACGGGAGCAATGAGGCCGACCTGTTCGACCTCGCTGGCTACCTCGACGAACGGTTATTAGTGGTCAGCGTGCGAGCGCCGCTGTCGATGGGTGGCGGGGCGTTTATGTGGTATCCATTATCCTTTGGCCCCGGTGGGATCAAGGCGCATGACCCGGCCGAGTCTAAGGCCGGCTGGGAGGCGCTGAACGCATTCGTCGACGAGGTGACTGGCGCGTATGATGTCGACCCTGGTCAGGTCTTTCTGGGCGGTTTCAGTCAGGGTGGGATCATGAGCCTGGCGGTAGGGCTGCAATGGCCGGAGAAGCTGGCTGGCGTGGTTGTGATGAGCGGGCTGTTACTGCCGGAGGCCCGGGCGTTGGCGGTCACGAGCGGCGACAAGCGCTTGCCGATCATCGGTGTTCACGGCAAGTACGATGAGGTCATTCCTGTCAGTATGGGCCGTGCGGTCGAGGCGGGTGTCGCGGACTTGCCGATAGACTATACCTACCGCGAGTATCCCATGGGACATTCGGTGTCGGCGGAGAGCCTCGCCGACATCGACGGTTGGTTGCGGGCAAGAGTTTCAGATTAGTCTCATTACGCTTGCCCTCTTCACACAACCGGTCTGGGACGACATGCCCATCCAGGGCTATGGGCATGCCACCCGAACCGGGAATCACCTTACCCTCCCGTCACAAACTGCGAACCGGCGGGAGGTCCGGCGGACAATGGACGGCTGGACGTAACTACGAGTCCCTTGACAGTCCAGACAACCGCGGTGTGCGCTGTAGTGTTCTGCAAAAGAACGTCGGCGATACCGTCGCCGTCGATGTCGCGGGCATCGACGACGGACCAGTTCGCGGGCAAGGTCGAGGTGAGGCTTCCGCCGCCGATGACTGTCGCTCCACTCAAATACCAGATACCGATGCGATGCGCCGCGGCGTTGTAAAGAAGCAAGTCCTGGCTGCCGTCACCATTGAAATCCCCCGAACCGATCAGGTCCCATCCGTCCGTCAGACTTCGTGAGATGATCGCCTGCTTAAGGAGCGTGCCGTTGTTCATATACCAGATCGCCGCGGTGTGGGTCGTCGCATTTTCGAGCAAGAGGTCGGGATGACCGTCGGCGTTGAAGTCGGCCGCGCCGATGACACTCCATCCGAGGGCTGGCGTAACGGAGACGTACGCCCCGCCGGTCACCGCACCCCCTTTGACATACCAGAGGGAGATAACGCGGGTTGAGGCGTTCGAGATCGCGATGTCGGGGCTGCCGTCGCCGTCGAAGTCGGCGACCGCCACAGTAGACGAGCCGTCCGGAACAGCGTGCGGGATGGTGACGCCGCCGCTGATGGCGGTACCGTGCAGGTACCAGAACGCAACGTAGTGGGTGGCGGCGTTGTACAGCGCGATGTCGCGGACGCCGTCGCCGTTGACGTCGCCGGCAACAGGAGCGTAGGCCCCGGGCGGGGTGACGCCTGTGCGACCGTGGCCGTCGAAGTCGCGGGCGTTCGTGTTCACCAGGTTGCCGAGCGGCGCGAGCGGATGCTGTTGTCGATCGTTGCCGGCAAAGCTTGGGATCGGAAAGGGGGCGGCGTGATAGACGTTGCCGCCAGGAACCGGGCGGAAGTTGCCGTGAGCAGGGTCGATGAGCTGCGGCCGGACCGTGTTGATGGCGTTCTGCGAATGGAGCAGCGTTTCATTGCAGGTTGGGTTCGACGCCTGGCAACCGGATTGGCCGTCGTCGAGACCGTCCGACCAGCCGGCAGGACCGTCCCAGAAGATATTGCCTCGGATTTGCAAGTTGTCGTCTGATTTAACGGGGCTCGGTATGTTGGTGCCTGCCGGCGGTATCTGCGGCCCGAAGACGACAAAGTGTCCGTAAAGCGTGTGGACGTCCGGATTGTAGAACACATTGTCGTAAATGAAGACGTTCCGGTTAGGGATGCACTCAGACTCGTCCCCGATCGTTGTCTGTCCCCATCCGCCGAGATTGTGCAGCGTAAGGCAGATGTCGAGGTCGCCCTGGCAAACTCGCCCGCCAGGTGAACAGAGAATCAGGCCCGAGCCCGATCCCTGATCCTGCCCCACTTTGTAGAACGTGTTGTGCGCGAAGAGAACATTATAGGCCCCGCGGGCGGCAATGCCGGCGTTCTGAACATTGTGCACGATGTTGTTGATGAACTTGGTATCGTAGACCTCGTAGTGCAGCCATGGAGTCACCATGAAGCCGAAGGTCGTCCCCTGCCCCGCCACAAGACCGCACTGGCCGACGTTGTAGACCTCATTGCCCTCGATGCGTAGATAAGCAGAGCCACCCTTGACCATCAGGCAGTCGTTGTCTGTGTCGTGAATCTTATTCCCCTGAATATGCCCGTACTGCACGGCGACGTAATCGAGGCCCATCCAGAAGGCGTTGCTGATGTCGCAATCCTCGACATACATGTACTGGCACTGGTTGACCTTAAGCGTTTCCTGGGGTTGCCGGACGCTCCCGTCCCAGCCGTTCAAGCTGCATCCCCGTAGAAGCATGTGATTGTCGTTGGAATAGTGGATGACGTTGCCTCCGCCCCCGTAGCCCGGATCGGTGACGAAGTCGAGACCGATGACATAGAGGTAGCTGCAATTGTCGAACTGCAGATACGCGTGGATACGAGCCGTATGCTGACCATCGGCAGCCTGCAGGACCACCGGGTGCGTCAGGGATCCTTGCCTGAGCTCGAACCAATTGGCGCTCGGGAAAGAGGACTCGGCGTAGTCGCCCGGACAGAACATGATCCGATAGGCGTGGGTGAGTGGCGTATTGGCGGGGATCATGCCCCAGGCCGCGGCAACTGTCTGCACGGCGTGGGCGCGGGTCAGAGCGTTATTGGCGTCGCTGCCGTGGACCGGGTCGACCCAGAGATCAGTATAAGCAGGCGCCCCGGCGTCGTAATAGCGCGGGTTCATGACCTGCGCTATCGCCGGAGTCGACAAGGCGATGGCTAGCACAAAGGTGTAGAGGGCAAAACAGAGCGGCCCCCTCAAGCGGTTCAACATTGAGACAATCCTCTCACGTAACAGACTTCGTTACAAGGATTATCGGTGGCCGCAAAAGGTCGAGTTACCGTAAAGACACGGGGATGGGATCAGTCGATGGGTGTAACGGAGCGGTGGTCGTTAGATGGGGGCGGAAGTGAATAGTGAATTATGAATAGTGAGGTAAAGGCAGAAGCGGAGACCGAAGGTCTTCAATTCACTATTCAACATTCTCAATTCACTATTCTATGCCTAGCCTGTGTCACCTTCGATGAGGGTGACGGGGATAGGGGTGAGTTTGTTGACGGATTCGCCGGCGATGACGCGGCGGAGGACATCGACCGCCATGACGGCGACCTGGTCCCACGGGATCTGAACGCTGGTCAGGCGGACGGGCATGCCCTGAAAGACGAAACCGTCGAAGCCGATGACGGCGACGCCCCCTTCGCCGATGCGAATACCCTGCTCCATCAGGAACTCGTAGGTGACCATGGCGTAGTTGTCACACCAGGAGACGATTGCGGTTGGGCGAATGTCGGCCGGGCCGGTGATGAGGCGTTTTTCCTGCTCGCTCAGTTTGCCGGCATAGTCGTCGGCGATACCAGTCGTGACCTGCATACCAAGACGCACGGCTTCGGCCAGGAAGGCGTGGTAGCGCTGATCCGACGACCAACGGCCCTCGGCGATCAGCCGGTAGAGCACGCGTTTGTGGCCCTGTTTTGCGAGTCGACGCGCGATGAGAATCGACCCACCGGCATCGTCCGCGGTAACGGAGGGGAGTTCCGGATGCGCGTCGGCGATGGCGACTGCGGGGAATTGGCGTTCAGCCACCATCGTCGACAAATTGTCATCTTGCGGTGTCCACAGAACGACTCCATCGACCTTGCCGCTGATCAGCTCGAGAAACTTCACGCGGACATTCGAGCGGTTGGAGACGCGATGGATGAGCAGGTCATTATCGGTGGCGTCGCACTGGGCGTGAAAACCGGCGATAAGATCACTAAGAAAGGGATTCCGGGCGTCGACATAGCCGTAGCCGTTGTAGAAGCCGATGGTCTGAGTCGACTGGTGGCGCAGCGACCGCGCGACAGCGTTGGGTCGGTAGGCAAGTTCGGCCGCGGCTTGTCGGACACGCTCACGCGTGGCCTCCGAAGTTCGGGTGCCGGAGCGGGCGCCATTGAGCACGGAGCTCGCCGTACAACGGCTGACTCCGGCCAGATCGGCGACGTCTTGAAGGGTGGCGGCGCGAATTTTTTGGATCTTCACCGACTGGCCACCTTGTAAGCTGGAACCATATACACGATTTAGGTTAGCATGTGTCGGCAAGGGTTGTCAAATTTCCTTTAGTTTCAACGTTAAAACGGTACGGCTTGCCGGTGTTACTACCGGTTAATCGACTAGTCCTACAGTTACTACTTAGGCAGCGTCCATTAAGGTCAATGGCATTCGGATCTCGCTGCGCAGATCGGCCAGGGTCGTTTTGTCCTTGACCCGGGCGAGCACCCAGTCGAGGGCGGCGCACGCCACGTCGTCCCAATCACAGCGGACTGACAGCACTCCCGCCGAAAGTGACCGGGGCAGGAACCCGCCGAAGCCGCTGATGGCGATGTGCTCAGGGACGTCGATCAAGCGCGCAAGACACGAGAGCCGCAGGTTGTAGGCGACAATGTCGCTCCAGCAGCAGACGGCGGTCCGCTCGCGCTCATGAGCCAGTTCGGCCGTCAGCGGCGTAAGGTTGGTCGCCGACGTCCGTCGAACGGCCCGCTCTCCACTGTGCAGACCTCGTCGATCCATCTCACGCTCGAAGGCAATCAGCAGGCGCTCGGAGGCCGGAGTTTCGACGTCCGGTCCGACGAACACGAAGCGCCGATATCCGCGCCACCAGTAGTGAGTGACGACAGCGTCCATTGCGGACGCGTCGTCGAAGGTCACGGAGAACAGATGCGGCACCGGGTCGACGATGGCGGCGACGGGGATCGCGGAGCGGCCGGCAATCTCGACGAGCGGATCGTCGGCGGCGCCGTACATGATCAGGCCGTCGACACGGCCGTCGTTAACTTTGGCGAGCATTTGGCTGGCACTTTGTCCGTCGACGGAGCTGTAGAGCAGCAGGTCGAGCCGTCGTTTGGCGCATTGCCGGCGCAAAGCGGTCACGACCGTCGCGTGAACATCTTCAGATCCGCTTCCCGCACGACCGTTGTAGAGACCGATGACGTCGGTACGTCCACAGCGCAGGGAGCGTGCTATGGCGTTGGGGCGATAGCCAAGTTGTTCGGCGGCTTTAAGGACGCGCTCACGCGTCGCATACGAGGCACGATGGTTTGGGTCGCCGCTCAGGATGCGTGAGACGGTGGGTTGAGATAGCTTCAACTCTCGGGCTATATCTTTTGACGTTACTGCCATGGCTCTTTCTCAAACTGCTTTCGCGTGTAGCGCGCCGGTGAAAGGACACGCTGGCTCGACTATATGGCACAACTGAACCAATTGTAGCCGAATATCCCACAAATGTCAAACAAATTAGTGTGAACTAATCGATTAGTTTAGTTTTGTTAGCCATAACTACACGATTATTCCTGTGGTTTCTGTCAACACAAAGCTTTGTTTGTCTGCACGGCGGCAACCGTGGATCAGGTTTACCGGGCAACGCGTTGCCGCGAAGTCCGGGATTGGGAGTGCGTTGGGACATTGGCTCGCGCCAATGTCCCAACGCTGATAGGCTAGTTGACGACGATGCCGCCAACCTTCGGCTGGTCCGCGCTCGCGCTAAAGGTCAGCGCGATCTGGCCGCTTGCGTTCGCAGTAGTCGTGAAGCTCTTTTGCACAGCCTTGAACTGGGCGCCTGCAAGAGCGTACGGGTCGACATTCGCCAGAACGGTGGTGCCGTTCGCGGCGATGTTGAAGACGCGCGCCCCGGCGGCGTTGAAATACTGCTCGACGAAGTACATCGTGACAGTATGCGAGCTGTTCGCCACCAGGCCCGGGATCGTGTAGGAGAACACGCCTTCGCGATCGGACTGAAGCACCGCTTGCGGCGGCACCGTGCCGGTCAGGAGAGATGTATTGACGGCATTGGTCCAGGTGACCGTGCCGCCGCCGGTGAAGTCGACATCGGCGACGAACGGGCTCGACGCCGCGCCGCCGCAGTTGATCGACAATGTCGAGCCCGCCGCTTGCGGAGTGCCGGACACTTCGCTCGACAGCGGTGAGGTGCCCGAGGCGTTGACGGCGGCGACCTTGTAGAAGTACGTGGTCCCGTTCGTCAAGCCAGTGTCGACGGAAGGCGATGTCACGTTCGTCTTGTACGGCGTCGTCCCCTCGCCTCCCGCGGTGGTGCTGCGGTAGAGGTTGTACGACGTCGCGCCCGAACTGGCGGACCAGGACACGCTCACCTGAGCGTTACCGGCAGTTGCCGACACACCGGTGGGCGCGGCGGGAACGCCGGACGCGGGAGTTGCCGACACTTCGCTGGACAGAGGCGAGGTGCCGAAGCTGTTGACGGCGGCGACCTTATAGTAGTATTTGGTCCCGTTCGTCAGGCCCGTGTCGACGGAGGGCGATGTAACGCCGGTCTTGTACGGCGTCGTCCCCTCGCCTCCCGCGGTAGTGCTGCGGTAGAGGTTGTAGGATGTCGCGCCCGAACTGGCAGTCCACGACACGCTGACCTGTGCGTTTCCGGCCGAGGCCGACACGCCCGTGGGTGCAGCCGGCGCGGTGCCGCCTGTTCCCGACCCGACGACGATGCCGTTGACCTGTGCATTGTCAATCACGGTGGTGAAGACCAGGACGACCTGTCCGGATGCATTCGCCGCGATGTTGAAGCTGCGCTGGACAGCCTTGTTCGTAGCCCCGGCTGCCGCGAAGATGTCGAAGTTGGTAAGCTCCGACGTCCCATTCGCCGTGACGTTGAACGTGCGCTTGCCGGCCGCGGTCCAGTATCCTTCCGCGAAGTACAGCGTCACCGGGTACGTCGATCCGGCGGTGAGGCCGGGAATCGTGTAGGTGGTGGTGCCATAGCGGTTGCTCTGCAGGACGGCTTGCGGCGGGATCGTCCCCGTCAGGAGCGATGTGTCGATGGTGTTGGTCACCGACGTAGTGCTGCCGCCGGTGAAGTCGACGTCGGCGACGAACGGACTGGCCGCAACGCCGCCGCAGTTGATGGAGACGCCGCCACTGCCCCCGCCGCCACTCGGCGTGCCGTTGACTTCAGTCGACAGTGCGGACGTGCCCGATGAATTGACGGCAGCGACCTTGTAGTAGTAGGTTGTGCCGTTCGTCAGGCCCGTGTCGACGGACGGTGACGTCACGCCCGTCTTGTACGGCGTGGTCCCCTCGCCTCCCGCGGTGGTGCTGCGGTAGAGGTTGTAGGAAGTCGCGCCCGAACTGGCGGACCAGGAGACGCTGACCTGAGCGTTGCCGGCCGTCGCGGAGACGCCGGTGGGCGTCGACGGAAGGGTCGCGCCGTTGTAAGTGAAGGTCATGTAGTGGAAGTTGAAGTTACCGCCGTCCTCGCAGTACCGGAGCGTCTGCACGCCGGCCGGAAGGTTGAGGGTTGCGGTGACATTCGTCCACACTTGCCAGTCGTTCGTGGCCGGAATGGCAATCTCGCCTGTCAGGTTGGTGCCGGCCATGTTCTGAATGTGGACCGGGCCACCGCCGTATCCGGAGACACGGAAGCTGACCGTGTAGGAACCGGCATTCGCGGCGTTGACGGTGTAGTCAATCCACTGACCGCTGCTGGCGTAGGAGACGTCGTACGGGACGGCTGTTCCGTCCTTAGACTGCTCGATGGCGACGTTCTCGTTCAGTCGATACCAGCCACCGTAGTTCGATGTGGCGGTGGAATGGTAGGCCGAGCCCTCGCCGCCCTTGTCAAAGTTCGGAGCGTAGACCGTGCCGGGGATAGGCCACGGATTGGGTACCGCGCTGGTTTCGGCGGATGTCGTTGAGCCGGTCCAGTTGGTCGCGGTCAGCTTATAGTAGTAGGTCTGGCCGTTGGTAACGCTCGTGTCCATGTAGTCGTAGGTCGTACCGGGGAACGTCGCGATCGGAGTGCCGCCCTCGCCGCCGGGTGTGGTCCCGCGGAAGAGTTTGTACTGGAAGACCGAGATGTCCGACACCGGCCAGCTCACCATCGTCGCGCCGCTACACAGATTGGCGGCGGAGGCGCTGGGCGAAGGCAGTGGCGGATTTGGTCCCTGGGTGAGCAAGATCGCGCTGCATTCCGCGTTGTCCTTGGTCGGGCTGAACGAAATGTTGACCTGTCCGTTAGCGTCGGCAAAGGTGTTGAACGACTTCTGGATCGCCTTGTTCTTTGCGCCGGCGTTGGCAAAAACGTCGAAGCTCGCGAGAACCTGCGTGCCGTTGAGGGTCACGTTGAAGATTCGCGAACCCGCCGCGGCGAAGTAGTTTTCCATGAAGTACATCGTGACCGTGATCGGCCGGCCCACGGGAAGGTTAGTGAACGAGTAGTTGAACGTGCCTTCGCGATCGGACTGCATGACGGTCTGCGACGGGATTGTCGCGCCGGACAGGGCGGATTCGTCGACGGTCGTACCGGCGAACGTGTTGGTGGTGCCGTTGTTGAAGCTCTGGTCGACGGCGAATGCGCCGTTGGCCGGGCCACCGCAGTTAATGCCCGCAATGACGCCTGCCCCGCTTGTCTGTGTGGTGGCGTTGACTGTCGCCGATGACGGCCCCTGGCCCGTGCCATTGACGGCACAGACCTTATAGTAGTAAGTTGTGCCAGTGTAAAGAACGTTGTCGACGACCGACGTGCCTGTGACCGTCTCCGCATAGGTAGTGCTCGAAGGAATGAACGACGAGCTGAGCGAGCGGAAGACGTTGTAGCTACCGGCGCCGGCAACGGCGTTCCAGCTCAGGTTGATCTGATTTGTCGACGCGGCCGTTGCGGTGACTCCGCCCGGAGCGCCGGGAAGGTTATTCGCGCCTGTGTTCGGGGTGACGTCGATGGCGTTGATCATCGCGGCGTCTGCGGGACCGTTCGCGATGTCGACCTCGATGTTGCCGTTAGCGTCGGACATGGCCGTGTAGGTGTAGACGACAACCTTGTTGAGACCTGCGCTCGCAAAGAGGTCGAGGTTCTTGAGGACAGGGTTGCCGTTCACGAAGGCATTGAACACGCGAGCGCCGACAGCCGTGAACTGATTCTCACAGAAATGCAGGCGGACGGTGTAAAGCGCGTTGGCATTGAGATTATTGATGCTGTAAGAGTTGTTGCCCCATCGGTAGGAATCGTAGACGTTGTTAGGAGCCGGGTTCGACACTCCGGCAACATTGTAGGTGGGAGGGGCCGAGTTGCTCGACACGTTGATGCCCGAGGATACGAGCGGGTTGGTCAGCATATCGCGCATGTAGTTGCCGATGCTGAAGCCGCCGCAATTGATGTAGACGGGGCCGGCGTTGCCGCGCGCGGACGTCGCGATCTGGAACGTGTTCGACGCTGACGATTCGCCGCCCTTGTTCTGTGCGCGCACCTGGAAGTAGTAGGTGGTGCCTGGCTCCAGATCGTAAGCCGTCAAGCTGGTGCCGCTGACGTTGTACTCCTCGAGGGTGTTCAGGTCGCCGGCGGTGAAGCTGTTAGTCGTGTTGATGTAGACGTTATAGGTGACGCCTGCTGTCGCGCTGGCCGTCCAATGAAGCGCGACGGAGTTGCTGTTGGCGGTACCGCCGAGCGCACTCGGGGCCGCGGGGACGCCGCCGGTGTACGAATTCCAGTGGACGTAGTCTGTGTACATATATGTCGGGAAGACCGACGTCCCGTCGGGCGGGCCGGCGACGATTCCACCGACACCCACGCCATTGATCAGGAAGATCGGCTGATTGAAGGGCCACTGCGAATAGGTCGACAGCTTGGTGACGTCGAGGTCGCTGTAGACGTTGCCGTCGACATAGAACTGGATGTGGTACGGCATCCAGTTCATTCCATAGACGTGGAAGGCCTGGTTCAGCGGAGCGCCGTTGACATAGCCGGCGGTGATTCCGTAATAGTCATAGCCGATCGCGTGAATGGTGCCGTTGCTCTGGCTGGCGTTGGTGCCATGGCTCTCCATCATGTCGATCTCGCCGCAGGTCGGCCAACCGACCGTTCCGTAGTTCGAGCCGAGCGCCCAGAACGCCTCGCCAATGCCGGTGGTCGCCGGCGTCTGTATCCGGGCCTCGACCTGGCCGTAGGGACCAACATTCTTCAGGCCCTGGGTCTGGAGGTGCGCCGATGTATAGCGAGGGTTAGCGTTGACTCCGTTATCGATCGTCTTGATGACGAGATTCCCAGTACCGTCGAGGTATGAGTTCGCCAGGCTGTTTGTCGCCCAGTCGAGCTCACCGTTGCCGAAGTCGTTGCCGGTCTGGTAGCTCCAGTTCGTCAAGTTCGGCGCTGTGCCGGCCGTGCCGGTAAATTCGTCGCCCCAGGTGAGGGCGTACTGTGCGGACGCGGGTGTCGCGAGGGCGCCCAGGCCGGCCATAAAGATGCCGCAGGCCGCAGCCATTCGCCAGGCTGCCCCAAGCGGGCGCCGGCGTCCTTTCAAATTCTTGCGTTTATCCAACATTGGAGTGAACCCCTATTCTTCCTGTCCAGGTTTGTAATTTTTCTGAATTGCAAAAACAGCGTTTAAACTTACAAAGCTCTCTATGTCTATTAATCTCCCAGGATTAACCCGAACGACGCGGCGTAATTCCCGCGCCCGCCGCTTCAGGTAAACTCAATTCACCTCCCGATTCCAATATTGCAAACTCCCCTATCAAGTACTCTTCGCTCAATACATAATCGAAGAAGTCGATTCACCAAAGAATAATCGATTAGTCACATTTAAAAACTTACGAGCACCAGCAGATATTCATCCATCAGATCCGATATGGGTGAGATGGAAGCTGGCCAGGCGCCAGACAAGCACGAAAAAGAGCCCGATCCGGCCTGTCCTGACCACCATTATAACATGGTTGGCGTATTAGTCAAGTATCTGCCCAATAATTCAATGAATAATCGCGTAGTTATCGCGCATTAGACATGATTAACCGATTATTCAAAAAATAGGTATTGACAGCCGAAACGACCTTTGCTATAATTGCCTTAGTCGCCAATCGCAGCGCAAGTCGACAACATTTAGTCGAAACTACGCAGAGAGACGAAGAGAAACGGTGCGTAACAAAGAGGTGCGATAGGTCGAACTGGGGGTACCCGCATCAAATAGACTAATCGATTATTCTCTCGCAACCGTACGAATGTATCTTATTCATCAGAGTATCAAAGGAGTGTTCTACAATGTCGAACAAAACGCGAACAGGTTTCACATTGATCGAGTTGCTCGTCGTTATCGCTATCATAGCGATTCTCGCCGCAATCCTCTTCCCTGTATTTGCCCAGGCCCGTGAGAAAGCCCGCGCCATCAGCTGCCTCTCCAACGAGAAGCAGATTGGTCTCGCGATCATTCAGTATGTTCAGGACTACGACGAAACATTCATGCCGTCGCAGCGCGATGCCAACGCCGCTGAAGTCGCAGCGGAGACCGGTGGGCCATTCGCCCATCCGACGGTTCCGTGGCAGTACCTGGTTAATCCATACGTGAAGAATGGCAGCGGCAAGTCGACCGATATGGGCGGTTACGAGCTTGCGGGTGGCGTTTGGGCTTGCCCCTCGTTCCCCGTCCAGATCCCACGTGAGTATGGTGTCAGCGGCTACATCGCCGGCGACCTCTCCTACTACGGCGCTCAGGAGTGGGGCCAGCCCGGCGGATACGCGCCGGCAAGCCTCGCTGCACTCTCCATTCCTGCCGATGAAATCCTGATTGTCGAGCACGGCTACATGGGGGGAGCCACCGGATCGGCTTCTGATCCTAAGGACTGGCAGGACACTAAGTTCAACACATGGGGCTGGGGATCGGGCAGCACCCCGGGCGTCGTCCGAGCCAACACCGACAACGACAGCCAGGCCAACGCCTTCCCGTGGGCCGGTACCATGCCGCGCTTCCGCCATCAGGAGTCGTGCAACATGATCTTCGCCGACGGCCATGCCAAGGCGGTCAAGATGGGCTACATCCTGGGCTACGAGAACTGGTGCAAGCACATCGCCGTTCCGAACGGCAGCATTCCGAGCTGGATGCCGTGGACATCGACCCCGCAGACTCCAGGCGGAGACTGCTCGCCGTATCAGAAGTAATCTGGCGGCAATAGGATAAGCCACATGAACGCACGAAACGTAGGTTTGTTGAGCTTGGCCGGTCTGTTGGTGGCTCTGTCCGGTGGCTGCGGGTCCAAAGATCCCGCTCCCGATCCGGCCGCAGGCGCCAAGACGAACGCGGCACAGGCGCAGGCGATCGACCAGAACCCGAATATTCCTCCACAGGCGAAAGCCGCGCTGGAACAATCGGTTCAGGGCAAGAACGTGGCGCAAATGCCTCGACAGGCTCCTAAGTAGTAGATCCTGTATCTCTCAACATCGATTACATTGGCCACTCCGTATTGCGGGGTGGCCAATGTTTTGTCGGACGGAAGGCGCAGCTTGGCCGCCGTCGTAGCCTCGCATCTTTGTATGCTCACGGTATAGGCCGAGGATATTCAGATCTACCCAAATCCTCAGCGGTAGTGTACATGTCGGAGCGGGCTCGCTCCGCGTCTTACCGCGTCACGGATCAATGCGCCCTTCTTGATCCCCTACTCGCGGCCTGTCAAGCCGGCTAATCGCGAATAGACACAAAACGACAACGCCCGCGCGTCGATCATGCGCGGGCGTTGTCCTATTTGAAGCGACGAAGTACGCGGCTTAAGATGAAACTCAACGGCGCGGCGACGGCGAGGTCAAGCGGTACCGCTCCCTCGCGCTGGACGCCCAACGCCGGTTGTCTAGAAGCTCCAATCGACCTGGTTCGAGAAAGCGAGCTCCTCGGTGGCGACGATCATGTAGCCGCTGGTGTCGACGAAGCGTTGCCAGTTGGCGGGCCGGTTGCCGCCGGTGTCGACCCAGTCGATGAAGCCGCCGAC
>Ga0070658_10003320_pt1 | contig 13278 bp, 14 predicted proteins | sample KBSC13metaG_FD_64664 | JGI IMG/M metagenome (GOLD analysis project Ga0070658, IMG submission 64664) | Corn rhizosphere microbial communities from Kellogg Biological Station, Michigan, USA - KBS C1-3 metaG | ecosystem: Host-associated > Plants > Roots > Rhizosphere > Soil ... | reverse complement strand
GAGGCGCGGCGCATGTGCGGCGACGTGGTCATCAACGAAAATACGGCCATGGGGAAGAAGCGCTGCGAGGACCCAGTCGGCCTCGGCTCGTACCATATGGATTCGCACGCGATCAAACTGTTTGTCAACGCCGACGGTTTCGTGTCCTCCGAAGGCGGCATGTTCGTGCACATCCCGCGGCCATTCGGGATCAGCTACCACGCGATCGTGCCGAAGCACGGCGAATGCGAAAACCTGCTCGTCCCGGTCTGCGCCTCGGCCACGCACGCGGCGTACGGCACGGTGCGGATGGAACCGCTGTTCATGGTGCTCGGCCAATCAGCGGCGACGGCGGCGTGCCTGGCGATCGACGGGAACGTTGCCGTGCAGGATGTTCCGTATCCGACCCTTCAGCAACGGCTGCTGAGCGACGGGCAGATTCTCCAGGCGAAGCACTAAGAACGTGTGCTGGAACTTCAGACGGCGGTTTTTCGCGTCAGGGCGCACCCTACGACTACCGCCGTTTTTCGGATCACGCATGTGCCGATGCGGCGTACGCCCTCGGGAAAAGGCGTTTCCCGTTCTTCGGCGTCTGCCCGGTAGACTGGCCGGACCAAACCTAACGAGGGGGCCCGGTGTACAGCAAAGAGAACCTGACCAAGCTCAAGACCATGAACGACCTCGCGCCGGAGGTGATGAAGGCCTTCTGGGCCTTCGACAAGGCGGCCGTCGCGGAGGGGGCGATTCCGGTCAAGTACAAGGAACTGATCGCGATCGCCGTCGCGCTCACCACGCAGTGCCCCTATTGCATCGACATCCACAGCGGCAACGCCCGCAAGGCCGGCGCGAGCGAGGCCGAGATCGCCGAGGCCGCGATGGTGGCCGCCTCGCTGCGGGCCGGGGCGGCGGTGACGCACGCGACGCATGCGCTGCTGAAGTGAGGCCGCTATTGGGCTTTGAACATCAATTTCGGATAGCCACAGAGATCACGGAGGACACAAAGAAGTAGTGCTGCTTGTCGCATTTTCTCTCTGTGTTCTCTGTGATCTCTGTGACGATTCTATTCCTCTTTAACGCGGCACCTTCGGCCTTCGGTGACTTCGAAAGATGCACACGATCCTATTGCGTGCCGCGAGCGTGCGACGGCAAAGGGCCTGCAATAGCGCGCCTAGGCGGTGCGATTTCTCAGGCCTGCGTCTCGGCGCTAGGCGTCTTTGCGTTGCGCGTTCTTTCGCCGGCGCATCAACAACGCGCCGCCGCCCGCCGCGAGCAGGCCCAGGCTGGCGGGTTCGGGAACGCCCACCACGTATTGGAACGACGCCGATGCATGCACCGCGTCGCTGCTGGGGCCGTTGTAATAACTGGGGTATGAGATGGTCTGATACAGATCGCGCTCCGGCGCGATGCCATCGCCGTAGGTCACGCCGACACCGTCACCGTAGGCATCGCCGTTGCCCATGTTATACGCCAGCACCCCATACTTGCCGGGGGCCAGGTAGACGGAGCTGTCGAGCGTTTTGAATCGATACCCGCCGCTGAGAGGATCAGCGGTGCCGGCATCGACGGTCGCGGATGCGACCATGGTGGAGGTCGTGCCGGCGTCGGCGTTGAAATCCGACAGGCCGAACAGCGCGACCTGGCGCGGATGGGCCAGGCCGGTATCAGGGTTCCAACCGTTGTAATACCCCAGGCTGGTGACGGTGATGCCCTCCGGCTGAGTCACCGTGAACTGGAAACCGATCGCCAGCCCCTGCACGGCGCCGCCCGCCGGCGCACCCGTTGCCGAAATTCCCTGCAAGACTGCGGCGTTGGCCGAAGCGGACAAGCCCGCCCCCGCCGCCACGACGGCCGCCAAGATCCACAGTCGCCGCGTCACGAAATTGAACCCTCGAAATCGCATCGTTCCTCCCGTTTCAAGAAAATGGGAAACCCTTCCCCGGAATTCAAAGCCCTCCCACGACGCAGGCGCACGCTCGGCGTCGCGGAAAGCTGCCAAAAGTTTGTGAGTTGAAAGCCGACGCAGCGAATGAGCGTCGTCATGCCCTGACTGATCGAAGTGCCGGAAGCTGGACGGCGAATGCGTGCGCTGGCATTCGAGACACGTCTTCGGCACGCGAACGAACGAGTGTGTTCCGCGCGGGGTCAGATGTCAAAGAAAATCCGGCGTCCACGCACGCCCCGGTCGGCCGGGAGGCGCCGCCTGATAAAACCGGCGGCGGCCGATCGAATATTTGCTCCGCCCTGCGTGTCTCACGTCGCTGCGGATGCCGCGCGTTTGCGAGAACGGATTTTACCACTTTCAGGAAGGAAAATTGCACGGAAATTATATACAATTCCCGCATGCGCAATCCCCTCCGCTTCTTCCCATCCGCCTCCGCCATCACGGCCCTGCTGGTCCTGGGCCTCCACGCCTTCGGCCAATCCCCCGCCGTTCCGCAGGTGAAGATCAGTGACATTCCGCCGCAAACGCAGCAGGGCCAAGGTCCCGGGAAATACGTCCCGCCGGTGCCGGCGAAGGCGGATCTGCCAGCGCTGTGGCTGATCGGCGATTCGACCGTGCGCAATGGCTCGAAGGGCGACAACGGGCCGGAGGGGCAGTGGGGTTGGGGCGCGCCGATCGTGGCGTATTTTGACCTCGCCAAGATCAACGTAGTGAACCGCGCGCTCGGCGGGACGAGCAGCCGGAGTTTTTACAACAAGAACTGGAAGGACCTGAAGCCGCTGATCAAAAAAGGTGACATCGTCATCATGAATTTCGGCCACAACGACCCGGGCAACAAGGCCGACCCGGCCGATGCCCGCGCGTCGATCAAAGGCATCGGCGACGAGACGCGCGAGGTCGCGACCACACAGGGCGCGAAGGAGACGGTGCACAGCTTCGGCTGGTATCTGAAGCAGTTCGTCGAGGAAACCCGCTCGGCCGGTGCGACGCCGATCATCTGCTCGCTGACGCCGCGGAAAAGCTGGGGCGACGACGGCAAACTCAACCACGGCGGCGGCTACGCCGACTGGGCCGAGCAGACGGCGAAGGACACCAAGACGCTGTTCGTGCCGCTGAACGACATTATCGCGGCGAAGTACAGCGAGTTCGGCAAAGACAAGGTCGAGCATTTCTATGTGCCGTCGCCGAAGGAAAGCCTGCACACGGGCTGGGACGGGGCGGCCGTGAACGCCGAGTGCGTGATCAGCGGGTTGAAGGCGCTGTCGGACGATCCGCTCAAGGGGTATTTCTCGCCGCGGGCCGAGGCGGTGGCGGCGTGGACGGGGAAACCGGCGGCGAAGTAGCGGCGCTCTTACCCCTCCCCCTCCGGAGGAGGCTGGGTGGGGCGGGGAGCGGAAGAGCACGATCGATTGCCGTTCGACGCTCAACCGCCCCCACCTAACCTCCCCCGGCGGGGGAGGGATAACAAACGCATCCGACGGGGAAAAATCGTCGCGGCCTGCAATATTTGCCCGGCTGGCGCGTAGTACGCGTCGATGGAGATGACCAACCTGCCGTACGCGGAGCCGGCCGAGGCACCGCGGGTCCTGCCCCGCCTGCTGATTCGCAGTGCCGAGGCCGAGCCGCTGAACGTTCGCCTGCTCGCCGGCGTATTGGCCGTCTGCCTGGCCGTGGCGTACTTCGCGTTCGTCTTCCAATACTGGGCGCCGGCCCACAACGGCGTTGATCAGAACGGTTATCTCGTCGGCGGGAAGATGCTCGCCCACACCGGCAGCACGGGCTACAAGCCGGCCGACCCGCTGGGGTTCGTCGGCGGGATGTGGGTGCTGAATGACAAGACCGGCATCAACTATCCGAAATATCCCGTCGGCCTGCCGTTGATCTACGCGGCGTGTTTCTGGTTCTTCGGGTCGCACGCCACGTTCGTCGCGCACCTGATCAGCCCGATCAGCGCAGCGCTGGCGGTCGCCGGGACGTATCTGCTGGCGCGGCAGTTCGCCAGCATCTTTCCCTCGCTGCTGGCGATGCTGCTGATGGCCTTTAGCCAGGTGACGCTGGTGTTGGCCGACAATCCGAACAGCCACGCCAGTTGCACGGCCTTTGTCGTGTGGGGCGTCTTCATGTTGCTGCGCTTCTGGCAGACGGCCTCGCCGTGGCGGGGACTGATCGCCGGCTTCTGCCTCGGCTATGCGGCCACCATCCGCTACACCGAGGGGCTGCTCGGCCTGCTGATCGGGTTCGTCATCATCGCCATGATCTCCTGGCGCATGTGGCGCGACTGGCGGACGCTGCTGCGGCTGGCGACGCCGCTCATCGGCTGGCTGATCCCGATCGGCTACCTCGTGATCTTCAACCTCCTCGCAATGGGCACGCTCACCGGTTACGACACGACCAACGAAAGTGGCAGCCATTCGTTCACCTGGGAGCACGTCACGCAGAACTGGGAAAAACTCATCCGCCAGGTGCACGATACGGGGCTGTTCTTCACGCTGCCGCTGGGCATCCTCGGCCTGGCCCTGCTGTGGCGCAGCGACGCGAAGCGCGCAGCGTTGATGTGGCTGTGGCTGATCCCCGGCACGCTGATTTACATGGCCTATTACTGGGCGCCGGAGCGCGGTGTGTCGTACCTGCGCTTCTTCATGACGCTGCTGCCGTGCCTCTGCGTCGGCGCGGCGATTGCGATGGATGAACTGCGCGCCGCGCAGCAGGCGACGCGGGCGAGCCGGGTCTTCACGCCGATCGCGCTCGGCCTCGTCGTGGCCGTGGCGACATCGATCAGCCTGTATCGCGGGCTGTTCGGTCTGGAAGATGGTCAGGAAACGGCTCAAGGGTTGGAAGGTCAACTCCGCATCAACATGAACGGGGCCGCGCTCGACAAGGTGATCCTGGCGAATGTTCCGAGCGGCAGCGTCGTTTTCGGCAACGCCGGGGGAGCGGCCGGGCTGATGAACGATTTGCAATTCGCCGGCAATTACGAGTGCTTCAACAGCGAATACTTCACCGCGAACTTCGTCAACCGCCTGGCCGTGATGGACCAGCGGGCCGACCCGGAAGAGCCCAACCCGCAGCAGCCAGCGAGGCGGAAATACCTGCTGGGCATCCTGGCCGACCGCCAGCCGGATACGACCGGGCCGGATGGCGCCACCGTCGAGAACTATCGCAGCAAGCCGGAGAACGTCCTGGGCGAGATGGAAGCCAAGATCGTCGCCGACGCGCTGGCCGCGGGGAAACGGGTCTTCGCCATCATGCCGCAGGCGGCGGCGAACGCGTTCGCGAACCGGATCGAGCTGCGCAAGCTCGGCCTGACCGGCAAAACGGTCGCCGCCTATGACGACCTGCCCCGCCTGCGCCCGCCGATCACCGAAGGGACCGACCCGCGCGCCGCCCGCCCCGGCGGAGCCCCGGGCGGCCCGGGGGCCAACCGCCGCGGCAACGCCTTCGGTGGCCGGCGGGGCGGCCCGAACTTCTTCGCCCGCGAACCGCAGCCGCAGAACTGGCGGGTCGTCGAGATCATCAAGAAGCCCGAGAAGGAAGCCGCGGCCGGTCGAAAACGTTGACGAACCTTGCCGGCTGCGGATGATCGATGCTACTTACGAAGGAGCCGCGTTGCCCTCAGCCGCCAAGATCATCCGTGGCCAGGATCAGAAAAGTCTCTGGCTGATGACCGACCTGATGACCCCCCTGCTCAATGGCGACGACACCGCCGAGCACCTGGCCGTCGCGCTGATGCGCATGCACCCCGGCGGAGGCACCCCGCCACACATCCACCGCCGCGAGGACGAAGCGTTTTACATCCTCGAAGGCGAAGTCACCTTCCTCTACGGCGACCAACTGCTGAAGGCCGGCCCGGGTACGTTCGTCTGGGGCGGGCGGAATGTGATCCACTGCTACAAATGCACCTCGGCCACACCGGGCAAGATGCTGATGATGGTCTCGCCGACGCAGTTCACGAAATTCGCCGCCGGCTTCGCCAAGCCGGGTGACGACTTCAACAGCCCCCCGCCCGTGACGGAAGACATTCTGAACACGGTGATGGCCACCGCGCCGCAGTACGGCATCGAGATGAAGCTCGATCACGCCCTGCCCAATGTCACCACCGTCGCCGCCGGCCCGATGAAGCGGCTTTGGGTGATGGGCGAAGGGGTGAACTACCTGGCCACCAGCGCCAATACGGCCGGCGAATTCACGGTAGTCGAAATCATCACCGCCCCCGCCGGCGGCCCGCCGCCGCACGCCCATAAGGCCCAGGACGAAATCTTCTACGTCGTCGACGGCCAGCACGAAGTCCTCCTCGGCGACAAGATCGAAACCGCCGGCCCCGGCGACCTGGTCTTCATCCCCCGCGGCACCCGCCACCGCTACAGCAACGCCGGAGCCAAGTCGGGCAAGCTCCTGAGCATCCACACGCCCGGCGGGTTCGAGAAATTCTTCGACGAAGTCGGCACCGACGTCGGCGACAGCCTCGCCGCCCCCCAACTCACCCCACCGGCGGCTGATGCATTGGCGGCGCTGTTGGAGCGGCATGGGATGACGATGTGAGCCCTTTAAAGAGTAAGCAAATCGACGTGCGGATATTGAAGGATCGCACCATCCTGCGTTGCCAACGCGATTTCGCTCACGCGAGCGGTAGCCACAATCAGTCGATCTGCCGGGTCTTTATGGAACCCGCCAGGTAGATTCGCCGCATCGATAGCGATCGCCGGCGATATCGGAATCAGCTGAACGCCGGCTTGGTCCAGCGCCGTCTCCATCCATTCGTGCAGCGGAAAGGTCAGCTGCAATGTGCCACGGGCCGCCTTCGTTGCTACTTCGACCAGTGAGATGGCGGAAATGGCAAGAACCGGTTCAGAATCGATCTTTTCGCGAAGCGACGGACGCAGCGATGCGTTGCCTTCCATCCACCAAATCCAGACGTGCGTGTCCAGAAGGATCACTGCAGTGCTTCCCATTCGTCGGCAGGCAGAGCCGGGCCGTAGGGGTCGTCGTAGCGGGTAACGCTGCCTCGCAACTTAGCCTTGGCGGTTTCGCGATTATTTAAAGTCTCGGTCTCCTCCGCGACTGAGATTGTGACCTCTACCGCCTTTCCAGCGGCCTGCGGCATGGGAGGCAGTTCGATCTTGCCGTTGAGTCCGACGATGGCTCGAACCGTTTGGGTCATACTGTCATTCTACAAGCTGATTTGAGACGGCTAAAGATAATTTGCTCACCACGGCGATCCCAGCACCAATGTCATCACGCCGATCATTGCCACCGTCGCTATCACGACCCCGCCGAGGCTCAACCACCGGCCGCCGACGTAGAAGCCGACGATGCCCAGCAGGAGAGCCAGCGTGTCGAGCACGAACCATGGCCAATTCACACCGACGTTGATGCGGCCAAGCATCGCCGCGTACGGCTTGTAGACGACGAACTTGCGCGTCTGGCCGCTGAGCAAGTCCCATAGCATTGTCGCCGGCACAACAATGCAAATGAGTGACAGCGCGAACGCGATGATGCCGGCCACGTTCTCGCGACGGCGGGACCGCGTGTCGTAGAACAGCGGAATCACAGGCGCCGGTTCGGCGTCACCTTGAGTCATTTGGCCCCCACCACATCCGGCACCTGCGTCGGCACGCCGGCGAGGATCGCTTCGACGATCTTGTCCGTCGTCTGTCCCTCGGCCTCGCCTTCGAAGTTCAGAATCATTCGGTGGCGCAGCGCCGGGGCGAGCACATCCTTCACGTCCTGGAAGCTGCAGTGGTATCGGCCATCCAGCAGCGCCCGCACTTTGGCGGCCAGGCTGATCGTCTGCGCTGCGCGCGGGCTCACGCCGACGCGCACGTACTGGTTCACCTGCGGCACCGCGTATTCGCCGCCGGGGTGCGTGGCCAGCGTGCAGCGGATGGCGTAATCCTGAACGTGCGGCGCGATTACCACCCGGCGGATGAGCTTCTGGTGCTCGACGATCTTCTCGCCATCCAGCACCGGCTTGATCACCGGGCGGTATTCCTTCGTCGTGCGGTTGAGGATCTCGTGCAGTTCCTGCCGGCCGGAATATTTCACCTGCAGTTTGAAGAAGAAGCGGTCGAGTTGCGCTTCGGGCAGCGGGTAGGTGCCTTCCTGTTCGAGCGGGTTCTGCGTGGCCATCACGAAGAACGGGCGTTCCAGCGGCCGCACTTCGCCGCCGGCCGTCACCTGCTTTTCCTGCATCGCTTCGAGCAGTGCCGACTGCGTCTTGGGCGTGGCGCGGTTGATTTCGTCGGCGAGCACGATCTGGGCGAAGATCGGGCCGGTCATGAACTTGAATTGCCGGTGGCCGTGCTCGTCTTCCTGGATGACGTTGGTGCCGATCACGTCGGCCGGCATCAGATCCGGGGTGAACTGAATGCGGCTGAATTTCAGGCTCAGCGCATCCGCCAGCGCCCGGATGAGCGCCGTCTTGCCGAGGCCCGGCACGCCTTCGAGCAGCGCGTGCCCGCCGGTGAACAGGCAGATCAGCACGCCGTCGATGATCTCGTCATGGCCGACGATCGCCTTGGCGATCTCGGCCTTCGTCGCGGCGTAATCGCGGCGAAAGGCATCGCAGGCGGCCTGGATTTGCGGATCGATCCCTTGGGTCGGCGTTGCGGTTTGGGGTGTTGCCATGTGTGCTCGGTGTGTGCTCGGTCAAGCGGTCTGGGTCATCACGGTCGTCTGCGGCGCGGCAATCCACACGTCGCCGCCGCCGTGCGGGCATCTTAACGCGGGGCCGCGTTTGTCGCTCGTTTGCGCGACATCGGCCGGGAGAGCCCCGTCGGCCGAAGCAACGGCCGGGCCGAAGGTTGCGGGGGAAATTGGGTTTGTTTTGTCGTTTCCGTTCGTCGGCGACACGTCTTCCGTAGGGCACGCTATTGCGTGCCGTTGGTCCGCAGCGGCGGGCGATGTTTTTGCCCCTCCCCCTCCGGCGGAGGCTGGTTGGGGGCGGAGAGCGTCGAGTGGCGAATGATCGCCGTCAGACCCTCCCCGCCCCCACCTAACCTCCCCCGGAGGGGGAGGGATAAGAGACACCTCCGCCGCCGTTGTCGCCGACGCAGTCGCTCCACTCTGCATCCCCTCACCTAGCCTCTCCCCAGGGAGAAGGACCAGATTGGCGTCCGCCTCATCCTCTACGTCCCCGCGCTCATCCTGCATCTGCCGCTCGACCTGCAGCCGCCGCAGTTCGGCCAGCGCGCGGTGCAGCGCCCGCTCGAGGCGTCCCTGGTACATCTGCACGCGCATCAGCGTCGGGTTCGGCTTGGCGAAATCCTTCGCCATGGCGTCGGCCAAGGAGTAATTCTCCGCCTTCACCCCCGCCGGCCGCCAGCGCGGCATGTTCTCGATCACGCCCACCTCCACCCCCGCCACCCGGCGAAGCTGCCACAGCAACTCGGCGATGCGATCGAGCAGCATCACCTCCAGGATCGACCCCGGCCGCCATTCCCGCTGCAACTGCGCGCGCAGCGCCTCGAACAACGGCCTATCCTCCTGCCCGGCCACCACTTTGATCGCCGTCAGCCCGTGGGCCAGTGCGTTGAGCGCCACCTTCTCCTTCCCCGCCGCCGTGCGCGGACCGGTGGAGCGCTGCGCGTTGCGCCGGTTCGCATCGATTTGTGCCTGGGACGCCATGAAACACCTCCGGGACGTGAACTTCTCGTCCCCGCCCGAGCCGATCGAACGCCGGCCGCGAGAGGCGGGGAGACCGGGGAATCCTACCGCCGCGGCGGAGGCTTGTCGGCTGAAAAACAGGCCGATTTTGCAGATTCCGGGTGGCACGGTCTTGTACTCAAGGCCGTGTATTTTGCTATGCAAGCACGGCCTGGAGTACCAGACCGTGGCACCCGGCAACATTGACAGCCCGAGCGAGAAATGTTGCGATGAATCGCAACCTACGAACTATGAGATTCTGGCGATCAGGAACTTTTTGGGCGTCCGCGATCTTTGGGTGGTTTGTCACCCTGATTGCGCTTGCGATTTTGATCGCAATCCTCGGTTCTCACGAGATGACGTTTGTTGAGGGCATCGCAGTCAACGTATTTCATCAACTGCTGTCCCTGCTAGCCGGGTATGCGTATGGTCGCCGACAATTCAACTCCAAGGCTAAGACGGGCCGCCTTTCTGGCATAGTCACGGGTGGCGACCGCACCTAACCACCCGCAACTTGCGAACTGGTTATGCCGCAAACGACGCTCGACTATCTTTCGCCGGCTCAAACCCCGCCGACAACAGGGGACAGGGACATCCGCCCGCTGACATTTCGCGCGGTGCTTTTCGCCTTGCCGATCTTGGCGATCGTTCTTGTCGTCAATTACTCGTTGGTTGGGCTAGCGGCCGACGATAAGAGTTGGAGTGCGTTGAAGATCATGATTATGACAGGGCCAATCGCTAACGCGGCGATTTGCCCTGTTTCATTTGCCCTCACGCCGCTCGTTTTACGGTATTCCGGCGGTTCGCTGGTGCCGCATGTCCTGGCATCACTTTCTCCTGTGGCCGCCATCTTTGTCGACGGGCTTTTTATTTTGTCGATGGGGCTGCACGGCTGTTAATTCATTGGTTGCGATTCGCGACATTTCTTGTGCGGGCTGGCAATGTTGCGATGAATCGCAACCTACGAACTGCGAACTTCACCCCACCGGCGGCTGGCCCATGCGGTTAAAGCCCATCGTGTCGCGGCCGCTCACCAGCAGCGCGGTGTGCCCCGGGAATAGCGGCGGCACGTCGTGCGTGATTTTCACGATCGGCAGCGTCACGCGCGACGTCAGCCCCATGCGGCGCATCTGCGAGACGTTCTTGTTCGAATGGTGCAGCGTCTTTTCGTTGAACAGGAAGAATTGCCCGGGCTCGAGCTCGATGTCGATCACTTTCGATTGGTCGATAAACGCCGGATCGGCCATCTCGCCGAACGCCATTTCGCCGACGCTCTTAATGTGCGGGACGACCGATTTGTGGCTGCCGGGGATGAGTTGGACGCAGGAATTTTCCTTGGTGACGCGGTCGATCGCGATCCACGCGCTGATGTTGATCAGCGGCTCGATCGGCCAATAGTTCAGATCCTGGTGCCAGGGGATTTCGACGCCGCCGGGCTGCTTGGTGAAGAAATAGGTGGCCCAGAGGATGAGGTCGGGGCCGTACAGGCTGCGCATCGGATCGAGCACGGCCGGGTGGGTGACGAGGTCGTACACCACGCGGCGGTCGAGGTGGCGGCACTGGCTGGGGTTCTTGGGGTTCGGGCCGGGCGTGTTGACGACTTCGGTTTCGATCCGGCGGCGGTGCTCGGCCATCTCGTCGGGCGTGCAGAGGGTGAGCGGGCCGACGTAGCCGTTGTTGTGAAAGAAGTCGACCTGCTCGCGCGACAGCGCGTATCGGCCATGGTTGCGGGTGGCGGGCGGGGTGAGGGTCGCGGTCATATTGCTCCTTGGGTTGAAGATCAGCGACACTCAAAGCATGACGTCGCGCCTATCAAAGCCCATGCAGCGGCCGGCGGAAGTGTTGCACTGAAACGGTGATTGGATCCATACTCGACCCATGCCCGCCCAAAAGGCCGATGCGATTCAGCGATGGCTCGCCGCACTACGCGATCCGAAGACGACCTGCGACATCCCCCTTGGCGGGCACACCACCGTCGCCCGGGATTGGACGACCGGCCAACGAACCTTGTCACGCGATCACGCGCTGTACCTGCCGACGCGGTTTTCGATCGGCGGGCAGGTGGGCGGCCATTTTCTGACGGCGGAGCCTGGATCGCTGCTGTGGATTCCGCCCGGCCTGCCCCACCACCTGCGGCCGGCGAATCCGGGGCAGCCGTTCGAGGTGTGGTGGCTGCGATTGCGGATCACGCAAGGACGCCGCCCGGTGCCGGGGCCGCGGGCGATTGTCGAGGAGAACGCCTGGGACGCGATCCCGCTGCTCCGGCAGCTTGTCGGCGAGATGCACCCAAGCGGTGTCGATTCGTGGCGGGACGAGCGGGTGCGGGCGCTGCTGGTGCTGCTGGGCGCGCGGGCGGGTGCGGTCGGGGAGGAGGGATTGTCTCCGCCGCAGCGCCGCGCGGTGGAGCGGCTGGCGGCCGATTCGGTGAGCAAGCGCCTTCGAGCGGCCGATCTGGCGGCGGCGGCCAATCTGTCGCCGGATTATTTCGCGCGGCTCTTCACCCGCACCTTCGGCCAGTCACCGCGGGCGTGGCTGGTGAAGCACCGCATCAACGCGGCGGCGATGCGGTTGGCGGATTCGGCATTGAGCGTGAAGCAGATCGCCCGGCAGCTCGGATACGACGAGACATTCCTGTTCAGTCGGCAGTTCAAGCAGGTGACGGGGCAGAGCCCCACGGCGTATCGCGCGTCGATGCGGTAGCAGTTTTGTAGGGGCGAGGCATGCCTCGCCCGTTGAGCGTGATCTGCGCTCGCGGGCGACGCATGCGTCGCCCCTACGAAAGGCACCTACTTGCCTTCTTCCTGTTCGCGAATCTTCTGCTGCGCCCGCCGTTTCGCTTCGAGCAGTGATCCGGTCGTCCCGCCCTCGGCCGGCGTTTGCGGTTTCGGCGGTTCTTTGGCCACCGGCTTTTTCGGTTCGGCGCTAGCGCCGCCGACGACTTTGCTGATGTCGCCTTCGACGCCTTCGGGGGCCGTGAATTTGGCCTTCGGATCGGGCCGGGCGGTGGGCGGCGTTTGCGTCGGCTCGGCTGCGCCGCGTTCGCGGATTTTGCGCAGCGCGTCGAGGGATTGCGTCGTCTCGACCCGCCGGGGTTGCGTGAAGCCGCGGATGTACCCGACCACGCCGGCCCGCATGCGTTGGATGCTGGCCCAATCCCAGGCGATGCGGCGGACGGCGACGTCGATCAGCAGCAGCGCGATCAGGAACGGCAGCAGCAGATCCCAGACCGGCATCTGCGCGATCTGCTGCGGCAGGCCGGTGCGGTCGAAGAGCTTGGCGCCCGCGGCGTCGAACGGCGAAAGGATTCGGCCGCCGGTGCGGTCGGCGATCTGGTGGAGGATGGCGTCGTCGCTCTTGAGGTCGCGGAATTCAGGGCTGGCGTTGACGACCGTGCCGCTGCGCAAAATTCCGCTGCCACCGTCCGCCCCGCCGTAGCTGAGGCCGACGACGTAGTTGCCGGGGTCGGGGGCGGCAAAATCGGTCTCGTACGTGCCGGGGGCGGTTTGGACGAGGCGGACTTCGTGCGGCTGCATGTCCGGGCCGACGACGGTGCCGCGGATGGTCAGGCCGTTGCGGAAGCCGTTGTCCTTGTTGACGGCCTCCACGACGATTTTGCCCTTGCCACCGCTGTTGGTGACGCGGACGTCGAAATCGGCGCTCTCGGCCGGGCGGGCGACTTCGCGGACGGCCTGGGCCCAGAATTTGTCGAAAATTTC
>Ga0070658_10003319_pt1 | contig 13281 bp, 11 predicted proteins | sample KBSC13metaG_FD_64664 | JGI IMG/M metagenome (GOLD analysis project Ga0070658, IMG submission 64664) | Corn rhizosphere microbial communities from Kellogg Biological Station, Michigan, USA - KBS C1-3 metaG | ecosystem: Host-associated > Plants > Roots > Rhizosphere > Soil ... | reverse complement strand
GAATCCCCGGCACCCACGGTACTCATTACCTTCACCGGCGGGGCGGAGGCCATGAGAGCCTTTTCAGGCGTGATGAAGAGCGCTCCCTCACTGCCCAGCGAAAGGATGACGTGGGAAACTTTCCGCTGAAGCTCACGGGCGGCAGCCACCCGGGAGGCGAAGTCCGGCAGCTCATAGCCGAGGATTTCCGCCAGCTCATGCTCATTCGGTTTCACCAAATCCGCGCCATTCCGGATCGCGACCTTCAGAGCCTCACCGCTGGTATCGACAGCGAGAAACGCTCCACCTTTTTTTACGAGGGCGATGATTTCCTCGAAAAAATCGATGCTGATACCTTCCGGCAGGCTTCCGGCGAATACGAACCAGCGGCCAGGCTTAACGAGAGAGCGAAGCTTTTTTTCAAACTGCTCCACTTCCTTGAGAGTGGGTTTCAGACCGGGAAAATTGATGTCCGTTGTTTCGTGACTGCCAGTATCCACCAGCTTGATGCCGGTGCGTGTCTCGCCTGGAATGCGGATGAAGGCATCTTCTATCAGCCTGCTCTGGAACAGCTCATCGAAGAGGCGGGGGTTCCCGTTTCCAAGAAACCCGGTGGCAGTGGTGGGAATGCCGTATTGCCCCAGCATCGAGGAAACATTGATCCCCTTCCCTCCCGGCTGCCGGTCATGGCGGCTGGTGCGGTTCACCTTCCCGACAGAAAGGCGATCGAGGAAAACCGTTTGGTCGATGGCGGGATTCAGCGTGATGGTGACGATGTCCATAATCGAAAAATGATTTTGTTAGTTGGCTGGGCGGAGCGCACGCACGGCACGGGCATCGCGCTGATGGAGTGCCTTGGTGGCGAGTTCCGCCAGTTGCACACTGTCTTCCCGGCGGAGCAGTGCCTTGATTTGAGGAACGAGAGCGGACGGCATGCTGAGTTCATCCACGCCAAGACCCGTTAGAATGAGCGCGCCCAACGGATCGGCCGCGAGTCCACCGCAAACTCCGACCCATTTTCCCTTGTCATGAGCGGCGTTCACCGTGTCCCGAATCAGGCGGAGCACTGCCGGGTGCAGGCTGTCCGCACGGCGGGCCAGCAGCGGATGGGTGCGGTCGATCGCCAGTGTGTATTGGGTGAGATCATTCGTGCCGATGGAGAAGAAATCGGCCAGCTCTGCCAACTCGGAGGCCATGGCAACGGCGGAGGGCACCTCGATCATCACGCCGAGTTCAATTTTTGGCGCACCCATTTCCCGGCGAACCTTCTCGGTCATCTCACGAGCCCGGAGAAAATCGTTGGGGGTGGCGATCATCGGGAACATCAGCTTGATGGGCCCGTGTTCCGCCGCGCGGAAAATGGCACGAAGCTGGGTCATGGCCAAATCCGGGCGGGCCTGACTGAGGCGGAAACCGCGCAGACCCAGGAACGAGAGATCCAGATCACTGAGCCCCAGGTAGCTGACCGGCTTGTCACCACCGATGTCCAGCGTGCGGACGATCATCGGCATACCTTGCAAAGCCTCGATCATTTCCCGCATGGCCTGATATTGCTCCTCTTCACCGGGTGCATGATCGCGGTCGAGGAAAAGGAATTCGGAGCGCAGCAAGCCCACTCCTTCCGCGCCGGACTCAATCACAGCATGCGCTTCCGATGTTTGCCCGATATTGGCGACTACCTCCACGCGATGACCATCGCGCAACATCGCAGGATCAAAACGGCGGTCCCATTCCTGATCACGCTGCACATTCACCTCCCGGATGGCGATTTTTGCAGACTCCACATCCTCGTCGCTGGGCTGGAGGATGATGCGCCCGGCGGAGGCATCCAGAATGACAGTTTCACCCATCGTCAGTTGATCCAACCCCGCACCAATCGCAACCAGCATGGGAATGCCGAGCGAACGGGAAACGATGGCGGCATGAGCATTCGGGCTGCCCTTTCTCAGACAGATACCTTTGATCTTGTCTGCCTTGAGTTGGGCGGCCTGGGAGGGTTCCAAGTCATCAGCCACCAGAATGATCGGCTCGGTGACGGATTCGAGCGGATCCACATCCACCCCCAGAAGAATTTTCCGCACGCGCATGCCTACGTCCCTGATGTCATCCGCGCGTTGGGCAAGGTGGGCATCCTCCAGGCTGGCGATGCGCTGGGCGCGGTTTTCAATCGTGGCATTCCAGGCGGTGAGTGCGTCATCCCCGGCGCGGATAAGTTCCACCGTTTCATCCGCCACTTCATCGTCCGCCACCAGTGAAGCGTGAGCTTCGAAAAGGCCGCGCTGCACGGCATTGAGATTCCCTTCCGTGAGGAGCAGCAGTTGCTTCTTGGCGGTAAGGATCGCGTGCTTGATGGCAGCCACTTCTGAGTCGGTATCCCCTCTGACCCGCTTTTGATTCGTAAGTTCCGCAGGATGCCACCTCCAGGTGCGGGCGAGCGCGAGGCCGGGAGACGCCATGGTTCCTTGCAGAGTGCTCATGGTCTGTCCCTCGCCGGGCGTCCATTGGGCCGTCTGGATTTCATCGGCCTCTTCCTCCCGAGGCTCGTTGTTGATCTCCTCCATCAGCGCGGCGAGGAGGGAAAGCGTATCGGTTTCATCCTCTCCTTGGACACGGATGCGCAGGGTGTCTCCGGAAGTGATGCCGAGCGAGAGGATGCGGGACGGGCTGTCTGCCTCCACCTCCCGGCGCTTTACCACCAGTGTGACCTTTCCTGGATAGGCCTGGACTGCACGGGCGAACTTCCCGGCGGGCCGCAGGTGAAAGCCACGCGGATTGGAAAAAAGCACCTCCATCTCACTGCCGGGAAAATCCTCCGCCGCTTCCACGCCCTGTTCCTCTTCCACTCCCGTGCTCACGACGGCGAGGATTTCCCGCGCATCCGTGGTTTCAGCCAGACGGCGGGCCAGTGACGCATCCGAGACGATGCCCGTGAGCTGGCGCAACAGGCCGATGTGCTCATCCGACTTTGCCGCGATGCCGAAGACGAGATGCGCGGTTTTCCCCGCAGTCCACTCGACCCCTCCGGGAATTTGTAAAACTGCCACCCGCGTCTGGAGGATGTGATCCGAGTCCTGCGGGCGGCCATGCGGAATGGCCAGGCCATTGCCGAGAAAGGTCGTCGCCGTTTTTTCCCGGGCGAGCATGCTTTCCACGTATTCCGGGTGGATGGATCCGCTCGAAAGCAGGATCTCGCCCACAGCTCTGATGGCCTCTTCTTTTGAGGAAACGGCAGCTCCGAGCCGCACGTCCTGGGATGTCATCGCTAACATGGTATCTCTTGGGTTTTGAGGGTTTTCAAAAAAAAGGCTTCGCCAAACAGCGTGAGGAATATGTAAACGTTTACATAAATATTCGTCAAATATCATTCTTCAAGTTCCGGTTCCTTGCAACCAGCAGATGCGGATATTTTTAAAAATATCCTAGATTTTAAAAGGAACGCAGGTTTGGTTCCTTTACCGAAAAAAATTTCATTCCGGCACTCAAAAACCTGTAAACGATCTCATTTCATGGCTCATTCGATCAAAAATGTCGCAGAAAAAGCGGGGGTTTCCATCGCCACCGTCTCGCGCGTTTTGGCGGGAAAAGGCTACATCAGCGCAGATGCGCGGGAGAAGGTGGAGGCGGCGGTGAAGGAGCTGGGCTACCGGCCCAACCGGGTGGCCAGGAGTCTGCGGGCACAGCAATCCAAGGTGATCGGCCTGATCATTTCAGATATCCGCAACCCGTTTTTCAGCGAAATCAGCCGTGCCGTGGAAACCGTGGCCATGAAATCCGGCTACAGTGTGCTGATGTGCAATACGGACGAGGATCCGAAAAAAGAGGCCCGCTATCTGGAACTGATGAGCGAGGAAAAGGTGGCCGGAATCCTTCTTTCTCCAACGAAGGCCGGAGCGAAACACCTCCAGGAATACCGGAAAAATGCGCCACCCATCGTCCTCTTCGACCGCAAGTTGCCGGACTCCGGCCTCGATTCCGTGGTGATCGATAACTTCGATGCAGCCTTCAAGCTTTCCACTTCTCTGATCGAAGGTGGTTTCCAGAGGATTGTGGGCATTTTTGGCGCGAAAAGCTATACCGCCACCGAGCGCATCCGGGGCTTCCGCGCCGCTTTTGGCGGGGATGAGGAAAAAATCGCCGGGGTTTATCAGATTCCCGCTTTCGAGGAAGAAGGTGAAAAGCTGATGGAGGAAATCCTCAAGCTCCAGCCCGCCGCCGATGCCATCATGTGCAGCAGCGCACTGATCGCCACCGGAGCCTACAAGGCCCTGGCACAACGCGGCATCCGCATTCCGGAACAAATGGGATTCGCCGCCTTCGACGATCCTTCATGGGCCAGCTTCGTGAATCCACCTGTCACGGTGATCCGCCAGCCCGCCGTCGCCATTGGCCAGGCGGGAGCAGAACTTTTGCTCAAACGTATTCATGATGAAGGCCAACCTATCACGGAAATCTGCCTGATGGGCGAGCTGGTGACACGGGCGTCCAGCCGGAAATTGTAGGCAACCTTACACTTGCTGACATCTGACTTTTCAAACACTCCAGAATATGATATTTGATGAACATGGTAACGCTCGCAGAAGTTCAGCAGCAGATAGCATTGCTGACGGTCGAGGACCGTGCCTCCTTGGCCAGTTATATCCTTCATGGCCTGCCAGCTTCAAAATATGATGTTTCGGACGCAGAGGTATCGAAGCGGGCACATCAGATGCAGGCTGGTGAGGTAAAGACCATCTCATTGGATGAGTTGCGCGAAAGCGTTTTTTCTTCCCGCAGGCGTCCATGATCCGATTCCACCCGAAAGTAAAACGGGACGTGACGGAGGCGATTCGTTATTACGATCAGATCAATGACGTATTAGGTGATGACTTCTGGACGGAATTCTCGGAAGTCTGTCTCGAGATCGAATCTCACCCTGCCCATTTCCATTATGACTTGAGTGGCTGGAGACGAGCAGGGTTGGAAAGATTTCCCTATCATTTGTTATTTTACGAAGAATCGGAAGGGGTAAGGGTTATGACCCTGCGCCATGACAAGCGGCATCCCGGATTCGGTACACGACGGCAATGATCCTTGCCCAACAGGCATCTGGCCCGTTATCTGCATTCCTCCACTCGCTACTCCTGCCAATGCGAAAGTCCCCCAACTCGCCTGATGCCTATCCCTGGTCTAAAAAGCCGGGGTTATTCTATACCATCGCGGGGATCCCCTGGAATATCGCGTTCTGGTTCACCATGCGGATCAAAACGCACGGGCTGGAACACGCAGAGCAGCCGGGTGGTGCGCTGATCGCCATCAGTCACCTGAGTCACCTTGATCCGGTAGTGGTCAGCAGTCTGGTGAAGCGGAAAATCAGCTGGGTTTCCCGGAAGGAATTTTACCAATACCGCCTGATGCGCATGGTGCTGCAGTTCGGCGGAGCTTTTCAGGTGGATCGCCAAGGGAGCGCGCTGCCAACCATCCGTGAGGGGCTGAAACGCCTCAAAACCGGAGAAATGGTAGGCATTTTCCCGGAGGGGGAAGTCGTGAGTGGCGCGGACTCCATGTTCTACGGAGCGAAGATCAAGCGCGGCGTTTGTCTTCTCTCCGCTCATTCCGGCTGCCCGATCATTCCGGTAGTGGTGCTGGGATCAAACCGTCTCACGGAACTGGAGCCATGGCTGCCAGCGAAACGAGGCAGGCTCTGGGTTTACGTAGGAGCCCCCATACCCGCTCAGCGGCAAGGAAAAGGGCGGGTGGGCCGTGCTGCATTCGCGCTCGATCTGGAGCGTTCGTTCCGGAGTCTTTATGCCGAGGCGTGCGACCACTTCGGCCTGCCACGTGACATCGCACCCGGCTCAGCAGAGGCGGATCATGTCCTTGATGAACTGCCCCCACAGGAAAAAGAGACCGCGGCGTGAGTAGGCGAAGTGGCCATCTCCGGTGAGCCGGATGATGCCGGTGGCGAGATTGTGCTCCACTTGCTGACGCATCTCCTGCTCGATGGCGTTTTCTATTTCATCCGGGTCCGGCATACGGAGGCGATCCGTAGGCACCTTGGACCGGCGAAGGTAATCGTGATGGTCCGTGAGGATCTGGAGAAAGCAGCTTTTGTCACACGGCACATGATTCCAGCGCACGGAGGGCGGGCAGCGTAGAGTGGGAGCAAAGGGGAAGTTCGTAGTGCGCCAGGTTTTTCCCGCTTCGCAATACGAAGTGACGGAAATGAAGGCGAAGGCCACATCGCTCTGCTCGCACAGGCAGACGGCAGCGACTGCGCGCTCTTCCGGATGCCAATAGAGCCGGAAGAACTGCTGCATTCCCGCCCATTCCCAACCGCAGTCCGATACGTGATCAAACCCGGCATCCTCCATCGCCACGGCAGCCTCGGTAGCATTTGGGTAAAACGAAGGATCCGGTAATTCCTTGTGCTGCAATCGATTGTTCAATGGCAGCCGCATGCGGCGAACACGGGTGAGCAGCTCCACCCACGGCAGGAAAAACCACATGGCCACACCTAAAAAGCCGACAATGACACTGCGGGTGATGAAGTAAAACAGGCAGAAACTGGCCACCAGAAAGGTGAGTGCCCCGAGTTTTCTCAGGACATTCTTTCTGGCACTACGCAGTGCAACGGCGAGGATCAACAGGCCGAGGACAAAGAGAGTTTCACGCATGACGGGGAACGATGACCGCGCGACCACCCGGTGCGCATGCTAGGAGATTCCACTCATACCCCGGGCGGCGCAAGGGGTGATTTCCACGGGAAGCATGGATAATCCCAGTATTCATGATCTAGCTGTCCCAAGCAGTTCCAACAACCTTTCGACATCGGTGGCAGACGTCTTCGCCACAAAGCCCCGGGCGTGGGCGAAGTGGACATCCTCACACTGCTCCAGCTTGGTAAAGTCCAAGCGCAGATCATCGTTGTGACGAGATAAACCGAAGCCGTTACCCCGACGATCAGGATAGACCAGCCCCGCAATCCTTTTTCCCGAAGGGTGTTTGTCCGCGTAACGCCCAAGCCCGGCGGATGGCTCATCCGGCATGGGCTCGGTGCGCGGCATGTATAAAATAAACAAACTCTCGCCGGGTGTCTCGATTTCCCACAGCTGCGAGTGAGTCCCAATGAAATCCAGCCGCTGCCGCAGGGACTTCAGGTAATTGAGCAGGTCCTCACCGATCCAGCACATCACCTCCCACAGTGGCTCGCCCGGCTGGAGCTGTGACATGGAGGCGAAGCGGCGCAGCAGCGTGGTATCGATGGGAGAGTTCAGCTTAAAAAGCACCTCGCGCGGGAGGCCCAGCCACTTGGCCGTTTCGATCGGGCCCCGGGTGTCGAACCATTCCGCAGGCTCCAGCCAATCGCAGAACTCACGGGCATCCTCATAAACTCCCAGATCCTGCAGGACCAGACTGAGCGCGCAAAGCGGCGGATGATCCTTGGGAAACTGGTGATGGTCGAAATTCCCACGCTCAGGCTCATGCTCCCCGCCCACATCCACCACGGCGGTGGAAAGATCCGCCAGATCCTCTGCCGTCGGCTCCCGCCGGAGGATCGGCACACGGTGAACGGCAGCGAGCAGGCAGCAGGCAAGGAACTCGTCCTTATGCGAGCCGCCCGGATGGGTGAGGATGCGGGAAAACGTCATGAAGAGCCGCACCATGCAGGGAGCGCGCAGAGATGCAATGGTGAGTTTTCACTGCCAGAGGCCTTTCCTTTAAAAATTTTCCCATCCGTTGATGGCTTCGCAATGCACTAAGTGCATGAAAAATTGCTTGTTTTTCACGTTGATGTCACAGCAATCCCGCAATCGCGCCTTGCCACGGAGGCGAAAAGCGGGCATAGCCCCGCCCCCGCTTGACCGGAGGTTCAATCCCGACCCTTTTTTCTCATGTCTCTGAAAATTCGAAATCTCGCCATCATTGCCCACGTTGACCACGGCAAGACCACCCTTGTTGACCAACTTCTCCAGGCCGGCGGCACCTACCGGGACAACCAGGCCACGCAAGAGCGTGCGATGGACTCGATGGATCTCGAGCGTGAAAAGGGCATCACCATCAAGGCGAAGAACACCGCCATTCACTGGGAAGGCTACACGATCAACATCGTGGACACCCCGGGCCACGCCGACTTCGGCGCGGAAGTGGAACGCGTGATGAAGATGGTGGACGGCGTGCTGCTGGTGGTGGACGCCTCCGGCGGCCCACAGGCCCAGACGCGCTTCGTGCTGCGCAAGGCCATGCAGGAAGGCCTCAAGCCAATCGTGGTGGTCAACAAGATCGACCGCCCGCTGGCCACCCCGATGAAGGTGCACGACCAAGTGCTGGAACTCCTCCTCGATCTGGATGCCGATGAGGAGCAGTTCAACGCTCCATTCTGTTATGGCTCCGCCCGTGACGGCTATTTCATGGATACCCCGGATGACGAGCGCAAGGACTGCATCCCGCTCCTCAAGAAGATCATCGAGCACATCCCGGCGCCCAAGGCAGATCCGGAAGCTCCATTCCTCATGCTCGTTTCCAACATCGAGTGGGACGACTATGTAGGCCGCGTGGCCATCGGCAAGGTGCTGGGCGGCAGCGTCAAGAAGGGTGACACCGTTTACCTCCTCCGCGAAGACGGCACCAAGGTGCAGTCCAAGGTGATGAAGACCTTCACCTACTCCGGCCTGGCCACCGCAGACTCCGAAGGCTGCGGCGCAGGCGGCATCGTCGGCATCGCCGCCGGTATCGAAAACGTAGCCATCGGTGAAACCCTCGCTGGTTCCCCGGATCAGGAGCCACTTCCTTTCGTCGCCATCGATCCTCCTACGGTTTCCATGCAGTTCTCCATCAATGACGGCCCGCTGGCCGGCAAGGAAGGCAAGCATGTGACCTCCCGCGCCATCCGCGATCGTCTGATGCGCGAGTTGAAGACAAACATTTCCATCACGGTGGAAGACACGGACATGTCCGGTGTGTTCAACGTTTCCGCCCGTGGCTCGATGCAGATCGCCGTTCTCGTGGAGCAAATGCGCCGCGAAGGATTCGAGGTGCTCGTTTCCCGTCCGGTGGTGATTTTCCGCCGCGACGATGCAGGCAAGCTGCTCGAACCATTCGAGACTCTCTACGTGGAAGCTCCCGGCGATTACACGCAGGGCATCCTGAAGATCCTCATGAACCGCAAGGGCCTGATGGAGCACATGGACACCGAGGCTTCCGGCCGCGTGTTCATCCAGGCGACCATCCCTACCCGTGGCCTCATCGGCTTCGAGACCGAACTGGTGAACCTCACCTCCGGTCACGGCATCATGTCCCACCTCTTCAAGGAATACGCCCCACACGCTGGCGAAATCCAAAACCGCAGCACGGGCACGCTCGTCTCCATGGATTCCGGCGCAGCCACTCCATTCTCCCTGCAGACTCTGGAAGACCGCGGCATCCTCTTCGTGGCTCCTGGTGACGCTGTCTACGGCGGCATGCTGGTGGGTGAAAACCCACGCCTGGGTGACCTTCCGGTAAACCCAGTGAAGGAAAAGCACCTGGACAACATGCGCTCTTCCGGCAAGGACAAAACCTCCAAGCTCACGCCTCCAGTCCGCTTCTCCCTGGAGCGCGCCATTGAATACATCGATGCTGACGAACTGGTGGAAGCCACTCCGCTGAACATCCGCCTGCGCAAGCGCATCCTCGATGCCAATGCCCGCAAGCGCGCTCAAAAAGTGGGCTCCGGTGGCGAAGACCGCAGCAACCGCGGCTGATCCCGTGGCGGTGGATCCCATCCGCCATGCCTCTCAAATCTCAAAAGCCTCCCGGTAATCCGGGAGGCTTTTTTTCTTAACCGGGAGCGCGGGATGAATCCCGGCGCTCCAGTCTCATGATTCGTAGCCCTTCCCCCCTTCCCTGCTAGATGAACTCCTCCCGCTGGTGCAACTTTGACGTTCTAATTCCCACCATCAGTGGACAATTCCCCTGCGGTCCGACTTCGGATCACGGACCCTATCATTGGAAACGGGTGGAGCAAAATGGCCTCTGGCTGGCCACGCAAACAGGAGCCGATCTTTTGGTGGTCCGCCTGTTCGCGTGGTTTCACGATTCAAAACGGGAAAACGAATATACGGATCCAGACCATGGCCGCCGTGGGGCGGACTACGCCTCCAGTCTGCGCGGGAAGCTGTTCGATCTGGAAGATGCAGCATTCGACGCCTTGATCCACGCCTGCGTCTGGCACACGGATGCCGATTCTTCCGAGGATGCGACGATCGGCACCTGCTGGGATGCCGACCGCCTGGATCTGGGCCGGGTGGGAATGATTCCGTCCAGTGCCTACATGAGCACGGCCTTCGGAAAGGAAGTCGCGGATGCCGGGTCCTTCTATCCGTTTCTGGATCGAGTGGGAGCGAACGATTACCAATAAGAACGCCGGGAGCTCGGAATCCAGAGTGAGCGCTAGCGAACTTCGCAATAAAGGCAAAGCCCATCCCGGCCCAGCCTGAAAGGCAATTCATCCCGCCCCCATTTTCCTTGGACATCTTCCGAAGCATCCCTTGCGAAACCAGGCGGGATGAACCCGCGCTCCAGTTTGGCCTTCCTCCCTTTCTTCCAGATGCTGCCTTACCTTTCACTGTGCAGCGCGCGATGGTGGAAAAAGCGCCTTCCCATCGAAAATTCGAAAGAAAGGCTCATTTTTGTTCGAGCGAACATCTTTTTCTTGTGTTCAACCAAGTAACATGAGAGGTATTCCTGCAACTCAAACAACCACTCAGACCTTATGGCCGCCAAACAAACTACTGAAGAAGCCGCATCCGACAAACTCATCGAAGCCCGCAAGCGCAACCTCGATGTCGCCATTTCCAACATCCAAAAGGAATTCGGTGAAGCGGCCATCATGCGTATGGGCGATGGCCACCGGGTGGATGTGGATGTGATCCCTACGGGCAATCTACTGATCGACCGCGCTCTCGGAGTAGGCGGCTTCCCACGTGGACGGATCATCGAAATCTTCGGCCCTGAGTCTTCCGGCAAGACGACTCTTACCCTCACCGCCATCGCACAGGCCCAGAAAAAAGGCGGCCTGGCTGCCTTCATCGACGTGGAGCATGCGCTGGATCCGCAATACGCCAAAAAACTGGGCGTGAACATGGACGATCTGCTCGTCTCCCAGCCTTCTTCCGGTGAGGAAGCCCTCCAGATCTGCGAGGCGCTGGTCCGCTCCAATGCCATCGACGTGATCGTCCTCGACTCCGTGGCCGCTCTGGTGACGAAGCAGGAACTGGACGGCGAAATCGGTGACTCCACCGTGGGTGCACAGGCCCGCCTGATGAGTGCCGCCATGCGGAAGCTCACCGCCCTCATTTCCAAGGCCCGCACCGTGTGTATTTTCACGAACCAGATCCGCGAAAAGATCGGCGTGATGTTCGGTAATCCGGAAACCACACCTGGCGGCCGTGCGCTGAAATTCTTTGCTTCCGTCCGCGTGGATATCCGCCGTGTGGGCCAGATCAAGGCCACGGATGGCACCGTGACCGGCAGCCGCACCAAGGTGAAGATCGTGAAGAACAAGGTGGCCCCGCCCTTCACGGAGGCGGAGTTCGACATCATGTATAACGAGGGCATTTCCAATACCGGCTCCCTGCTGGATCTGGCGCTGGAAATGGAAATCGTGCAAAAACGCGGATCGTGGTTCAGCTACAACGGCACCCAGATGGCTCAAGGCCGTGATACCGCCAAGGAATTGCTCAAAACGGACCAGACACTCTATACGGAAATCGAGGAAAAGGTGAAGGAAGGTTTGGACGCCTCTAAAAAGAAGAAATAATCCCGGAACTCCATCCGTAGGAATCCGAAGCAATGCTTGGAAAACGAAGCCCGCATGTGGCTGAAGTTTCTTTGCATTGCTTTTTGTTGTCATTTGTAACTTCAACCCAATTCCCTAAACCGCACTGTCATGTCGTATTTCCCAAGCATTCCCAACATTCGCTATGAAGGACCTACCTCGAAAAATCCCTTTGCCTTCAAGCACTACAATCCAGATGAGCTGATCGAAGGAAAGACGATGCGGGATCACATGCGCTTCGGTGCCGCCTATTGGCACGTAATGCGGAACGGCCTTTCCGATCCCTTCGGCGGTCCTACTGCGGTAACGCCATGGGACGATCAGTCCGATACGGTAGAAAACGCCATCAAACGCGCCGATGTATTCTTCGAGTTCCTCAACAAGATCGACATCGACTACTACTGTTTCCACGACCGGGACATCGCTCCGGAGTTGAACAACCTCGCGAAGTCCAACGCCGCTCTGGAAAAGGTGACGGATCACCTGCTGGATCTGCAGAAGGCCCACAACAAAAAGCTACTGTGGGGCACTGCCTGCCTTTTCTCCCACCCACGCTATTCCCAGGGAGCAGGCACTTCACCCAATGCGGAAGTTTTCGCCTATGGTGCTGCCCAAGTTAAGGCCGCCATGGATGCCACCCACAAGCTGGGCGGTGAAGGCTACACCTTCTGGGGCGGCCGCGAAGGCTACTCCACACTGCTCAACACCGACATGAAGCGGGAGCTGGACAACCTGGCCAACCTCCTGTGGCTGGCCGTGGACTATGCCAAAAAGATCGGTTACACCGGCCAATTCTACATCGAGCCAAAGCCACGCGAACCTTCCACCCACCAATACGATTCGGACTCCGCAGCGTGCCTCAACTTCCTCCGCCAATATGGCCTGCTGGAGCACTTCAAGCTGAATCTGGAAACCAACCACGCCACTCTGGCCGGGCACACGATGCAGCACGAAATGACAGTGGCCATCGATGCCGGCGCCCTCGGCTCCATCGATGCGAACCAAGGTGACGAACTGATCGGCTGGGACACGGATCAATTCCCTACCGACCTCTACCTGACCACTTCTGTAATGCTGAAAGTGCTGGAAATGGGCGGCCTTACCACCGGGGGCCTGAACTTCGATGCGAAGCGCCGCCGTGAATCCCACGATCCGGAGGACCTTTTCCACGCCCACATCGGCGGCATGGATGCCTTTGCCCGTGGCCTCAAGAGCGCAGCCGCCATCCGCGCCGATGGCCGCCTAGCAGAATTTGTAAGCAAGCGCTATTCCACCTGGGAATCCGGCATCGGTGCGAAAATCGCCAGCAAGTCCACCTCACTGGATGAAATCAGCGCACACGTTCTGGCTTCCGCAGAGCCTGTAATCGGTTCCGGCCGTCAGGAAATGCTGGAGAATCTGCTCAACGAGTTCATCTGATCTCCGGCTCATTGAATTTTTTAAAAGCCAGTTGTGTGATCCACGGCTGGCTTTTTTCTTTTTCCCATTTCCCGTTACTCATTGAGCAG
>Ga0070658_10003318_pt1 | contig 13282 bp, 13 predicted proteins | sample KBSC13metaG_FD_64664 | JGI IMG/M metagenome (GOLD analysis project Ga0070658, IMG submission 64664) | Corn rhizosphere microbial communities from Kellogg Biological Station, Michigan, USA - KBS C1-3 metaG | ecosystem: Host-associated > Plants > Roots > Rhizosphere > Soil ... | reverse complement strand
CGGGCCGCCGGCCTCGTCCTCATCGGCGCCGCGCCGCACTACGCCCCCCTCGACCGCGACTTCGAAGTCATCGAGTTCTTCCTCCTGCGCGGCTTCCGTGGCCGCGGCGTCGGCCAGTCGGTCGCGCTCGACCTACTCCGTCGCTACCCTGGTCGATGGGAACTCAAAGTCCTTCCGGAAAACGAACCCGCCATGGCGTTCTGGCGAAAAACAATCGCCGCCGCCGGCGCCGTCCCGTTCACCGAAGAAACAGTCGACACCAGCGACGGCGAAATGGTCGCATTCCGATTTGAAATTATGAGCTAGTTAGGAAGAAGAGATTTAACATGGAAACCTACGTTTCTCCATATTTCCTAACATCCCGTTCATCCCCTTCATCCATGTTAAGTTCTTCTACGCTCTCAGCATCGACTGATACTTCTGGCGGAACTTCACCACCTTCGGCTCGATCACCGCGCGGCAGTAGCCCTGGTTGGGGTTGCGCGCGTAGAAGTCGTGATGATAGGCCTCGGCCGAATACCAGTTCGTAAACGGCGTCACCTCCGTGACAATCTTGCCGGGCCAAATCCCCTCACCCTCGATCTCAGCGATGACCTCCTTCGCCGCCGCCTCCTGCTCCGGCGAGTGCGTAAACACCGCCGACCGATACTGCGTGCCGACATCGCCGCCCTGTCTATTGAGCGTGGTCGGATCGTGCGTCGTGAAGAAAACGTGCAGCAGGTCGCGGTAAGACACCACGGCCGGATCGAACGTAATCTGTATCGCCTCCGCGTGACCGGTCACCCCCGTGCAAACCTGCTCATAAGTCGGGTCAGGCCTGCGCCCGCCGCTATACCCCGGCTCGACCTTTTCGACACCCTTGAGGTCGGTAAAAAACGCTTCCGTACACCAAAAGCAGCCGCCGGCAAAGGTCGCCAGTTCCCTACCGTCCGGAGCGACCGCCATCGTGATCGGCTGTTCCATATGCTCACTCCATTCCAGCCGGCGTGTCCCCGCCAGCTTCCATCCTATTAAACCGATATCTGGCCGGCAATGGTTCCATCCGGGTATCATGTGGTGGTCGATCTCGACCGCCCTACTCGGAGAATTCTGCCGTGACCTCAACAATCAAGCGCTCCCGAATCGCCGTCATCGCCATCGCCGTCATCGCCACCGCCGGATGCGGAGGAGGAGGCGCGTCTGATCCCGGGCCGGCGCCGACGCCCGCCACAGTCATTCTCGCCGACGGCGACCAGTGGCAGTACAGCCTCACGGGCAGCGAAGTGCTCGGCGGCACCAATTTTACCTTGAACGGCACCGAGACGGTAGTTCTCACTGCCACCACCTTCAACGGCGCTCCAGCCTTCCAAATCACAACAACCGACGACTTCATGGCCAACGATCAACACATCGTGGTGTCCGGTATCGCCTACGAGAGTCAAGATCCCATCACGAACGCTGTCAAACTGATTGCCGATACGCGCGGACCGGGCAACTCCTTGCGAAATGTCACCAATATCCAGGTCGTCAACAGAGGCACGTTTGGAACCGGCTTTACGAGCAAGTCGACCATCACCTTCGACAACGGTGACACTCAAACCGACGGCGAAATCGTCCAGGGCCATACCTTCGTTACCGTGCCCTCCGGAACGTACAACACCTGGCAAGAGCAGCTCACAAAAAACGACACCAATAGAGAAACGTCAACCAACGTCCTGTGGGTTGCGCCCGGGGTCGGCCGATTCGTCAAAGCGAACGTCAACGGCGCCCAGCCCGGCTTCGAGAACCACATAACCCTGGCCCTCATGTCGACCAACGTGACGTCGTCCACCCCCGCCGTCAAACAATGATCACCGAGAACGACTGGAGCGCCACCCTCCAGGTGGTGCGCAACTTCAAGGAGTATGGCTCCTACGGTGGATCGCCCAAAAAGGCCGTCAAGGCGCTGACGAAGCGATGCCCAGGTCTCACCATCGACGACGCGCAGGCCGCCTTCGACGCCTGCCTCGCGCTCTTGACCACCGCCATCGACACCGTCGAAAGGCACAAGGAGGAGATCTGGTCGACCTATAGTACCGGCAACCACGCGGCTCCCGACATGGTCATCCCCGAGCTCCAGGCGTCCCACCCCGACTTACCCGAATATCTCTACCGCTGGATCATCGGGTGGGTATGGTTCTGGCATCATCTCAAGTAGTCTTCACCGCCGACACCAGCAGGAACATCGGTCGACGCGCCTCGTCCGCCATCTCGGGATCGACCGCAATCGACGTCTCCCCCATAATTGGGGGCCGGGGGGCAGACGTCTCAGACGGCGACGGTTCCACAAGTCGCGTCACCTGAAAGCCATTGTCGATCAATCCGTTGACGTAGCCGGCAACCGTCCGATGGTACTTGACGACATTATCAGCCAACCAATTCGTTCGACGTTCGCCTTCGCTCTGATAGCCGTCGACTGGCCAATGCACCCGCTCACCGTTGGCCCCATAGCACCAGTCTTGCTCCGCCCGCGACGTGAAGATCGGATGCTCCACCGAGAACACAAACGTCCCACCGGAGCACAGAGCACGATGGACGATACGAAACACTCCCCCGTCTCTGGGCACTTCCGACCCCATTATTGGGGTCGCGAGCCGACGAGCGGGGGCTCCGTCGACATCGGCGACATAATGCAGCGCCAGTGAACTCAGGACGACGTCGAACTCTCCGCTCTCCACCTCGACATCCTCGATCGCGCCAATACGGTATTCGATCGCGGCATCGTCCGTCAGCTCCCGCGCCTTCGACAGCATGTTCGCGGAGAGATCGACCCCGACCACGGTCGACGCCCCCAATTCCCGGGCATATCGACAGTGCCATCCGAACCCGCACCCAAGGTCCAACACGCGCTTGCCGGTCAGGTCAGGCAGCATCAGGCGGAAGGCATCCCACTCCCCCGCCTTCGCCAGCCCCTCAATGGATCTTGGCATCGCGCTGTACCGGGCGAAGAACTCGGGATCGTCGTATTTGTTCTGCTTCATCTTAAAGCCAATCGCCCCGTCGAAATACATCAACGGGGCGATATTATGTCCTTGCCGAAGGCAAGGGCGCAAAGCGCTTCTTAGTCCGGGACGGACGTTTCGCCGAAGGCAGCATAGCTATGACGTTTATCGTCGTGGTGCGAGCGCCGCCACCTGCGAAGACTATTTGTTGAAGGTGGTCAGGAAGGTCTCGTACAGTTCCTTGGGAACGAGCTTCCACTGCTTGACGGCGTCCTCGATCGGGACCGCCTTGATCTCGGTGCCGCTCAGGCCAACCATCTTACCGAAGACACCCTGGTGCACGAGGTCCGCGGCGAAGATGCCGACGCGGGTCCCAAGGATGCGGTCGAAGAGGGTCGGGTTGCCACCGCGGACGATGTGGCCGAGGACCGCTTCGCGGGTCGGGAAGCCGGTGCGCGTCTCGATCTCCTTGGCGATCGCCTTGCCGATGCCGATGTCACCCAGGATGTGGTGGCCGAACGAGTCGACGGCCGCGTCCTCGGACTTCTGGGCACCCGGGATCTCTACGCCTTCGCTAACCACAACAATCCCCCAGGTCTTGCCGCGGGCATAGACCTTCTGGAGGTGAGCGCACATGGCCTCGATGTCAACCTCGACTTCCGGGATCAGCACCCAGTCTGCGCCGCCGGCAATCGCCGACCACAGCGCGACCCAACCGGCGTGCCGGCCCATGACCTCGACGACAATCACGCGATCGTGCGAGCGGGCGGTGTCACGCAAACGGTCGATGGATTCGAGGGCAACGGACGCCGCCGAGTCGAAACCGAAGGTGTAATCGGTCAGGCTGAGGTCGTTGTCCATGGTCTTGGGAACACCAACCGTCTTGACGCCATGCTGGGTGTAGAGCTTCGAGGCGACGCCCAGTGTGTCCTCACCGCCCAGGGCGATCAGGGCGTCGAGCTCGAACTTCTTGAGGTTGGCGAGCACAGCCTCGAGCTGCGCTTCCTTGCCCTTGGCAAAAGGATTGGTGCGCGACGAGCGCAGGATAGTCCCACCCTGGCTGATGATGGGCTCAACCCGCTCAAGGGTCAGCGGCTCGGTCAGTCCGTCGACAAGTCCCTTCCATCCCTGCTGAAAGCCAATGACCTCGTCGCCATAGTCGAGGCAGCGAAGCACCGCGCCGCGCAAAGCGGGATTGAGGCCCGGACAGTCGCCGCCGCCCGTGAGCATTCCGATCTTCATTCTATTATCGATCTCCTTGGATAGTTATCAAATTGAATATGCGGAATCATTATGACACGGAGCGGCGAATTTCAAATACGATACAGGAAGAGAAAGCATGCTTCGGTCTTGGGTGCCATGCCTGCAGCTCTCGGCAGGCATGCGGTCCCAGCGCGCCCGGTCAACACTTTGGTCCCCTCTCCTTTCCAAGGAGAGGGTTAGGGTGAGGTTGCTTGGGCACACATAAACCGTACAGTTAAAAACGCCCCAATCACATCTATGGTCACAGAATGTACGGGTCGCCTGAAAGGTTGCGGTAGCAACCTTTAAGCCGACCCTCGCCTCATCGACGTTTACGTTTCAGGTCACCACGCCTTGTTGATCGTCGCCATCGGGCTGAGGTTGCCCGGCGACGACGGGTCGGACGTCACCGGCACCGTGACGTCGATCCCGGTGTCCGTCATCTTGTCGGCGGCTATCGCCTTGCGGACACTGTCGAGGCTGCCGCCCGTCAGCTGCTCACTGGCGTACCAAACGAGCTGGGCCGATTCGGGCGTCGAGTCGAAGACGAGCGCGCCATCCGAATGCGGAACGTCACCGTGGACTTGATGGATGACGAATGTCGTATCCTTCTTGGGGACGCTGATCGTGAACAGAAAGACGACGCTGCCCGGCGCAGTACCACCGCGCAGCGCCTCGATCACATAGTACTTGTCAGAACGACCGGCAAACACGAGGCGGTAGAAAGGCAGCTTGCCATTGTACGTGAATCCGCTCGACTGGAACGCCTGCCCCGGATCAGCCATCGCAAACGCCTTCGCGCCCGTGCCCGCTGCGAAGGCATCACGCACGCACTTGGGAATGCTCGACGTGGTAGTGGTAACGTCGAACTTCTGATTGAGGACGGCCGCCCGATCATCGGCGGTCAAGCGGGTAATCGCCGCCGATGCCGGCACGGACGACATTGCCGTCGCAGCGAGCAGAAAAGTCAGGCAATATTTAGTACGCATAGCATCCTCCTTCGACGCTCCCAGTCGACTAACATCTCTTGCGCCATGATACCCCACCCGGTGAAATCAACTCCTCTCCTTCCGAAAATCTGCGCAATCTGCGATGCTAACCGTATGGTTCTTCGCGCAAGTCGAAGACTTGCTCTTTAGTCCGGGACGGGCGTTTAAACGCGAAGCGTTTGCACAGCCATGACGTTTATCGTCGTGGTTCGGTTGCGGCTACGACGCGCTGTGCAATCTGTGGATAACCTCCTACTCTTCTCCGTCCGGCTCCGCGCCGAAGTCGAACGTCGTCACGCTCGACGGGTTGCGCCAGACACGGCAGATCGGCAGCGTCGACCTGGTCGCGTTCGGCCACTTCACGGCGTCCTCGGGCGCATACCATCGACGCCCGCCCTCCTTCTCCCTCTCCTTTCCAAGGAGAGGGCCGGGGTGAGGTTCGTCGACGTATTCGTACAGCGGCACAATCGACGGGCTCGGCTTCTCCTTCCCGCCTTCTTTCACCGGCAGCGCATAGAAGAGCGGCGCTGCGTTGGGCGACGGCTTCTCGGTGACAAGCTTCATATCACCGTCCCCGCCGTCGGCGTAGACGGGAATCAGCCCCTCGTGGCGTCGACTGCTCGGCAGCGAGTTCCCCAGCCCCGCAACCCCATTATTGGGGAAGGGAGCCGTGCGACCAGGGGCAACAACAGCGTTCGGCACGGCATAGAACGGAATGGAATCGACCTGATGCCACAGTTGGATTGCTCCACCCTTCTTATGCAATGTACGGGGCGTCGCGAGACGATCCGAGTGGAGCGAGGCCCCGAAGGCCGACCCTCGCCACGGATCGCCGTCCCCTTCCATCTGCTCTCGTTGACCGTATCGATAGCCACCGTCCGCGTTCAGCCGGTAAACCGGCGCAGGCAGAGCCAACCGCGGGTCGTCGAGGGCGACCCGGTACATCAGCTGGTTGTAGTCGTACCGAGGTGTGATGTCCTTGACGTCGGAAAAAGTGGCCGTATACGTCCCCTCGAAGTAGATCAGGCGACCACCGTCCTGATCGAAGAACGGGTGCTGCGTCGGGTTGTAGAAGGTGTAATGATCGTGGGTGGCGACCTTCTTTGCATACAGCCATGGACCAACTGGCGTGTCCGCCTCGGCGAACCACACCTCGCCCAGGAACGATGGCGACCCGTACGCCTGGGTCGTGATCAGAATCCAGCGCTTGCGATAGGCATTCCAAAACACCGAACCGTTAGGCGTGAGAACCTCAGCATCCGTATCGACATCCCGCAGCACCGCCAACCGCTCATCGGCCCGCATCTTACCATTCTTGACCAGCTCATTCGCCTGGTCCTCCCCCAGCGACGGTGTGTTCCGCTTCCACCCCCAGACCAGTCGGCCGTCCGCGTCTCGGTCCAGCGCGGTGTCAACCCCATCGAACCGCGCGCCCGCCTTCAAGCACGTGAAGCTCTCGTAAGTGCTCGAATCGGTCAGGTTCGCGATCCTGGGCAAGTTGCGGACCAGAGGAAACGCCCCCATCGTCGACGGTTCACAGTACAGATATGGACGCCTCCAACTCCCCATTATTGGGGTCGGACGCAGTGCGGCCGGGGGCTCTCCATTCATAACCATAAAGGGCTCGCCCGATGGAAATAGCGGATTGTCGCGGTCGTAGACATGGATCGACTTGAAGACATTCGCGGCATCGTCAAACTCCGCCAGCCCCGACAGCGTCGTCTTCATGCTCTTATCGACCATCGCGTAGTGCGTATAAAGATGCTCCTGCCCGTTCTCACGCAGCATAAAGAGCCCGCCCACCCACACCGGCCCAGTCGCCCCGGCAATCGGCACCATCGGCCGGCTGAAACCCGAAGAATCGACCCAGTACGTCAGATCGATCCCGACACTCGGGTCCAATCCGCCGCCGCCTCCGACGAATCCTATCGTGGTACAGGCGTCCCTGCCTGTCAAGCGTATAACGCTCCCCCGCAGCGAAGCCGCGTCTGGTCCCCGTTCCTTTCCGTCGACCATCGACGGGTGAGGTTTCCTGTCTGGCACGGTTCCTCGTCCCCGCCTTCGACCGATTCCAACGTAGGGGCTTGAGGAGGGCGCATTCGTACCGTCCCCCTCATACGCCCCGCCATCGCGCGCCCGGAGCGAGCCCGCATTCTCGACAACGTTGCCCGATAGGTCATCTTTGCGATGACTCGATCCCAAGGCCCCTCGCTGTCTCCGCCGACGGGGTGGCGAAGCCGGGGTGAGGGACGTCGCCCCGGACGTCCCAAACTGCCCAAGCGGGTACGACGGCCTATTCGTGTCGCCCCAGAACCAGTACAGCTTGCCGTGATAAGGCACGGAAAACACAGTGTCCTGCCCCATCACCAAACCATTCAACAGCGGCTGCCTGACGGGCACCGAATGCCTAAGCAGCACACTGTCGCGATAGATCCCCGCCCCCGTGATCCGGTACAGCCGCTCCGCGATATTATCGCGATGGACCTTCACCACCGCCTTCTTCCCCGGAACCACCTTCAGCGCGACCCCGTGATAGCCAAACGAGTCGCTGTCGTAGTGATAGCCGGGACTGCTGACCCGAAAGTAGACGGTCGGGCCAATCAGCTCCGGATCGTCCACCGCCACCACACCCGCGCTGTCCGTGTAGTAGCGAACGTCGTTGACCGTCCGCAGCTCCACCAACGGCACCCCCCGCCCCGTGCCCGCGTCGACAACATCGATCTCGAAGTACCGCGCCGACGCGGCGGCGTTCCCGGCTGGAGAGAGTAGCGCCGAAAGTAGAATAAGCCCGTGTGTAGCAAGTCGATAGTTCATGGTGGATCCGCCCAGCGCTGCTATTTCGCCTGGCTTACAACGAATCCTGCCGATGCACCGATCACAGCAGCGATTCTGATTGAGGCACGCGAACTTTGAGTCGGCATCGGAGATCCTGATGTCCCTGACGACCACGGCCTTGTCGATACGTCGAGCTATCCTCCAGCGACAGCAGGGGACGAACAGAGCGCCCCTGGTCACGCCTTCGCCACAGAGGATGCAACGTGGCGCGGCGGTCGTCCCTCGCCTTGGCCGACGACACCGCCTGCTTGCATTAGATATTCGCGGCAACCAACAGTCGCATCCCGTGATGCCCAGCAAACTTCTCAAATTTTCCACATGGAAAAAATTAACAAACATATGTTCCCAATATATGATATAATGTAGAATAAGACCGACCAATACACCCGCCCCAGTCGACCACCTCGACATCGACGGCGGCTTGAAAACGCGGTCAGAAAAACGCGCAGAAATCAAGTAATCAAATGCCGAGACAGGACGCGCCGATGCCACCAGCCCCTCGCCCATTCCGATGGGAGAGGGGGTAGGGGGTGAGGGTTCCTACAGTGCAGTAATCAAGTAATCATGTTTTCAAGGGCCGAAAGGCGGCCCACAGCCGAAGTGCCAAGAGGAATGGAGATGGCGAACGGACACGGTGGTTATCGAGAGGGAGCAGGACGAAAACCCAAGGCGTTGAGGTACGAGCCGCAGATATCGGCAGTCGAGGAGAGAATCGTACGGATGCTGCCGCGCGTCGTCGACAAGATGATCGAGATGGCGCTCGACGGTGACCTGCGCGCAGGCAGGTATCTGGTAGACAGAATCATGGGACGCGTGCCGATCCTCGACGCCCCGCCCGCGGTGGATCGGTCGATGCCTTATTCGGAGCGTGAGTTCAGGTCGGAGGTTCTGGAGCGCAACATAAATCTGGCCGAGGACGAGATCCGGCTGGAGCAGCGAGTGGAGGAGATGTTCGAGTACGCCGGCGACGACGAGACAGAGGACGAGCTAGTTCCAATGTCGCCGGAGGAGACGGATGATCTGCTCCGCAAGGCGCGGGTGGAACAGGGGGAGCGCGAGCCGGAATCCACGGATAACGTTGAGGATGCCGATCGGAAACCTCACCCCAACCCTCTCCTTGACCCGGAGAGGCAGCCGGATGCGGATCAAGCGGGTGACATCGATCCGCAGGCATCGACGACGTCGCCGTTCATCCCAAGCGATGGTCCGGATGATCCGGACCGGACCTGGTATTACCCGGAATAATGGCCGGAGATAAGAAGTTGCCCGGTTTGTCAACGGCTACGGTAACAGCCTGGCTCGAGCCGTGGCGGACATGCAGGATGTGGACCTCGTCCGAATCGATAGTAAAGAGGATGCGGTAAGTGCCAGTCCGTTTCCCGAAGAGATGGACGCGGACCTCGATATCCCACCCATCGTTTTCTTCGGCGAGATGACAGCGACCTGGAAGAATCGAGAGCGAGTCTATTTCGTCCGCCAATCCGTCCAGCCACTTGTCCGCGATCTCAACGGATCCTGATTCCCGACGGATCCAGCGATATGCATCTTCAATGCCGGCAATCGCCTCGGGTTGTAAGATTACACGGAAATGATCAGGCCTCAGCCGACTTCAATCTTGCTCGGAGTTCGGCGAATGCCTGTGAAGCGGGACGGCGCTCACCACGACGCATCTGATCGATGCCGCGTTGAACGCCTGCTATTGTTTCCGCTCGCTCGACAGCTTCCAAAAGCGCTTGGTAGCTCTCGGCGTCCTGGACGACAAGTTCGGCCTTTCCGTCCACCGTCAGCACCACGGGATGCCGGGTTTCCTTGATTTGCCTTGCGTACTCATTGGAGTGATCGGCAAAATCTGCGAGCGAGTGTGTATCGGAGATGTATTCGAACACGATGATCCTCCGGCATGTTGCTACGGTATTCTACCCCCGGTACATCAAAGAAAGGCGCCCCGGAGGACGCCTTCCCGTACGTTTTCTATTGACTAAGGCCGGCTAGATCTTCGGCATCACAAGGCCGTAGTTGCCATCGTTGCGGCGGTACACGACCTGGGTCATGTTCGTCGACGAATCCAGATAGACGAACCACTCGTGGTCGGTCAGTTCCAGCATCTGGATGGCATCGTCGATATCCATCGGCTTCATGGTGACGGCCTTGGTGCGCACAATCTGTGGGCGCGTATCGACATCGTCTTCCGATTCGGCGGGAAGAAGGCCTTCGTACCCGGTGCCGTTGGAGGGGGACGACGTCCGCAGGCTGTCCTGATGGTTGCGCAGGTGGGTGTGCTTCTCCTTGTACTTCTTAACGCGGTGCTCCAGCTTATCGACGACGCGGTCGACACTGACGTACATGTCGGTTGTCCGCTCTTCGCCTCGAAGCAGTAGCCCATCGCCTTCCAGGGTCACTTCGACGCGGTGTAAGTTTCCGTCGATGCTCTCGACCACGATGGCCTCACGAATATTGCCGACGTACTTCTCGAGTCGCTGGAGCTTCTGCTGCGCATACTCGCGCAGCCCGTCCGTCACCTGGAGATGCTTGCCCTTCACCTTTACTGCTATGGCCATAGTGTTGTCCTTCCTCTCCCCTGGTAGTAACGCGGCCTCCGGCCGCGCCATTGATCATGACGCCCCCGTCAACATATGCGCCGACGCTGGCGCCTACAGTGAGACAGAAGCGACGGCGTGGGCCGCAATGCCCAGGCCGTCGCCAATCGATCCCAAACCCTCGTTAGTGGTCGCTTTGATGCCTACCTGGCTCCCGTCGATGCCCAGCGCGCCCGCAATAGCGTCGCGCATTTGGGGGATTGCGGCGGCGATCTTCGGTCGCTCCGCAATCACGGTCGCATCGACATTCACGATCGTGCAACCCAGTTTCGTAAGCCGTGTCCCCACTTCCTCTAGTAAACGCAGGCTCGATATCCCGGCATATGCCGGATCGGTATTCGGGAACAGATGCCCGATATCCGGCAACGCGGCGGCTCCAAGGAGCGCATCGCAGATCGCATGCAGAAGGACATCCGCATCCGAGTGACCGTCGAGGCCCTTGCCATCCACCGGTTCGAACTCGACACCGCCAAGGAACAGCTTGCGTCCAGCCGCCAACCGATGAACGTCGTACCCGAATCCTACCCGATTCTGCTGCCTGCTAGACTCTATTATCGCCGTTCCGTCGCCTTCCTCACCTCCGCTTTTCGGCGGATTTACCCGGGCGCTCATCAATGCTTCGGCCACCCGCAGATCGGCCGGGCGCGTCACCTTGATGTTCTCCGGCGACCCCGTCACCAGGTTGATCGACTCGCTGCCGGCATTCTCGACCACCGACGCTTCGTCGGTGCCGACAAACCCCATATCCCGAGCGTCGACATGGGCCCGGGCGAGCGTGCCCCAGCGGAACACTTGCGGTGTTTGTACCGCAAAAAGGCCTTCCCTCTCAACGGTTCGTCGGACGACACCGTCCGCCTCTGCCGCCTTGAGCGTGTCGACCACGGGCACGGCCGCAACGGCATTTCCCCGCTCGCGGGCAGTGGCAAAACATCGGTCGATCGTGGCCTGGTCGACCATGGGCCGCGCGCCGTCGTGAACCGCGATCAGACTGTCATCCTCACCGGCGAGACAGGACAGTCCGATATAGACCGATTCTTGACGGTTGGCCCCGCCGGGCAGGATCGACATCACTTTGTCGACCCCGCGCAGTATCTCGCGGACCTCGGCGGTCTCGCCCTGCCCCACGACGACCACGATGCCGTCGACATCGTCGCGCCCCGCAAACGCCTCGACGGTCCATCTCAGGATCGGCTTCCCAAGCAAGGGCGCGAAGACCTTATTGCGGCCCTCTGAACCCACCCCGCCTCGTTCCTCGGCACCCCTCCGGATGCGGGAGGGGGAGGAGTTTTCGGAGGTTGGCTCAGTGTTGAATCTTGCGCCGCGGCCCGCCGCCGCGATAAGAACGTAAGTGGCGGTCATACCCATCGTCATCCTGCTCATCGTCATGACCATTGCGTATCGACGCAAAGATCATCTTACCCGCCACGGTCTGTAGTACACTGCTCGTTACGACTTCGAGCGTTTCCCCGATCCGGCGGCGCGCGCCTTCGACAACGATCATGGTGCCGTCGTCAAGATACGCCACGCCCTGGTTGATCTCTTTGCCTTCCTTGATGATGGTCACCGTCATCTCTTCACCAGGGAGGACGACCGGCTTGAGCGCGTTGGCAAGCTCATTGATGTTGAGCACCTGCACGCCCTGCAATTCGGCTACCTTGTTGAGGTTGAAGTCGTTGGTGACAATCACGCCATTGAGCTCTTTGGCGAGCTTGACCAGCTTGGCATCGACCTCGTCGCGGTCGTTGGGATCGGTGTTGTCGTAGGTGCGCACCATCATCTTGAGCTCGGTGCGCATCTGGTTGAGGATGTCGAGCCCTCGACGTCCCCTCGCCCGCTTGAGGCTATCCGACGAGTCCGCGATATGCTGGAGTTCGTCGAGGACAAAGCCGGGGACGTAGATCGGGCCTTCGATAAAGCCGGTGCGGCAGATGTCTGCAACGCGGCCGTCGATGATAACGTTCGTGTCCAGGATCTTGCAGCGCTCAGGTTTGGTCTCGATGCCATCCTTCTGCCCTGCGGCGCCCCCTTGCCAGAACGGCATCTCATCCTTCATGCTGGTCATAATAACCACGCCGAGATAGATGAATGCAACAGCGACAAGGATCAATAGCAGCACGCCAAGAGTGGTGTTTTTGCCGTTGACCGCAGTCGCATTGAGTATCAGCTGGGAAATGAGAGCCGTGACGACCAGACCAAGCAGCACTCCCATGATGGTCGCGATCTTCTCAGTAGCCGGCATGACGCTGAGCTGATCGCCAATCACGACAAGCCTGCTGAACGCAGCCGTCGAAATGAGGTACGACACCAGGATACCGAGCATCGTAAACAGGATATACGCCGTCGCCTTGCCACTGACGGACTGCACCTCCGCACTATAAGCGGACAGGAACGTATTGCCCGTACTGGGATTGATATCTTTTACGGCCGGAAAAATAACCTGCCCAAACAATTGATAGCCCGCGGTGGCGCCCAAGACCATCAGGACGCCGACGACGGCCCAACGCCACGCACGGAGGCCGGAGTTGTTTTCACCTTTCAAAACTTTGTCCACCTCCTTTTAATTTACTTACGCAATTAGTCACGTATTCGTTAGCTTTATCGGCGAATCCTACCTGTAATCGGAGAGTTAGCAAAATAAACTCGTGCGGCTAAAACAGTT
>Ga0070658_10003317_pt1 | contig 13286 bp, 14 predicted proteins | sample KBSC13metaG_FD_64664 | JGI IMG/M metagenome (GOLD analysis project Ga0070658, IMG submission 64664) | Corn rhizosphere microbial communities from Kellogg Biological Station, Michigan, USA - KBS C1-3 metaG | ecosystem: Host-associated > Plants > Roots > Rhizosphere > Soil ... | reverse complement strand
GCTAACGGCTAACAGCTAACGGCTAACGGCTGCCCTTTCGCCTAACGGTCGTCTCCGGCGGCATCCACGGTCAGCGTCAGCTCGCGCTTCCGTCGCAGCACGTCGAGGGTGATCGCGCGTCGGGCATCCCGTGCGGTACGGAGCCGGTCCGGCGTCGCCGGCGAGCCATTGACCCTCATGATGACGTCGCCCGCGCGGAGCGGACTCCAGCTGTCGTCGGCCTTGAGCACGAGGAGTCCGGCTTCGCTCCCGTCGCCGAAGTAGGGTGCGAGATCGTCGGCGACCGCGCTCACCGACAGCCCGGTGATCGCGTCACCCGCCGAGGAACGTGCCGGTGTGCGCCGGTCGACGCTGCCCTGCAGGTCGCGCAGCCGGCGGCGGATCGCGCCGAGGTCCTGCTCGATCTGCGCGAGCGAGTCGAGGGTCGCGGTCGCTCCCTCGTTCTGCTCGAGCCGGCGCAGCTGCGCCTGGAGCGCTGCGATCCCATCGACGACACCAGCGATCGACGCCGGATCGCGCGCCGGCTCCCGCGTGTCGTCTGCTTCTGCGGCCGGCACTGGCACCGGAACCGGCACCGGCGCCGGCGCCGCGCGACCTGCAGCCCTCGTCGGCGCCGGCAACGCGGGATGAAGCGTCACGTTCCGGAAACGGCCGCTGCCGAACACACGCAGCGTCACGTCGTCGCCGCTCCGCAGCTCGGCGAGCTCGCGCGCGAGGCGACGAAACACGCCGTCGCTCGCGTCGCGCTGCCCGACCGACTCGCGGTCGATGCGCAGGCTCACGCCATTGATCGCCGCGAGTCGATTGCCCTCGTCGACACCGGCGTCGTCGGCGGGACCGCCGCGCGCGATGTTCGAGATGAGCAGTCCGAGTGTGTCGCGGTCCGAGCCCGAGACGGAGACGCTCATCCCGAGGATCGCGCTCGCGTCCGGATCGGACGCGCGCGTTCCCTGCGCGCCGAGCGGCACCGCTCCCATCGCCACCATCGCCGACGGAATGATCAGCAGGCGGAGGCGACGCGAGGTCGCGCCGAGCCTGACGGCACCACGGTTTCCCATCGTCAGGCGGCTCATCGCGACGCTCCCTGTGGACGTGGTGCACGATCGGGACGATCCGCCGGCGCGCTGTCGCGCGTCTCCTGCCCGGCGGCGGGACTGATCCGGCGCGCGCTCACCAGGTGATCGGCGAACCAGCGGCCGCGCTCGTCCTCACCGAGGGTGTCGTAGCGGACACCATTCCCGGTCGCGGTCGAGTGGATGATGCGATTGCGTCCAGCGTAGATCGCGACGTGGTTGATGTTCGTTCCGTCGTTCGCGAAGAAGAGCAGGTCGCCCGGCCGCAGCGCACCGACACGGGTGGGGACGTCACTGCCGACGCCGGCCATCTCGCTCGCGGTGCGTGGCAGGGTGACGCCCTGCTCTCCGAAGACGTAGCGGACAAATCCCGCCGCGTCGAAGCCGCGCGGCGAAGAGCCGCCAGCGAGGTACGGAGTGTCGACGAGTCCATCCGCGACGTCGAGCACGCGTGAGGCGAAGCGCGGATCGGCAGCCGTCGCCGTCGCGGTGTCCGGAGCGCAGGGGACGCGGCCGCAGGGTCCGGCGACCGGCGGCTCGGGCGACGCGACCGGAGCGGGCGCGGCATGCCGACGTCCGCCGAAGCTGACCGTCAGGCCGACGCGGTACTCGAGGTTGTCGCGCCATCCCTGACGGAAGACGGCGCTGTCGCTGCTGAACGGACGCCGATAGCGCGCCTCGCCACCGACGCCGAGCCATCCGAGCAGCTCGTGATGCGCACCAGCGCCGAGGCTCCACGTCGCATGCGTCGTGTCGACGCCATTCGCCGGACGGGCCCCGTAGCCGCCGATTCCGGCGAATGCGTACGGCGAGAAGCCGAGGAGCAGCGCCCGCAGCGGTGCGACCGCGCGCACCGGCGCGAAGATCAGGTCCGCATCCGCGGTCCACGCGCCGATCGAGGGAAACATCCCGACGTTGTCATAGTACCCGTCGCGCCGCGATGGTCCCCGGCATTCGTGCCGGCAGTATCCCGACTGCACCGGCATCGGCTGCACCGAGTCCTGCGCGTTGGTGAGGTTGAGCGCGCCGCTGAAGCGCAACCCGATCGGCCCATGGTAGTGCGCGAGCGCGATCCCCCCGAGCAGCGGCTCGGTCGACGGCTGCTTTCGTGATGCGATCACCTCGAAGACTCCCGGCCCCTGCGCACCGAGCGGCGCCGCCAACGCGAGCGTCGCGCCGAGCAGGGCACTCCTCCACTTCGCCCTCATGTTCGTGTCCCCGCGGATGAATTTCCTCCGCGCGCCGTGGATCTCGTCGATCGCGCGCGGTCATGTCCGAGAGACACGGGAGCGAGAGCGGACCCTTACGTGCGGAGACGGCGGGGCAAGAAAGAACTGCGGGATTGTTGACAGGAGGCGCGGAGGGCTCGGAGAGGCACTGCGACGGCGGGGTTCCTCTCGCGGGAATTTCTTGGGGGCAAGCGGGGCGAGATCATCTCGGCCTGCTTGCCCCCAGCTTGTTCGGGATCCTAACAGTTTGAACGACGATGTCACGGATGACGCGATTACGTGGCTACTGCCTCGGGCAGCCACGAGGAGCCCCGCCCGCCGTCAGGAACGATCCGCGTAATCCGCGAAATCCGCGTAATTGTTGTTCACCTGTTGATGCTCGCTCGCCACCCAGGACTGCTTCGGCGCGACAACGGCGCGCGGCCCGGCGCGCCCCGCCGACCGTTAGGCGCCGCTGTGGTCAGGCGAGGCGGGCGTCGCCGCGTGGGGGCTTGTCGCGGCCCTGTTCGCGGCCGGTGACGCGGGCGCGCTCTTCGACGTGCTGCACCAGCGCGAAGAGGCGGTTGCGCTCGAGCGGGAGCACCAGCTCGGCGAGCACGGACCGGTAGGAGCCGGCGAACGACGTCGGCGGGTCGCCGGCGCCGCGGTAGAGGAGGATCGCGCCGCCGGGGAGAACCGGGATGCGCAGGGCGCGGGCGTCGGCGCGGAGTGCGGACTGGGCGACGATCGCGATCAGCGGGGGCTGCGAGGACGCGAGGTCGATCGCCTCGGTCACGTCACCGGTGAGCAGGGCGCGGTGGCCGAGCGCGGTGAGGGATTGGGAGAGCCCTTCGAGCAGGGCTTCGTTCGAGCCGGTGAGAATGATCGTGGACATCGATGCTGCGTGTAATACGACTAGGGACCTGCGAGGCGCAAGACCGCCGCGGCGGTCACGCCCTCGACTTCGACAACCTTGCTGCGCGACGACTCACCGCTGACGATGCGCACCGCCCGCCGGCCGACACCTAACACGCCGGCGATCAGCTCGACCAGTGCCTCGTTGGCCGCACCGTCGACCGGCGGCGCGGAGAGCCTGATCTTCATCGCATCGCCATGCAGACCGACAATCTCGCTGCGCGACGCACGCGGCTGCACCCTCACCGCGAATCTTACACTGCCGTCGCCGTCGCGAACGGTGAGCGCCATCACCCGAGCAGCGACATGGTGAGCGACTCGAGCACCCACAACACAAAGTAGGCGGCGATCGGGGTGACGTCTATCATCCCGAGCGGAGGGATCACGCCGCGCAGCGGACGCATGATCGGCTCGCTCAGCGAGAACGCCCAGCGGACCCAGCGCGAGTACGGCGAGATCCGGAGCCAGCTCGCGACCACGCGGACGATGATCGCCAGCTTCAGCAGCGCGAAGGTGTAGTGGAGGAGCAGGAACACCACGCCGCGCGCACCGAGCGACGCGGTGCCGTACGCACCGGCGACCTGCGCGAAGATGAAGCGGAGCAGGGAGAGCACGACGATCCCGCCGACGACCACCGCGACCAGCATCCACCACGGCGCCGCGTGCGGCATCCCTCCGGCGCGGACGACGCGGCGCTCCATCGGCGCAATCAGCGGATCGACCACGCGCCGGAAGAAGCGCGCGACCGGGTTGAACGGATTGATCCGGCGCGTCCGGACCATCCAGTCGATGAGGGCAACCACCGCGAGCACGACCGCGACGATCGACAGCGCATAGCCGAAGAGCTGGATCGCATAGGCGAACCAGGCGAGAAAGGTTGGCACGCGCGTAAACTACAGCCGTGAGCTGTCAGCCGTTAGCCGTGAACGGCTAATGGCTAATGGCCAGTTGTCGTTCTTAGATTACCCGCCATGAGCCACTGGCTGGTCAAGTCGGAGCCGACGTCGTTCTCCTATCGCGACCTCGAGAAGGCGCCGAAGAAGACGACTTCGTGGGAGGGCGTGCGCAACTATGCGGCGCGGAACTTCCTGCGCGCGATGCGCAAGGGGGACCGCGTCTTCTTCTATCACTCCAACGCCGAGCCTAACGCGATCGTCGGGATCTGCGAGGTCGTGCGCGAGGCGTACCCCGACGAATCGCAGTTCGACCGCAAGAGCGAGATGCACGACCCCAAATCCACCCGCGAGTCGCCGACGTGGAGCACCGTCGACCTCCGCGCGGTGCGCGCCCTTCCGCGCGCGGTCACGCTCGCCGAGCTGCGCGGGGTCGCCGGGCTCGAGAAGATGGAGATCCTCCGCAAGGGGAGCCGCCTGTCGGTGACCCCGGTGAGCGAGGAGGAGTGGCGCGTCGTCTGCGCCCTGGCCGGGGTCAGCGACGCGGTTGCTTGACACGACGGGCCCGGATGTTTTAGGATAATGAGACAGTCGATCGTTCGTGGTGATTTGCCGCTCTTGCCGCCACGTAAAACAACGCGCTAAAAAGCGATGCCCCGGCGGCTGAACGCGCTCGGGTATTTTCTTGCCCGGGACCTTCGACTGGAGATGAAGATGGAGATGCAGATGCAGCAGTCGATCAGCGGTATCAGCGCTCCCGTCTCCCCACATTAGTTCATCGTCGCCGCTCATCTGAGCGGCTTTTTTTTTGACCCTCGCCACCGCGTGGCGAGCATCTCCAGAGGAGCACCAGAGCATGCAGACACCGGTCGCCGCGCCCATCCAGCACGCGCCACCCCCAGCCGAGCCGCATCCGCTCGATCTCGTCTCGCTTGGGAAGATCGTGCAGATCCGTGAAGTCCTGCTCCGCGCCGAGGCGGCCGGGCAGCGGGTCTTCCGGCTCGAGTCGGGCGACCCGAGCTTCAGCGTCGCGCCGCACGTGCTCGATGCGATCAACGAGGCGGGACGCGCCGGGAAGACGCACTACATCCCGAACAACGGGATCCCGCAGCTGCGCAAGGCGCTCGCCGACAAGGTGCGCACGAAGAACGGCCTCGCCGGCGTCACCGCCGACGACATCTTCGTCACCAACGGTGCGATGCACGCGCTCTACGCGACCTTCGGCGCGCTCCTCGAGCCTGGCGACGAGGTGATCATCCCCGATCCGATGTGGACGGAAGTCGCCGAGAACATCCGCCTCGCCGGCGGAGTCCCGGTCGGCGTTCCCGTGCGGGCGGGCGAGGGGTTCGAGTACAGCCCCGAGCGCGTCGCCGCGGCGATCACCCCGCGGACGCGGGCGATCTTCGTCAACACCCCGCACAACCCGACCGGTGCCGTGCTCTCGCGCGCGACGCTGCAGGCGCTGCTCGACACCGCCCGCGCGCACAAGCTCTGGATCGTCTCCGACGAGGCGTACGAGGACGTCCTCTTCGAGCCGGCGACGCACGTCTCGATCGGGTCGCTCGCCGGCGACTACGCCGAGCACGTCATCAGCATCTTCTCGTTCTCGAAGAGCCACGCGATGAGCGGGCTGCGCATCGGCTACGTCGTGACGCGCGCGGCGCTCTTGCACGATCGACTCCCGAAGCTGCTCCGCTGCACGATCAATGGGGTGAACAGCCTCGCGCAGTGGGGCGCGCTCGCCGCGGTCACCGGCCCGCAGGACCACCTGCCGAAGATGCGCGACGAGTACCTCGTGCGGCGCGACCTGCTGCTCGCGGCGCTGACCGGGATCGAGGGGGTGCACCCCTTCACCCCGCGCGGGACCTTCTTCGCCTGGGCCGATCTCGACGAGTCGCTCTATGCCCGGCTCGGGGTCGAGGATGCCGACGCGCTCTCCCGCGCGCTCGCCGCGCAGGGGATCGGCAGCGCGCCGGGCGACGCCTTCGGCAACTCCTGCGCGAACGCGATCCGCTTCTCCTTCAGCGCCGACACGAAGATGGTGCGCGAGGGAAGCGCCGCGCTGCGCAAGGCGCTCACCGGCGAGGTGCCGTTAGGCACGGCGGCGGGGATGGGGGCGAAGGCAGCGGGATGACCGCTGCTGCGCCGCGCCCGCTCCGCGTCGCGCTCGGGGAGTACGACATCGGCTGGCACGATCCCGAGACCTCGCTCGAGCGGGCGCGGGCGCTCGTTTCTGACGCCGCGCGCGCCGGGGCGCGGCTGGTGGTGCTCCCCGAGATGGCGACCACCGGCTTCACGATGGACCGCTCGCAGGCGACGCCACTCGCCGGCGGCCACGCCGCTCGGCTGGCGGCGCTCGCCGGCGAGGCAGGGGTCTGGCTGATCGCCAGCGTCGCCGCGACCGAGCCGGTGACGTTAGGCGGCCAGGGGGGAGGAAAGGAGGAGACGCGGGCGGTCAACGCCGCGCTCGTCGTCGATCCGGGCGGCGCGACGGTCGCCGTCTACCGCAAGCAGAAGCTCTTCGCCTTCGCCGGGGAGCACCAGCACTACTCGCCTGGCGGCGCCCCGGTGGTCGTGACGATCGAAGGCGTGCGGATCGCGCCGCTGGTCTGCTACGACCTCCGCTTTCCGGAGCTCTTCCGCGCGATCGCCCGCGACGTCGACGCCTTCGTCCTCGTCGCCAACTGGCCGGCCGCGCGCCGCCTCCACTGGGACACCCTCACCCGTGCCCGCGCGATCGAGGACCAGGCGTATGTCGTCGCCGTGAATCGAGTGGGCAGCGGCGGCAACATCGCCTACGACGGCGGCTCCGTCGCCTGGGACCCGTGGGGCGATCCCGTTCCCGAGGCGCAGACCCCGTCGGGGGTCAGGCTGGTCACGATCGACCCGGCCCGCGTCGAGGACATCCGGGGGCGATACCCGTTCCTCAAAGACCTGACAGTGTGAGACGACTGGCTGCAACTGAACAGCAGCTGCAACAGCATTGTCACAGAGAACAGCCGGAGGAAAACGAGGGCAGAGAGGACTGCCTGTGAGGGCCACGTCGTTTCTGACGCCGTCGTTCCCGACCCGAGTCCTCCCCGCCGGTCCTCCCGCGCGATAGATTCCGACTTGCCGCGCACGGACGTTGCGACGCGGTGGTCTCTCGGCGGATCAAGAGAGCGGAGGGCGGCGCCGGTCGAGAGCGGCGTCACTGCACCTACGGAGAACGGCATGGCGAAGACCGAAACGGCCCCGGTGACCAAGGACGCGGCGAAAGACGCCGCGCCGGCCCAGGGCGCGCTGGAGATACGTGACTCGCGCACCGGCAAGACGTACAACGTCCCGGTCGCGACCCAGGGTGTCGAGGGCGACACCTTCATCAAGGCGATGGATATCCGCCCGATCAAGCAGGATCCCGAAGAGTTCGGGCTCCTCAGCTACGATCCGGCGTTCATGAACACGGCGAGCTGCAAGAGCGCGATCACCTTCATCGATGGCGACAAGGGGATCCTCCGCTACCGCGGCTACCCCATCGAGCAGCTCGCCGAGCAGGCGACGTTCCTCGAGGTCGCCTGGCTGCTCCGCCGCGGCGAGCTGCCTAACGGGAAGGAGTACGAGAAGTTCGTGCACGAGGTCACCACCCACACCTACGTGCACAAGAACATCGAGCGCTTCCTCGAGGGGTTCCGCTACGATGCCCACCCGATGTCGATGCTGCTCAGCAGCGTCGGGGCCCTGTCGTCGTTCTATCCGCAGGCCCACAACATCATGGACGCCGAGCAGCGGAACATCGAGATCATCCGCCTGATCGCGAAGCTGCCGACGATCGCCGCGTTCATCCTCCGCCACATGCGCGGGCTCCCCTTCGTCTATCCCGACAACGACCTGTCGTACACCGAGAACTTCCTCTCGATGTGCTTCCGGATGACGGAGCCGAAGTACAAGGCGAGCGAGACGTTCAAGAAGGCGCTCGACATCCTCTTCATCCTCCACGCCGACCACGAGCAGAACGCCTCGACCAGCGCGGTCCGCGCGATCGGCTCGACCCAGGTCGACCCGTATTCGGCGATCGCCGGCGGGATCGCGGCGCTCTTCGGGCCGCTGCACGGCGGGGCGAACGAGCAGGTGCTCGTGATGCTCAACAAGATCGGGAAGAAGGACAACGTCGCGTCGTTCGTCGCCGACGTGAAGGCGGGGAAGGGGAAGCTGATGGGCTTCGGACACCGGGTCTACAAGAACTACGACCCGCGCGCCCGCATCGTGAAGAAGCTCGCCGACGAGGTGCTCGCCGAGACCGGGTCCGATGAGGATCTCGAGATCGCGATGGAGCTCGAGAAGATCGCGCTCAGCGACGAGTACTTCATCTCGCGCAAGCTCTACCCCAACGTCGACTTCTACACGGGGCTGATCTACCGGGCGATGGGGTTCCCGACCGAGTACTTCACCGTGCTCTTCGCGATCGCCCGCACCGCCGGCTGGCTGTCGCAGTGGGAAGAGATGCTGCTCGACAAGGACCAGAAGATCGCCCGCCCGCGCCAGATCTACATCGGCCCCGGCGAGCGGCCGTACAAGAGCCGCCTCAAGGGCTGATCGTCAGGCGCCTGACGGCGCCTAACGGCAGACGGGGATGCAAAGAGGGACGAGCCAACCGGCTCGTCCCTCTTTTTTCTTGTCCCCTGCGACCGTGTGGCCAGCCCCGTGTTGCCTTCTCGCGATTAGCAAAGTCTAATATTCGCGTTAGCGTCAAAAAAAATGACATGTGAAAACTAAACAGGCACTTCGCCCTTCTGTCCGGGCGTTTTGACGAGAACGGCGCATAGTGATAAATGCCAAGTGTAAGTGATAGAACAACTTACGCGACGGACCCGCCCTTGCTATAGATGGGGCCGGATAAGGACCGCAATGGAGGAGCGATGCGCGTCGGGCGAAAAGGATTCAGCCTCATCGAACTGCTGATCGTCATGACCCTGATGGGGATCATGGGGATGTACGCATATCCGAAGCTGCGCGGGACGACCACCAGCTGGTCGACCCGGTCGGCGCGGCAGCAGGTCACGTCGATGCTCATCGTCGCCCGCGCGGCGGCGGTGCAGAACGGGTCCGAGGCGCGCTTCATCCGAAGCGGCAACGTCGTTCGCGTCGCCGTCGACTCGAGCGGCACCTACGTGACCCTCGCGTCGCGCGATCTCTATCGCGAGCACGGCGTCACCTTCACGACCAGCGGCGCTGCCCGCGACACCATCCGCTTCGACCCGCGTGGCGTGGCGATCGGGTTGACGGGCGCCGCGATCTTCAAGTTCACCAACGCTACCGTAAAGGACTCGATATGCGTATCGAAGCTCGGCAAGGTGGCACGCACCGGATGCACCGCATGAGCGCGCGCATCCGCACCCGGAAGACGCGCCGCCCGTCGGGCAGCCGCGCGGGGTTCACCCTCGTCGAGCTGCTCGTCGCGATGATGGTGTTCGCCGTCGGGATGCTCGCGCTCGCCGCGACCGCCGCCTCGGTGACGCGGATGATGGGCGGTGCGAAGCGGCAGACGCTCGCCGCCACCGTCGCCCAGTCGCGTCTCGAGAAGCTCCGGTCGAGCCCCTGCGCCTCGCTCACCAGCGGGACGGAAACGGTGCGCGGGATTACCAACACGTGGACGGTCACCGCGGTCACTCGCGGCGTCACGATCAAGGATTCAGTGTCGTTCCCTTCGTCGCGCAATACGAGACGATCGAGGGTCTACCAGACCTCCCTCTCATGCTGAGCGCTCAGATGGTGCCGAAGCGAGTGGCGCGCGCTGGCGTGTCGCTCGTCGAGCTGCTCGTCGTGCTCGTCATCCTCGGGCTCGTCGGCAGCGTGATCATGCGTGTCGTGCTTCGCCAGCAGCGCTTCTACGCGAGCGCGGCGGAGCTCACCAGCACGCGTGCCGACTTGCGCGACCTCGCGACCGCCCTGCCGAGCGACCTTCGCGCGATCTCCAGCGTCGGCGGGGACATCTATGCAATGTCGGATTCGGCAATCGACTACCGCCTGACGACAGGGATCTCTACGGTTTGCCAGATCGGTGTCGGCTACGTCGTCATCCCTCCTGCGACGCTCGCGTCGCGAAGCGGGGTCACGTCGTGGAGCTCAGCGCCGGTGTCAGGGGATTCAGTGCTGATCTACGACGAGGGGGCCAGCACCGGAATCGCCGATGACGCCTGGCGGCCCTACAAGATCACCGCGGCGCCGGTAACGGCGTCGTGCCCGACGACGACGAAGTTCACGGCGACCTCCGCCGAAGCTGCGGCGGGCATCAAGCTGACGTTATCGGCCGCGTTACCGGCGTCGTCGCCACAAGGCTCGGCGATGGTGTTCTTCCGCCACGCGCACTACGGCCTGTTCGTCACCGGCAGTGGCAAGACCATGCTCGGGTATTTCGACTGTCCGGGTGCGGTTTGCGGAGCGGTGACGCCGATGGGCGGACCGTTCCTGCCGTACGCCGCGTCGGGGAGCGGGGTGGAGTTCAAGTATTACGACTCGACCGGTGTAGTCACGGCGACGAAAACCAACGTCGCCCGCATCGACGTGACAGTGCGCGCGCAGACCGCCGCGCCGGTGTCGCTCGCTGGAGGCACCCGCAGCTACGTGCGCGACTCGCTTGCATTCACCGTGTCACTGCGCAACCGGCAGTGATGCCCATGACCAGAGGAACCATGCGCCCGCTTCGAAACCGGAAGGGTATGGCACTCGGCATCGTGCTGATCGCGATCTCCGTGATCAGCATCATGATCGTCGGTGCCTACTTCGCCAACATCCAGGAGTATCGTCTCGGCGCCAACAGCCTGACCCAGGCGCGCGCGATGAGCGCCGCCGAGTACGGGCACGGCGCGGTGTATCAGGGCTGGGATCGCGCCTGGAACGCGTTCAAGGCCGGGACGACGTTCGTCCGGCCGTACGCACCAGGCGACGGCTCGGTCGATACTGTGCGCATCACGAAGCTCAACAACCTGACCTTCCTCATGAACTCCGAAGGGCGCGCAGGTGCCGGCCCGCGCGGCGGGTCGCGCCGGCGCACCGGAATGATCGTCAGGCTGGAGGTTCCACAGGTGAAGATCCTTGGCGCGATCACGACGCGAGGCACCGTCAAGATCGGTGGATCGACCTCGATCAACGGCAATGATACTTCCTTCACGGGCTGGGACTGCCCGCCGGCGGGCGCACCGGTTGCCGGCGCCGTCGTACCGTCCTACTCGAACCTCACCTCGGGCGGTAAGTGCGGCTCGAACTACAGCTGCATCCAGGGGAGCCCGCTCGTCAGTATCACGTCGGCCGCGATGGATACCAACACGTACTTCTACTACGGCGGCCTGACGTGGGCCGATCTCGTCACGATGGCCGACAAGTCGGTGAACGGTACGCTGACCGGCGTCGCGCCGTCGTTCCTGAACGGGGCGTGCAAGACGAACGACAACAAGAATTGGGGCGATCCGGCCAGAAACCTCCTCACGCCGGGCGTCTGCGAGAGCTATTTCCCGATCATCTACGCGCCCGGCGATCTCGCCATCAACGGCAACGTCGGACAGGGAATCCTGCTCGTCAACGGAAACCTCAGCATCCAGGGCAACTTCACGTTCTACGGACCGGTGATCTCGCGCGGAACGGTGAAGCTGACCGGGACGGGTAACCACATCAACGGCAGCGTCCTCGCCGCGAACGTCGTCGACAGCACGACCACGAGCACCTTGACCGGTAACTCGGCGATCCAGTATTCGCGCTGCGCGAACAACATGGCGCTGCAGCGGACGGCGATGCCGGTGAAGTCGCCGCAGCGGAGCTGGGCGGAGCTGTTCTAGCCTAACGCTCGCCTGACGCCGACCAGACCTCCTTCAGTCGCGGGATGACCGCGTTCCTGAAGGAGCGGTTGAGCGTCAGCGTCGCGCCGGTGGTGAGGAAGAGCTTGTAGTCGCCGTTGTCCATCGGCGCGAGCTCGCGCACGCGGGAGAGCCGGACCATCGTCTGCGGCTGGATTCGAGCGAACTCGCCCGGGTCCAGCCGCTCGACGATCGACGCCATCGGTTCGCGGGTGACCGCCAGCTCGTGGGCGGTGTGGACGCGGACCTCGTCGCCGACCGCCTCGAGCCAGTCGATCAGCGACGCGTCGATCACCTGCTTCCGCTCGGCGATCGTCGCGACGAAGCGCACCGGGGTGTGGATGTGCCGGGCGAGGTCGCCGAGGGTGGAATCGTGCGGTGCCTGACGGTCGGCCGGGCGATCGCTCGCCTTGCGCAGCACCTCGCGCACTCCCGTCTCGTCGAATGGCTTGACGAGGTAGTCGATCGAGTCGTGCTCGAAGGCGCGCACCGCGTAGGGATCCCATGGCGTGACGAAGACGATCGCCGGGCGCCGCGCCGGCTCGAGCTGGGTCGCGACCTCGATGCCGGTGAGGATCGGCATCTCGACGTCGAGAAAGAGGACGTCGGGGTGCAGCTCGTCGCACGCCTCGAGGGCGGCGAGACCATCGGCGCATTCGGCGACGACGTCGGCGCGCGGGTCGGAGACCAGCGCGCCGCGCAGTGCATCACGGACCTGCAGCTCATCGTCGGCGATCAGTACGCGAAGCGGTCGAGGCATTCTCTGCGGGGGGTGGAGAGGGACTCAACGCTGCGCTACCACTATACACCGCCGCCGCGATTTCGCGAGGGTCACCCCGATTGCGACGCGGCCGCGGTGGCGCAGACCGGGCGCACCGGGCAGCGCCCGCAGTGCGCGACGCGCGCCGTGCAGACGAGCGCACCGAGCTCCATCAGCGCCTGGTTGTGTGTCCAGGTCGCCGTGCCGGTGCGGGGAAGGGAGCGCTCGGCGATGCGCCAGATGGCGGTGAGATCGCGCGGCCGCTTCGGCGAGAGCGTCGGGGCGAACACCCGCGACAGCACGCGCGCGACGTTGGTGTCGACGAGCGCTGCACGCTTGCCGTAGGCGAACGACGCGACCGCTCCGGCGGTATAGGCACCGATCCCGGGAAGCGCCCGCAGCTCGTGCGGCTCGCTCGGGAGCTTCGCGCGGCGACGCGTTCCGTCGCTCGTGACGTGGAGAGCGAGCTTGTGGAGGTTGCGGGCTCGCGCGTAGTAGCCAAGTCCCGACCACGCCTCCATGACGCGATCGGGAGTCGCGCGCGCCACGTGCGCCAGGGTCGGAAAGGTCTTCAGGAACTCGTGGTACTTCGGGACGACGCGTGAGACCTG